>Ga0209174_10001321_pt1 | contig 17592 bp, 15 predicted proteins | sample JI91814BDNA_FD_187505 | JGI IMG/M metagenome (GOLD analysis project Ga0209174, IMG submission 187505) | Wastewater effluent complex algal communities from Wisconsin, to seasonally profile nutrient transformation and Carbon sequestration -... | ecosystem: Engineered > WWTP > Effluent > Algae...
GGGAGCTGGCGGCATGCCTGCAGAAGTTCAGATGCCGATTATTCGGCTGACCATGCAAGGATTACTCCGGGCCCATGGATTGCATCGCTATTGACCCGGCCGTTAATAAACTTGTCGAAAGGCAGAGGCACAGCCGGGTTGATAGCCGTCCCTTTTGCAGCGGCGCGGCAGACTGTGGGGGCGACTTCAGTCGCCCGCGGACTCTGATATGCGGCATGTCGATGATTCAACGCGCGGCGGGCGACTGAAGTCGCCCCTACACGTCGCCTCTACAGAAAATCATCCGCGACCATTCCTTGTCGCAAAGCAAACGGAACAGCCTCCGGGAGGACTCATCAACCCGGTCATTGAATAGCCACCACACGCTCAGTCCGAACGGTGGCAAGGGAATCAAAGGGCCGGGCTAGTAAATGCAAGAGTCCTTGCTGGTCAATTCGAGACCGGCATGGAGATGCGATAGCCGCCCAGGCCAAAGACGGCCTCCTTGCCGACGTGGGTGGTCTGACCAAACTGTAGAAGGGGCCAGATGCGCGACAAATCGCCCTTGAGTGTCCAGTCGCCGACGAGGCCGCCGAGTGCCATGGTCTGTTGCTGACGACTGGAGCGTCGCGACCAGTCCCGCCAAGACAGGTTGCGCGTTTCCGTAAGCGCTTCGGCGTCCTTGGCCAGTGCGGCGAAATCGAAACCCGGCGCCCCGTGGCCGTGGAATTCAGCGAGCAGGCTGATGCGCCGGGCCAGCGCAAGGATCAGCGTGCGTGCATTCACGCGTTCCGCGCCAAGTGCATGGCCGTTAGCCTGAAGACGCAGCGGGGTGTGGAAGTGGAGGGTGGCAGTCGTGGGCGGGTTGCAAGGAGGGACGGATTCAAGTTGTGGTGCTTGAATGGTGCGGTCAGGGGCATCGAAGACGCGATGCTCGCCGGTTGCACATCCTTGAGTCACGCGCAGCAGCTGGGCGCGCCCGTCACCTGGGCCGATACCCTGTGCGAGCGCGCGCTGCCAGGCGAGAACGATCAGCGGTGCCTGCTCAATGGCACGGCCCAGAAGCACCATGTTGAATTCAAGCGTTTCGCCAGGCTGCCATTCTCGGGCGCCCCACGCGGGGGGCTCGATTACGTAGGGTCGTGGTACTTCGGAGAACTTCTGCAGGCTGTGTCCTGCGGCGGGTGGTGCGCTCTCGAAGACCACTGCGTAGGGACAGGTGCGCAGAAGTGGACAGCCCGTGCAGGTGGGGACGTGGGTCATGCAGGCAATGCGCCGGAGTGCGCCGCCAAATGCGCCGCGCAAGGTGGAGCCAGCGTAGTCCGGCAGGCGCAGCGGAGTGTCGACGGCGGCTTGAAGGCGGAGGCGGGCGTGGGGGAGCATGGGTTTCCTATTTGATCCAGTTCCGGAGTTGTTCTTCCAGGCGCATGAGTTCGGGGCCGCAGATCACCTTGAGGTCCAGCGCGGTGGCCAGCTTGCGTTCGGAATCGCCCATCTTGCGATAGCTGGCCAGCACGCCGCGGGTGCCTAGACCGCCCACCCGGCGGCAAATTTCGGAGAGTTTGAACAAGGTGTCGTTGGCTTTGAGCGCGCGCTCTCCATCCATGCGAGCAGTCTTGCATTCGATGACGAAGAGGCGGTTGCGCGCCATGAAGGCCACGTCGAGTTCGTTGCGTACCCCTTTGTTGTCGATAACGGCCAGGTTTGCCGCCTTGTCGCGGATGCCGTGCCCGAGGCTGCCCAGGACGCCATAGACGTGGTGCTCAAGCCAGCCTCCCTTGGTGAAGTCACGATCCTGTTCGGTCGGGAAATGAATCGTGCTTCCGTTGCTGCGAAGAACCCCGGCTTCCTCAAAATGGCGTAGCAGGGCTTCGAGCTTGCGGCTGTCCTGCTGGGTGTCGGTAAGAAATGTGTCAAGGCGGTGTTTGTCTTCGGCTTGTTGGGCAAGCCAGTTCAGTTGCCCGATGGGCTCTTCAAGACTGCCGATATCCTTTATGAGGGTCTGGGTCAGTTGCTGCCTGGCCCGGTCAAGCTGCGGGCGTTCGATCCCCCCTTCGATCTGGAATCCGTAGCTGAGGAGGTAGTGACGCAAGCGCAAAGTTGCCTGAAGGGGTTTGCGGCGGCTCTCCTTGCCGAGCCAGATCACTTCGTCGGTATCCAGATCGACGTAGAAAACCGGCCAGTCGTAGGCCTGTGCAACGGACTGGGCAGCCAGGGCCATGAGTTTGGTGCCGCCCGTCACGTTGAGCGCGATGGATTGGCCGCTGAATTGCTCGGCGAGTTTCAGTAGGGTGTTTTCAAGTTGTTCGAAGCTGTGTTCGTCTTCGATGGGTTCGATCTGGACACTGACACCGGCTTCGCCGAGAACCTTTTGCAAGGCCCGGGCCCGGTCATCCATCTTTTTGCTGACCAGTAAAATCGCCCGCTCAGGCTTGAGTTCAGGATCGAGGGCCGGTAACAGGTTGGGCGCGGCCTGGGCCGAGACCAGGAGAACCTGGATGCTGGAGGGCATGATGATTGTTCCCAGAGTGCAGGAGTGTGGAGTCGGTGCAGTGCGGCCCTTTTCCGTGGGTCGGGCTGCAGCCCGACAGGGCAGTGAGAAGCCCACCTTAGCGTGCGGCTTGCGCCGTATCCGCCGCGGCAAGCTTGCCGGCCAAGAGCGCAGCAAGAATCTGGCGATCGGCGGCCTTGAGCAAGGTTTCGCGCGCCTCTGCGGGCAGGAATGCGTGGGTGAAGCCTTGTTTTATGAGGGCAAGAGCTTCCCACAGGCTGATCTGGCCTGCGCTCAGGCGCGCGGCCGCGAGGTATTCGTCGGCAAGGGTGGTCTGTGAAATGCCGGGGTTGTCGGTGCACAGCGTGAAAGGCAAGCCGGCGTCGAGGAACTGGCGCAGTGGATACGCGTCGAATTCGGCGGTTGCCGAAGCCTGGGCCGGATCAAGGAAGCCAACCACTTCGAGATTCGACGTGGGGCACAATTCGAGGCAGATACCGCGGTCTCTGAAACGCATGGCGAGGGATGGATTTGCGGCAAGGCTCAGCCCATGCCCGATGCGGTCGGCGTGCAGGTGGTAGGCCGCCTGCCAGATGTTGTCGGCGGATTCGCCTTCGCCCGCGTGGATGGTGATCGGAATGCATTCCCGAAAAGCCGGCACGAAGTACGGTGCCAGATCCTGCGGGCTCTGCGTGCCTTCGTCACCGGCAAGGTCGAGTCCAAGCAGGAAGTCGGGTGCGCTCTGGCGTGCCGCTACGGCACATTCGATCGCGGCCTGCATCTGGTCCGGGTGGCGCCGGTCGAGTATCCATATGAAGCCGAAACGTGGGCTCAGGGCATCGACGGGATTATTGGCACCTGCGGCCTGCAGGGCCTGCTGCAGCGTGCGCACAAAGCTGGCGGGATCGTCCGGCCAGTATTTGTGCGGACTGCCGCGCAGTTCGGTGTACAGCAGTCCCTCGGCCCGGGACTGTGCGACCAGCGCTGCCGCATAAGGGGCCAGCGCGGATGGGTGGCCGAGCACCGCGGAGCCCGACAATTCACCGGGGCGCTCATAGGCGGAGAAGCCATGCGCGTGCTTGCTTTTGAGTGCAATGCGAATTTCGCCCGGCGCATATACGTTGCTGTCGAGCTGGGCCGGGCTGGCTTCGGTCAGCAGCATGGCCGTGCACGCGGCGCGCACTCGCGGGCCTTGGGCCATCAGGGGCCGGGGCCAATCCCAGTCCCACACGGTGGTCTGACGCAGCAGCGGGCCGACGAGGTCCAGAGCTTCGCGCCTCTCGACGGGGGTGAGGGCGTCGGCGATGGCCTCACCGACACTGAGCTGTGCCGCGCGCGAAAGGCTGCCGCCGAGGTGGCGGTGCAGATCTGCCTTGGGCAGAGCAAGAAGTGTCTCGCGGTGTTCCGGGGCAAGCCGGGTACGGCGCAGTGACTCGATCTGCGCGGGCGGGAGCCGGTAAAGGGAGCGCCAGTTCTCATGGTGTTCGGCCTCGGCGATCTGGCTGAGGAAGTTGCCGAGGAGTTGGCCACTTTCGCGCTCGCGGCGCTGGATCTCGCGGCTCAAGGTGGGGCCGTCGGGGGGTAACGGCCATGCGCAATCAGGCGCGGCCAGCGGCAGCAAAAAGTGCGCCAGCGCGATGAGCCGGCCGTCGAGCTCGATGTCGAGCAGTTCGCTGCGCTGGCCGGTACCGGCCACGAGCGGGGTCACTCCGGCGGCCACCTCTGCCGGCAAAGCCTGGCAGAAGGTCTCGGGGGCGGCTTTGAACAACGCATCAGGCAGCGGTTCGGGGCCCACCACATGCAACCAGGCGCTGGCGCCGAACACGCTGCCGGCCCATTGCAGGTCGGCGCTCATGGTCTTGCGTCCGCCGGCCAGTGACACGACCAGCTGGCCACCGTTGCCGATCCGCTCGGAGGCCGCCATGACGCTGCGCAGTGTGAGTTCGCGCACATGGTCGCATTCGGCCTGGGTCGCAAGCTGATCGGTGCCGGCGGCGGTCCAGATGCGTAGGGGTATCGGTGTGTCGATCAGCGTCCACCAGGCGCGCAGCTTGGCGAGGCTCGCGATGGTTTTCTGTCCCTCGGTGGTGCAGATCCACAGCTCGTCCGGAGACCGAAGCGCGTGCGCGCGGCGCACTTCGTCAAGGCGCTTGCGATCCGGGTGGTGGGCGTACAGGGGGAGCTTGTCCGGCGCCAGCCAGCCGAATATTTCAGGAATGACGGCCCAGCTTGCGCCGAGGGTACACAGCAGGATGTTCATGAATTTTCAACCATAAAGCGCGCCGCAAGCCGGCTCCACAGCTCGAAGCGCGGATCGTCCGCAATGTTACGTGCGGGCATGAACCCCACACCATCCAGGGCTTCGTGCGGGGGTGGGCTGGGTTCGGAAGCGGCCGTCCAACGGGCGGCGTAAAGCACGCCGAGATGAACCCGCCCGATCGCCGAGTGGTGTTCATAGATCAGCGCCAGTGGCCGTGCAACCGGCAGCGTGGCGACGGGCAAGCCCAGTTCTTCGGCCATTTCCCGGTTGAGGGCATTGAGGAGTGTCGCCTCGGCACTGGCCGCGGCATCCTCGCGCTCTACGTGGCCACCGATGCCGCAGCTCATCCGTCCCTCCACGCGCCTATCGCCGCCGCGCCGGCGATAGGCCCACAGATCGCCCGCAGCGTTTTGCAGCACCAGATAGGGAATCGCCTGCAGCACGCTTTCGTCGTACTCGACTTCGGCGCGCGGCCGCCACAGCGGCGGATGAAAGAAGCTGAAGTCAGAGACCGCCCAGCAGTTTGCTTCGGGGAGCGGAGGTGCCTGGTGGCGGGGGATGACGAGAATCGGGGTGGGGGGAGTCACGTCGATGATCCCCCGCACGCTGATGTCTTCGTCGAGCTCATCCCAGCGCAGGGCGGCGCCGGAAACTCGCAGCTGTACGGCGGCCAGTTGCGCATCGCTGGCGGCGCACAAGCGGGGGAAGCGCCCGGCGAAAAAGCTGATCTGCCGTCCGTCTGTGAGCTCGACGAAGACGGTTCGATCGATAGCCCAAGCGCGTACGGCGCGGGGGTCGGTCATGGAGCCAAACCGATGAGTTTGATGAAATTGCCCTGAAACTGCACTTTGACGGAGACGTTCTTGAGCTCCTTGTCCTTTTTTAGCTTGTTGGCGCGATCGCCCAGTGCGGACCACAGCGTGCCGGCATCTGCATTTTTGAGACCGGCCGTTGTTTTCCCTTCGAAATTGGCCTTGATTTCGCCTGTGCCGGGGTTAAGGGTGAGTCGTGCCGCAGGCCACACCGTGTCGACCGCTTCAGAGGCTGCTTGGGCGACAGGCACGACCTTGGTCGGCCCGGCGCCAGGACGTTCTGGTGCCTTGGCCGCGATACTTGCCATGGCACCATAGCCGACCGCCGTTTTGGCACCGAAACCGAGCCAGTCGAAGGCGTGCTTGAAGCTGGTATCAAGTAGCGTTCGCCAGCGGTTTTGCAGGCTTTGTGGCAGGCCGTCTGTGTGGCAGACGAGGTGGAAGTCGAATGCCGAACCGGCCGGAACGGCAAGGAAAGGCACCGGAATCGGAGATTCGGCATCGTGCGGTGTGCCCCCATTCTGAAAATAGCCGCTGTGATGGGGGGTCATGATTTCCACCACCAGCCTGTTACCCGCCGGGGCGGGGAAGACGTCCCAGCAGTCCAGGGCACCGCGATAGGCTAGGGACTGGCGGAAGGCGTTGTCGGTCAGCAGGCGTTGCAGAAAGGCCAACCGGCGGTCTTCTGTGTCATCCAGGTAGCCAGCGCGTACCTTCTTGTCCGTCACGATGGCGGCGATGAATTCACGCAGCTCGTCGCGGGCGGCAAGGGCTGGCAAGGCATCGTTGAAGGCCTTTCCATGTTGGCTGTGGTTTTCCCAGATCGAGCCCGCCGCGCCTTCAAAGCCGAATAGCCACCAGACGTCGAGCAGGGTGGGGGCGGTGTCGGCGTCTATTTCACTGTTGCCATCCTCCGGGAACAGTGCCAGCTCTTCCATCGCCCGTCGCAGCACACCCTTTACACCGCTGCCGGCCAGGTAGGGCAGACCGTAGGGGGTGAGAAAGGCGAATCCGTTCTCTATCGGGTGTTCAAGGCCTAGACCCGTGGCGAAGGGGGCGGTGGACATCGCGCTGCGCCGGTAGCCCTTGTCGGAGTGGGTGTTGATGAGGCTCCGCTGGCGAGTGCGCAGGCCATCCAGGGTTGCCTTGGTGGATTTGCCGAGGGGGCAGGCTTCACCCAGCGGTGCTTTCTTTTCAGCGTCAAACTGCTTGCGGATTCGGTCAGGCTCGTTATTAGCGAGGTGTTTGATGTCCGGCAAGCGAGCGTTCTTATAAGCGGTGTATCGCCCTTGCTCCCAATAAGCGAAATACATCTGAAAGCGATGGCCCGGCGCAGCGTCTTCAAAGTGGGCCGGGATGCGGGCAGGAATCGCCGCGATTCGACCCGGAATCATGGCAGCTCCTTTGTATCCACGGCGTCGACGAACTGGCGTATCCATTTGAGGATTTCCAGGGCTTCGTCGGTATAACGGAGGTAGTCGCGGGACTCGCACTGTTGCAGCGCGGCCATGAATTGTGGGAACAAGCGGGAGCCTTGGCCTGCTTGAAGTTTTTGTCCGGCCGTCCGTTCCGAGAGGCCCCTGATCAGGTCATCAAGCAGTAGTCCTGCGGCTTGTCCTTTACTGTTGTAAAACGCCAACGTTGGCATCAGCCCGCTGTTCATGATGAGGGCTGGCGCGCCCTTGGCGAGTACCTTGTATTCCTTGCCACATTGCCGCATTCCCGCGCTAGCACATTCCCAGGCGAAGGCTGCGCGTTGTTGGTCGAGCGTTTGAGTCATGTTTTGTCTCCGTGAGCTTTTGTCGGCTTACGCTGTGCCAACGGATTGCACGATCACCAAGCCGCGCCCGGTGCTGGCGTCGCCGCCGATCTGCAACGCTTTGCCTGAAATCCCGGAGAAATTCCCCTTGCCCTCGAACACCGTATCGAGCACGACCTTCGCATCGTCCATACGCTCGGAGACCTTGTCCCGTTCCCCCTTCTTGTAGCGCTCGATACTGGCCTGCGCGAGGCCCACCAGAATGGATTCGGGCGGCAGGTTCTCGACATAAAACAGGCCGCCGTCGTCGGCGGTGCCGGTTTCATCGTTGATGCGCACATGTGCTTCCACCACCATCGCGTGGCGTGCGAAGTGGGCAAAATCGGTGTCGGAGAGAATGACGAAGTCGGTCTTGAGCTTGTCTGCAAAGAAGGCGTTGGCATCGGTCAAGGCCTTATCGGCCAGCCATTTGGCAATGGCTGCGCAATCGCCATCGGCCCGATTGAATTCAAAAGCCTCCAGAATCAGTCTCTTGTCCGGGAGCAGGCTGTCCGCAGCCATGAGGGCGTGGTTCTCTGCCACCTTGGGTACCTTCCATTCGACGGGTACGCCTGCCAGTTCCGCCAGGCGCTTGAGCCGCGCCAGCGCCACCGGGCTGGTGACCCAGGCGAAACCGCCCTTCAGCGAGCGCACCGGAAGGGCCACAAGTTGCGCGTCGGAGAGCGATAGGGCGCCGGCGAAATCCGAGGCGCCGGTATCCGGGCCGAAGATGCGGTTGATCAGGCCAGAGTTTTTCTTGTCTTTCTCGCCGGCCCATTTCTGGTTGAAGTGGTGGCGCAGCGCGCCCTTGATACCGGAGCCGGCAAACATCGGGTGTCGTGTATGAACTTCGCGCTGGATCGGGCTGTCGATGGCGCCGATAGCGGAACCCGCGCCCATATGCACCGGGCTGACGGCGTAGTAGAAAACGACGCGTGTGGCTTCAAACATGTTTTTCTCTCTTTATCAGTTCTGCCAGGCGGCGAGCCAGGCGAGGTTGTAGCCTTCGGCGCGGCGTATCCGCCCGCCGCCCGCCCCCAGCGCAGCCTGGGGTGATGCGGGATTTTCGGCCCACAGGCCGTTTGCCACCCATGCGGCAAGCTTGCCGCGGGATTCTTCGTGCAACTGGTCGAACCAGTACACGCTGCCGGCTGGTGAGGAGGCCTGGGCGGGTTTGGGTTTCCAGTTGAACAAGTCCCAGCCGCTGATGATCTCGCGCCGGCCAAGTGCGGCGCAGACGAGCCGCGCGGAAAATCCCGGGCCGCGCAGGATGAATTCATCGCCTTCCCGACCGATGCCATCCGGCAGCCAGCCTTGGGCGAACAGGCCGGGGGTTTGCAGCACAAGGCGGAAATTGCCGACTGCGCCCGTTACGACGTTGGAAAAAGGTGGCTCGAAGGCGACCCGGCGGTAGTGGGCGCTGCGTCCGTCGCCCCCCAGACGCAATTGCCCTTGATCGGGCAGCAGTTCGTTGGTGCCCTCGATGCCGACCAGGAAGCCGGTGCTGGCGTATGGGCATGGCGTGCTGGCGGTACTTGCCGGGCTGAAGGCGAAACCTTCGGTGGTGTAGATCAATCCTTCTTCTGCGGAGCGGGATTCGGTGGCAAGTCCGATGCCCAGGCGCGGATCGCGCTGATGCACCGCACTGGTCTTGATGCGTTCGGCGTCTTTCGGCAGTTCGCCTTGCAGGTGACGCCGCAAACCGGCTTCCCGCAGGTAAAAGCCACTTCGGGGCTTTTCCTGTTTGCTCGATACCAGGGTGGCCAGGAGGGGTAGATCACCTGAGGAGGCGACACCTCTTGGCCGTTCCCGAGGTTGAAGGCAGGCAAAGCCGGACTCCAGGCAAATCAGATCGGCCGGGAAGGGGCTCAGGGCTTCCGGCAAGGCTTGTTCATGTGTCTGGCCGGCCAACGAAAGCCAGGTGATACGGAACTCGCCCGGTACCTCCGGCGTGCCGAGACAGGCAGCCAGATGTGCATCGGCGCAGTGTCCATCCTGGAGAAAGGCGGACATTGCGCCCGCGTCCCGGCCCAGTATTGCGGAGCGGAAGGCGCCTGCGAACAGCGAGGGTGGCGGCGGCATCAGGGCACTGCCGTGCTCGCCCCCATCGCCGAAGGCCAGGTTGCCTCGCACGAAAAGGCTATCGGTGGGTTGGACGTAGTAGTAAGTGCTCATGCGGCCTCCGTGGCGGGAGCGCGGGCCTTGCCAGCCTGCTGGATAGAGCGGGCCTCGCGGGCGAAGAACTCGCTGGTGACGAGGAAATGGTCGATGGCGGTTTTGGGATGTTTTGGACGTATGACCTCGCAAACGTAGTCCACCACCCGTTTTGCGATTTCCGGATTGCCACGCTGGCGGTCGAACTGGGCTGCCAGCGCGCCGGTCATCTGGGCACGCCAACGTGGGTCTTGTGCGTCCTTTTGGTCGTCCGTAAGCCCTTCGAACCAGAGTTGCGAACGGTAGATGGCGCCACGGGAAAAATCGGTTAGCGCCAGTTCCGTCGCCAGTTGCTTCATCAATGCCAGGGCGCTGCGGCCTGTTTCGGGCAGGCCGTTGATCGTCGGCCACCATGGGCTGACTACGCTTACTTCACCGCCACCGCGCTTGAGCACGCGCAGACAGAATGCGTCGCGGTCGGCGTCCTTGCCGCTCGCGTCCTTGCGTTGGGTGGTCTTGGCGGTTTTTTCGGCAGAGCGCAGTTCGCGCAGCACCATGGAAAGTGGTGCGGTGTGGTGCGCCACCACTGCACCCATCGAGGCGGTGGCCTTGTGGCCCATCAGGGTCATGAGCCGACCGTCCAACAGGCCGAAACCTTCGGCGAGCAGAAGCTTGCTCTGCCGCGCGCTCCCACCCGGTCGCAAGTTGCCGATACGATCGCTCAGATTCATCGCCTCGTCCGGCGCGATGCCGCTGTAAGCCAGGCGTAATAGCTGCATGGCGTCGAACAGGTCATCCACTGCCACCAGGGCTAGCACGTCGTCGCCACCGGCGTAAATCAGTTTGCCCTTGCAGCATTCCTCGACGATGTGGCGGGCGATATGGGTGGAGAAATCGTTGAGTGCGCGCGATATGGCGGTGTGGCGAGCTGGCGAAACCGGACGACGGGTTTCAAGAAACGCGGCCAGGTACGGGTTGTTGCGGGCATGCTTGTCGACTTCGGCGCGCAGCTTGCTGTGCCAAGTGTCGCGATAGGCGAGCTTGTAGGCATCGTCGTTCCCGGCCAGCCAAGCCCCCATCTTGTCGCCATCCATCTGGATCAGGGCGTAGTAGGCCTCAGGGCGGGCGTCACCGAACAGGGTCCTGAGATGCTGATCCAGGTGGTATTCGCCCTCAGTCGTATCGTCCGCCGTCTCAAGCAATGCGGGCAGGCGCTGCAAGGTACGTCGCTGGTGTTCAGGCAAGCGATACAGGCGATGCATCAAGGCCTTGGGCAGGGTGGCGACCTCGCAAGCCTCGGTGACAGGAGATAGGGCCAACAAGGCTGCCTGTTGCTCCAGTGACATGCCGCCCGCCAGTTTTTCCAGCGTGGTTGATAGCGCCAGGGCGTGGGTGCTGATGACGAAACGACGCACCTTTTCGCCTTCCGACAGGCCCAGGAATTCGCCCACCTGTGCGGCAAAGAGGGTTGGCCACAGGCGCTTCAGGGTCGCCAGCGCGCCTAGATGCTCGCCGGGTTTTGCCCAAGACTGTTTTGCCTTTGCCAGGCGGCCCCAGACGCTGCGGGTCTTGCGCGCTTCCCGGCTCCAGGAGAGTGCGTCGCGCTCGTCGGTGAGCCATTCTGCCTCGCCCGTCAGCGTGCAGCGGAAGCCTTCCTCATGAATGGCGTTGAACGGCCGCGTGGCCTTGGCCGCGGCTAAGGCCCGATCAGCGAGTTCATACACTGCAGGATAGAGCAGGCCGGTGTTGGGGCTCCAGAATTGCAAGCCGTCGAGCTTGAGTTCGCGGTTGAGCACCTTCCATACTCTGGCGTCGAAAACGCCTTGGGTTTTGAGATCGGGATGAATCTGGTCCAGTGCAGAGTGCAGGCGAGTGCTTGCGGTTGCCACGTCCCGGCATTTGTCCCCGTCAATCGGCCAGGTCGCGGCAGACCAATAGGCTTCAGGAAAACCGTCGAGCTGGGTGTCGATCTGGGCGCGGGTGTCAGCGGTGAGATTCGCGCCCGCCGCGTCGAATACCGCTTGCGCGGCCTCCAGCGTCCACGCCTTGGCTTGAGCACGGGCCGCCGCAATGGCGCCCTCCGCCAGGCTTTTCGCTTGCCGCGACGGCACGATTGCAACGAACTTGTTGGGCAGGGATGCGGCAAACAGCGGATTGGTATCGGTTCTGTCTTTGAGCAAATCGGCGTCAATGGCGTTGAACAGCGTGCGGAACGTGGCACCGCCAGTTTCAACCAGCCACCGATCCACTGCCGGCACACCGCGCAGGGCAGGGAAGAGCACGGCATCAGGTCCGGTTATTTCCACGACGCTTTTCATCGCCTCCCACACCAGGCTTGAGAGCAGGTGCGAGCCGGCCCAGAGATCGGACGTGGAGCGGGCTTGGCCGATGAACCCCTGCACCGGGCCGAAGCTCATGGCCAGCAGTGCGGGTTGGTCGGGGCCGTTTTCGTCCCCGACCAGTGCGGTATGGATGGCGGCTACCGTATCCACATGCGACCAGATGCTGTGATCGGGCACGCGGGAATCGGCAGGCAGCATGGGCCACAGTGCGCCTAACTCAGTTTCGCGTCCGAGTTCCGGTCCGAAACGCCAGAAAGCGAGGAAGCTGAGGCGTGGGTCGTCCTGAATGAGCCGATCAAAATGATCCAGGCTGACCGCCTTGATCTCCGCGACTCCAACCTGATCCGCGAGCGGCGCCAGCGTAAGCTTCGCGCCGGACAGCGGGTGGATGAGCTCTGGCTGCTTCGCAAACACAATTTGCTCGAAGGCTTTGTATTTCGGGCCATCCTCGAGGCGCGGCCAGTTTGGACGGTCCGCAGCGGCGGCCAGCCAGTCTGCGCGGTGATCGAAGTCGCTGTAGCGGATGTCAAGCTTTTCACGCAAGCGCTTGGCAGTGCCGAATTCGTGCCCTTCCCGGTCGCGCATCAGGATGAGCTGCTTTTCTGCCGGGTCGTGCAGCCAGGCGGCAAGTTTCTTGGTCCAGTCGATCATGCTTGGGCTCCCTTGATTCGGCTCAGTCCGTTGCTTTTCTCGGCATCAAGCAGACGATGTACTTCTTTCCACACATCACCTTGGTCGGGTAACTGGAGTCTTGCAGCCATGTGCGTGGGCACACGAGATGGAAAGTGCGCGATGGTGGCCGCAAAGCCATTGCCACGCCTATGCACCTTGAACAGCACCTGGTTGGCGAGGCGTCCATCCTGCCCCCAGCCTTTCCCAGCGACCTTGTGGCTGCTTCCTGCTGGATAAGCGAGGATGTGGCGGGGCAGCGGATCGGCGTGGCCGTCTTTTCCACCACCCTTGAACTTGAAAAATTCCGATGTGCGAACCTTGATCTTGATGCGCGCCAGTTCGTGCATGGCGTCTGCCCAAGATTCAAACGGTACAAGCGTTCGTTGCCCCTGGGCGTTTGCCTGACCAACCTTCAGCAAGCGCCAGACAAGCGGCATTCCGTCAGCGTCGGCGCCCAGCGCGTGCAGCCACTCGACTTGCAGGCAATCGTTTAATGGGCGTGGTGTGATCAGGTTGGCGAGGGTCGGTATGTTCAGATCTGCGAAGCCCTTGCCGGCCTCCCCCTCTATATGCAAAGCCCCCCAGCCGTTGCGGGCGCGCGAACCGAGAGTGCCGAACCAGTTGGCCAGTTGCATGGCAGCCTTGATTTCATGGGCGTATTCAACGGGGCAACGGATAGTGAGGGTGTTGCGGATCTTCAAAGGCTCGATGGCATTGCGGGTCTGCCCGCCAATCGGTCCGTAACCGAGGTATAGATTGGAGCCGACCTCGCCTCCCGGTGCTTCGGAATGCTGGACCATACTGCCCCTTGGTACGCTTGAAAGCGTGCCGGCCTCCCACGACGCCAATCGCATGCGCATTAGGGACTGATGAGATTTTTCCTTGCCGGTATCCGACGCAGCTCCGAACAGGCGCATTTCCGCTTCCCGTAAGCGGCGATGGTCATAGCCAAATTCCTTTGCTTTCACCACTCGCCACCACTGTCTTATCAGTGCCTTGAATGGCGGTGTGCGCCACGCCGCCTGTTGTTCGGCGTTGCCCAGGAAGGCAGGAGTGTTAAAACTGATGGTGTATTCGAGTTGTTTCATGTTTTTCCCTCCGGGAAGTTGCTGCATTCTGTCCTGCCTTGAGCCTCACTTACCCATTCGCAAGCTTGCCGCTCAGCTTCCGAATCATCGCTGCGGGGTGCGACCGCGATATTGAGGGAGGGATGAAAGCTGTTGAAACGGAACCGATATTGTTGCTCGCTTGAGCGCACGGAGGCGGCAAGCCGAGCACCAGCCTCCGGGCAACGTTTTCCAGCGTGTGCATCGCCTACCGCCCACCCTTGAGATGGATGTGCTCGGCAGCGAGGGTGAGTTCAAATCGGTCGCCCTTCTTCGGTCCCGAAGCATGGATCAGGTAGGGTGCTGCACCGCTCTTGCCCAGGGCGCGGGTCAGCGCGTCGTGCAGGCGGGTTTTGGCGGGGCTGAACCAGGTGCTGTCCATGCCGCCTTTGAGGCTGTTGCGGGTGCGGTCATCCTCTGCGTCAAGCTGGCGGCAGATTGCGAGGTACTCGTCCGCCGCCTCCACGTTGCCGGCCTTGGCGCACTGGATCGGGCCGAGTCCGGCCTTGCGGCGTCGCGCCAGCCACAGGAGCAGCGCAAAGTTCTGCGTCGATAGCCTTACAACTTCTCCGCTGGCGGTGACGCGGCGCTCCCTAAGGTCGATGACCAACCCGATCTCTCGGCCGCCGCCTTGGGCTGCGGCTACCGCCTCAGAAAAGCGGGCTTCCCCTTCCAGAAGCTCGACTGGCAAGCCGCCCCGCAAGCGTACAAACGGGATGTCCGCAAGCTCTATGCGCGCGTTGCGGGCATCGACTGTGATCTCCTTGTCGCCACGGCGGTGGTGAATGGGGTGGTCGTAAGGGGTGGGGTAGTAGAACTCGCGATTGGTTTCGTAGGGCTCGGAAACCAGCACATGCGACAGGCGGTCTTGCGGGCGCCCATACAGCGACAGCGCGTAGCCCAGGTAATACCCCATGGTTTTGCGCCCGCCGGCGATCGAAACATGCAGTTCGGTGTTGGTGGGCTCTGTCAGGCGGCGCATGGTTTCGGTGATGAAATCGGCGGCGAGGGTGTTGTGCTGCGGCGTGCGGATGTCATCCAGGGCTTTTCCGCTGGCATCGCAAAGAATGTGGATATTGGAGACCGGAAAGGCAATGACCGGCAGACCGTAGTCGGCGCACAGACGATGAAACCAGCCGCCTGGCAAGAGCAAGTTGAGGCGGGCGTTCTCTGCACCGGTGGCGGTGGTGATCAGGTGAATTTCATCGGGTATCCACGGTGCCACTGTGTGACAGGCCAGCGCATAGAGTGTTTCGGTGACGACCTGGGGCGTAAGCCCGGTAACCGCAAGCAGGATGCGGCGTGTAGCGGGTGGGGTGCTCATTGCGGCGGAAACGATGCAGAACGGAGGTGCATTGTTTCAGCACCATCTTCGGCGGTGCGCCACGGCAAGCTTGCCGTTCTGCGGGCAAGGCGGTGCAGAACGAAACGCTGAGTCACAGCGAGCACTACCCGGATTGACGCGGTTGCCTGCCCCCACGCACGGGAAATACGGGCCACAAGAACAATCATTAACTGCGTTGGGGTCATTTTGCGGTTGGGCTCTGAAGGCAAGGCGCCCAATGATAAAGCTATCTGTTTGACATGGGTTGCCTTGGCTTGAACCGTTGCAAGCTTGCAGTGCGGCGCCCGCCCCGATGCGTCCCGGATACTCCTTTCCATTGCAGTCCCACCACCCCCGGGCCGGAAAGGAGCACAACATGTCCACCGACAATTCGTCTCTGCGCGTCATGTTTCAAACCGGTGCCGGCGGCATCGTGCTTGCAGCCGAAGCCACCGCACTGCCCGCAGCAGCCGTGGTCGGCCTCGTGATAGTAGCTGTGCTTGCCACGGCCTGGCTGGCCGACCGCCATCTCGGCAAGTCAGGCCGGTAACTGCAGCATGGCCAAGCGCGACCTCTACCTCGCTGCTTACGACGTATCCGAGCCGCGCCGCCTCGTCGCCGCGCTGGCGCTGGTACGCGGTTTTGCTACCGGTGGGCAAAAATCGGTGCATGAGGTTTTTCTGACGCCTTACGAGAAGCACGAACTCATCCACGCGATGAGCCTCCTGCTCGACGAGGACCACGACCGCTTCCTGCTGCTACGTCTCGATCGCCACGCACGCAGCATGACCCTCGGCCGGGCCAGCCCACCTGGCGACCCTGCTTACTTTTACGTTAGCTGATTCCGGAGCCCGTCATGGCCACGCTTTATCTCGATCGCGCCCAGCTTGAAATCCGCGCCGATGGCGCCGCACTCGCCCTTTATGAAGGCGGGGAGCGCAGCGGCACCGTGCCGCTGCGTCTTCTGGAAAGGCTCGTCATTCAGGGCAGCCAGACCCGGTTCGACAGCGGCGTGCTGATCAAACTCGCCGAGGCTGGCATCGCGACCCTGTTGCTCGGCGCACGGGGCAGCCGCCGCGTCGCGCTCGTGCTCGGCCCCGCTCATCAGGACGCCGCCGTGCGTCTCGCCCAAGCCCACCGTGTGATGGACGAAGCCTACTGTCTTGATTGGGCACGTGACATGGTTGCGGCCAAGCTGCATCGACAGCAAAACCTGCTGCGCCGGGCCTTGACGGAGCGCCCCGACCTTCGCAAAGCCCTGCTCGACGCCCTCGCGGGGCTCGCCGCAGCAGCCGCGCAAATTTCTGGCTGCAGCAACGTGGCCAGCTTGCGCGGCCTTGAAGGCGCCGCTGCTCGCGCCCATTTTGGCGCGCTAACGACGCTCTTTCCCCCCGAACTCGACTTTACCGGCCGCAACCGCCGCCCGCCTCGGGATCCGGTCAATGCCTGCCTGTCGCTCGCCTACACCATGCTGCATTTTGACGCGGTGCGCGCCGCCCACGCCGCCGGCCTCGACCCGCTGCTGGGCTTCTACCACCGCCCCTCCTTCGGCCGGGAGTCTCTGGCGTGCGATCTTATCGAGGTGCTGCGGCCGCACGCCGATGCCTGGGTGTGGCAGCAGTTTCGCAGCCGCGCGCTGCGCGAAGACCACTTCACGCAGCACAACGGCGCCTGCGTACTCGGCAAGGCCGGACGCGAACGCTTCTATTCCGCCTGGGAGGGCAGCGCGAAGCTGCCGCGGCGCTGGCTGCGCGCCCGCTGCGCCCTTCTTGCACGGAGTCTGCGCAACGAAAGCAGCACCTGGATCGCCAGCCGCGACGACGACGAGGACTTCTGATATGCCAAAACTCCGCGCTGCCCACCCCGCCATCGGTGATCCGCCCCGCAAGGCGCTGTATCTGGCCACCAACACCCCACTGCGTATCGATGCCGAAGGCGAAGCGCTGCTGCTGCGGCGTGCCGCCCACGCCACGGCCCGCTACCCGTTGGCGCGCATCGACCGAATCGTTTGCAATCGCCATGCCGACTGGAGCGGCAATGCGCTGGCCCTCTGCCTTGCCCACGGCATTCCGTTGGTGTGGGTGGATGGTCATGGCGCAGCCCTTGGCAGTGCCGGCCCGCGTCTGGCCACGGCGCAGCCCTTTGATGCACTACTCGACAGCTACCTTGAGCGTGCCGACTGGCGTAGCCACTACGACAACTGGCTCAAGCGCCGCCGCCTGGACATCCTGGTCCTCACCGCGCTGCGCGCCACCCATGCCGGCCAACCCATGTCGCAGGCTGATTTTGACGACATCAAGCGCGCGTACGTTTACAACGCGCAGCTCAACCCCGTGTTTCCGGAGATGGCACGCGCATGGTGTCATGCCTTTGTGGTCAAACAACTCGCCGCGGCCGCCATCGCGGCCACCCACTGGGCCTACGACGGTCAGCCTCTGGACTTTGCCGATGACCTGTGCGGACTGCTGTGGGCCGAACTCAACCTCGAAGCCGCCAGTCTCGCCGCAGCGGCCGACCAGACCCGCACCCAATTGCTGTTGGTAGAGAGCTGGATTGCGCGCCATCCCGGCCGCCTCCCCGAACATCTCGCCCGCTTCCGGCGCCACCTCGCCCATGAGAACCAACAATGGCCCTGAGCGCTCCCCGCGCCTGGC
>Ga0209174_10001330_pt1 | contig 17544 bp, 9 predicted proteins | sample JI91814BDNA_FD_187505 | JGI IMG/M metagenome (GOLD analysis project Ga0209174, IMG submission 187505) | Wastewater effluent complex algal communities from Wisconsin, to seasonally profile nutrient transformation and Carbon sequestration -... | ecosystem: Engineered > WWTP > Effluent > Algae...
CAGTGCTGGCGGTTAAGCCGCCTTCCACCTCGTTAGCAAGAGCGGTAGCAGCGGTGGCCACATACATAAAATTCTCAGCCTTCATAACATCTTTGAATGTTGGGCATTTTGTTTGTAATTCTTGTAAAGTTTCGGCAAAACCAACTAGCTCTAAACCGCTGGCACCACTAACTTGCGCTAAAGTGTTATTGTTTGTGGCAGTTAATGCACCAGTAACTATATTAGACGGGGTCATTTTCGCTCCTTGAAAGTATTTTAGTTTATAAAAAATGCCGCCATATTCTTAATTGTTTGTTATAAAATCGTTTATTCTTATGTAATTTTTAATTGTTATAAAAAATAATAATTATTATGGCAATTCCTGGATATTTAAATCCAACACATATAATCTCTGATCAAATCAGAATTTTGTCAACATAAATTATAAAATTTGTAAAATTTAAAATCATGCCTCGTAAAAACGATTAAAGAAAATATATTTTAATAAATGTTAAATTTTCTCCGTGAAAGTTTTCTCTAAAATTTATGGAAATTTAATTGTAATTTTTAGCATGACGAAGACAATTAAATGTTTATTGATACTTTTTCATTGTTGCATGCTTAAAAATATATCTGCACTAGCGATAAAAGACTTTCTTTCGGTTTAATTTATAATTTTTTGCTCAATAGCATGGAGTTTAATTCCCCAGATTACCAAAACTTCAATCCAAACAATCTCTGGCTGAAAAACAATTTCCTGGCTTTTTAAAACCTACATGGCCAACCAACTTATCCAAAACCAGGCTTTAGCTAAATAAACATTATGCAAAATAGCTTTGCTAAAAAAGCAAGATATGATATAAATGCCTTAGCAATTCACGGCGAGTCTGTATTTGGTTGGTTTTAACAGGTTTTTGCAATGCGTCTCTATAATAACAGAGCTACATCCTGTTGATATATTGAATTATCCGACCTTTAACCGTGAGTTGCTACCAACAACTTATGACCTTGATATCTAAGTATGTATACGGAATTAAATTTTCCATGGATTGAGTTCGTCAAGCAAACCCAGCCAAACCATTATGGGCATAATAATCATTAAAAAATTTAACCAAATATGATATTAAGCGCTGAAATTTTTGTATTTGAAAAATTGTTGTGAACACTTTACTTAAATGGATTGATGTAATGTCTAAAAATAAAATTGAAGCTATTGCTACCGCGGTTGTTTCTCTACAGCCAAAGAAGGATGCCAGCGGCACGGTTATCTTGCCAACGAATGAACTGGGCACGAATGGCGCAGCACAAGAATTGAAACAAGATTTTTCAATTATTGAAATAGGGCCAGAGCATTGTGCGCCATGGGAATATCATAATCGTGATATAGCTTGGCTTAATAGAAGCAACTGTATGGATTTAATCACCTCAATTTCTAAAGTTGGGCAACAATCTCCTATTCTTGTTAGAAAAGCCAAACCAGGAGCAGCTCACAAATACGATGTGATTTATGGGGTACGCCGCTGGTTTGCTTGTAAAGAGATTTACGAGCAAAAGCTTTTAGCTAAAGTTACAACAGCAGGTGATAGAGAATGCATGATATTAATGCATGTTGAAAACGCTGATTCTAAAGATATATCTGATTTTGAGAGAGCTTATTCATTTAGGGCACATTTTGAGAGCGGGCTTTTTTCTTCTCAAAGTGACTTTGCAGAGGCCATGAACATTTCTAAGAGTATGGTAACCAAACTTTTTACAGCTGCAGAATTAGCAGATAACCCTTGGTTTAACGAATTTGTGACTAACAAAACTGAGGTGCCTTTAATAAAAGCTTATAGAATAGCCTCTTCTCTTAGGAATAGCTTTACTAGAGAATTTGTTGACAAAGAAATATCTATACTCAGAGAGTGCTTAAAGAAAAACAACAGCACTATTAATACCAAAAAGTTTATCCATTTTCTAGAAAATATTATTTTTAGAGGCGATGCAGAAAGGAAGAATCTATTAAATAAATTGTCAGCCAAAACTAGCAATTTTAAAGTGAAGCTTGATACTAAAAACCAACTTACCATTCAAATAAAATCTAAATTAGAAGAACAACGAGCAAAAGAGCTTGTTACACAGGCGCTGAAAGTCTATTATGAGCCATAGTTCCACAAGAAAATTTTTGCGAAGATTTGCAAAACACCATTCCCGCGTTAACTGGCAATGAAAATGACGGGCAAATGCAAGATTATTTATGAAATTAAATTTTAGTTGGAACTATTGTTTCTCTATAGTATAAGACTTAATTTCAAACTCTAATTTTTTACCAAGCTGAGAATGATACAAATGTGAATACGCTCGACATAATGGGGTATTAGGGCCCCCTAAATCTAAACTAGAACTAATTTTTACTGCCTGTTGCAGTGATGCGCCTATAGCTTTTTCTCCATTCTCTTGTAACATTTGACTGTAATTATATTTAGCTGATGGATCTATATTTAATGGCAGAGCTAATTTTACTTCCAAGCCAGCATTTAAAAATTTGGTGATAGTTTGTTCTAGAGATTTCTTAGTTATCAAATTGTTACCATCATTATCAGCACAAATTACAACCATTTTAGTATTATTGCTTAACGCGATATCTTTTAAGTTTGTAATTCCAAAACATGAGCTAATATTAGCCTTGGTCACAGCTTGCCTCACAGCAAGCGCAGTTTCTATCCTTTCTGCTAGATAAGTAACTGTGGCGTTTGGTACTTTACTGATAAAAACTGTAGCAGCGCGACTCTGCCCAAGGACTGTTTCTTGGACAGACATTATTGGCGAAGCACTTTCAGATTTCGCTACAATATTTAATTTGTCACCATTTTCCCCAATATAAATTCTATTAAGCGATTGCAGTTTTCCGTCTCTACCAAACGCTGGGATTAACAATGCCGGCTTTTGAGTACGTAAATCCTTATGCCAACATCCAGATAAATATTTAAAATCCTCAGGTATGCCAATTTTAATACCACATACCTGTTTTAAGTATTTTTCGGCTATTGTACCACTAATAGATTGCGCCGAATTATACAATTTAGTTGCATGTTTAATGTTTTTATCACTTGTAATGGTATCATTTTGCCGCGACAAATCTCCACCTTGATCTTTAATTTTTGAACATTTGCCGCGATTTTTTGCAAAATTTAAGTTAAGTTTTTCTTGGGGTTTGGTAGTGGTGGCTGATGTAGTACCGATAGATAACAAGCGGTTTTTTAATTCTTCGGGTTTTGCCAAACCAAAGACTTGGCTTGTCATTTTAGCAACCTTTGCTTTAATTTCTACGCCTTTTTGTACGTCAATCATTTCAAACGCTGTTTGCTTTAGATGTTCTAAACTATGTTTAAGTGATGTTTTATAGCTCTCAACATTATCAACAAAAACAATAAAATCATCGCCTCTAGTTGCTTGGACTAAGAAATTACAAATGTTGGCTAAAGGTGGATGGTTGGTTTTGTTAAAATCAGGGTAGACAAGGGTAAACTCAGTATTTAAGTTTTGCTTGGCACCTATTCTGTCTATTACGATTAGCTCGCACTTGTCACCATTAGTATTATTGGCTATAACTTGCCCAACTTTAGAGCTAACATTTTCGCGAGCATTCCCAGGAATCACAACTACACTGCCAACAGATACCGCCGCACTTTCTTGTTTGTATGGTTTGGGGCCATCTAGTAATCCAATAGGGTTTGGTTTATCTAAACCTTGGGCAACATGTACTGTTGAGCCGTAAGCATGGTCAAAGTGCTGATTGCATCTATCTTTAGTGTTAATTTCATGTTGTGTACCATTAGCAAACTGAACAGTTAGTATATTATCTTTGACTAATAAAACCTTAGCTGTCTCGGAGTTAATCATACCCTTGTCTTCAAAGTTGCGCCGCCATCTAATGACATCTCCTGCCATAACGTCCCGTACTTCTTGTCTATAGGTTTCCACATTACCTCTGGCATGTCTAAATGGATTCCAGGAGGTTGTAACGCCAGCATCATTACGTAAAATTAACTGTTCGCGATTTGTATCTAACACCTGATAGTAGTCACCTGCTTTAATATTTAGGCGTGGGATATTAGAGTTAAAGCGCACAAAGTCACCTTTATCCAAGCTCAAAGCATATTGCTTCTCTGTGGTGGTTAAATCTTTTGCCACCATTATTTGCGTGCTAAGCGCAGGCCCAGTTAGAGTGCCATCTTTTTTTAAATTCTCACGAACCAAGCTATTAAATATAATTCTATCTTTGTTTTCAGGTAGCATAGGCAAAATATCATCACGCTTTACAAGAGATACTCCAGTATAATAATTTGCCATAAGTTGCAATCGCTCTGTTTTGTCAGGTATTTCAACTATATTTTGCTGCATTTTCGCAAATGCTTTATCTAGTAAATTTGGATTTAAATTAGAGGCATAAATTAACTGCATTATCTCCAGACTTTCTGGGGTTTTAAGTCTGGTATTTATATTCATGTTCACCACATTATTTGCGGTTCCTAACATAAGTGAGAAAATTCTTGATGCCTCAATTGCTGGCAGCTGTCTGTCATCACCGATAACAACTAGGCGTAAATTTAGTTTTTCAGTTATCTCTAATAGTGATTTCATTGCGCGTGCTGACACAAGACTTGCTTCATCTAGTACTAAAACTGTGTTTTTAGGATAGGCGGCTTTGGCTAATTCTTGATTTGTTGCCAACATCTTCTGACCAGTTATCAAAAAACTAGCTAAAGTTTGTGCTGGAATGCCTGAGTGTATAAAAGTTTCTGGATTATTTTCATTAAAATCAGCTCCTATGCTTTTTAAGTGCAGATTTAATTTGGCACTTGCTGTGGTGGCAAGGCCAATTAATTCATAACCATTGTCACGAGCAATTGATTTTACTTCCTTTAACATAGTGGTCTTACCACTGCCTGCAATGCCTTGAATTAAAGTAATTCTATCAGTTGTGGTTAAAATTGCACAAACAGCCTCTTTTTGTCCAACAGTTAACATGGTGTTAGCGTCAATATTTTTCAGAGCTTGATGTTGTGCCGTTACGATGGCTTGTACTTTATCAACACCACCATCCATTATGCTTAAGCAGGCGCGTTCACAATCATAACTCGCCTTAAAAACATAATTATTCTTGTCAACTTTTATTAAGGCCCCACCAGCTTCTAATTCAATTATGGCCTGCTTTAAATCATCAATAGGCGTCTTAATATCATAGGCAAAAGCTATATATTCTAAATCCTTGACTTTAAATACCGCATCCCTTTCAGCTAATTTGGCAATAGCATATTCAACGGCTGTTTGCGCGCCAAGATTCACATCTGGCCAAGTGGCAGCTGACTCCTGTATGTGTATGGCATCCAATCTTGAATCAACTAGGGTACTGATAGAAATTGCCGTGTCCATTTTTTGATTGTTAGCCTGTAGACCATGTAACAATTCGCCCTTTTCGGGAGAAAATATGACAGGTTCATTGGTGAAAGATTTTATTGCAAAATACAAGTCTTGTGGGGTCAAGCTTGGAAAACTATGGGGCTCAATTAGTATCGCACCATTTATATTTTGCTGTAGAGAAGAGTTAGATATGGTTTTGGCATAATTATAATCCAAGTGTTGCGCGATTTTATTATCTAAATTCAGGGTTTGTATGCCACTTTTGCTTAAAACTTGTATGTTTTGCCCCTTAATCTCAATCACTGTTAAGGCATCTCCAATCGAGTTGCGATTAGGATTTAGTTTAATAGGGGTGGTATCATTCCAAATCAGGTTATCACCTAACTGTATCGCCAAAATTTGAGTCCTGTACACTGATAGTTTTTTACCAACATTATCTGTGAAATTTAAATGCAATTCATTGTTATCTGCACTTAATGCAATCGTGTTGTTCTTAGCATTTACATCGATAATGGTATAATATGCTCCTTGTTTAAAATCGGTGTTTTGCACGTTAGAGTTAAAACGAATAATATCCCCTACATTAAAACTCACTATGGTTGATTTTTCTTGTACAGATAATGGTATCGGTACCAACGTTTCTGCTTGTAATGTCGTACCAAGAATTCTGCCATTGGCAATTTTTAATTCTCGAATTAATTTGTTTGCCTCCATTACCATGGCTTTGTTTTGCACTAAAAGAGTGGCTTGTTCAATGGATGCTATATAAGCACAAGCTGCATCAAAACGCTGCTTTGAATTAGCAATATAATTAATTTGTGAGTTTTGCGTCAATGCACTCAAAGCCTGCATAATTTGTGCATCTTTAATAAAGTTTGTGGCCATCTGCACATTTGCTTGCAAAGTTACAGTTGGCAATTTATGCTCTATTAATTGTTTGAATGCATTATTTTGCGGCAATCTTGTAATTCTAAAACTATCACCAGTGAATAATATTTTGGCACCCAATTTGCTGGCGTTTTTCAATAAACTATTGACTTGGTTGTACGATAATTGCTGAGAGTTATCAATTATCCAAACGGTAAATAGATTTTTTACAAGATTTTTGTCAGAAACCAATCTATCTGTATATTTTATAAATTCGTGTATGCTAAAGGCTTTAGCAATCCCAATATTATTTGCTACGTTTGTTGCAGCTTTATGATTTTTCGACAACACATAATGCGTGCAATGTGGGGTGAATTTTACCAACGTCTTTAATAAATCGTGCGTTTGTTTATCATTTGATGATTCTATGCCTAAAAAGGTATTTTTTGAGCTTAATATCGTTGTAAGAGCATCAATTTTACTCTCATCTCTCACCAAATTTTTAACTAAAAATGGTGCAATCATCGGCAGCATAGCAAAACTTAAATTTTTACTTTTATCAATTAACACCATGTTTTCTTTTTCTATGTTTTGTGCTTCGATTGTAGTGAGAACCCCATTGCTGCCAGTTAAAATATTTCCCTGCTCTTTAAGGATATTAATTTGTTTTATAATTTGGCTATCGCTAATGTTTGATTTTAAACACAAGCTTTTTATTGCATGTAGCAAGTCTTTCTCGGTAAACATATGGCGGTTAGCAGTTAGATGCTCAAGAGCTAGCGGTATGGCATCTGCTAATGTTTTAGCTGGGTTTTCTAGTTGAATTTGCCCTATTTCTTTTGACTTCTCAGTTATGTTCTCAAGGGCTACTTTATCATAGCCGGCAAGAATTAATTGCTGCTCCCAGTGTTGCTGTAATTCATCTTTATGCAAAGTTTTCTTTTTGGCACGAGAATAAAGGGTTGCCATAGAGCTGATCGTTGTATTCACTATTTTTTCAAATTTGGTGCCTTTATTAACTGTAATACTAATTTTATCCGAAGAATCTCTGCCCGTATCTGCAATTATTTTTTCAATTTCAACTCTACGTTTAGAAAAATGATTAATTAAATCTTTAGGCATATTAGCAATCTCAAACAGGCCAGTTTTTGTAGTTTGCTCTATTTCATAGCCAAGCTTCATTAAATTTTGGGCAAAATGCATTCTATACTCTAGCCCCAATGCCATCTTGTAGTTATAAAAATCATCCCCATAAAGGGTGCGCCATTTATTCTCAAGTTTGGTGATATTTAGTAAAATGCAGTGCGTGTGTAGGTTTGGATCTAACAACCTTGAATCAGTGTGATTAAACATAGCAACCGCAATATTGCGAGTATCAGCCAGTTCAATTACTCCACCTTTTTTAATCCGAGTGCCAGCCATAGAATTTTCAATTTTTGTCAGAACTGACTTTACTGCATCATTGTGTGCATTGGTGATTCTAATATCCCCACCAACTATGGCCAAAATTGATGCTGATTTGCAAGCAGAAAATGTTAAATCATAACCTGGACGATGCTTTGGGTTACCATCTTTATCATAACCGTTATGTAAAACCACACCATTTGGCAGTTTTCCTTCCAATAAATTTTTAAATTGAGAAGCGTCAACTGTACCAATCAAGCCTAATTCTACAGCCCCTTTACCAAACCAAACATTATTCTCAAGATTATCACCTTTAATATAATAATCACCTTGCTCATAATAGTGGGCAGCTTGATTTGCAGATTTGAGAGTATAAATGCTTAACATAAATCTTGCTCATCTAGGCAAAAATGTAGTTCTTCTTCCAAATTGGTTTTTGTAAGATTTATATCATTTACTATCTTATCTCTAATAGCTGATTCAAAGCTAATAACTTCACTTTGTATGGCACAAATGTCTATATCATCTCGTCCTTCTATAACTTTTGCGCAACCCTTATCTTGCCTATACGGAAAATTAATTAATGCTCTGGGCCACGGGCCTGGCAGCCTCAAATAAGCATGCATATCGGGAATTGATGTAAACTCTGTATCCATTACTATCGGCTCAATTCTGCGTTCATCATTAAGGCTCACCCCATCCCTGATTTCATTAGCCCCCATTGACACAGATTCACGACGTTCAATTATTTCCTGTTTTCCGAGCAACCCTGACATCCATTTGGCAGTGTCTTCAGAGTTGGTTCTAAATAAAACATTGGTGTTAAATAGCGATAAAATGGTATTAGAGCTATTAATGCCGTAGCGTTCAATAAGCTGCGCTCTATCAAGTAATGACATAACATTACAAGCGCCATATTCGCGCCCTTCTGACAATACCATTTCTAGGGATGGCAATTTATGTGCTGAACCCAGCTCGTCATAATACAGCCAAATTCTTCTATCGCGGTTTAATGGCATTGTTAAAAGAGAACGAGCTGCCACATCTAGCCACACACTAATTAATGGGCGTAGCATTGGCATTTTTAAATTATCAACGACACTGAAGAACAACCAACTATCCTCGTCATTGTTGTTCATCCAATCACGAATTGAAAATATCTGCTCATTTTTTTCATCTAGTCCACGCAAAAACATAAGGGATTTACAATAGGTTGATAACGTTGCTTTAATTGATAGTGCGGTTTTATCAATTTTTTCGGACACCAAAGTCTCAGCAATTGTGCCCCTGAGTAAAGCAGACAAAGATTCTGTTGACTCAGGGTCTGTAAATATTGGCTCCAACAATGCGCTCATCGTGCACATTTTGCGTTTTTTAAGTTGTTGGCAAACGGCTGCAAAAATAGTGCGTGCAGCCGATGTCCAAAATGGATCAGCATTTGAATGGTGTTCTGGAATTAAGGCTTGAGCCATTGTTTCAAAATCGGCGCCATCCCTGCAATCAGCCCATATATTCCATGCTGGCGATCGAGAATCTAGTGGGTTTAAGATTATATCGCGCCCTTCACGGTAGAATTGTTGTACAAAGCACCCTTTCTTATCATAAACAACCGCTTTTTGACCTTTGATCCGCGTTTGTTGCATTAGCTCTATCATGGCTGTTGTTTTACCAACGCCAGTGGTGCCTATAATTGCAATATTTTGCGTTTCAGAATTCATCTTTAATGGCACACCAGCTAATAAAATATTAGATGCCTCACCCGCTTTTTTTAATTGCTTGGTTAATTCTTGTGGTGATTTTAATGAAACGCCTCGAATATCCCTTTTGGCACGATGCATTCTGCCACGATATTTAAATATGCTAATTAATAATATTAGAGTGGCTAATGCACCATATCCACACGTTTTTATTGCCTCAAGAAAGGCCATTTTTAAACGAAATAAAGATGCATGCGTATCTTTGTGCATATAGAATTTTTTAAGCGGCAATACAACCCTTCGACCGATAGGCGCTTTAAAATAAAACGGGGTTTGATCATTGCCTACTATTAATTCCGCTTTGGCCCTTAAATATTGCATGCCTATATACCGATCATAACTGGCGGTTTTAAGAGATACTAAGCCTACAAAGATTACCGTAAATATCAATAATACTAAGATGAGAATGTAGCGCATTGACTGAATAAACATGCGAATTGCATGCATTGAGGTCTGGCCTCCCCTGGTAAAGTCCTTAAATCCTGAATGTTGCATAATTTTTCCTTAAGTTGTGCGACCTATAATCAATTTATACCTAAAATCAGCGTAAATATGTTGGTTATGCTTACTAAAATTTGTTAAACTTAAAAGATATGTTTTCTGAAGGTATAAAGCAGCGAGAGCAACCATGGAATCAAACTCTACAGATGAAAAATTTGTATATACAAAAAGTGATGCCATAGCTTTATATGCCTTTCACTTTGTCTGGTGGACAATGGCAATAGCTATCCCTAGCATTATGCTCGGGATATTGCCAAAACATTATTTTATTTATGCCCTGATACAGGGATATGCTTACTTTAGATTTCACAAACAGTGTCAACACTACATATCTAATGATATTAAAGTGCTTAATGAATATGATCCTCAGGAAGGACACGAAGCGTTTCGAAAAAGAATAAATGATGACTGTGGAACCACCGCAACAAATAGCTGGCGGATTGAAACTAATCTTTATAGCGGCTCTTCCTTGACTAGTAGTAGCAATACATACATATTGAATAACATAATTAATAAAACGTCTTAACATTTACTTCTCCGCAAGCGGATGTTTTGCATCAAAATTGTTTTTACTGTCTAACAACTTCTCTTCTCTAACATGCAAAATTTGTTGGTTATCAGATAAATTATTGCTGTTGCCTGTCATTTGGGCTAAAGCTGCGTTCCTCACATTAACGTCAACAGGCTCTCTTAAATTTTTATTAGTAGCTGCTGTAAGAACAGCTTGTGACATGTTTTTATATTTATCTTGTAAATCATTATTTGCAAAGTTGTTTTGGCCGTTGTCGAAATTATTTTGAATACTTGAGATATTGTTTGGTGCATTACCAGAATATGTCTTTAGCACTTTATCTCGATGGGACTCAATAAACCCGTCTAACAACTGTTTGCGCGAAATTGGATTATCCATAGCGCTTTGTACCCCCTGTACACCTAGCTCATACCCATCAGACCCTAATTGATAAGAGGCGTAATCGACAAACTCTTGCGATAACTCATCAGTAACTCCAATACTTGATGTGCTAACAAGGCTGGCTGATTTTTGCCATGCCTCACTTTCAGTCAAGCTATTTTGCACATCTTTTCTGCAAGAGTCCGCCTCAGTAAGCCTCGCGCTAAACCCATCAGAAAAGTTTGCAGTTTCCGTGCTACTGTTACGCACACTATCATTTTGAAATACACGATTAACCTCATCCATAGCTTCGGTGTATTTTTGTGATAATTGAAGCTGTTCTTGGGAAAGAGTATTTAAATTTGAAACATTTGTATCACTCCACTGGTGTTTATGGTCATACCCTGCATTTACCGATATGCCTTTATTCAATAATTTCCCTAACCTACCTAAATTTTGACTCCCAATACCACCAGAAATCCCAATACCACCTGATATAGTATTTAATGAGTCTAGAGCCTTACGCTTATCGACACCCATAATCTTAGAATACGAATCAACAACATCATCAACCTTTTGAAACGCACGGCTAGCACTAGTTGCATGATCAACACCAATGCTAGAATCATTAGATAAACTATTTCCCCTGGAAGCTCTAAAGTCCATCATTAGATCATGTGCTGCGTTCATGGAGTTGGTATAGCCAGTTAATGAGGTTTGAGCATTGCTTAATGATTTTGATGACATTTCATTCATGCTGGAGGATATTTCATTTTTATCGTTAATACCAATACCAAGTTTGGACATACTTGCAACTCGATCAATAATTCCTTCCCCTCCAGAAGTGGTTCTCATAATTGAACCATCAGATGCTTGAAATGAAGTAGCGCCACTACTGACATTAGCACTCTGATCCATTTTGAAGCTGTTTATATTGTTTCTTGAAGTTGAGTCAAAGTTTCTAACCCCAAAAGATACATTGCCACTGGTAACCTCGCTTGCCGCCATACCAGATGCTGATTGTGTTGGTTGGCCCATATAAGATGACATTTGTGCCAAAGCACCACCACCGTATTTGAATAAACCCCAAGATAAAAACGGTACTGACATCATGGCATATCCGGCATAGCGTGCAACAAAAACCCCTGCCTCACCCAGCGCTGGAATTGTATCAAAAGTTAGCGCTGGTGTTGTAAGCGTTGTGCTGGCCGCAAAAGTACTGTTTCTGCAATAAACATGGATTATCATATTAATAATTGAGTAAAGTGGCGCCCAGCTTTGCAACCATATAAGGCCAGTAAAATATGTTTTTAGCATATTAATACCACTTGGCAGCATCAGCATAATTGCAACAAAGACAAACATGCCATAAAAAATAATTTCAATTACTATTTTCATATAAGAAATAGCTTTTTCTGCAATTCCGCCTTGGGTTGCATAAACCGATTCTTGATAAGCTTCAGCTCTAGCTACTGCATAGCTTTGAATGCTCGCTGTTGCCCCGTCTTCCTGTGCACGTGCCATAAATCCATCTTGGATGGCGTTTCGCATGATATTTTGCTGCATTATGTTATCAGCGCTTTTTGATATATTAGTTAAATAATCATAAGCTTGAACCAGGTTTCGTTTTAATAAATTTGAAGGCTCTCCCCTAGGGCCACCGCCAAATGGGAATAGTTTTTTACCATAAAATTGGTAGGCTTTGCGTAACTCTTGTGGCCAGTCTTGATTTATTTTAAGGGCTGCTTCATTGCAACTTAGAAATTCACGTCTAACTGGACCACTTTTACTGGTTGATTGATATATAACGCCACCTAAAGGTGATGCATTTGCGCTTATAAAAGCCCATAAATCATCGGTGTTTCTTAGTTCATCCACACTATATTTACCAAGAGCCAAGTCATAATATACGCACTCTTTAACAAACTCACGCATATTATTGGCCATGTCATTGCTTACAAAATCAAAGTGTGACGCATTAGCAATTAATCTTGCATTCATAGCAACACCATTACGATCGGCAGTTATGGCATCTCTAAATGTAACTGGGGTGTTTACTGGCGCAGGTCCCCGCAAAGCCGAATCAATTTGCTTGGCAACCACGTCTCCTATTTGACTCATAAAGCCAGCAGGCACTGCAAAAAGCCAAGGGACATTTGATACTATTGCTCTAAAGCCAGTAATGCGGTCAATAATTGTTACATTGACAGTTGGTATAGTTAGAGCAATTGTCAGCATTGAATTTGCCAACAGCCATTGTGCAGGTATTTTCAAGTTTGCTCTAAAACCATTTTATATACAGCAATGCTAGCTGCAAACATACTAGTTATTGCCATGATTGAAGCCACAAAGGAATATTTTCCACCATGAAAAAGGGCTGCCATTGCATTTAGGCAGTAATAAAGACCTTCTCCTGCCCCGTGCGATATTAAATCAACTGCTGTTGCCATTTTTACTCACTCCTTAAACTTTTATTCCAGACCATCTTGTCAAACAGTTGGCTTGATATATTTGCTGTTAGTTGATTTTGCATAGCTTGCGTAAGCAAACGCATCTCACCCCTTTGCATAGATTTTTTAGCAGAAACCTGTCGTACGTTTTGCAGATGCTTTTTAGCTGTCTTAATCATGTTGTTAAACTTAGCGTTGTAATGCTCTGGCAGCTGATTATTTGCAAAAGCAGCTGCAACGTCTGAGACACACTGCTCTAAGTATTGATAAAGCAAGTCCATGGCAATCAAGTCTACATACCCACGGATAAATGATAGTGGCAGTTTTCTAGTGAATGCAGTTTGAAGTTTAATTAGTTTATAGATTTCAAAATCTGTTTTGGCGATAAAGTCTTTTTCTCCTTCAGTTAATGCTTCATCGTTAATTACCTTTTGCTCTATGCTCTTGAGCACTTTGTATACCTGCCCATAAATTGTCTTTTGGGTGTCTAATGAAATTTCTCGCTCTTGTATGTTTAAACATTTATTATCGTCATTATTTAGGCAAGTATATAGTTTTACTTTAGAAGCGGTTGACAAAGAATCCATTAAGCTTGAATCACTATCAATCTTTGAAACATACACTACTTCAGTTGGGGCATTAGCACCGTTTGGTTGAGATATTACAACTGTGCCAGTTAAACTCATTAAAAAATATTTGGTCTCTAAATCTAGATTATTTAGCGTGGGATTATTTACTATTGCACTCCAAGCTATATTTTTATTAATTAAGGTTTGCGCGGACAATGCGGGATCATCTGCTGCCTCATCGGCTAATCTTTTTGCTTCATCTGGCTTATTACATTGATCACGCGCATTAATTGAACGCCCATAGTCATTGCTATTACCGCTTGTACCTTTAACTTGGCAACTTCTATTGGCAGAGCTTCTAATAACATCTATGCCACTATTTACAAAGTACTTTGCGGCTTCGCATGAGTCTATATTATGCTGGTTTATCTTATTTGCCATCTCTTGCAAGCTTTCCATTTGGTTCATGATTTGAGGAGCAACTTGTTTTAAGGCGAGTGAGAAAAAATAAGCAGCAGAGGATGTACCAATACGTCTGGCCATTTGTACAAATTTATCGCTCGATATAAACCCAAAACCGCCAGCCCATAAGTCCATATCACAGTCACCTATCCTCCAGCCAGGGGGTTGAAACCACATTGGTTGAATACTGTCATGTTGGGTACGCATATAGGCGCTTCCTCCAAAGGCAAAAGAGCCTTCCTGCCCTTTGTACACATCAGCTGAAGTAATGTTAGAGGCAAGCCCAATATTGCTAAAAGATTTGTTTAGCTCATCAGATAGACCAGCTTGTGCTGTGCTTATAAAAAAGCTAATTACAATTGCCACCATCCTAATTAAGAATTTCATATTTCACCTGATTTGTAGCATGACGGTAATTGTAATCTAACTTTTCGGCAAGCTCTGTAACACTTACATTCCCGTAGCTTAAAAATATTGAATTGTTATTTTTAGGATCAATTGCAAAAATCGCAGGTAGAGACTTAACGCCCATATTTTCTGCTTGGCCGCTATTTTTCTTGAAATTAGGAAACTCTGGCAGTTTGCCGCCATCTAGGGAGATTGGAATTACTTCAAAATTAAAGCGCTGCGCAAATCTTTTAACCGTTGGGGCAAAAGCATGACAATGTGGACAGTTGCTAGCATAAAAAAAGAATATACCATGTGTTTTACTTAATTTTTTAATACGCGCATCGCGGCGCTCATCGTCTATGTTTTCTTGTAATTTTAAAGCTGCATCATCAACTGGGTGACGCAGAAAATAGTTAATTGTAGGGGTGCTAGCCACCACCATCTGTGCATGTTCTTGATATTTTTGCGCCATATCCATATAAATCACCGCCAACATGCGCTCATGCAAAATGTTTTGCGGCGTTGGGTTTAAAATGCTGGTATTTAAAGCCTCTTCATGAATCTCTTTGAGCTTACTCATAATTTGCGTACTGCTAACATTAGGCTTGGGTTTGTCTTTGTCAGTAGGTGAGGGTTTTTCATTCAAAAACTTAAAATCATAATAATCTGGCCCCTGTCTGTCAGTTGCATGCAGAGTTGGAGATAGTAGCATAAGAATTATTAATATATATTTCATGCCCTTACCAACCATTTGTCCTGCTCTCATAGTAAGTACCTATTCTGCTCTGCAAGGCTTTTACTTTTTCGTTTAAATCAGCACTGTTTGCTAATTTAGAGTTAGCGTTATCTGCGTACTTTTGTGCATTAACAGTTGCCTCATCAACTAATTCTTTGAGTAAATTACGCGCAAAAGGATCGTCAAAATTAAGCTTGGCAAAGGTCCTGGGATCTAGCGGACCACAGTTTGGATGCTCTGGAGCACCCCAAGAAATACCTAACTGATGATGAGCAATCTGTTGGAAGATCCGCGCAAGCCTGCCTTGATAACAGCAAAATGATTTGCGCCATTTACGACATTTTCCTAAAGCTCGCGCAATACACTGCCAACCGTCGACCTCAACACATCTTTTTTGACGAATAACAGCTGGTGCCAAAATTTCTTCAACCTCTTTAGGACACCTATGACCGATTATATTCTTAAAAATGCCTTTTAAATTACAGCAATTTTTAATATCCGAGCCCCAGTCCTTATCGCAAGTGAGTTGTTCACCTTTAAATAATAAAACAGGCTGGCCATCTTCTCGAATTATATTTTTCTTTAGCTCTTCAACCATGCTTAGTTGTGCAACAGCATTACCAAAATCATCCAGATCAAAGCCATCATTTACACCCATATTAGGTTCAAAACTAATGGAAATTTTTTCACCATCACATTTTAGGCTCGAGCTAATATTTTTTTTACCACAACTAAATGTTTGCAAATACTCCACACAAAATGGGCCACGAGTTTGAATACATTTTGAATCAATTTGCGTGCATCCTGACTCTAATAAGCCACTACATTCATTAGCAATTGAACCACCGCCACAAGAATAGATATGCTCATCAATCCAATGAGGGCGCAATACAGAAGTTGGGTACCCTACAATTGATTTGGCTACGTTTACTTCCAGAGAATTAATAACTGGGCCTTCACAAAAGTTTTGTTGTGCATAATTTGCAAGCATTATGCATTCTCCATTATCCCAATATTCTTCAAGAACTGGCGCAGGCCTTGCTACAATCTCCCACGCCTCTATCCTGCCGCGATCTTGATTTCTATTATGCCTATGCCTACTTTTAACATGTGATCCAACATTATCTTGAATAATCTCGCAACTATAAGTAAAGTTATTAGCACTTGTTGGTTGCTGTATAGAATAACTAACATCTTGAGTATGGCCTTGACTCTGACTTTTTGTGTGGCTAATAGATATAATTTGGGCTCCTGGCGCCATTTCATCCAGAGTATTAATAATATTGGCAGATGAAGTATTTACGCCATGAATGTTAATCTTACCATTTTTCAAATCAACGGCTGTGCTGTGACCAGAATAACTGTGCGCAACAAAGGATAGCTCTACAGTAAATCTAATGTCTTGCGGTTGCTCAGCTTTAACAATACGTGTTCTATAACATTTTTTAACAACCTCATCCCCTGCCTCACGACAAGTTACAATTCTATCCTCTAAAACAGAAGATTCTTTCGTAACTGTTGGAATATTAATCATGCCGTTGGCTTCAATAACAAGATTTTTGTCTATATTTTGTGCAGCCCTCAAGAGTTCATCATTTGGGGATATTTTAATTTTTTTGCGTTCACTTGAATTTTTATCAGTTAAGACCTGTATATCTCTAGCAAAATTAGCTGAACCTGCTTTATGGTTGCTCAAATCTGACTTTAGTGGATCGTGGTTTTGCGTAAGAGTTGTAGCATCAATTTGTGCCTTGTAATTTGTTTCAATTTGTGCAAGTTGTGCATCTAAGTCGCAAGACATTTCCGGTTTAAGCTCAAAAGCTTGTCTTGTAATCTTGTCGCTACCTTCTTTAGTAATATCATGCATCTCACCACTTTGCGAAAGTGCAGCAATTGCATCTTGCATATGATTAGCAACACACATGCCACACGCAGATGTTAATACAAAAACACAAATAAATGCTTTATATTTTTGAGAGATAATTTTGTGCATCCTTTGAATTTGTACCCTTTGCTTGAATAAGCTGTAGCGACTCAATTAAACCAATATCCCCTTGCACCACATCAATTGCACCACTCACATCTAAAATAACAGTTGGAACTACTTCTACTGAATATTGCTTAAATTTAAGGG
>Ga0209174_10001334_pt1 | contig 17501 bp, 14 predicted proteins | sample JI91814BDNA_FD_187505 | JGI IMG/M metagenome (GOLD analysis project Ga0209174, IMG submission 187505) | Wastewater effluent complex algal communities from Wisconsin, to seasonally profile nutrient transformation and Carbon sequestration -... | ecosystem: Engineered > WWTP > Effluent > Algae...
CGCAGGCAATACGCAACGACTCGACCACCTCCTGGCCTGTGGGCGCTTCACCCTCTGCTACAACCTGCTCGTCCACCTCGCGGACCAGGAGGCCCAGGTGGACCACTTGTCGCCCGACCACCAGCAACTCCGCACCCAGCTCCTCGCCTCTTGGAAGCACTTTCTCGTTCACCCCACCGCACCCCTACCCAACCCATGAGCACCCTGCCCACCACCCTGAGCCGACCCGCCCTGCTGGCCGCGCTCCTGCTCGCCACCCTGGCACCACCCCGCGCACTCGCGCAAACGCGCGCTGTCTTCAACCAATCCGTGGACAAGCGCTACGCCTGGTTGGGCAACGATGCGGAAGTGGCGGACTTCGAGACCGAGATGCTCGACCTCATCAACAGCGCCACCACCAGCATCGATGTGGCCACCATGAGCTTCAGCCTCACCAACATCGCCGATGCGCTCGCCACCAAGGCAGCGGCCGGAGTGAATGTGCGCATCATCACCAATAGTGGCCACCGTGCACAGGTCGGCAGCCTTCAGGCCCTGCGAGGCCCTTGCCAGATGGCCGACAACAACCTACCCGCCCTGCTGCACCGCATCAACTTCCAAGAGGATGCCGGCGCCGCGCCACCCGGTTACCTGAAGGACGATGGCGCCGTGTTCGGGCCCCGTGGCGGTGGTCTCTCCTACGGCTGGAGCGTGGACCAACGTACGCGCGTGGTGAGCCGAGGCCGGTATACCAACCCCTTGCTCGACGACCTTTTCAGCGCGCGCAACAATGCGGAATACCGCTGGGAGATCGCCCTACCACCCGGGCACTACTACGTGCTCGCTGTGGTGGGCGACCCCGACTTCGGCACCAAGAACCATGTGCGGGTGGAAGGGCAAGAAGTGTTGAACCGCGGTACGTTCTGGTACGAGAACTGTGCACCTGCAGAGTTCAAGGGCAGCAATGTGGAAGGCGGAGAAAGCGACGGGAACCCAAGTGCTGCACGCATCAACGTGACCGACGGACGACTGACCGTGGTGGTGGGTGAGAACAACGCGGCCAGTACCAACTTCTCCACCCTCTGCTTCCTGGAGATCTACAAGGCGGACGATGCGCAGCCCTTGGGCGACACCAGCTACGAGGACGGCGACGACCATGAGGTGCAGGAGCGGCAGCTGCACCACAGCAAGTTCATCCTGGTGGATGCCGGCACCCCCAGCGCCGTACTGTGGAACAGTTCGGGCAACCTCACCGGCGGTGCGACAGGGTTCTCGGAGGATGCCATCATCACCCGCGAAGCCGCCATCTGCAACGCCTTCCGCGCACAGTTCGACCAGCAGTGGGGCGGCGCCAGCGGCAGCATCCCCAACCCTGCCTCCTCCAACTTCGGCACCTATAAGGCCAGCAATGCGGTGGATGTGTTCGTAGGCACACTCCCTTGGAAGCTGCGCTTCTCCCCCTCCATCACCGGCGCCGCAGGCTACGACCTGGCCGATGAGGTGAACGACCATGTGAACGGCGCCACGCGCAACCTCGTGTTCTGCCTGGAGCAGTTCACCACCAGCGGTGGCTCGCGCGGGTTCGATGGACCCGGCCGCACGCGCAACACCACGATCCCCGCCAAACTCGGTACGCCCGGTTTCAAGGTGCTCGGCCTCGGTGGTGGCGACGATTTCAACCCACCCCCCTGGTCCATGTTCCCCAACGCACAGGTCGGGCATTCCGAGGTGGAGTTCGATGCCGCCGCCCCTTGGCCCATCCACAACAAATACCTCCTGCGCGATGCGCTGCACGACAGCCGTTCGCGCGGCGATGGACGGGTGCTCTGCGGCAGCATGAACTGGAGCCAGAGCGGCATGCACTTCAACGATGAGGCCACGCTGTTCATCGGCGACCCAGCCATCGCCAACCAGTACCTGCAACACGCCATGGCCCGGCTGCGCGAGAGCGGCATCGAACCCGACCGCCGTGTGGACCTGATGCTGGTACTGGACCGCAGCACGAGCATGAACCAACTGAGCGCGGACGGTAGCACCACCAAGATGGCCGCCAGCCGCACCGCCGCCAAGCTCTTCCTGGATGCGCTCATCACCGGTTCGGGGCACCGCGTGGGGCTGGTGAAGTTCGGGCGCGAGGTGGAGGCATTCGTGCCGCCGGTAACACCGCTGCCTTTCACCACCGGTGTGCAAAGCGACCACAAGGACCGCGTCGACCTCATCCAGGCCACCCTGCCCATCGGTGGTGCCACCTGTTACGGACTTGCCTTGCAGGAGGCCATGGACCAACTGGGCGCACTGCCCACGCCCAACCGCCGCGTCATCCACTTCTTCACCGATGGCAACGAGAACCAGGCGCCGATGTCCAGCACCAAATTGGCCGCGTTGCAAGGCATGGGCATCGAAGTGCACAGCACCGCCTTCGGTGGCGCCAGCGACAACCTGGACCCGCTCGAAGCCCTGGCCACGGCCACCGGAGGAAGCTTCGCACAAACCACCCTCAACACCCTCGACCTCAACAAGCGCTTCGCCGAGGTGGCCCGCAACGCCATGCGCCTGGATGTGGCGCTGGACCCACGCTACACCTTCACCAAGGGCAGCACCCAACAGGAGACCGTGGTGGTGGATGCCAGCGCCCAAAGCGTGCAGTTCATTGCCAGTTGGGAGGCCCGCGCCGGTGATGCGGTACACCTCGCGGTGAGCGCGCCCGATGGCAGCGCCCTGGTGGCCGGCAACCCCGGGGTGCGCGAAAGCCGTGGACCCGGCTACCGCATCCTGCACGTGGACCTCAACGTGTGGGGCGGCGCGCGCGAAGGCGATTGGACCGTGCTGTTGAGCACCGCCAAACCCAAACGCAAGTCCTTCCTCGTGGACCTGATGGTCCACACCGACAGCGACCTGGACCTGCAGGCCGAACTGTTGCCGTTGAGCGCCGAGAAAGCGCAGCTGCTGGCCCGCCTGCTCCACCAGGGCGAACCGGTGGTGGGCGGCACCATCAGCGCCACCCTGCACACCCCGCTCACCCCCAAGAACATCCCCGCCCGCACGGTGGAACTCCTCCTGTACGACGACGGCCAGCACGATGACGGTGCCCCCAAGGATGGCCTCTACGGCACCATGGTGCCCCTCGAAGGACCAGGCCAACACGCCTTCCACCTGGTGGCCACCGCCGAAGTGAAAGGCGGCAACGGCCCCTTGAAGGTGCGCCGCGAAACACACCTCCACCACTACCTGCCCGGCGCCGGCAGCAAGGAACCCAACCCCGAACCCACCAAGGTGAAGAAGCCGTGTTTCCTGAAGAAGGGAGTTCGGTAACGCCAACACTCGACCAACCACCAACCCACACCCCCACATGCCCATCCCCTTGCACCCGCCCCGTCCCGGACGATCGGACGACCTCTATGTCCTGGACCACCCGGACAGCCCCACCGCTGCACCCGACCTGCCCACCACCGACCACGCGATGGCGCAGTTCAGGCCTTCGTTCCTGCAGCACACCTTCGCCACGGTCGCCCTCCAACGGGGATTGGACGTGCTGCACGCCCAACGCCCGTGGGGCAGCATCGCGCTCACACCCTTGCTCGCTGCCGTGGCCGCGGAACATACCGGCCCCATGGACATCCTGGCGATGGGTACGGCGCTGGAACTGCAACTGCACACACCCACCATCGTGGCGTTGCATCCTGCGGTGAACGACCAGGTGCCTGACACCACCACGGCGGACCACCTGGCCCGGCGTGGCATGGCGCAGGCCATGACCTGCGAGGTGCGCTGGTCACTGTCCGTGAACCTCTTCCGCGCACCACGGCCCGACGCGGTCGCGTCCACCGCACGACGCGGCGCTAGCGCACAGGGCGCTGCGGCCCTCTTCGATGCGAGCGACATGCCCTTCGAACTGAGCGGTGACCTCAACGGCCCACCACCGGTGCCCCGCGGTGATCGCACCACGTTGGGCCGCGGCATCGTACGCATGCGCATGACCCTGCACGTCGTCGACATCGGGCAGGCCCACCAGCTGTGGGTGGCCCTGGATACCGCACACATGGAAGCGTCCATCACCTCCGCCGATCCCGCCATCACCGAATTCTGCGGAAACCCCGAAGGGGCACACCTACTCACGCAGGCCATCGCCACCTGGCGCGCCGCCAATGACGTGCGCATCACCCCCGTGCTGATGATGGGGGGTGACCTCGCATCCACCCAACTCCCGCACACAGCCTGGGGACCGCTGACCGCACACGCCGCCGTGACCACGGACCAGCGTGGTAACCTGCTCTGCCTCGGTGTTCGCGGCAGTGGCCAGCCTGCCGATGGGCAACCCCGCTCCTTCCTCGGCAACAAGGAGTTCGCCTACTACCTCACCGAGCACCTCTTCTCGCCCTTGCTCCAAGCGCGTTGGCGCCTGCACGCACCCCGGCAGACCCTGGTGCGCGATGTGGAGTTCGAGGCGCCCCTGAGCGAAGGCAGCAGTGCCACCGGCATGGCACGGGCACGCCTGAGCATCACCCTCCATCCGCAATTGGAACGCTGTGCCATCATCGTCACCGATGCCACCTCGCCGGACCGCCTGCAACTGGCCGGCACCCAGACCGTGCAACTGCTGCGTTACTGGGATCCGAACGGGGACCGCGTGGAGGACCTCGGTGAACTGGGCGAGGCCCAGGAGATGGCCATGCGCTTCGCCCTGCGCCTGTTCGACCGGCCCGCCGATGACCCCCCGCAGACCCTGGACCCTTCCGTGGCCGCGGCCATCCGGGCCACCGTCCTGCCCCTCTACCTGCCCTTCCACGGCAGCCTGCCGCTCTCCAAGCTCTCCGGCGCCACTTCCGCACCGCTGCGCGCCTTCGTGGTACGCTGGAACCTCCACCGACCCAAGCCACAGCGCCCCGCCGCTACTGCACAAGCGGATGTCGCCAACGCCATCCTGTACTAACGCCACAACGATCCAGACCCATGCCCAGCATCACCACCGCCCAACGCTTGCAACAGGCCTTGCGCGACACCGCCGGCAAATGCCCCGTGGCACCCGCCAACCACCAGCTCCTGCGCCACCAGGGCGATACCGTCTTCCGCAGTGCCGACGAGCTCCTCGGCTACCACCGCTACCGCCGCAGCGCCGGTGCCTTCAAGGCCCGCAACAAAGGCGCCTCCATCGCCTTCGAGCAGAGCGCCCTGGCACAGAGCAAGAGCGCACTGCGCAGTGCCGGTTCCCTCTCCCGCTCCGCCATGACCGTGCTGCAACAAGCCACCCACACCGGCTGGCTGCACGAGGTACACAGCAACTTCACCGCGGCCGTCGCCACCTCCGGCGAGGTGCAGGTGGCCGACCTCTGGCGCCAAGTGCGCAACGACCCCGCCTTCGCCACCCACCTGGCCCAACTGGGGCTAGGTGCCGATGTGCTCACCGCCTGCGATGAACACCTCGCCACCGCCCAGGGCAGCGTAGTGGAGCGCAACGGTGCGCTCGTCATGCGGCAGGGTAGCGCGCCTGAGATCGTGCTCGGCGGCATGCCCCAAGGCCGCCCGCGCACCGTGGTGGATCTGCTGCAACGCGGCGGTGCCGCCGCCCTCATGGACCATGTCATCGCCGGTCGCCCCGGGCCCGGGCCCACCCTCACCGTGCCAGCCGACCGCATCCCCGTGGATGCCTTCGTGGCCGCGGGCATCGCCCTGGCCAGCAAACAAGTGGCCGACCACACCCGGCGCATGGAGGACACCGGCGTGGCCACCTACGAAGGCAACGACCCCGCCACCATCCTCTTCATCATCGGCGTGGTGCTGCTCATTGCCGGTGCCATCGGTTCCTTCGCCACCTGCGACAGCGACAACACCACGCTCTACAACCCCGACCTCTGCATCGCCAGCCAGATCGCCCTGTTCCTGGGCCTGGTGCTCATGGGCGTGGGTGGTTGGGCGCTGCTCACCAACGCCGCCGCCACCGCCGGTATCGCCGGCCTCGCGTTCGGCGCGGGCTTCCCGGTGCTGCTGCTCGCCGTGCTCGGCTTCGAGGCCGCCATCGATGTGGACATCACCGTGGACGACTTCTAACCACCCCGCCCATGCACCTGCCCCCCGCTGTGCTGCGTGCCCTGCAGGAGCACTACCACCGCGACCTTCCGCGGGAGTGTTGCGGTTTCTTGCTGGGCACGCGGCACAGCAACGGGGTGGTCGTACACAGCGCCTTGCCGCTGTTGAACGCCGAACCTGGCACCGGCGCCTTCGCACTCTCCGACGCCGAACTACGGCGCGCGCACCGGCATGCCCAACACGTCGGCTTGCAACTCCTCGCCCTCTACCACAGCCACCCCAGCGGCGTGGCACACCCCAGCACCGCCGATGCCGAGGTGATGGCCCGATCGGAATGGCCCTGGCTCATCCTCACCGCTGCGGGTGCGGATGGGGCGGTGGAGGTGCGCTGGGGCGATGCAGATGCGGAGCAACATCGCGTGATGGATAAAGAACAGGTGATGCAAGGCGACCGAGTTGGCGTGGATCACTGAACGCACGATGAACTCCACGAACAGTCGTCGTCGAAAGAACTGGACCACCTGGGGATGAATACCTGATGCTCCTGTACTTCACCCCTATCCGTGGTAGCGTGTCTGGATCATTGTCAACTACCCATACGAAGCGCAAATGCATCACGAGGGCCACCTGTTCGTTGCATCAACAGGGCAAAGAACACGCTGGTAAAATGACGGAACTTTCAAAACCTACACGACTATCATGACCGCTGAAGAGATCGCATTGATGCGCGAGTTGCTGCTGAAACCTGATACGAGTTCCATACAGGCCTTATGGAATGTCGGGGCTGCATTGATCGGGGCCCTGGCCGGTGGCGTCGCCACCTACTTCGTATCACGCTCCTTGCGAAAGCGTGATACCACCTTCGCATTGTATGAAGAGCTGAACGGCGAGGACATGAGCGCAGTGCGCGATGCAGCCTACCGAAGATTCATTATGCTGACCAAGGACGACATGAACGCGGCTTCGGACGACCCGACTAACAACATTGAGAACATATCCATCTGGCGTATCTACCGCTTCTATACCAAGCTGGAACTACTGCGCGAGAAAGGCGAACTCAGGAATGAACACCTATCGAGCCTATTCGGTAAACTGTACCTCTGGTGGTGGCACGTTCTACTTCAGCCGGGATACCAGAATTCCACCTGGGGCGGTATAATACCGCTTAAGAGCCTGTACGATGCCCTAAAGCAGGCCGAGGACCACGGAACCTCCGACGACTGGAAGGCATGGGAAAAGCATGCTCAGGAAGAACGTACCCGTATGGAGGAGCTGCGTAAAGCGTACCACGCGGACGCGGGCAAAGTGGGTAACCTACCCCGTGAGGTCCTTGTGAGCATCAGCTTGCCAGCCCCACCAAACAAAGCCACTGCTATTGTGAAAGACCCACCAAACCCCGCGGCGGCAACTTGAAGAAATAGCGACGGCCCGCGAGTGCACTCCCCTGGGGTGACTACCGCACCAGCGTGGATGCCATCGAGGCCGCTACCGGCCTCGACCTCCTCTACCGCATCCCCGCCGCCGTGCAAGCGGAGCTGGAGGCGGGGGTGCAAATGAGGCCAACGAGGTGCCAGCGACTAACGTATTGACTTGAAACGAATATCCCTATGCCGAGAATGACATCAAGGATTCTGGTCTGGCAGGGAAGCGGAGGTGGTACTTAATGACGACAACATACAATCCAGGCCATGATCCATTGCATCTATGTCATCGGCATGCAACTCATTCATAAGCATCCAGAACATTGGTGGATCCAACTCAATAAGATCACTCCACGTCAAATTGTATTGATCCAGTGGATGAGCGGGGGCTTTCTTCGGTGATGATGCCGCTAACAAAAGGTCGCTGAACACTTTGTAGCCAACTCCGATGATAATTGCAGATCGGGCACAGTGTCTTAACGTGGCCCACTTGGGCTTCGCACGGAGCTCAACGTAAGCGTGCCCTACCTCATACACTTTGATAGCCTTCCCAGTGACAGCCAGCCAAGTCTCCAGTTCACCCATTATGCCCATAGTCGGTGTGAATCCGGAGGGGGCCAGTTCATTTCCCCACTCCCGAAGGAGCCCTGCCGAGTCAGAATGGGACGATGCTAGCCCGAACAATGAATCCAATTCGGACGTCAGACTACTGTCTACGCAACTGAACCGAGCAGCTACAATAAGCAGCTGGATGTTCTTTTCCCGCTCTTCAAGGGACCAGTTCGCTGTGGTTGGATTATCAAGCAGTGCAATACACTGCTCTGCTTTTGCTGTGATCCGATCGTATTCCACGTCTCGGGTCACGTTTTGCGGCCGGTCTGTTGAGCACGCCCCGGCGGCCAATAAGATCACCAGTTTCCAGCGCATGTTCCAAAGTGTTTTGGTGAGATGACGGGTACGCTCATCAAGTTAGGGCAGGAATGAGCACGACTACCGACCCCTTGCCACTCGCATTGCTCTCGATACACGTTCGCTTTGCTGAAATTCCGTCTCCTTGCCAGTGTAATGTAGGGGTCAAATGGCCAAGGGAAATTCAAGCCAAGACTTGAGGCGGACTTCCGGCAGAGATCACTGAACCTACAGCTACATGGTCTGCAGATAGTGGGCCGACGGAGTAGACTAGGAACGCCGGTTTGTGAATAGCACCTACGGCTTCCTACACCAATACTCCCGAACCTTGTCCGTGCCCTGGACAAATTCGCTTCGCTCCACATGGAAGTACGGCTGCACTATGCGGTGGATCTCCTCGTCCGAGTAACACATGTAGAATCGTTCACCCACCAACTTTTCACGTGCTTCTCTGGTTGTATATGGCAGGTCAGGTCTGCTCAACATGCCCTGACCGTCGCCAAGCTTCATGGTGAAGTAGAGTAAGCCATCCTTGTCCAACCGCCTGCGCGCATCCCTGAAAAAGCGTTCCATCTCACCCGATGTCAGGTGGTACAAACAGGCACGAGCCCAGATCCCATTGAACTTCTTACGGAGGTAGGCGATCTCGCGGAGGTCCAGTTGCACATAGTCCCCATCCGGGTCCTTGTCGCGTGCCACCGCCAACATCCCATTGGAAAGGTCGAAGGATAACACGGATCTGCCTTGTCCAGCCAGGTAGCGAGAGTCCTCGCCCAAGCCGCAGGCAGCAACCAGTATGTTATCGCCGCTCACCTTGGTGAGGAAAATGTCCAAAGCCGCTTTCTTGATGGCCAGTCGTTCCGGGGTGTTCACGAGATGGTAGAGTGGTGCGAAACGGTCATACGTCTCGATGGTCTTACTCACATGGCCCTTTGGGGGGCGTGCCGCTTCTCGTCGCAGAGCGCGACGCACGATTACGGAGATGCGCCGGCGGGTAAGGAACGCGAACTTGAAGCGCTGTACATGTTCGGTCCGTTGCGCATTGTGGAGGTACTCCAAGGCGTACTTGGTATGGTCGCGCTTGTGACGGATCCAATTGCTTACCTGTGCATCCCGGATCCTTCCTGCATAGAAGAATCCGAGGATCACCTGCAGTATCACATAGAGCGTACAAAGCATGAGGAAACAGAACAAGAATTTCTCCAGCAAGGGGTGTGCGTTCCATGTGCCTGAAAATCCCTTGCGGTAGACAGTCAGGCCTATCCAGAATACGGGTGCCAGGATCAAGGCCAGTAGTAACACGCCCTGTTGCAAATAGAAATCGTTCAATCCATATCCGGCTTTGTAACGTACACGAAAGAACTTCAGGATGAATGGTACTTGCATCTGGTGGTTGGCCGGTAGCAAGGACTCGCTCCGGTTGGCTAGTAGCCATGCCGCTGCTGGGTCCTGGCGGCGGTCCAGTTCGAAGTGCACTACCAAAAAGGAACCGATCCGCAAGGCTTGCAGCCACAGTGTGGCGCAAACGCGATTGGTCACCAGTACCACGAATACGATCAGTATGCTGCAGACCAGGTCTGCGGTGATCTCCGTGTCCTTGTTCAATATGGCCACGACCAAGCCACCTATGGCCGCGTATTGTGCAAGTATCCATTGACGGAAGGAACTGAAGATATCGGTCATCTCCCCCCGCAGTTGCTGGTAGACGCCATTGACGAAATCACTGTCTACTACATGCTGAGGAGGATTACTTACACCCATTGGTCCCTTAGTTTGGCATGATCAACGACTTCAAAGCACTGAGCAGAATCTTAAGGTGCAGCAAGTTGTGTATTCACCCATACAACCACCGCTGGAACCCCACGAACGTCTCCCGGATGCGTGAAACGTCACCGAGCACCTTGGTGGCATCGGGGATGGACTTGTACTTCAGTTGGAGGATGGTGGGCAGCTTCTCGGGGTGAAGTTCGAGGACGCCTTCTTTCACGTATTGGTTCAGCACGAAGTCGAGGAAGGCACGTTGGGCATCATCATAGTGGGCGAAGTGGGTGCGGGCCTGTGAGGCACGCTGGGCGCGTTCCTGCGTGGGGGTGTTGTATGCCACATAGGCAAGCACGTCGAACAGGTCGCTGTGCTGGGCGTCGATGATCGTTTGGAGTTCCTGGAGTTGAGGAACTGGAAAGCCTTTCTCAGCGAGTTCATCCAGCAACTTCTTGCGCGTGTCGGGCAGGCTCCAAAGGGCGCGCAGTTGGTCCTCGCTGCCAAATAGCTGGGGTAGCTCACCGTATAGGATGCGGATGAATTCCTCTGCGCTGACCGGTACACCGTCCGCGTTCCAGAACGTGGTCTTGGCGATGTGCTGGATCTGGCGCTCCTTACCATCGGCGAGCTTCACGCGGATGATCCGGCGTGGCTCGTCCTCTGGCGGTGGGTCGGCTATGATCTCCTCGGGTCCGGGCTCGGTGTAGGGCTTCTTCTCCCGTGGCTCACGCGGCGGCTCCGGGTCCATCGGTTCTCCGTCCCACTCGGGGTCCTTGAAGTGCTCGTGTGCCTTGGTTAAGTCGTAGATGGTGAAGTAGTCCTTGCCGTCGTACAGGCGCGTGCCGCGCCCCACGATCTGCTTGAACTCGATCATACTGTTCACCGGACGCATGAGCACGATGTTGCGCACGTTGCGGGCGTCCACCCCGGTGCTCAGCTTCTGGCTGGTGGTCAGGATCACGGGGCTGTTGCGCTCGTTGTCCTGGAAATCGCGCAAATGCTGTTCGCCCACCTTGCCGTCATCGGCGGTCACGCGGTGGCAGTAGTTGGCATCGGTGCTGGTCTTGTACTGGTTCACCAGATCGCGCACGGCCAATGCGTGCGGTTGCGTGGCACAAAACACCAGCGTCTTCTGCCGCTGGTCGATCATGTCCATAAAGAGCTTCACGCGGTACTGCTCGCGCTCCTTGATTTCGATGATGCGATTGAAGTCCGCCTCGGTATAGGTGCGCCCCTGTTCCACGTCGCCCTCCACCACCTTGTCGTCGCTGGTGTAGGTGTATTCATCCAGCGTGGTGGTGATCTGCCGCACCTTGAAGGGGGTGAGGAAGCCGTCGTTGATACCTTCCTTCAGGGAGTAGATATAGACCGGGTCACCGAAGTACTTGTAGGTGTCCACGTTCTGGTCGCGCTTGGGCGTGGCGGTGAGGCCCAATTGCACCGCGGGATTGAAGTACTCCAGGATGGCGCGCCAGGTGCTCTCATCCTTCGCACCTCCCCGGTGGCACTCGTCGATCACAATGAAGTCGAAGAAGTCGGGCGGGTAATCACCGAAGTACGGCGTATCGCCTGGACCGCTCATGAAGGTCTGGAAAATGGTGAAGAAGATACTGCCGTTGGTGGGCACCTTGCCCTTCTTCTTGATGCTACCCGGATCGATGCGCACCAGGGCATCCTCCGGGAAGGCACTGAAGGCGTTGTAGGCCTGGTCCGCCAGGATGTTCCGGTCGGCAAGGAACAGGATCCGCGGACGGCGCTGGCCATCGCGCTTCACGTTCCAGCGGGCCTCGAACAGCTTCCATGCGATCTGGAAGGCGATGGCCGTTTTGCCCGTGCCGGTTGCTAGGGTCAGCAGGATGCGGTCCTTTCCCTTTGCCACGGAATCCAGCACGCGCTGGATGGCAAGGTCCTGGTAGTAGCGCGGCTGCCAGCTGCCGCTCTTATCCTCGAAGGGCACAGCACCGAAACGGTCCGACCAGTCGATCGCCGATGGGGCGGGCCGCTCTGCGATCGGGTGCAGGATGTTCCACAATTCATCGGGCGTGGGCCAGCGATCGATGGTGCCCTCACGTCCCGTGAGCATATCCACTTGGTAGATACCCCGGCCATTGGTGCTGAAAGCATGGCGCAGCTTCAGCTTGTCCGCGTACTTCTTCGCCTGGCCGAGGCCTTCGGTATGGCCTAAGTCGCGCTTCTTGGCCTCGATCACAGCCACCATTCGGCCCTTGTACTCCAGCACGAAATCGGCCTTGTCCGGATTGCTGCGGTTGCCGCCCGCACCAAGCAAGCGACCCAGCGTAATGGGATACTCAAGTCGGATCCTACTACCCGGTACGACACTCCAACCCGCTGCCTTCAGGGCAGGGTCGATGAGCTCGAATCGGGTTTCGGCCTCGTTCATGCTTCCACAGCATTTCCCAATTGGAGTTCCAATGACTGCCGCACCAATCCCAGCACATAGGGTAAGTCCTCCAAATTCGATAGTGCGATCTCCACATCACCATTGCCCCATCGGCCTAAGCCAGTTGTGTCCTTGCAGAGCCCTTTGGGGTCGTTAACATCAGTGAACCGCATGTTTAGCGCAAGCCGGAGGCGCTTTGCTTGTGGCACTACGTCAACAAAGTTGGTCTCTGCCTTGTAGGCAACGTAGAGCTTCAAGAACTCTTCATTGACACAGGGGTCCAAGGCAAGCACGGCCTTCCGGAATGCCTCGAACAAGGGTTGAACAGTGCTCGTGAGCAATTGGGGATGGTCCGCAATGGTGTACTCGGTGGCAGCATTGGCTTGTGGCCGATATCCAGCGAGAACTTCCGGTGGCAAGGCGGGTGCGGTCCAGATCCCGAGCGCTACATCCGCGAGCCTTCCTGCGCGGGCTTTGATCGTATCCTCGTTCCAATTCTCCAGCACGCCCACGCCTTGGTTCAGCTTCAGCGGACTTTGGCGCAAGCCTTTCTCGGGGGCATCCGGCATATCGCGCTTGTCCACAAAGGGGCGGTCGCTATAGTCGGCGTTATAGGCAGTGAGGGTCAGGTTTCCTAAGGTGTGCAGCCATGTGGCTTGTATGCGCTGCCACTCGGGTCCAAGCGCTTCGCGCCACTTGGCTGATAGGTTTGGATTCTGCGGCAGGATATGCTCAATGGTGTATTCGTCCACCGCCACCCGCTCTCTACGGCCATGATTCTCCATACGACGAAGCCAGTAGCTGCGGCTGCGGAAATTGTAAAGGTCACGGGTGTGCAGGTCGCGGCGGAACTCTTCGTCAGTGGGGAACCTTCGATAGGAAGGCAAACTTAGGAAATGCGCTTTCACACTTTCCAGATAGCGGTCTTTCTTCAGCGCCTTGGCGAAGGTGCCGAAGGTCTTGTTCATGGAGTTGGTCGGTATCGCGCAGATGACACGTCGGAACACGTACGCTTCCACCATGCGAACACAGGCCAGCAGGTCCTCTTTGCTCAGAATGCCGGTCTTGTGGTCATGGTACAGCTCCAGCAGGAAGGGGTATGCCACGTCCACCTTCAGTTCGCGCAGATCGAGGAAGGCGTTGTGCAGGTCCGCATCATGCTCCGCGCCCAGCGCCATGGCGCAGAAGTAGCGGGCATAGACCCGGATGTCCTTCACCAAGGGCTCCACACCGGCTGCGGCCGTGTTCGGTGACCGTGCATGATCTTTGAACGCCTCGTACACTTCGTCGATGCGGGGTATCGCGCCGGTCTTCACGGAGAGGTAGTGGCGCATGAAGGCATCGAAGTGCGTGCCGTACGCTTCCTGCCCGAAGTCGATCTCCATGGGCCGCCAGAACTGCTCGTACAACCGGGTCTGCAAGTCGGGCTCCAAGCCCATCAGCACGTAGTTGCGGATCAGATCAGCCTGGCTCAACTCCTTGCCGGTGGAGTTCATACTTTCAAAGATTAGCTGCGGATTGTCCTGATCGCGGTTCAGCGCGATGTCCACCACAACCAACTTGGCCAAGCCCTTGCATACAGCGAGCAGGTCGCCTTTGCACCCTTTCAGCCATTCCGCGAACAGGCCGAAGTTCTGCGTGATCCGGAGTGATGGTTCTTGGGGTGGCTCCAATGACCCGACTAAGGCGGTCAGTGTGTCCTTGTCCGTTTGGGACAGCAACAACTTGTATTTCCGCTCCCCACGCTCCAAAGGGTTCATCAAGTAATAGCCGCGAAGCATCTCCGCAGAGAACCCTTCCATGGGCTCGTCTTCCCCAACGGCCTTGGCCAAGGCAGCCAGCAGCAAGGTGACCGTAGTTAGGCGCTGTTGCCCATCGATCACCAGCAAAGGCGATTTATGGGTGACTTGGGAAAGGCCTTGTTCGATGTAAACGATGGAACCCACGAAATGCACTGATATCCGATCATCACTTCCCGTGCGGATCACATCATCCCACAATTGCCGACATTCCTTTTCCGACCATGAATAGGTGCGCTGGTAGATAGGGATCACGAACTGTGGTGACTTCATCAGGAAGTCCAGGAACTTGGCTTCGGTCGCTTTCATGGTATCGCTCTGCTGTAGCTCAATTGCTGCGCTCTAGCACGCGCAGGCCATCCGGATCGCCATCGGCCACCAGGATGTGCAGGATGAAGGGTGGGGTGCTCATGGGTGAGTAGATATGCGATTTTTTGATTTGAAGTTGTCACCATTGAGCATTGAACTCATCCAGAACCACTTTCTGCCACGATGGCTGTTCGATCTTGGAGAACATGAAGCCCTTCTTCCCCGCGTCTTTGATGGATGCGCCGAAATGGTAGAAGTCCTTCTGATCAATGATTACAAAGCGGTCATGGAACACTATTGATGTGTGGACCTCTAGATTCTTATACTGCTGATTGAACGCCGCAATGAACTGTTGAAGGCTTGCTGATAGACTTTGGGGCGTTGTAAGAACCCGACACTTCACATTGGGCATCTTTGATGCAAGCAGTTCCAGGATGCTGCTGTCGACGTAGTTGTCCACCAGTATGATTTCGGATGTCGCCTTCGAGATGATCTTGTCGAACTTGAGTAGTGCATCGAATTGCTGGCCTTTCAGGTATACGCCTTCCTCTGTGATCTCTAGGGAAGCAATCTGTTCTACTGGTATAGTCGCAAGATATTCAATGAAGTAATCGATATCCCTTATCATGCACTGAACAGAGCGCTTATGATAGTTGATTGGCCTGTCGAATCCTTCTCCATAGTCCTGAGGTTTAAAGCTCCTCGTTGCAGGATGCTCCTCCATGACGAGCGCTGCCGCCTCCATGAATTGATCGCGCATATTATCGAAATGCCCCGATGGTATCATGCCCAGTGATTGCGCGCCTACACAACGGTGCCGAACAGCCTTGAGTCTTGCTAGTGCGCTCATGATATTGACACGAGCAGCCAATCCGGGTCGCCATCGGCCACCAGGATGTGCAGGATGAAGGGTGGGGTGCTCATGGGGGTCTGCCTATTTCACTGGGCTCGCCACGCTCCAGCGTGGCGCAGCAATGAAAGCCGGGCTGGAGCCCGGCGAGCCCAGCGGTCGGTGCCCTCGGCCACCAGGATGTGCAGGATGAAGGGTGGGGTGGTGCTCATGTGGTTGAACTACTTCGGCGGCCAATTCCCCTTTCCCCAAAGCGTGTCGTTGATCTCGTCATGAAAAGGCATGATGAAGTTTCCAGTCAACACGAGCGATTCGGTTCCGTACTTGGCATCGGTTGAGAAAAGGTTGGTTCCCCGCCATGTGTAAATGATTTCAAAGCCGCCCTTGTCATCGACACGAAAGTCCTGCACTCCCATCATGTAGAAGTCTTGGCCTACGAAACGACCATATTGAATGAACCCGCCAACTGTGGTTTCAGAATCATCCAAGCAGACCTTCCGCAAGACTCCCATAAGCTTATAGTTCGGTGGTACCAGTTCCTTGGCAATGATTGAATCTGCCTTCGCCTTTCCTGTGCCCAGCACAACGTAATCACCTTCATTGCGCAGCACTTCCTGAAAGTTGGCTTTGAAGCCATCCTTGCCGTCCAGGATCCGCATCCAGTTCACCATCAATCGTGCTTCAGCAGGACAGAATCCACCCACAAGCAGTTCTACCGAAGGGTCGTCCCAATCAAGATCACGCTTGATGCTCGAAGCGATCTCTGCAGCGACCTTTCCGATCAACTCACAAATGCCATTGAACGACAATTCGTTGTACAGCGGGAGGTATTGGAGGTTGAGCAGCTGTTCCTGTAGGGTTTCCTTGATCAAATGCGCGGCAAGAGTATCGCCACAATAACAGATGCCGATGCGATGCTGATAAGCAGTCGATTCCACGCGTGTTTCTGAAGGAACAGTGTTGTCGATCCGAACGGGGATTGACATGACCTTTATTCCGACATCCGTGTGCTTACCCAGGCTGTTAGATATCCTAGAGTCTGAACTGAAGGAGACGAATTGCTTGTCCTTCCATGCTATGCAGAGTGTCATGTTCTTCTTCGCGTTTGCATTCTTACAACTCCCCCCTGAACGCCGCCCCCAAAACCCCCTTCTTCAAACCCGCCAACTCCAGATTGAAGGGCCAAGCTGGAGCTTGGCGAGCCCAGCGGTTGGTGCCACCGGCCACCAAGATGCGCAGGATGAGGGGCGGGGTGTTGTTCATTCTCCTTCCGGTTTCGGGGACCGCCCTTTCTTCTTGCTCTCTATAGTAGCCTTTAGCGCGGCGAGCTTGGATGGAGCAACATAAACGTATTCCAAAAGGGTAGTGACAAAGTCCTTCATTGCCTCAACCTCCTCCTTATCGATCTCATATTCACTCACATGGGCACCCTTATTTCGCAAGAAGCGTAGGGTGTGGCTCATTTCGCAAAGCGTGTATGGAATGACGCCCTTACCCGAAAGATCCTTGATCTGATCGTACATCCGTTCACCCACAGCCCCCTTGTCAATGAACAGGCGCTCTAGAACTCGCCCGACCAATACAGCAAAAGCAGTCCGAGACACTCGTTCAACCTTAAGTGCTTCAGCAAACTCATGAGCAATCTGGCTTGGCACTTGTGGTTGAATCAATCTTGTTTCTGGATAGAGAAGTTGCACGTTATCAAGATCACCATCAAAATCTTCTTCATAGTGGAATAACTGGATGCCAGAGCAGGTGATACACTTAACGACCTCATAGTAGAATGAGACGGACATAGCAGAGTTTTCATCTGTCTCATCAACGTAATACCAATGAAGGTCCTCAGCACATCCAAGCACTTCAGCTGCGGTTCTGTTCCCACATTCTGGGCATAGGTATTTGCGCTGTTTTGTCATGGTTCTTACAACTCCCCCCTGAACGCCGCCCCTAACACCGCCTTCTTCAAACCCGCCAGCTCTGTTAGCTTCTGTTGGTAGGTGGTGTCGAGCTTCTCGGTCTCGGCCTCAAGCTCTCCCATCCTCTCGGCA
>Ga0209174_10001335_pt1 | contig 17501 bp, 10 predicted proteins | sample JI91814BDNA_FD_187505 | JGI IMG/M metagenome (GOLD analysis project Ga0209174, IMG submission 187505) | Wastewater effluent complex algal communities from Wisconsin, to seasonally profile nutrient transformation and Carbon sequestration -... | ecosystem: Engineered > WWTP > Effluent > Algae...
TGCCAGGCTGGGCAGCGTGACCGGCCGCTCGATCAGCGGCCAGGCGCTAACCGGCGACGACCCGAGCAACAACAGCACCAGCTACAACCTGCGCACGCTCGACTCCGGCAGTGCGAGCAAGCTGTTCGGTTCCGATACCAGCAGGCCCGTTCCCTACCAGACACAGTGCGATCCCGCCATCACCGGCGACTGCCACGTCAACTACATGACGCCGTTGCAGTCGGTCCGCCCGCGGGTCATCTACAGCAATACCGGTACGGTCGCGCATACCAATGCCTATACCTGCGAGGTCATCGACCGTGCCGCGTTCGACATCGGCTCCAACTTCAACGCAACGACCGCGTGGAGCAACGTCGCCACGGCGCCGCCGTTGCCGACGATCCGCTATGGCGCGCGCGCGGGCGGTTCGCCTTATTTCGCCTCCACCGATTCGGCAACCGATCCCTACACGGGGTCGGTCGCCAGCACCTCGGAATACGCGCGGGCGCGCTGCAACGACCCGACCATCCAGTGGTTCGCCACCGCCGCCGAGGCCGAGGCTGCCGGCGGGCTGGTCTACGTGCGCGCCGATGCGCCGGTCGTGCCTGCCGGTGCGTACATCGTGGTTCACGTCTATGGCCTGATCCTGCGCGACACCTGGGCGGCGACCATCCAGGTGCTGTCGCCGACGCCGGCTACCCGCGTGGCCGGCCAGACGATCCCGGAAGGCACGATCCTGCGCAACAGGGGCGATGCCGGTTCCTCGTCCTTCTTCGTCACCACCGATCCCAACGTGCGCGACCACCTGCAGGTGGTGCGCCTGCGCACGACTTCGCGCGTTACCAAGCGCGTGGTCAACCCGGCCAACGCCGAGATCGCGCCGCAGCCGGTGGGCAGCATCCTGACCTACCGCCTGCGGCCGCGCTATTCGACGCTGTTCCCGCCGGTACCGGGCACCTACACGGTGACCGACATCCTGCCGCCGAACCTGACCTACGATCCCGGTTCGGCCACGGTGGGTGGAACGGCGCAGGAACCGGTGGTGTCCTACGACACGCCGTCGACGGGATTCACCCGGCTGGTGTGGACGCTGTCCAGCCAGTTGCCCTTCATGGGCTCGGACGGTGCGGCCGGCAACCAGACGCACATGCCGGCGATCGAGTTCAGGGCGTTCGTCGACCTGACCACGCCGGACAGCACGGTGCTGCCCAACAGCGTGGCGGTGAGCGGCGGCGTCAGTGACTTCGACGCCGATTGCGCCTTCAACCCTGCCAGCAACAGCTTCGGCGCCTGCGTGAAGGCCGCCGACGCCAGCGTGGCGGTGCAGACCCCACCGGGCTTCCAGGTGCAGAAGAGCACCCTGACCCCGATGATCGAGCCGGGCCAGGATTTCCGCTATCGGGTGACCTATGCGTCCTTCGGTGCGGACATGCCCGAGCGCGACATTCCCGATTTCATCGACATCCTGCCGTTCGTGGGCGATGGCGCGCTGGGCCGGATGCCGCCGTCCAGCTTCGATCCCGGGGCGTACCGGCTGGCGTCGGTGACGGTTCCGGCAAACGATCCGGGCATGACGGTGTACTACAGCAATGCCGCACCGGCGGGCATCAACAACGATCCGCGCCACGCCAGCAATGCGATTCCGGGCGGTTCCACCCAGTGGTGCACGGCGGCCCAGTTCGGGGTGCCCGGTTGTCCGGCCAACATCGGCGCCAGCACCGCGGTGCGCGTTTCGCCCGGAGTCACACAGCTGGTGGCGAGCCAGTTCTACAGCCTGGAGCTGGGAATGGCCAGCGTGGCCGGCATCGCCAAGGCCGGCGACCTGTTCGCCAACAGCGTGGGTGGGCGCTCGCCCGATCCGACCAGCGATCTGCTGTTCGTCAGCGCTCGCGCCAATCCGGGCGTGCAACTGGTCGATTCGAGCCTGACGGGCAAGGTGTTCGAGGACGACAACGACAACGGCGTTCCGGACAGCGGCGAAGCCGGCATTCCGGGCGTGCGGATCGACCTGCTCGGTTGCGCGGCCGGCCCCAACGGCACCCTGGACACCACCGCCATCCCGTCCACGGCCGATCCGGCCACCTTCACCTGCGCGGGCGACGACGTCAGGATCGTGCGCACGATGGACACGCTGGCCGACGGCAGCTATCTGTTCGATGGTCTGGCCCGCGGCATCTATCGCATCACCGAGGAACAGCCCGACGGGTTCCACGACGGCCAGCGCCGGGTGGGCAGCGTCGGCGGCACCGCCAACGCGGTGGGCACCGTGCCAAGCGTGATCACCGACATCGTGCTGCCGATCGGCACCGATGCGGTGGACTACGACTTCGGCGAGATCCGCAAGTCCACGGTGACGGTGGAAAAGGCCGCCACTCCGGACTCGGGCGATGCCGTGGTGGTGGGCGATACGATCACCTATTCGCTCACCGTGACGGTGGCCGACGCACCCACGCGCGGTGAAGTGACCTTGACCGATACCCTGGGCGCGGGCCTGACCCTGGTGCCGGGTACCTTCGGCGTCGCGGGCAACGTCCCGGCGAACGCCAGCTGCAGCGTGGCGGGGCAGGTGGTGACCTGCGAGTTGATGCAAGGCGCGATCGTCGGTACGCACACGATCAGGTACCAGGTGAGCGTGGACATCGACGCCGGCGCCACGGTCGCCAATACCGTGGTGCCCAGCGGTGACGACGACGCCCCGACCTGTACCGTCGCTGCCGACTGCACGACCGAGCACCCGGTGACACCGCCGGTGGTGACGGTGGCCAAGATCGCCAATCCGGTCTCGGGCACGGCGGTGATCGCCGCCCAGGAGATCACCTACACGGTGAACGTGACGGTGGCCGATGCGCCGACCACGGCGGCGACCACGCTGACCGACACCCTGGGCGCGGGCCTGACCCTGGTGCCGGGTTCGTTCGTAACCCCGGCCGGCGCCAGCTGCACCGCGGCCGGGCAGGTGGTGACCTGCACCTTGCCGGTGGGTGCGGCGGTGGGCACGCATGCGTTCACCTACCGGGCGAGCGTGGATCTCGATGCGACCGGCACGGTGACCAATACCGTGGTGCCGAGCGGCGGCAACACCCCGACCTGCACGGCCGCGGCCGACTGCACGACCGAGCACCCGGTGACGCCGCCGGTGGTGACGGTGGCCAAGAGCGCCAACCCGGTTTCGGGCACGGCGGTGATCGCCGCCCAGGAGATCACCTACACGGTGAACGTGACGGTGGCCGATGCACCGACCACGGCGGCGACCACGCTGACCGACACGCTGGGCAACGGCCTGACCCTGGTGGCGGGCTCGTTCACGGTGCCGGGCGCGCCGGCCGGTGCAGCCTGCGCCGCGGTGGGGCAGGTGGTGACCTGCACCTTGCCGGTGGGCGCGGCGATGGGCACGCATGCGTTCACCTACCGGGCGAGCGTGGATCTCGATGCGACCGGCACGGTGACCAATACCGTGGTGCCGAGCGGCGGCAACACCCCGACCTGTCCGGTGGCGGCCAACTGCATCACCGAGCACCCGGTGACGCCGCCGGTAGTGACGGTGGCCAAGAGCGCCAACCCGGTCGATGGCACGGCGGTGCTGCCAGGCCAGACCATCACTTACAGGGTGCGGACCACGGTGGGCGCTGCGCCGACCACGGCGACGACCACGCTGACCGATACGCTGGGCGCGGGCCTGACCCTGGTGGCGGGCTCGTTCACGGTGCCGAGCGCGCCGGCCGGCGCGGCCTGTACCGCGGTGGGGCAGGTGGTGACCTGCACCCTGCCGGTGGGTGCGGCGGTGGGCGCCCACGACTTCACCTACCAGGTACGCGTGGACGCAACCACCCAGGGCTCGGTGACCAATACCGTGGTGCCGAGCGGCGGCAACACCCCGACTTGTACGGCCGCAGCCGATTGCACGACCGAGCATCCGGTGACTCCGGCCTCGGTGGTGGTATCCAAGACCGCCAACCCGGCCACGGGTAGTGCGGTGCTGCCTGGAGCGATCATCACCTACACGGTGAACGCGACGGTGGCCGATGCACCAACCCAGCACGAGGTGGCCCTGACCGACACCCTGGGTGCGGGCCTGACCCTGGTACCGGGCTCGTTCACGACCCCGGTCGGGGCCAGCTGCACCGCGGCGGGCCAGGTGGCGACCTGCACCCTGCCGGTGGGCGCGGCAGTGGGCACGCATGCGTTCAGCTACGAAGCGACGGTGGATGCGACAGCGGTTGGCGCGGTGATCAACACTGTGGTGCCCACCGGCGGCGACGATCCGATCTGCGCCACGGCGGCCGACTGCACCACCGAGCATCCGGTGACCCCGCCGGTGGTGACGGTGGTCAAGAGCGCCAACCCGGCCGATGGCACGGCGGTGCTGCCGGGCCAGACCCTCACCTACACGGTGCGGGCCACGGTGACCGAGGCCCCGACCCAGAACGTGCTGACCCTGACCGACACCCTGGGTGCGGGCCTGACCCTGGTGGCCGGTTCGTTCACCGTGCCGTCGGTGCCTGCCGGTGCGGCGTGCACGGCGGTCGGCCAGGTGGTGACCTGCACCTTGCCGGTGGGCGCGGCAGTGGGCACGCACGACTTCACCTATCAGGTGCTGGTGGATGCCGACGCGGCTGGCACGGTGACCAACACCGTGGTGCCCAGCGGCGGCGACAGCCCGACCTGTCCGGTGGCGGAAGACTGCACCACCGAGCATCCGGTGACCCCACCGGTAGTGACGGTGTCCAAGCTGTCCAACCTGGCGACGGGCAGTGCGGTGGTGCCTGGCGCGAGCATTACCTACACGGTGAACGTGACGGTGGCCGATGCGCCGACCCAGCACGAGGTAGTGCTGACCGACACGCTGGGCGCGGGCCTGACCCTGGTGGCCGGTTCGTTCACCACGCCGTCGGTGCCGGCCGGTGCGGCGTGCACCGCGGCCGGGCAGGTGGTGACCTGCACCCTGCCGGCCGGTGCGGCGGTGGGCACGCATGCGTTCACCTACCAGGCCAGCGTCGATGCCGACGCGGTCGGTACGGTGACCAATACCGTGGTGCCCAGCGGCGGCGACGCCCCGACCTGCGCCACGGCGGCCGACTGCACGACCGAGCACCCGGTGACCCCGCCGGTGGTGACGGTGGCCAAGAGTGCCAACCCGGCGACGGGCAGCGCGGTGATCCCTGGGGCGAGCCTCGCTTATACGGTGAACGTGACGGTGGCCGCCGCGTCGACCCAGCACGAGGTGACCCTGACCGACACCCTGGGCGCGGGCCTGACCCTGGTGCCGGGCTCGTTCGTGACCCCGGCCGGGGCCAACTGCAGCGCGGCAGGGCAGGTGGTGACCTGCACCCTGCCAGCGGGTGCGGCAGTGGGCACGCATGCGTTCACCTACGAGACCACGGTGGATGCCGACGCGGTCGGTGTGGTGACCAACACCGTGGTGCCCAGCGGCGGGGATACCCCGACCTGCGCCACGGCGGCCGACTGCACGACCGAGCACCCGGTGACCCCGCCGGTGGTGACGGTGACCAAGGCGGCCGACCTGGGCAATGGCACGGCGGTGGTGCCGGGCCAGGCGCTTACCTACACGGTGAACGTGATCGTGGCCGCGGCCCCGACCCAGCACGAGGTAGTGCTGACCGACACCCTGGGCGCGGGCCTGACCCTGGTGGTCGGTTCGTTCACCACGCCGGTGGTGCCGGCCGGTGCGACCTGCAGCGCGGCGGGCCAGGTGCTGACCTGCACCCTGCCAGCGGGCGCGACGGTAGGCACGCATGCGTTCACCTACCAGGCCACGGTGGATGCCGGTGTCTCGGTGCCGGTGCTCAACGTGGTGGTGCCTGGCGGCGGCGACCAGCCCAGCTGCACGGCCGAGGAAGACTGCCGGACCTCGCATCCGATCGATGCGGTGCTGACCCTGGACAAGTCGGTGGTGGGCGCGGTGCGCCCGGTGCAGGGCAGTGCGGACGAGTTCGAGGTGAGCTACGCGGTGACGGCGCGCAACATTGGCGGCAGCCCGGGCACGTACAGCCTGACCGACACGCCCGGGTTCGATCCGGACGCCACGATCCTGTCGGCCAGTTCGCAGCGCGGTGACGAGACGGCGCAGGCGCTGGTGGGCGCTGGCCCGTGGCCGCTGGCCAGCGACCGCGAGTTGGCGGCCGGCGCCAGCGAGACGTACACGGTGGTGGTGCGCCTGCGGGTGCAGGCCGGCAGCGACACGTCCAACGACAGTTGCGGTGCCGGTGCGGGCAACGGCCTGTACAACGCCGCGCAGCTGACCTACGGGCAGCAGACGCTGGACGATGATGCGTGCGTGGACACGCCGGTGCCCTCGACCGAGAGCCAGCTGGTGCTGGAGAAGACCGCGCCGGTGCGCGAGGCCGAGGTGGGTGACGTGGTGGTGTACAGCATCCGGATCCGCAACAACGGTCCGGGCATCGCGCTGTCCTCGGTGCTGGTGGACCGTCTGCCGGCCGGGTTCGAGCTGGTGGGCCAGTCGGTGCGGGTGCGCGGCGCCACGCTGGTGTCGCTCAGCGGCGAGCCCGGTCCGGTGCTGCGGATGATGCTGGACCGGATCGATCCGGGCGGCGAGGTACTGGTGCAGTACCGGGTCCGCCTGGGCGTGGGCGCGATGCAGGGCGACGGCATCAACCGGGCGCACATGGAGTGCAGCGCGGTGGTGGGCGTGCCTGCGACGCAGCAGTGCTCGAACGAGGGCCGCTGGCAGGTGAAGCCGCGTGGTGGTGTGTTCTCGAACGAGGGCTGCGTGGTGGGCCAGATCTACGTGGACGGCAACGGCAACTTCCTGAAAGACGAGGAAGAGCTGGGGATCCCGGGAGTGCGGCTGTACTTCCAGGACGGCACGTACCTGATCAGCGACGTGGAAGGCAAGTACAGCTACTGCGGATTGCGCCCGGTGACGCACGTGCTGAAGGTGGACAGCCGGACGCTGCCGCGCGGCAGCCGTCTGGTGACCAGCAGCAGCCGCAATGCGGGTGATGCGCACAGCCTGTTCGTGGACGTGAAGAACGGCGAGTTGCATCGTGCGGACTTCATCGAGGGCTCGGCGAGCAACCAGGTGCTGGAGCAGGTGAAGGCGCGTCGGGCCAGCGGCGAGATCCGCACGGTGGAGACCGAGGCTGGTCAGCCTGGATTGAAGTTCCAGAGCAAGCCCGATCCGCAGGGCAACCCGTTGCAGCAGGGCACGGATGGATCGAACCAGCCGGTGGAGCAGACGCGGCACGGAGAGGGGGGCACGGATCCGGACTCGCCCTGAGTCCGGCTGCTGCGACCTTCATCTTCCAATGACGAGAGCGGCTCCCCCTGAGAACCAGGGGGAGTTGCGTTTTCAGGGGCAGTCAGAGGGATGGGTATGCATGCACTTTGCGGATTGAAGCCGGGATTGCGGCGGGCGCTTGCGCTGCCTGCAACCTGGCTCGCGGCGTTGGTGTTGTCGCTGATGGTGGCGCTGCCGGCGCAGGCGGAAATCAACCAGTTGCTGTTCCGCAACAGCTACGACGGCACGCCGGGCTGGGATCCGGCGTCGGGCACCGGGTTCGACACCGGCCCGGACAACCGCATCATGCGCACCAACGACCGGTTCGAGTACCTGGTCACGTTCAGCACCGACGGTGGCGGCGACGACGACCTGACCCTGGTCAGCACCTTGCCGTTGGGTAACGTGGCGCCGCGCACCGGCCTGCCGGTGGTGCGCTGGAGCTTTCTCCCCGCCCTCTGCACCGGCCCCGGTTCCAGCATTTCCGCCGATGGCCAGACCCTGACCTGCAACCTGGGCAACATCGCCAATTCGGTCATCCAGTCGGTGTTCTTTAATGCGACCACGCTGGGCACCACGCCCAACGGCACCGCGCTGCCGGCGCCGAGCCTGGTGGCCAGTTCCTCGGCCACGCCTTCGTTCCTGCCGACCACCACGCCGGACGCGCTGGCGGTCACCGCCGCGCCGTTCTACGACATCGTGGTGCAAATGAGCTGGGCGGGCAATCCGCGCGCCTACGGTTTCATGGCCGAAAACGGTCCGGCCGGCCAGGACGGGTTCTTCCATCGCCCGCTGGTGGGCCTGGTGGCCAAGAACCCCAACGGCAACGGCAACAAGGGCGTGGAGCAGCTGGATCCGTCGCAACCGGTCCACTATGAGATCGACATCAGTGGCTATCCGACAGGGGTGCTGCTGGGTAACTGGCACAATGGCACCGCGCCGCACGGTATGCCGACGGCCAGCGGCGGTTTCGTCAACGGCTGCGGCAGCCCGAACAACGGCTCGCCTAGCACGGAGATGGGCGGCAGCTTCAACATGTACGACCGCGTGGCGGACAGCGGCTCGAACCCCAGCACCGCCGCCAATACGGTGTCCAACGGCGGTACCTGCACCAACGCGACGCAGAGCGGCACCAACGTCGGTTTCGACGTCAACGGCATCGATACCACCCTGCAACGCCGGCCGACCATCACCGGCGGTTCTGCCGCCAATCCGATTCCCGCCTCGGACTGGTGGGTGTCGAACAAGGGCCTGGTGCTATGGACCCCGGCCACGGAATATCCGCCGAACGTCAACATCGGCCACGTTGCCAGGCTGGGCAGCGTGACCGGCCGCTCGATCAGCGGCCAGGCGCTAACCGGCGACGACCCGAGCAACAACAGCACCAGCTACAACCTGCGCACGCTCGACTCCGGCAGTGCGAGCAAGCTGTTCAGTTCCGATACCAGCAGGCCCGTTCCCTACCAGACCCAGTGCGATCCCGCCATCACCGGTGACTGCCACGTCAACTACATGACGCCGATGCAGTCGGTCCGCCCGCGGGTCATCTACAACAATACCGGCACGGTCGTGCAGACCAATGCCTGGCCCTGTTCAAGTCTTGGTTTGTGGACTTCGATCCCGTGCGCGCCAAGGCCGAAAGCCGCGAGCCTGAAGGCATGGATGCCGCCACCGCTGCCCTGTTCCCCAGTGAGTTCGAGGATATCAAACTTGGTTCGATACCGAAGGGGTGGCGAAACGCAACCTTAGCGGAATTGTCCGATCTTAATGCCGTCAAGTGGACGGCCCGTAAGCACCCGTCAGTAGTTCAATATATCGACCTCAGCGGAGTCCATGAGAATCGGTTAGACAAGCCTATCGAAATTAATTTCGCGGACGCACCCAGCCGAGCGCGTCAGCACCTTCGGGAAGGCGACACTATTGTTGGAACAGTGCGCCCAGGGAATAGAGCGTTCGCCTACATCCACGAGCCAGAATCGAGCCTCACGGGCAGTACCGGATTTGCCGTGCTTTCTCCAAAGTCCCCGCATGTCTCTAGCTACGTGTACTTGGCAGCAACTCAAAACGATGCGATAGACCGATTAGCAAACCTTGCGGACGGCGGCGCCTATCCTGCAGTACGTCCAAGCGTCGTTGCCGATATGCCCTGCGTCATTCCGTCCGATGATGTCATTCATGCCTTTGCGCGAGTCTCCAAGCCGCTGTTGGAGAAGATTGCACAAAATAATGCCGTTGCTTCTATGTATGCAGATCTTCGTGACACACTCCTCCCCCGCCTGATCTCCGGCAAGCTCAGGACAGGCCATGAAAGCGTGACCAGTGCGGAGGGATAAATGACCAGTCTCCTCAATGAAATTACCGTAACGCTCCCTGGGGTCGTCGGAGAGCTTCAGTTCAAGACAACCCGGGATGTCGAGCACTGGGCCGATTCAGAGCGTGTATTCTGGTTCGATGTTGATGTGACGCACATTCATAGCAGTCTGCGCCAGCAATGGGAAAGGCAAAAAAACTTCTTTGCAGAAGCATCGTCCATCCTTGTGGAATTCAATCGCCGCATTGAGCAGAAGCAAGATGGTGAGGCGCGCCAGTTCAATGAAAACTTGCGAAATCACTTCAACAGGCTGGCAAGTGGCGACATCATTTCATCTGAGCATGAGTTCTATCCGGCGATTCGGGATCTCGCTAAGACATCGCCAAGCCTCGCAGCAATGCTCTTGGTCGCTGCCAAGAGTGATGCTGAACAGATGTTCGGTAACTTCGGCCAGTACGGATTGCCATTCTCATCCGTCATTCGACTCAGCCCGGCCACCGGATGGCATGAGCGAGGAGGAGTACGCGTTCTACCAGGCTTTGACAGAGAACGAATCTGCCGTGCGTGAGCTCGGACATCCGGTGCTGCGCGCCTTAGCGCAGGAGCTCACTGACAAGCTACGCAGATCCGCCACTATCAACTGGCAGAACAGAAAGGATGCTCGCGCCCGGATGATTGCCATGGTCAAAGTGCTTCTGGCGATCCACAAGTATCCACCGGATAAGCAGGCCGAAGCGACAGAGAAGGTGATCGCTCAGGCTGAACTGCTTGCAGACTCGTGGGCCGATGGAGCGTAATTAGCGATCAGAGACATCATTAGGGACTTGCCCCGAAGGCTGAAGCTCCATTGCTGCTTTGAGTGCGCGAGCGTCAGACAGTGCGTTATGAGGTGTCAATGACGTCAAGGGTGCGCATGGCGTTAAGAGCTCGAATGTAATGGGGGGCGTAATTAGGTCCTGTTAACACTAAATTCAATAACAGGTAAACTGCCGGACATGGAAATAACGCCCGAACAATTTGCCCGAATCGAACACTGCCTCCCCGTGCAGCGCGGAAATGTCAGCATCAGCAATTTACAACTGGTCAACGCGATCCTTTTTGTCGCCGAGAACGGCTGCAAGTGGCGCGCCCTTCCCAAGCGCTATGGCAACTGGCACTCGATCTACACGCGCATGAATCGCTGGACCAAAACCGGCGTTATCAATCGCATGTTTGCTGAATTGCAGAAGGAGCAAATCGTGCGCATCAAGATTGAGGCCGTTTCGCTCGATTCCACAAGTATCAAGGTGCATCCTGATGGTACCGGCGCGCTAAAAAAAACGGTCCGCAAGCCATTGGCAAGTCCCGTGGCGGATGGAATACCAAGATTCATATGGTTGCCGCAGATGCTCGGACAGCCGTAGCCTTTTCACTTTCGCCTGGTCAGGCACATGACGCGCCCGAGGGTCGCGCCTTGCTTGAACATCTAGGCAGCCCAAGCAAGCCGCTTCACCTGTTGATGGATCGCGCCTATGAAGGCGACGAAACCCGACAGCTTGCGTTGGACTTGGGCTTCATCCCGGTGGTGCCACCGAAGAGCAACCGAATCGAGCCTTGGGAATACAATCGGACCATGTACAAGCGGCGAAACGAAGTGGAGCGGTTGTTTCGTCGATTGAAGGGATTTCGTCGTATTTTCTCGCGCTTCGAAAAGCTGGACGTGATGTTCACGGGATTCATCTGCTTTGCACTGATCGCTGACGGCCTTAGATAGTGTTAACAGGCCCTAGTTGATGTCCCTGGTTCGCGAGCAGCAGACCGCAGAAGTGCATGATGTCTTCCGGCCAATCCGCCACAACGTGGATTTCAGGAAACTGCATCAAGAAGGTCTGTAATGATGCTGTCACTAACTCTCGGCGCCTTGGAGGCTGCCATAGCGCTGGGATAACGTGCTGTCTGACCCAGTCGTTTGGGCGAGAGCATGGTAGTACTTCGTACCATTCATGCCCGCCAGTAGATACCAGTGCTGCTGAGATCAGACTGCCCCCAAACCCATTGAACTCTGTGTCAAGGTAAAGATGCATCAGGAAATTCCTTGCGCTTGTTCTACAGGGGAGTGTCCGATGGACTACAACGACCTGGCGAAGAACATGGCACAGGAGTTGACCTTGTTCATGCAGTCGAAGCGAAGTGCGCTGTCAGCGGAAGCGGTCATGTTGAGGCAGTGAGGCGGAAAATCCCTGCCAAAAGTGCTGACAAGGACGTGAAGCTGCTTGGTCTCAGTGCGATTTGCGTCAAGATTCCTGCATCATTCGTGCTCAAGCGTCGTTTTTTTAAAATCCCCAAACATAGTCCAGCTGGGCTGTGATCTTGAAATGGAAGCGAGTGCCAGCTTCTCAGCATGCAACATGCGCTTTACCAAGCGCTCTTCCCGAAGCGCTTCCTTCTGAGATCCGACTGGAAATGCTCCGATCAATTCCAAGGGGCGGTGGCGTCGTGTGTACTGGCTACGACCGTGCTGATGTTGCAAGAACCGCCTAGCTGGATCTGGGCTGATTCCTGTGTAGATCAGGCCATTGCGACAACGCAGGAAATACAGCCACCAAAGCGTACTGTTAGCAGGGGATATTGTGTTCATTTGCGTAACAACCCTTTCTCTCGATAGGATTGAATGGTGGCGCGGTTGAGGCAAGAGGCACCGCCTCCGGCGTCATTCCAGTAGTCGACGGCACTATCAATCGACATGCCAAAGAGGTCCACCAACATTCCGGGGCCAGAAAGGCCAGCGTCAATCAGTCCATGCACTGCGGTCGCGAACAACTGTGTTGGTTTTATCCCTTGTTTTTGTAGCCAACTGCGAAAGGAAGCAATGCAGAGTCCGCGATTTAGCATTTGTCCCGGAAACAGAAATTCGCTATGAACTGAATCACGCAGGCGTGAATGCCAATGCCAATTGGCCAGCCAGCGATCTAGGGCGGTGCTTACGGGTGGGTCAATCTGAATTGGGCCTGCTCCCATGTCGAGTGATATCGTCTCACCGTCTACCGACAAATGACTTCGCTTGAGGTTCACCACCACGTTGGGCTTTACAGGATAGAACATGCAAATTAGTGCAATAACGGAATAGCGTAGATCCGTGGGTCCTTCAGCTGCTTCGCAGAACGCCAGAAAACGCTCCTTATCCGCTTGGTTAAGCATGATTTTTCGCGTGTTTGTTCTTGTTTTTCGGATTGGTAAATCTAGTTTCCCGAAACGAGAACGGCTATTCATGAACTTTACGAAGGAAGCCAAAGCAGCGCAGCGCTTTGGATAATTCGTTGTATATCGATCGAAATGAGTTTGTTGTACTTCATCCAGAGATCGCGAACCCTGGTCGTGGCAGAACTGCATGAAATTGATGGAAAGCTTCAGTACTTGGACGATGCTGGATGGCTTTTTCGGGCTTAGGCCTTTCCCGACTTTGCCTGCCCTGTTTTGTCGTTCGGTCCTGCCTGAAAGATAGGCTTGATAGGCATGGAGAGAGGTCAGAATCCATGTGATCTTTACGCCATCTACAATAGTCTTTACTTTCAGCGCATGCAGATATAAATCCACATCTGCAGTGTGAAAATCTAGACCATGCATTGCAGCCAGCCAGGTCTTGATGGACTTGAATTTCATCGGGTGCTGATCAGTGCCAAATGCCTGAACTACGTTGACGGCTGTGAGCTGTGATCGATCGTACAGATTTTTGTCGATCAGGCGGAAGCCTTCCGCGTTGCGCTTGACCAAGGCATAGATCCGTATTGGATTGGTTGTAATCTGGGGGTCATCAACATAGGACTGGAACAGTGCCTTGACCCAGTCCTGTTCAAGGGATGCTTCGGTTGCCGCAATGATTGATTTGGTCACGCCTGCTGCTTTGCAGCCATAGCATCGATCAGTGTCTGGAGTGTCGTCCAATTTTCCACACTTGGTGCACATGTCACGCAGGAGCGTCCCGCGCGCAAAACATTTTTTGCAGGCGGGGCGCCCCTCAACATCTCCGGCGATCAGTCTCTTACAGCGGCATACCCGGCAGAAAGACATGAGATCATTTCTGCACACTGGGCATGTTGGCTCGTGTAGTCCTAATGAGCGACAAGTCGCTAGATTGTTGGAAGGCTGCCGACATACGGCGCAATTAATCGGATCCCGCGCGTACTGTTTGCAAGATTGACAGTAAAGCTTTCCGTTAAGTAGCAATCCAGTCTTGGTGATGGGGCGTTTGCATCTGTCACAGTCTTTGCCGCGCCAAACATCGGATCGAGCACATTTCGAGCAGCGGGTGAGAGAAGACCCCGCTGCAAATCGGATGCTATTACCACAGCGTGTACAGTCCGATTGTTCCAGAGTTTTGTAGCAGATCTGGCAGCAAGGACTTCCGTCGGCGGCATTTCTACAGCGCATTGTTCGCAAACATATTGAACAGGTTGCGAATGGGTTGGGCTTATGCGATCTCATGTCAGTTTCGGCATCGGAAAGGCGGTTGCACGGGGTCGCTCTGAAGGGTTTCGTGGCGGCAAAGTCAATGGTTCGGTGTGCTCCGGAGCTGGTGCTTGGGGGCTCGCGTCTGTTGCGGCATTAGCCGCATCTATGCTTTGCGAGCGCCGCCCATGCAGCACCAGTAATTCGGCTGGCGTGGTGTTGAGCACCTGGCAGAGAGCAGCCAGAAGAGCCGTGTTTAGTGATGCTGGAAGTGCTTTCACTATCCGACCAAGTTGTGCCTCTGACAGGTCAATGCCTTGCTCTAGCAAACGCTTCCGCAATGCACGAGTGGTTCGGACATCACGTTCAGCCATCACGACGCGTAGGCGCCAAAGCAGCAGGGGAGCGTCTTGGTTCACTTGTTACGGTGCCTTGGTGCCGATGTCTTTGATCTGTTGACGAACAAGATTGCGGGCCGTGAGCCGGTAATGTTCCATGGGAACTTGGCCATAGATTTGTGTAACTGATGAGCTCCCGTGGCCCGCCTTGTTCCTGGCGAACTCGGTGCCACTCCGCATGATCTCGTGGGTAACCATCGAACGACGAAGGCTATGCGGGGTGTATTCATGCGAATCGATACCCGATGCCTTCAGATGCAATTTGAAACGCTCATCAATGCTGCTGAGAGAAATTTGGTTGCCGCGTTCCGAGTAGAAGAGCGCATGAGGCGCATGAGGTTTTGGTGTGTACTGCGGGCGAAAATTAATCAAATACCATTCAATTACAGCGATGTAGTCGATATGGGTCAGCAGCACTTGGCGTTGCCGGGCGCCGCTTCCTTTGCTCGCTTTTCCAGCTGTGACATTGATGTAGGCGTACTTCCCCATTTCCGGAATGTCAGTTGATGGCCGAAAGTCATGAACTGTCAGCGCCGCACACTCACTGGCCCGAATTCCGGAAATATAGATCGTGTAGAAAAGCGCCTTGTCGCGTTCGAGCGCTCTCACGGTTCGTGGTGCTTCGATTTCGGCTCGCTCGATCCGGTCATCCATGCTGGCGAAGAAGCGATTGATTTCCTCTTCGGTCATCGGTGGCAACTTATGCTCCGAATCGTCTTCGACGGTATGGGTTACACAGTTGTCTTCATGTGCAACCAAGATGACCCTCCGTCCGAACTGGGCATGGCATTCGCTCTGAAGCTCAGTCCTCTGTGCGACAAAACTAAAGATGACCCGGATCGCATTTTGGTAGGTGCGCTGAGTTGCTCGAGCGAGCTTACGTTCTATACGTAGATGACGACTCCAGGACTCGAAATCACCCTCTGTGGCAGTGGTGAGATCCTTGCCTGACCACTCCAAGAACTTACGAACCTGGTGGCATGCGTTGCTTAGGTATAGGGACGTGTAGCCTTTGGAGAGGCCCCTCGCCACGAAAGCGTCCAGACAGCGCTCACCGAATGCCTCTGCTTGGCTTGGGGGTGGTGTGGCAGCTTCCGTTGCGTCTACAGGCGGGGCAGGGTTTGGAAAGGACAAGACATTGTTCATGCGCACTCCTTGGCCTTTGAGGCCGCGCAGATGATGTGGATGGGTAAGTGGAAAAGTGGGCGGCAGGTCTTCATGCAAGCCACGCTACGGCAAACCCGGATTTGCCCAAGAGCTAGACGCCAACTCTGGATCGGGCTGAGGCAGGCCTGGGGGCCACTTCCTTGCATCAGATGCAATTTTCTTTCATTCACAAAAAAGCCCTGCTGGTTGAAAAGCCTTGAAAATCAAGGCCCCAGCAGGGCTTTCTGGCCCACTTCTAAGAGTGGGATTTCCGGTAGGTCAGCGCTTCATCGAGCTGAAGAACTCGTCGTTGGACTTGGTGTTCTTCATCTTTTCGAGCAGGAACTCCATCGCGGCCAGCTCGTCCATCGGGTGCAGCAGCTTCCGCAGGATCCAGATCTTCTGCAGCATGTCCGGTTCGATCAGCAGCTCTTCGCGGCGGGTGCCGGAGCGGTTGATGTTGATGGCCGGGTAGATGCGCTTCTCGGCGATGCGGCGGTCCAGGTGCACTTCGCTGTTGCCGGTGCCCTTGAACTCTTCGTAGATCACCTCGTCCATCTTCGAGCCGGTTTCCACCAGCGCGGTGGCGATGATGGTGAGCGAACCGCCTTCCTCGACGTTGCGGGCCGCACCGAAGAAGCGCTTCGGGCGGTGCAGGGCGTTGGCGTCCACGCCGCCGGTCAGCACCTTGCCCGAGCTGGGCACCACGGTGTTGTAGGCGCGGGCCAGGCGGGTGATCGAGTCGAGCATGATCACCACGTCCTTCTTGTGCTCGACCAGGCGCTTGGCGCGCTCGATCACCATCTCGGCCACCTGCACGTGGCGCGCGGCCGGCTCGTCGAAGGTGGACGAAATGACTTCGCCGCGCACGGTGCGCTGCATCTCGGTCACTTCCTCGGGCCGCTCGTCAATCAGCAGCACGATCAGGTGCACGTCCGGGTGGTTGTGGATGATGGCCTGGGCGACGTTCTGCATCAGCATCGTCTTGCCGGCCTTGGGCGGCGAGACGATCAGGGCGCGCTGGCCCTTGCCGATCGGCGACATCAGGTCCATGACGCGGCCGGTGATGTCTTCCGAGGAGCCGTTGCCGCGCTCGAGGCGGAAGCGCTCGCGCGGGAACAGCGGCGTGAGATTCTCGAACAGCACCTTGCCCTTCGACGCCTCCGGCGGCTCGCCGTTGATGGTGTCGACGATGTTGAGCGCGACGTAGCGCTCGCCGTCCTTGGGGCTGCGGATGCGGCCGGAGATCTCGTCGCCGGTGCGCAGGTTGAAGCGGCGGATCTGGCTGGGCGAGATGTAGACGTCGTCCGGGCCGGCGAGATAGCTGGCGTCGTCCGAGCGCAGGAAGCCGTAGCCGTCGGGCAGGATTTCCAGCACGCCGTCGCCGGCCACGCCGGCGGGGTGGCGGGTGAGCACCTTGAGCAGGGCGAAGTTGACGTCCTGCTTGCGCATGCGCGCCACGCCTTCGTGCAGCCCCAGCTTGTCGGCGATTTCCAGCAGCTTGTGCGCCGGCATCCGCTTGAGGTCGTTGAGGCTGTAGGTCGGGAAGTCGGGCGGGAGCTGGGGCATCGGGCGATCGTTGCGTTCGCCACCGCCGCCGGCGTTGCCGCCGTTGCCGCCGCCGGCGTCGTCGGAGTCGCCGTCACGCGGGCGGTCGCGGAAGCGGTCGCGCTTGTCGCGGAAGCGATCGCGCCGGTTGCGGTTGCGGCCTTCGCGGTAGCCGCCTTCGCCGCCTCCACCGCCGCCGCCCTGGCCGCCTTCGCCACCATTGCCGCCGTTGCCACCATTGCCATCGCCGCCACCGCCGGACTGTCCGCCGCCGGCGTTGCCGCCTTCATGGCCGCCGGACTGGCCGCCGCCTTGGCCGCCGCGCGCCTGGCCGCCCTGCTGGCCGCCGCCCTGCGATTCACCGCCCGACGACGGGCCGGGAGCCGGCGCGCGTTCGGCAACGGGAGCGGAAACGGGGGCCGGTGCGGGCGCCTGC
>Ga0209174_10001336_pt1 | contig 17498 bp, 15 predicted proteins | sample JI91814BDNA_FD_187505 | JGI IMG/M metagenome (GOLD analysis project Ga0209174, IMG submission 187505) | Wastewater effluent complex algal communities from Wisconsin, to seasonally profile nutrient transformation and Carbon sequestration -... | ecosystem: Engineered > WWTP > Effluent > Algae...
TCGCAGGTTCAAATCCTGTCACTCCGAAAAGCTTAGCGCTTTACAGCTTTCATATCTTTTTTAAAAATACATTTCAATAAAGTCGCAGTGGTAGGGCACTTGGATGGGGGACGAGGCTCCGTTAGCCATCAGGTGGAAGGAGCCGTCCGTCTCTTTTACTCACGCTGTAAAGATAGCGTGGTAAAAGCCCATTCTCGCTAACGCTCGAATATCTGCTAGGCGAGCCCATCAGGCGAGAGGGCGGCTTATCCTAAATAGCCGCAGGTTCAAAACAATCACTCCGAAAAAATTCAAAATTATTAATTCAGCATTCCGAATTAATCCTCACCCCTTAGCCACTTTTAGAAATATTTTAATTTCTTCGTAATCAATTCTATCTAAAACCAATTTTAATTTTTCTCCTAGAAAATAGGTCTTCGTAAATTTCTTTGCATAGAAAGAAAAATCATTTGGCATAGTGAGTTCAATTTCATTTGTAAACTCGGTGAATGGAACAGTTCCTTCTGTAAGAATCTCGTCTAATTCTACAAAGACTACATGCGGCTTAATGCCAGTAATCGTTCCTGTAAATTCTTTCATTCCAGTTGTTTCTACAAATCGACAGGCTTTTAGTTTTAGAATATCACGCTCAGCATCAGCAGCACGTCTCTCTTCTGTAGAAGTATGAACACCCATGATCTGAATTTCGTGAGAGGTATACGCGTATTCTTCTTTCATGATGAGAGCTTCGAGTGCTCTATGGCAAACCAAGTCTGGATAACGACGAATAGGCGAAGTAAAATGACAATAGTCTTTAAATCCAAGACCCCAATGTCCAAGTGCTTCTCCACTGTAATAAGCTTGCATAAAACTTCTAAGTAGGAAGTAGTTGAAAATTTTCTCTGCGGGATGATTTGCAATTTCGACTAACGCACGTTTAATATCGTCGTATTCAGTTGACTTGAGTTGATATTTAAACCCGTAGAGCTTTAGAAACTCATTTAGATTTTCTAGCTTGTCTTCGTCCATGGTTTCGTGAATACGAAAGAGTGCCGGGATTTTATTTTTGCGCAAATGTTCGGCTACTTTGATATTAGCCGATAGCATCATTTCTTCAATTAAAATATGACTGTTTAGTCTTTCTCGCGTTTTGATTTCGATTACTTTTCTGTTGTCCTTGTCTGTTACTACATAGGTTTCTTTGAAGTTTAAATCTACTCTGCCGTTTTCAATTCTCGCTTTTTTAAGCCCATTCGCCAAGCGCATAATTTTAAATAGCCAGTTGTCAGGATGTCCTTCTAGAATTTCTTTTTCTGCTCTCTCGTATGTATAACGCTCATCAACTTTAATCACGCTTTTATAAAACTTCGCAGAATAAATTTTTCCAGTGTAGTCTCCTTCCATTTCTACTGTAAAGGCTAGACGGTTTTGTTTCGCGACAAGACTACATAAGTTTTCAGATAGTTCAGGCGGAAGCATTGGCACTACTTTATTGGCGAGGTAAACAGAAGTAGCCCGATTGTATGCTTCTTCGTCAAGGCTAGAGCCCTGCTTCACATAATACGAAACATCTGCAATATGCACATAGAATCGAAGGCGTTTTTCTTCTTCAATAAAGCTAATTGCATCGTCAAAGTCCTTGGCAGTCTCTCCATCAATGGTGACAGTGTATAAGTCTCTGAGGTCAACGCGTGTATGCCAGTCATCAATCGTATCTTCTTTTATTTCTTCTTGAAATTCTAGTGAAACAGTATCTGGATAGACTTGATTGTAATTGTATTTCATTAAGATGCGATTAAAGTCAATGTCTTCTTTTTCGCCAGACTCTACTTTTATAAAAGTAACTTCTAGAGTAGCTTGTTCCTGATAAGCATGTTCTTTTAGTTTTACAATTAGAACATCATTTGGTTGAATCGACTTTGTGATTTCAGATAATAAAGTTTTCTTAGCAATGAGTCCTGATTTTTCTTCTCCTGTCATATCGAGGAGCTTACCGTGAATATACCCGCCTTCTATTTCTGTTACCTTCATGCGGTAAAGAATTCTGCCCCGCTTCAGGATACTGATGACCTCTCCTTCTAGCCTGTCTTTTTTCCCAATTCCAATTGGAATTACTTCGACTGTATCTCCAGAAATACTCGTATCTGTAAAACTCGCTGGTATAAAGATCTCATTTCCAGAGGCTAACTTTACGAAACCGTCCCCTCGGCGGCTAAGAGAGATTGTTCCCGCCATGCTAAATGGTTTATGAACTGTGATAGACTTTTTATCTAAGGTCACAAGTCCTTCCTTTTCGAGTAACCAGAAAAGCTCTTCGATCTCTACTTTTCTTTCGTCGTCGTGTTTTCTTTTTCCTTTCTCATGCTTCTTGTGTTTTTTATCTTCGTTTGATTCGAGAAAGTGTTTATAAATATCTGATTTAGTTATTTCTTTTCCCGCTTTTAGTTTTAAGTATTCTACAATACTTTTAATGAATTTATTTGGTTTCATATTTTCCTTTTTATATTTATGATTGCATTTGTTGTATCTATGAATTTGACTCATCCGACAGCACTATCCCATAGAGGTTAATAAAAGATTACCGCGATATTGAAACTGAATGATTTTATCACCAAGAAAAGGAGGAATCTAATGTTATAATAAAAAAACGGCTGAGAGGACAATCTGTTTCTAAACCTAAAGCAATGCCTTTTTTTAGTCAAGTATATTCTATAACAAAAAAAGACTATTCAAAGAAGAAATTATCTGAAAATCTGTGAATCATCCGTGATGAAGTTCAATAAAATCAGGCTCATTAAAGCGATTGTGTTCGGTGCATTCCTTGGGATTACACTCTTTTATCTCATTTCAAGAATCAGAACCTCGGAAATGAAATCACAGGCGCCTATCGCGGTAAACGGTGTTTTAAATACTACCTCGTGGAATTTTAAAGAGAAGGGAATCTTAAAATTAGATGGAGCCTGGGAATTTTATTGGGCTCATTTCTATACACCGGAAGACTTTATTTACAATCAAGCATCAAAGCCAAGCTTTCAATCGGTTCCATCCATTTGGAATAAGTATAAATTAGAAGACAATAAATTATCCGGCAATGGATTTGCTACATACCGCCTAAGAGTGCTAATCAAAGATAAGCATCCAACCTATGCGATGAAAATCGTAGACGCTGCCACCTCTTACAAGGTTTGGATTGACGGAGATCTTCTAGCTAAGGCAGGAACTACCGGAGAAACAAAAGAGACAATGGTTCCTGCTTACAACTCGCGGGTAATTGAGTTTAAACCCAAAAGTGAAAGTATTGAAATCATTTTTCAAGTTTCCAATTTTTATCATTTCAAGGGAGGTCTTTGGAATTTTATAGAATTTGGTCTTGCCAGGGATATTGAAGAATCCAGAGAAGATCAAACTAATTTTGAATTCTTCATGTTTGGTAGCTTGTGCATAATGGCGTTTTACCACTTCGGACTCTATGCTCTTAGAAAAAAAGATAAATCTACTTTGTATTTTGGTTTTGTCTGTCTTATCATTGCACTTAGAATTTTACTCACTGGAGAAAGGTATTTATTTAAAATGTCAGAAGATACCATGTATTGGATATCCCTTGTCAAGTTGGAGTTTATGACGGTTTTCCTCACCACTCCTTGTTTTATTTTATTTTTAGAGTCTATCTATCCCGAAGACACGCATAAATTTATTTCAAAATTCACAATCACTATCGCATTATTCTTTTGTTTTGCTACCCTGGTGATGGATACTTCAATTACGACTGGTTTTGTTAGATACTTTCAGTTTTTATTATTCTCACTGATTGGATACATTGCCTATATACTGATTGTTATCAATAGCAAAAAAAGAGAAGGCGCTTCTTGGGTAGCATTTGGGCTAATTGTTTTCTTAGGAGCCTTGATTAATGACCTACTCTACTTGAATAATTTTATCTATACAGGATTTCTTTTTCCAGTGGGGCTATTCGTGTTTATCTTCTCGCAGTCATTTATTCTTTCGATGCGCTTTTCGAAAGCATTTGCTACAGTCGAGTCTATGAGCGAAAAATTATTAACGCTAGATAGATTAAAAGATGACTTCCTCGCAAATACATCTCACGAACTAAGAACACCTTTAAATGGAATCATCGGTATAGCAGAATCTATGTTAGACGACGCCACAACTAAACTTAATTACGACACAAGACAAAATCTTTCTTTGATTGTAGCAAGTGGTAGAAGACTCAGTAGCCTCGTGAATGATATTCTAGATTTTTCTAAACTAAAAAATCATGAAATCGAATTGCAAATTAGAAAGATTGATTTAAGGCAAATTGCAGACTTAGTTATACGTTTGTCAGAACCGCTCGTTGTAGAACGAGATTTAAGATTAACCAATGCTATTTCAATTGATTTTCCAGAAATTGAAGCAGATGAGAATCGGATAATACAGATATTCCACAATCTAATTGGCAATGCGATTAAATTCACAGAAACGGGTGAGATTAAAATCTATGCTGAAAGTAAAGTTGGTGCAACTACTATTTACATTTCTGATACTGGAATTGGAATTCCGAAAGAAAAGTTCGAGGTTATCTTTCAATCCTTTGAACAAATAGACAATTCAACATCCAGGGAATACGGTGGAACCGGTCTAGGACTTGGTATCACAAAACAATTAGTCGAACTGCATGGAGGCAAAATATGGGTAGACTCTACTTTAGGAAAAGGCTCCACTTTTTATTTTACAATTCCTGATTTAAATATAGGGAGTAAGAGCAAATGGAACAATGCTCCCCTACTCAAGGGACAATTCTTTTTACCGGGTCTAAAAACAGAAGTTCCAATTCCATTAGATAAGATCATCGAAATCCCTAAAGAAATTAAGTCAGACAAAGTAACAGAGAGATACACCATATTAGCCGTAGATGATGAGCCTATCAACTTGCAGGTAATTGTAAATCACCTCAAGGACTTGAACTATCGATTGATTACAGCGAACAATGGAGTAGAAGCACTTAAGATAGTTGAAAAAGGAATTCCAGATTTAATTCTACTAGATATCATGATGCCAAAGGTCTCAGGATACGAAGTCTGTAAAACGCTTCGTTTAAAATATCCCATCCACACTCTTCCGATAATAATTCTCTCAGCCAAGAATCAGACAAATGATATTATCCTCGGCTTAGAAATTGGTGCCAACGACTATATGCACAAACCATTTCATAAGAAAGAGTTACTCAGTCGTATCCACAACCAATTGTCAATTAAGCAAGCAATTGAGGATAATAGCCGTCTTATCACAATTGAAAAAGAACTACAAACTGCCAAGAAAATTCAGGCAGATATTCTTCCGGATAAAATTCCTGTCCTAGATGGAATTAGAATTAGCACTACCTATTTACCAATGCATACAGTCGGTGGAGATCTCTATGACTTTCATGTAATCAGTAAGACAGAGATTGGAATTCTAATTGCTGACGTCGCAGGTCACGGAGTATCCGCTGCCATTATCATGGGAATGGTTAAGCTTGCGTTTAAGACACATAAAGAATTTGCCCGCAATCCTGCCAATCTTTTAGAGAAAATGAACGAAACTCTATTCGGAATTACCGGCAAAGGATATGTAACCGCTGGCTATTGCTATATCAATTTGGAAAGAAAAGAAATTACGTTTAGCAGTGCCGGCCACCCTGCTCTTATTTTACTCAGAAGTAGATCTACTGAGCTTAAGGAGCTACAACCAAAAGGAGCAATACTCGGAGCATTTCCCAAAATCAAATGCACGAACGAGCTAATCCCGATTAAACTCGGAGATAAAATTCTTCTGTATACAGACGGAATTTTAGAAGTAAGAAAAGAGCCCAACAGCATTGTTTTTTATGGAGAAGAAAGATTCATTGACTTTATACAAAATAAGCTTGGCTTAATCGGTCAGGATTTTCTAAGCTCTATTATCGATGATGTAAAAGCCTACCGTGGTATAGAAGATGAATCCGTAGGCTTCGAAGACGACATCACACTTGTGTCTATAGATATAGTTTAAAAAATATCATCGGCGGGGATTTCTTCTATGTCTTGCGCAAAATGACTAGTAGGCGTAGATGTTTGAGAGTGAGATGAATCATGAGACGCACTGCTATCAGAGTTTGATTTACCGCCTAGCAATTGAAAGTTCTCTACTCGAATTCTAACTTTGCTAAGTTTCTTTCCGTCAGGTCCATCCCATGTAGATTGCTCCAACCGTCCCTCTACCATAATCTGTTTGCCCTTACCCCCATATTGTTTTAATATTTCAGCGAGCTTGCCCCATACGGAACATTCAAAGTAATTGACTATGTCTTTTCTAGTTCCATTATCCATATAACTTCGATTATTCGCAACACTGAAATTTGCGAGCGAGGTTTGACCTACCGTTTTAAATTCGGGATCTCTTGTCATTCTTCCAATTAATATTACACTATTTAAATCATTTGCCATAAAATTTCCTCTCGGTAAGTTATTATCTTATTTTAAAACTACATACAGACAAAATAGCTTAATTTTTTAAAGTTTTTTTGGGAATCTCTTTTTTATTTGATTCTTTCGGGTTAGCTTCTACTTCATTGTAGCCATGCACCTTGGAAAGTATTTTTTCGAAAGCCATTAAATGCTTTATATAGGCTTCTCGCTTAAATTGATTTCGAATCGGATTTGCTTTTGTGTTTTCAAGAGAAGAAAGAGTGTATTTATAAGGAGTTCCATTTTCTTCTGCGTCTTTTTTGGAACTCGAGAAATAAGCATCCGTATGACTCGTGATAAATATTTTATCGTCGTGATCGGGATTTCCGAGTGGATCAGTATCTATTACTTCGATTAATTTCTTGTCTAGAGTAGAAAGATTATGCACAAAGATTCTACTCTTAACCTTCATAAGCCTGACATTCGCCAAATCCAAAGTATCCGCTTTCTCACCAATGCGAGAGGAAAAGAAAAGTATCATGGACTTAACTTTTGATCCAACTGCCACTCCTTTATTTACCGTATCCCCTTCTACGAAATCAAATTGTTCTACCTTGATACAGTCAGCAGTTTCTTGTTGATTTTTATTTAGGATGCAATCCTCCCCCTTAGCAATTCCTCTCGAGAAAATTGTTTTATGAGGAAGAGAGGAAGTCTTCATGGAAAGAAGACTTGCATATTCGGACAAAGAGAGATTTGCTTTTGTTATATTTTGATTGAGCAGTAATTCTGCTTTGCGGATATTACTGCTAGAATCCCTGTCTTCTTTTGGTTGGTGGACGATGAAAGATTCAACTTTATCTTCCCCAAAAAGGGAAAGCCCAACCAAAAGTAACAAAAGGAAATAATTCATAACTTGGTTCAATTAATAACTAATTGAGCAGCTACTAATTCGTTTCCTTTGGGAGAGCATTACCAGAATTGTCGCCGCCCTGTGTCTCACCCCCACCCTGCTGCGGTTTCTTATTTCTGTTTCCATGCCGTCTAAATCTGTTACGGTATTTATTTCTTTTAAAGGGCGGCTTACCGTCCTTAGGCGCAACAGCTTCTCCGTTTCCTTCCACTGCTTTCGCAGCTATTTGCGGTTTCTCTTCTGTATCCTTTGGAAGAATTTTTTCTTCTATTAATTCAGATTTTTCCACCTTGCGAGGATGATGATGTCCGGTAGCGCTTTCCTTGGAAACATGATTGCCTTTGTTAAAACGTTTTGGCTTTCTTTCAGGACGATCATTTCTATCATTTCTAAACGATCTAAATCTCTCTCTTTCTCCCGCACCTGCTTCGTTATGAATCATTCTTTGAGAAGGCTTTGGTCTATTGCGTGTAGAAATTTCCCAGAAAAATGCAGACTGAATTGCTTCTTCTTGTTTATCTGCTAAAGCGTTAATCTTATAAACCATAAAGGCTTCGTAGAAAAAATCCTTCTTACGAAACACTTCATTGTGAGTAGGATTGTGCTCTTCCGTTTTAAAAAATCTCTTTTGACTAGCAAATATCTTAATGAGACGCTCTTTGTCTTTCTTTGGAATTTCCATACGAGCACAAATTGGATCTAAGGCAGTCTTGATAGAATGAATCATATTTTGCTTATTCTTATCTTTTTCCAAAGTTTCTGTCACTAGATCACAGAAAATTAAAGCAAAGAAGATAACAGAAGTTAGCTCCTCACGCTCTTGTAACATTCTATCCGCGATTACTAAGCGTTTGCCTATGTTCGATTCAAGGAATTCTTTTTGCCAGGAAGGATTTTTCTTAGAAACATCTAAAGCTTCTTTAAACAATACATCTAAGAGGAAATTCTCTGCGAGTCCTTGAAAGATTTCAGAAGTATGCCAAGTGCGGAATATTTTATTATACTCCTCAAGCATTCGAGAAGAAGAAGCCTTTTCGAGTTCGAGACGATTTTTCTTAATTCCCAGTTTTGTTTCTTTATCAAGAGTTAGACCATGAAGCGTTTGAAACTTAACGGCTCTCAGCATTCGAACAGGATCTTCTTTAAAAGAGACATCCGGATCCCCAATGACTTTGAGAATTTTGTTTTTTATATCTTCAAATCCGCCAACGAAATCTATAATGGAATCATTTCTAGGATCGTAGTAAAGAGAATTAATGGTGAAGTCACGTCTAGCCGCATCTTCTTTGGCAGTTCCATAATTATTGTCACGACGTAGAAGATAATCTTTGTCATCCGCTTGTTTACCAAGTCTGTGATCGGGAAGAGATCGGAAAGTAGATACTTCTATAATCTTTCCTTTGAACATTACGTGAACTATTTTAAATCTCTTTCCGATGATACGGCAATTATTGAAAATATTTTTTATCTGATTTGGTGTGGCACTAGTCGCTATGTCAAAGTCTTTTGGTTTTTTCCCGAGTAAAATATCTCTTACCCCACCGCCTACCAAAAATGCTTTATGATTAAATTTGGTTAATCTATGCATTATCTTGAGAGCATCTTCATCGATTAAGTTCTTTCGAATGATATGGGAGTCTTTGTAGTAGCGCTTACCTTCTGGAAAAATTAGGATGTTTTCAACTGTCTGTGGCTTTTTTTTAAAAAGGTTTGCTATAAATTTTATCATGTGTATATTGTCTAAGCTAGGATTTTATCTATTAAAATCAACAACAAATTGACTAGGACACTAGGCTGCGAAAACTTGGAACTTTAATAGATGTATACGCTCTAATGGAATTATCGGAACATAAACTGAATTTGCTTGAGAGAATGACTCTTAAGTCATACGAATTGAAAAAAAGTCTCAAAAAGATTCATACGTTCGGGAAAACCAAAATTTCCCTCCTTTTTATACCGCATAGCAACGAGAACATTGTAAAGGTGGAAATCTCTCATTATACTCTAGGCTTTCTCTTTTTAATTATAGTAAGTTTATTAAGTTTAGGGTTGAGCTTCTTCGGCTACTACTTATATACCCGAAATGACCACCAGGATATTTATAATCGCGGGAATACGGAAAAAGTTTTTTTCTTACACCATGACCTGATGGGAGATATTTTAGAAAATACAATCGATGACCTAGCCTCAGAAACGGAAGATCTTTACAAGGTAACCTGGGAAAGGTCGCTTCGGGATACGAAGACAAACGAAGAAATGGGACTTATCCAAGATGAACCCGAAAAAATAGAAGTAGCGAATGCTTCCAATTTAGACTCGAATATGAAGATTTACACCTACACTGTAGAAAAGTTTGCAGAAGTATTCGATAGCCTTTCCAATCTAAAAGCAAATTTCCAAAATTCAATGGACTATCTCGAAACAAGAGAGAGTATTTTTGAGTCTATGCCGAGAGGAAGACCGCTTGGTCCGGGTGTTGGCTTAATCACTTCGACTTATGGACATAGAGAAGATCCATTCTATGTCGATGTAGGTGAATTTCATAACGGGATTGACTTTGCGTCTGCTAACGGGACTCCTATTTATGCAACGGCGCCAGGAGTAGTAGCAGATGCTTCTTCTTCTGACGGTGGACTTGGAATGCATGTGCGTATCAACCACGAGAATGGATTTTTTACCATGTATGGGCATTGTTCGAAGCTACTCGTTGCCGAGGGAGACATCGTAAAACGAGGAGACATCATAGCACATGTAGGCTCTACAGGAAAAGCGACAGGCTCGCACTTACACTATGAAGTTCATATAGGACTTGACCCACCGATTAACCCGCAAGAATTTATCAACATAGATTAGTTTTTCATCTTGATTCGTAAAGAAAACAGTCATCTCTGGTAATAATATGATAGATAGAATACCAATACCCTTTCTCGAAAGCATTTGGGGTGGTCCATCCACCTTTTCCATTTTAATGCTAATAGCATTTTTAACCGGTTCAAAACTTCTTCCACTTGAATACAAACGCAAAGGTTTAGTGCCTGAAGCTGCGGATACGATTGTTTTTCTCGGAGTGCTTGGCACTTTGGTTGGAGCAAAGATTTTCTACATCTTCGAAATTTGGGATCAAATCTTCGTAGTGCCTGGAATGTTTGCTTATCCGTGGACTCATTGGAACGGTTTCCAGGAATTAGCCGATCCCGCTTGTGAAGCGTGTAAAACTAGCATGGGACTTTGGAGTTCCTTATTCAATGGAGGCGGTCTTGTATTCTATGGTGGATTTTTGTTTGGAACACTCTTTATTTATTTTTACTTAAAATGGAATGAATACGATCTAGGAAAATACTACGATGGAATGGCTCCGACTATGGCAATTGGTTATGCAATTGGACGACTGGGTTGTTTTGTTTCCGGTGATGGTTGTTACGGATTTCACACAGATGCAAATATTCCCCTGCTTGTATTTCAATTCCAGGGTGCTCATCCTTCGGGAGTTCCAGTTTGGAATACACCCGTAATCGAATCCATTATTTCGTTTGGTTATTTTTTCTACTTCCACTACTATGCGAGGTTTCAAAATTTCAAGAAGTGGAGTATCTTCTTTCAATACATCGCCTTACACGGATTTGCCCGCCTATGTATTGAGTTCTTACGTGTGAATAAAGCAGTAATCCCTTTCATCGATCCTCCGCAAATGGTAAACATTCCCGATGCAAGCGGCAACCCAACTTTTCTCACAGGCTACTACTGGCATGGATTTTCTCAATCTCAATACATTTCTATCGCCTTCATCTTAGTATCCGCTATTTTCTTTTTTAAAATGAAGCTCTGGGAAAAAGAAAAGACAGCTTAAGTAACAATGCATCAAAGATACTGTCTAGGATACTATCAAACTTACTCTCAAAGATACTGTTAAATTTTTTTTAAGTATAGATGATAGTATCTTTGATAGAATTGTAGATAGTAAGTTTCTGGAGACCTATCCCCGACTTAATCCTATTTGAACAACTAAGTCGGAGATAGGTAAATTATTCGTTGACAAAACAATTTATAGGTCTAGATTATGCTTATGACAACTTTACAACTCATTGAAAATAAAGTTCCAGAGCTTACACAAAGTGAACTTGTTATTTTATTAGAAAAAGTCGTGCATTCCCTGAAAACTTACTCAGTTTTACAGCCTAATAAGCCTAAACCATTCAATCCAGAAAATTTCTACGGTGCGTGGAAGAAATTACCTATCAAAGATTGGGATTTAGAAATTAAAGAAATGAGAAATTCATGGAACAGAAAGTTCTAGTAGATACAAATCTTATCATATACTATCTTTCTTCGGAATACTCACAAGAATTTAAACTCAGAATGGACAAAGTAATTCAGGATTTGCCCTATATTTCGTTCGTTACAAAAATTGAATTATTAGGTTGGAAAGGTCACACAAGCGAGTCATTGGAAATAGCAAGAAGTTTTCTCACTTGTTTTATTACTCTTTTCCCTGATGAGCAATTATTAGAAACCGCTAGTTCATTAGCCAGAAAAAGAAAAATGTCCCTAGGCGATTCCATCATTGCAGCCACAACAATTGAAAACAATTTAATACTTGCGACTCGGAATACAAAAGACTTTGACTGGATAGAAAACTTACAGCTTTACAATCCAATATAACCCCACAGGAGAAAACCCATGACACCAGAAGAAACATCCCACTCCGAGAGAGAGTAACATCGTTTAGCCTGCCGGCTTACTCGCAGTAGCCGTTACGGGGGTAATGAATACATTTTCCGATCGAGAAACATTGACTGCGGGGAAGTTGAATACAAATTTTAATTCACTGAAAGCGGCTATTGAGAGTTTGCCGAATTGGACTAAGAGCGGAACCACTGCTGTTTATAATGACGGAAATGTAACAATTAATTGAAGAATTAGTTCTAGTGTGCTTGGAGTGTATTGTGGAAATACTTCTGGAATTGGAACTGCCGGATCATTTACACATGGAAACACTCAGGGTGCAATCAGTTATAACGGGAAATCGGGATCTCCAGGTGCAAAAGCGGCTTGCGAAAATGCTTGTGGAAATATAAATGCTCACATGTGCACTCCCCATGAATTAAGCATTAGTCGACAATTGGGAGTTTCAATAGATGCCGCGGAGCAGAGAATTGATGCTGGAATTTTTAGTGTTGATGGATCTTACTACGGTAATGATTGTTATGGCTGGACAAGTGCATCGACTACATATGTTTCTGTGGTGATTAATCTGTAGCCGGACCTCTTTGGAATGCGTTGTGTAATGTACCAAAGCCTTTAGCTTGTTGTTTATAGGCTAATTGATATAAACCGCAGCAAAGCTATACACAGTCTTTGCAGCAGTCAATGCTGTAACGGCTTCTGATTTACGATAAGATTGACCGGGAGTTAATTCCGGTAATCCATCGGGATAGCGGGTAGGAATATAGAATTTATCAAGAATACTTGCGGATTCAAATATTTCTTCCGGCAAACTCTCTTTAGTCTGACGAAGTTCATTTAATAGTTTTACAATGGAATGCCCCCAAGGGTCTTGCTCTTCTAAAATCCAAATACTTTTAATTGCCATCTCTGCTGATTGTTGACAATGAAAACAAGTCTTTGCAAAAAAGCCTCCCGTGAATAAATGTTCAGCAGCGTCTAATTCCTCTTTTGCGGTTGTGAGCCAACGTAAGGCTTCTTCCTTAATTTTGGGAATGCTCATAGATTACGATACCTGTTTCCAAGATAGTTTTTATGAATGGTCTATGTCGAATTTTTTCTAATTCACCCGGAGTATAAATCAATAAATCAACGCCCCAGTAAGGAACGATAAGTTGAATTTCTTTTAATATTCCATCTAGTCTCTCAAAAAAAGAAAGTTCTGTTTCTTGAATAGCAAGCAAATCTAAATCACTTTTCTTACTAGCAGTCCCTTTACTCAAAGAACCAAAAAGAGTAACCTTATTTAAATTGTATTTAAGAAAAATAGGATCAAGAGACTGCCGGAGTTCATTCACAGTATTTTGCACTGGTATTGATAATTCTGCTTGCATAGAATCGAAACTATGAGAAATAATAAGAAAGTCAATCCAAAAAGAAAATATATTTTTGGATATAGGCAATGAAACAAATTGATTCGTAAGCGTAGAAATACGGGAACATTTTTTGACAGGATTAATTGACTTACAAGGTACATATATACTGAATAACAGGAGAAAACCCATGACACCAGAAGAAACATCCCGCTCCGAGAGAGAGTAACATCGTTTAGCCTGCCGGCTTACTCGCTGTAGCCGTTACGGGGGTAATGAATTCCTTTTCCGATGGAGAGACATTGACTGCGGGAAAGTTAAATACAAACTTTAATACGTTGAAGACTGCTATTGAGAGTTTGCCCAACTGGTCTAAGAGCGGAACCACTGCTGTTAGGGGTTATCTTACCAGCTTCAGGAAATTACTGGATTACATCACCAACGACATCGGCAAACACTGACTTGTTGGATTGCAATTCGTGGACATCTTCTAGTGCAGCACCAAATCAAGGAAGTACAATAAGCATTGGATCACCATCTCAATTATTTATCGCCTACTGTAATACTTCTCACCAAATCGCTTGTTGGACTATAGAGTGTGGAGTTAGGTCAAAAGTGAACTAATCATTTCCCCCAATCCACGCGGCGGATAATACCACAATTCCCGAAATTACATAGACCTGCGTTTATATCTACATTCTCCGGTGGATTTTTATTGATTACATTCAATTGAATAGCTGAGAATCCATGGAGTAGTTCAACGACAGAGCCTTCTGGATGATCCGTTGCCATTTCGATTTCGATTAGATAGAAATTGGAAGTATCTTGAATTTCACGTAGAAATATTTTTTCAGTAACGGAAAACTTTTCTAGTAACTCTTTCGAAGCATAATCCTTTACATCATATAATTCATAGATTGCAATTTTATAGCCTTTGCTTTTATCGTCTGCTGCAACACCAATTCCAGTTGAGAACATTCTACCTTGCTTCACTAAAATGAATTGAACCGTTTGTTTATTCAAGAGTCGAAAATGATACTTCTTAGGGGTTAAATAGTATTTTCTCCTTTGAAGTTCTTTTTTTACAATGCTTATATTCTCAGTAAGCACAGGTTGTCCGCTCTCACTCTCTTGAGATACAAGACCAATCAAAATTAAAAAGGACAATAGTAGTATTATTTGAAGTTTCATTTTTTTGGTAAATCGCTGTTAGACTCAATTAGTTTCTTTATATCTATTGCGATCAGATTTAGTTGTTTTACTTTTTCGAGCGGAAAAGATTCCTTATGCGTATGATTCGTAATTTTGGCTATTTTCTCTAAATGCTTTGCAATAGATTCCAACAATGCTTTTTCTTTCTCATCTTTTGATCTATGAATCAAAGCCGCTAAAACATCTAAATATATTTCTGCAATATGGGGTTGTCTTAAAATCTCAGCATATCCGGGAGTATAATTATTTGTAATTCCTTTGCTTGCGATATGTAAACCTTCTAGCCATGCTCCAAGCTCTACTAGAACAGCAAGGTTTTCTTTTTTCTTTGTATGAAGTGCTTTCTCGATTTGGTATTCCAGTTGAATAATCCTATCATCTAAAACATTCTGGTCTTTGCCCAGAGTGACAGCATTATCGAGCGCGGAAATAGCATCCTTTACTTCCGCGGTTATATTAAGATTACCCGCTAACTCAATAAAAGTAGATCTTGCTTCGACTGCTTTTAATTTTTCCTCTGCAAATAAATGAACGGTTCCATCTGCAGAGCGGTATCCTAAATTGAGTGCAGTCTGTGCCTCTGTTTCATACTTAGCATTTGGACTTGCTTCTGCTAATCCCTTCCACGGAAAGCCCATTGTATTTAAGAAATGAAAGGAGTGAACTGGTGAGGGCATAATATAATTCTTGCCATCAATAATAAAATTAAACTGAACGTCCTCTTCTACGGAAGGAACTTGTGATTTCTCTTTGTAGAAATAAAATCCAGTCACGGTTAATACTGTCATGGTGACTAACGTTAGAATATAATATCTGTATTGGTTTATTTTTTCTGTCATAGTTTTTTTGAATTTAATCATTTTGTTTCCTAATTAACGAATGCAAGTGCGCCCATAATCTAAGGCAGTGCAAGGAATTCTTCCTGTATCTGATCGTCTCCAACCCGCATTCCTGGCTCGAATTGGATCACTGTAAAACTCTTTTTCATCGGTATGATCGTAGTAGAAATCCTTCAACTCCTCCGCAGTCTTTAAAGGCATAGGAGCAAAGGCAACAAGTAAATCTACCGAAGAATACTCATTAGCCGTCGCAGAATCAAGAAGCGTAATTTCAACTACATAGTGATAGCTTTTGTCTGAAATTTCTTTTATGTATGCCCTGGATTCAATTTCCTCTCCGTCAACAGCGTGCTCTCTTGATTCCTCATTCAACTGAGTAAATAAAACCATACGAACTTTATTCACATTTTCATCCGTAGCAATTCCGATAGCGGTCTTGGAAAGATAAACGGGAACGGTAATGACATATCGCACGGATTCATTTTTTTTGAGTCCGATATGAAATCGTCTACCACCTTCTACGGTATAATGCTTGTCTTTGAGTTGAGAGGTAACTCGATTTACATTAGCAGCTAAACTTCTACCGGGAAAGACTGCATTCGATAAGATTGGACTAAGCAAAATTAGACTTAGAAATAAAACTTTTATAATTTTCATAGTGATTTCATTAATAAAATCATTTGAGCCGTTGACCTTTTTTCGTCTATTTTTTTATTTTCCAATTCTAAAACTGCTAACAGATTTTAAACTAGGAGCATTCAGCCATTCAATGCATTTCTGCCAGGTCGTATTATTCATAGAGAAATCTAATTCCAAAGAACAACAAAAAATATTGAAAAGATAACCTTCTTTTTACAACTTGTCTAAGGATTTAAAATATCCAATTCCAAAAAAAGGGTCTCCTCTTATGGTCAAGAAATTAAAACGAATAGCGGTTACTTGTATTTTGCCTTTTATTTTTCAGCCAAACCTTTTCGCAGAAGATGAAAAGAATGTTACCACAAAGCAAGATATAAAGCAAAGCGCACCGACAGAAGAAAAAATAGAATCTAAGCCCAAGAAAGACGATGTTTTGGAAGAAAATTTTTTTAAGTTAGAGGACAGAATAGTAGTAACGGCGAGTAGAACCAAAGAAAATTTACAGAACGCTCCCGCTAGTGTGATTGTAATTACAGAAGAGGACATTCGCAATAGAGGCTACGCAAGTATAGACGAAATACTTTACGATTTACCCGGATTTGATTTATCTTTTTCAAATGGAATTCCTTATATCATGGGCTATCAAAGAGGCTATAGAACTCCCTTCATGTCTAGAACTCTATTCATGATAGATAGCAAGGTGCAAAACGATATGTATACGCAAGAAGCAGAGTTATCTCGTCAAATTCCTATGTCCAATATCAAGCGAATTGAAGTATTATACGGACCTGCCTCAGCGGCATACGGACCGAATGCGTTTCAGGGGATAATCAATATTATCACCCATGACGGCTCTGATCCTAAAAAAGGAAAGACTTCTGAAAATGGGAATTATAGTTCCACAAAAGTCTCTCTACAAGGCGGAAGTTACAATACAAGAAGCATTGACGCAGGTGCACATGCTAAGATAGGCGACTGGCGATTAGCCGCTTCCGGAAAAGTGTTTAAGAGTGATGAGCCTGATCTATCCAATCGTTCTAGCTTTAATACAAATTATTGGTATAGCAATCCGACTGTTTGGGGCGGAATTCGATACACTCAAAACAATGACAGATCCCTTTCCAGTTACTACGATCCCACTCGCGACTACGGAGCAGTAGCTAGTGCGACTAACGGTGCCTTTAAAGTAGGAACCATAATTTGGAGTCGCAATGAAGGCTACGGAATGAAATATCCAGGGGACAGAGCACAGAACAATGGAATGTGGGAAGTATTAAATAAACAAACCTACTTGGAATATACAAATGTAATATCGCCTAAACTCACTTCGAATACAATGCTTTCTTATCGTGAATCAGCTTTTAGAGGACAATGGTCAGAAGCCGAACCCGATTGGAATCCAGGACGAAAGCAGTATTCTTATTTAAGTCAAACCTATTGGGGAAATCAAAATAAA
>Ga0209174_10001344_pt1 | contig 17468 bp, 17 predicted proteins | sample JI91814BDNA_FD_187505 | JGI IMG/M metagenome (GOLD analysis project Ga0209174, IMG submission 187505) | Wastewater effluent complex algal communities from Wisconsin, to seasonally profile nutrient transformation and Carbon sequestration -... | ecosystem: Engineered > WWTP > Effluent > Algae...
ACGCCTAGTGTGATCTTCTTTGTTTGGATTTATGGAAAAGCGTATAATAAAACAAAAGACAAAATGAATCTCTATCTACGCAATACATGGATTATCCTCATAGCGGTTATTTTTACTTATGCGCTCTATTTGATTGCAGGAATCACCCAACCACTCTGGCAAAAAGGAATCTGGTTTACCGAGAATGATATTTTACACGTTGGAATGATTTATTGGGTTTATTATATCCTGGTAAAACTTCCAAACGAAGTAAAAGATTTACTCTAATTCCACATCATTTAATGTATTGGAGAGGTTAATGCGATCGTTTAAAGCTTTGTGATCTACAAGTTTATCAAGCTCTCGCACTGCCTCTTCCAATTTAGTTCTATAAGTTCTTAAAAGTCTAATTCTGTCAACAGGCGAAGGAATCTCTGACATACTAACCATTTTTCGAATTGGTGTGCCAGACTCTGTATAGTTTGTATGTTTATCCACTTGCACTTTTACACCTGTCATTTCTTCATTGCTCGGTTCATTGGAAATAGACTTGATGACTGTCTCCGAATCCATCTTGGAGCTAAGTCTTGTTCTTCTCTTGTGAAAAGAAATACTATCTAGTTTTCCCTCTGCCATTTTCAAAACAAAGGTTTCAATTACAAAATGTTGGAGTCGTCTACCAGGCTGTGTCTCTGTGAAATTTCGAATCTCTCTAGTGTAAGAATTATTCTTTATGCTACCCTGACGAACCAAATAAGGGATGAACTTAGAAAGCTCACCTTGAAAGAATTTTACGTCTTTTTTTACAATCTCAAACGTTGCCCTTTGTTCATTTGTAAACTCTCTAGTCTGTATGGTTCCATCTGGATTGATTAAAGTCGGATATTCAAAGTCATCTGCTGACACTGCAAAGAGCAAACTAAAAAAAAGAACAAGTAGAATAGGCATAATGTATTTCCTAGGTAAATTAGTATTTGCATACAGTAAACGCACAAAAGTTTTTTTCAAGCTATTTAATTTTTGGGAAGGATTGCCACAGAGGCACAAAGACACAGAGGGTTTCGGGTTTGCTCTATTTCTAATCATATAATCTATCATAAAGAGAGCTGGGAATATCAATGTGTATTTTAAAAGCATACACATAAGCTTGAATTGGGAAAAAAGCGTTATTTGTAAAACAAACTCTCTTGAAATTTCTCCGCGCCTCTGTGGCAATCTTTAAACATCCTTTTATTAAAAATATCTTCTTTTCAAATAGAGTTTTCCATTTATTGATTGTAAAAAAGGCAAGGTCAATTAAGCTTTGAGTCATACGTATGGAAATAACGAAAAGAAAATCTGGCGAAACAATAGTGATAGAACTTTCTGGGAGTCTCGATATTTATACGGCTACTGACTTTAAGACGTATTTACAGGCAAATGTAAATACCGATCACTCTAAAGTCGTTGTAAACATGGAAAAACTCAACTATATCGACTCTTCAGGAATAGGTATGCTTATCAAGAGTTTGAATTATATGAAAGAATTAGACGGACAACTCCAACTAGCCAACCTAAAAGAATCTCTACAGAAAATTTTTAAAGTAGCTGGCTTAACAGCCTACTTTCAATTTATCACAGAAAAAGAATTCAAAGAAAAATATTTGGCATGAACTCGACGCATTTGACAGAGCAGGCGCTCGGAGAAGTTCTTTCCGAAATTCAAATTCAATCCTTTGACTGCACTTGGAATATTTCGAATGAGAAATTAATAGAGGTAATGGGAATTCGTAAAGAGGATTTTTACCGTAGCCTCTATTCTCTTCGCAGAAATCACTCCCAAAATCTAAACCTTCGCTCTTTCAGCGAAAAAGAAGGCGATCTTCTCTGTATTCTATTACAACAAATTCTGCGCAGAGCAGATATTGAAGAAGAATTTCTTAAATCAGGCGTTTACTTCCCCGAAGCCTCCCTCATAGAGCTTGGACAAATTTTAGTAGAGCTAATAGAGTCTACACTCAAAAAACACAAACTCGACAAAGAACTTTTTTATCTTTTGGTTAGCTCGACTAAACAATTTGATGATGCATTCGATTCTTACTTCGATGATAAATTTGACTTAGAAATATTATGCGAAAGAAGTATTAGCATCTTTACAAACTCAAGAAATATTGACACTTCTTTCGGGGCAGATATTTTTCTCAAAAAGCATTTACAGGACTTAATTAAATACAATAAAATTTCGTTAAAGAAGATAACGCAGGAATATAGACAAAGGTTTTATTACGAATTATTCGGAAAATTTAAACGTGAGGGGAAAATGGATTCAGATACTAGAAAACTTTTAGAATTCTTTCAATTAGAAGATAATGCAACTCTAAAGGATTTAAAAAAACGCTTTAAGGAGCTACTCCTAGTTTACCACCCGGATGTAAACAAAGACGGACATGCAAAGACACAAGAGATTATCGAAAATTACAATAAGCTATTTGAGCTTATCCGCTAATCTAAAAAAAACTCCAACCCCATTTATTAAAGTAACGCGCCATATTAGCGATAAACACAAACGTAATCTTCCAGTCTCTATGTGCAGCTCTCTTCCAGAGATGAACGATATGTGCCTTAGCATAATAGGAAGTTCTAAATCCAATGCTCTGCACTTCTCTACAAATATCTGCATCCTCAAAATATAAAAAGTATCTAGGATCAAATCCTTTTACACGATTCAAAACATCCCTTCTAAATAGCATAAAAGCTCCACTAATAAATGGAACTTCGTAATTCTCTTCTTGGTTCAAGTCTCTCATTTCATAGTTCTCTAAAATCGTCTTGAATAAGAAATGCAAAAACTTGGGAACAAACCTTCTTACAAAAAGAGAGGCTAATGACGGGTATCTCTTATTTAAAAATTGCTGGGTTCCATCTAAGTTTAATACTTTAGGAATTCCGATTCCTATTTCTGGATTCATATCCATATAATGAATCATTTTTTCGAGAGCATCTTCTTTGATAAATACATCAGGATTTAGGATAAGAAAGAACTTGGACGGTTCAGCATTTTCTATCGCAATATTATTCCCTTTTCCATAGCCTACATTTCTACCATGATTGAAATGATAGAAAATTCTCTCGTCCTGCACAAAAGAGTAATTACCCTGAACAGGACTATTGTCTACAATGTAAATTTTTACTTTGAGTTTAGTATCCAGAAAAGAATTTACGCACTCCTGCACAACTTGCGGAGAAGTATCGTAAACCACTACACTCGCAATGCAATCATAGACTGGATTCATACTGCTTCTTTAAATCGCTTACAATGTTTTTCTGCATTGCTTCATTCGTTCCACCACCAATCGAAAGTAAAATTGAATCCCGATGTAGTCTCTCAACCGGATACTCTCTACAATATCCATATCCTCCTAGTGCCTGAATCGCATTTCTAGAAACACGCTCCGCCATTTGAGTGGTAAATAATTTTGCAGAAGCAGCACCTAAAGAGTTTCTGGATTCAGGATTTATATTGGAAGCTACTTGGTAAACGAATGCTCTTGCCGCAGAATACTCAGCATAAGACTCTGCAATCATTCTTTGAATTTGACCAAACTCGGAAAGCTTCTTTCCAAATGCTTCTCTATGTAGAATAGAATATTCACTCATAATATCGAGAGAGCGTTTCGCAATTCCAAGAGATTGAGCGGCTAATGTAATACGCTCAATTTCTAAGTTACGCATCATATGAGAAATGGCTCCATTCTCTTCGCCAATTAAATTTGCTTCGGGCACTTCTAAGTCTTCAAAGACTAATTGTGTTGTAGGCGAAGATCGCATTCCCATCTTTTCTTCTTTTTTTCCAACGCTAAATCCTTTGAACTTGGATTCAACGATAAATGCTGTCGTCTTCTTAATGTCTCTCTTGTGTAATTTTGCATACACTAAGAATACATTTCCAATGCTTCCATTTGTGATGTATTGCTTGGTGCCGTTTAATATGTATTTGCCGTTGGACTTAGTAGCGACAGTCGCCATACCCAATACGTCAGTTCCTGCTCCCGGCTCTGTCATTCCCATACCAGCAATCCATTCGCCGGATATAACCTTTTGCAGATAACGAGATTTTTGCTCTGCATTCCCGCTATAATAAAAGTTATTTACAAATAAAACTTCATGAGCTAGATAAGAGAGTGTAAACCCCGGATCGTATTTAGACATTTCTTCATGAATGATTACAGCGGCTACTGCGTCTAAACCCAATCCCCCGTCTTTTTCAGGAACGGTAACACCGAGCAGTCCTAACTCAGATGCTAATTTTCGAAATACTTCTTTATTAAAAGTTTCTGTTTCATCGTGCTCTTTGGCTTGAGCGTCTAATTCCTGTTTTGCGAACTTTGCAACATTGTCCCTAAGCTCTGCATGTGCATCACTGGGATTAAATAAAATATCTTGTCGTTTCATTATACTATTTCCTCATATATTCCAATATAATCTAAATTTCTAAACTTGCCGCGGTAGTCCATTCCATATCCGACTACAAATTCATCTTCAATATCAAATCCAACAAATCGAATATTCGTTTTCGATTTATGCTTTTTGTGTTTTACTAGAAGAGAGCAAACTTCAATGGAAGTTGGTTTTTTCTTTTTTAAATACGCAATTAAATAATTTAAACTAAATCCACTGTCTATAATATCTTCCACAATCAAAACTTTCTTTCCTTTTATATTAAGACCTACATCACGCTTAATCAATACTGCTCCTGAAGATTCTTTTCCATCTCCATAAGAAGATGCTTCCAGAAAATCAATTACAGAAGTGGATTTTATTTCGCGCATCAAATCAGCGGCAAACATGAATCCACCTTTTAATATGCATAGAAGAACTATTTCTTCATTCTTATAGTGAATAGAAATTTCTTCTCCCAGTTCTTTTATTCTCTTTTTTAATTTTGCCGTTGTTATTAATTTTTTCATTGTTTTACCGGAGTCCAGAATAATATCAATTTGCCCGGAAACGTAGATATATGCTTCCAGGAAGAAATCGGAAAAGATAAACCAATCAAGGCAGAAGTGCTAAATTTTTGAAAAAAAGAAAAGTCTTTATATGCATTCTGTCTTAGAATCAATTGGTTTGCTAATTCCTCTAGTTCAGGATTATGCCCTAAAAATAAAATCGAATTATGCGAGTCGTCTGTATTTGTAATGAGATTATAAAAAACTCCAATATTTGCTTCATACAAAAGTGGAGTCACTTCTACATTCTTAAACAAGTCATTGTTTTTATTTACAATTTCTAAAGTATCAACGGCGCGCTTTGCATCAGAAACATAGGCAATATCTACGCGTAGACTTCTGTCTTTTAATAGAGAGCGCACTGCCTTTGCATTCTTACGTCCCCTTTCTGAAATAGGTCTTTCATGATCGATTCGAAATTCAGCAGCCCAGTCTGATTTTGCATGTCTCAGAAGATAAATTGTTTTTAGAGAATCCATATAACGATTGAGTTCATTTGAAATGATTCGGGTCAAGCAGAATTAGGTCAATTTGGTTATTGACTCAAAACTAGAACCATGTTATATGGAATCATAAAGAAAACAAAAAGGTGTAAAAAAGTATGAGTGGCTATAACAAAGCAGAATTGAACTTGGATGGTAAATCTTTTCCTCTCAATATAATTACCGGCACAGACGGAAAGCAAGGGCTTGATATAAAGAATCTATACAACTCTACAGGCATGGTTACCGTGGATCCCGGCTGTTTCAATACAGCCATTAGTGAAAGTAGTGTTTCCAGACGAGATCCCGATAAAGGTCAACTGAGCTATCGAGGGTATCAAATTGATGATTTGGTCAAAAATTCGACTTTCGTCGAAACATCCTATCTTTTAATCTACGGTGAACTTCCAAAGGAAGCGGAACTAAAAGATTATTCGCACAGACTTTCCAAGCATTCCATGATTCACGAAGATATGATCAATCTATTTGACGGATTCCCCGGTAAAGCACATCCACTCGCAGTCTTATCTACAATGGTAATGTCTCTTTCTAGTTATTATACCGATGAATACGAAGAATCAAGAGACCGAGGAGTAGATCAAGTCACTCGTCTATTAAGCAAAATAAGAACGATAGCCGCTTTCTCTTACAAGAGAATGATCGGGCAACCCTTTGTTTACCCCATCGATAAACTTCCGTTTTGCACAAACTTTTTGCATATGCTTTTTTCTGTTCCAAGTGAGCCATACCTTGTTCCGAAAGATCAAGACAGACTTCTCAATCAACTTTGGATTTTATACGGAGATCATGAACAAAATGTTGCGGCTACTACCGTTCAGCTCATAGGTAGCACAAAAGCAAACTTATTCGCATCTATTAGCGCAGGTATTTCTGCTCTTTGGGGATCTCGAGAAGGTGGACAGAGTGTAGCCGCAGTTGAATTCTTAGAGAACATTCTAAAATCAGGCAAGGATTATAAAACTTATTTGAGTGATGCAACAGTGCGAGAAGAATTAACAAAGGCAAATTTCTTAGGACATGAAGCATACAAAGTAAAGAGTCCAAGAGCGATAGTCGCAAGAGAAATCTTCAGAGAGTTTTTTAAAACACATCATAGTCCTTTAGTTGACTTAGCATTCGAAGTAGATGAATATATTTCCAATGAAAGTTTTTTTGCGGATAAGAACCTTTATCCGAACTTAGAATTTTACAGCGGAATTTTATTTAATAGCATTGGAATTCCAAAGAATATGTTTACTCTCATGCAAGCAATCGGAAAGCTTCCGGGCTGGCTTGCACATTGGAGAGAATTGCGTATACGTAGTAATTTTAAGAAAGCTAGACCAAGACAAATCTATATTGGAAATATCAATAAAACTCATATTCCAGTTGAAAAACGAGGATAATTATTATTTCCTTTTTTTGCAAAAAATACTTGACGGTCTTACCATATAGCCATCTTGATAGCTATATGGTAAGGATAACAGAAAAAAGCTACAGCATTGCTCACACGAAGAACCATCTTCCTGTATTAGTGCATTCCCTCGAATCCAATCCTAGTATACCCATTACCAGACGCGGAAAGATAGTTGCTTATTTAGTTTCTACAAAAGAATACGAAGCGTTAAAAGGCAAACGCAGAAAATTCACCGATTCATGGAAGACCTTGCGTGATTCAGATGATTTCAAAAAATATACCCTATCCGATAAGGAAGTTTCTAGTTGGAGAGATTCTTCTACCGGTAGAGATGTTTCTCTCTAATCTATGGATTCTATTTACCTACTCGATACCAATATTCTCTCTGAGCCACTCAAAAAAATTCCTGATGAAGCTGTTTTAGAATTTCTAGAAAAAAATGAAACATCGATTGCTACTTGCAGTCTAGTAATACACGAATTAATATACGGAATGGAAATTCTAGACGAAGGTAAAAAGAAAAAGATTCTAGATACATACATCAAGTCGGTTTTAGAAACTTTACCAATCTTTGAATACGATACTGCCGCTTCTATTTGGCACGCAAAAGAAAAAGCACGTCTGATAAAATTGGGTAAGACTCCTTCCTTTGTGGATGGACAGATTGCGTCTATCGCACACACTCAAAACTTAAAGCTTGTCACAAAGAACTCTAAAGACTTCAAACCATTCAAGATAGAATTGGTAAGTTTCTAATTGCTTTTTCAATTATAGAATTTTTCCATAAAGTAAAATTTTTTTTCTTCTAGTTTTACCAAAAGACAAAATGGAAATGGATAAACCAAATCCTTCTTTTGATTCTAAGAAGTGCAAGTAAGTCTTTAGATTTTCTGGGAGATCTTTTTCTGATTCTATTTTTGCAATATCTTTTTTCCATCCCTTGAATTCTAAATACTCATAGGGCTTGCATTCAAATAAGATTTCAGTTAATTTTTTTTTCTCTTTGTCTGTAGAATTTAAAATAGGGTTAATGTCTGTTATCCGAATAATGTCCTTTTCTCTTTTATACTGAAAGAACTTAGCCATTTCTTTTGAGATGATTCCTTTGTATTGATACTCTGTGCAAACTTTTATTTTACCAAGTCCACTCAATTGATCTATACAAGTAAGCGCAATCGTATCCAAACCAGAATTCATCTGAATCGCATAACGACATAGAATCAAATCCAACCATCCAAATCGAAATGCTCCTTGCCAGGGATTATCAGTATTATGCTCTTCTTGTATTTTTTTAGAAAGAGAAATGCTTTCTGTTGGAAGCGGTCCCATTCCATGACGATGAGAATACGCTCGCAATACTCCAATGCAAATTGGTTTTCTTTTTTTGTTCAGAAAGGTTTGCGCATAATCAAGAGTTGTCTTTGTCTTGGTTATATAAGGAACAAATCCATACTCAGGATCAAGCAAAGCTCCCTGTGCGCCTTCTAATAAAACAGACGACTTTGAATCAAATAGTTTTTCTAAGTAATTTCCTTTTCTATCAATAGATTTAGAATAAGACTTTGCAAATCCTTGATAGAACTGAATCATCTTACTTGGCATGTATTTATTTTTAAAATAGAGAAATACTTTGCTTACTTCTTTTGAATTTGCTTGAGATAAAATCTCGAATGCTCGATTCATTTGCTTTAAATAGTGGATTTCTAGTTTACGTTGTAAACTCTTTGCAGAAAAGAAATCTTTTAGATAGATTGTATTTTCCTTATCCAAATCATATTCTAATACAGCCTCTCCTACTCCTTTGCCTGTAGAGCCAAATCTCGATTTACCCCTCGCTAATTCCTGCATCTGTCCAATCATTTTATGGTAAGGAGTAATGATTCTACATTTGGAATCAATGACAAGACGCTTAAATGCATCTGAAATTCCTTTTCTTTTTAAAACAAACTCTTCTTCCAATAGGGAATAGGGATCAATTAACATTTGAGAAGATAAGAAGCTTCGTGTTCCTTTAACAAACATCCCTGACCCAAACTGGCTAAATGTATGAGAGATTCCATCGGGAGTAACAACAGTATGCGCAGCCTGAGAGCCACCGTTAAAGCGAATAACCGAATTTATCCTAAACTTCTCCACAAGATAATCGGTAATAGCCCCTTTACCTTCGTCGCCAAAGCCAAGACCTAAGACAATAAAATCAATGCTTCTTAGTTTCAAATTGCTTTAACACAGACATGGTATTTAGAAAAGACTTTTCTCCCGAACAAAGTCCATCACTGAGTAAACAGGCATTATACCCCAAAGACTTCATAAGATAAAAGTCAGATAGATCAGAAAGAGAAACTTCAGAATGCTCTTCTAAGGAAGTAAATAAGCGAGAGGCTACAATGGCAGAAGGGTCTTTTTCTAGAATCAATTTAAGTGCAGGAAGTATATCCGTCTTATCCTCTCCTATATTAATATAGAGATCATCTCTTGCCGCCATAAGTGTTGGTTTTATTTTGAAATTAGAATAGGAATTTTGAATTAACTGCATCCCCTTTCTAGATTCTATCTTTGCAATTATTCTTGCATCGAGGATTAATTCTGTTAGCCCTAATATATCTTGTTCTTCTTCCACAAAAGAGAGTAAGAAATTCTTGATGCCTAGCTTACGAGCCGCTTCTATGTATTCTAAATCTTCGTCAGTAAAATATCCTTTAATTCGAAGAGAATCATCAGGTATATTGATTGCCTGCCCTGCGCCAACAGCTTTCGGTGGTGGTGGATCTACATATATTTTGTTTTTTTGAATCTTGCGGATAATAGACTTTTCCTCACGTCTAAAATAAATCTCTGTCGGAAGATTTACTTCAATCTCATGGTTTAAAACAATATCTCCAAAACCAGGAACAGCCCACTGGGTAATACGGAGTTGCCTTCCTTTTAGATCAACCCAGAACTCTTTGCCTTTAGCCGCAGTTAAGTAAGAGTCCAATGTCTCGATTGGAGTCAAATGGGATTTCATACCTGTATTAAATCGCAGAGCATCTACAAGTGGATGCTCTGCAACGGTTCGTAGTTGTTTGTCTCTATGCACAGCAGGGAGAGTGGCGAAGATTTTCATGTTCTTTTTGTTTTTGTTTCTCTTTTCTTAGTAGTTGGCTTTTTAGCAGGTAGTTTCTTTTTTATATCTACTTTTGCAAGAGAATTCGCTTCACTTAAAGAAGAAAGAGTTTTTTCTACTAATTTAATTCGCTCTTTCGTTTGCTCTCTGTCCTTCATATCAACTAAGTAGTCATCGAGGTTGCGTGATTCGGATAATATCGCTATTGCGCCAAGCATTACATCTACAATGGCTTTCGAATCTTCCATTACTAGAATTCTCTCTCGGTTAATAACGCTTGCCCACTGATTTATAATTTTGTCATCATCAGTTCCGTAGGGTTTATGAATCAAAAAAACATTGAACTTATTGTTTAATCTCTTGAATGATTCTCTTGCATCGACTGCTAGGTTATTTCTCCCAATATGCTCTGAAATAAAATGACCTTCTGTCTGCGGATAATAGCCTTCATCCCCAATGAAGAAAAAGAAAGGTAGTGTTGCATCTTTGAGTGTGCAGTGATTTGCATAATAATAAGCCATTAGATCATAGGATTCTCTCGATTGTCCTCCGCCATTGTGCTCAATCCATAGTTTTTCTAACCAACTATCAAGCTCTGTTCCCTGTTCAAAATCACATACTTGAATTGGAGCTTTATCAGAATAAGCATCTCCTACAACGGCAAAGCTAATCGCAGGATCTTCCAAATACCCCTGCATTAAAATTTGTCCGTAAAACATAGGCATCTTATCGTAGATGATATAAGCGTCATTTCCCATAGAGCCAGTTCCATCAATGGCAACTACAATGGGAGATTTATTTTTACAAATTAAATTTCTATCCAGCGGCAAAACCTTATTATTCGCACTACCATTTTTAAATGCAGTTTTTGCTGTGTCCGTGTAATCGCTGTAATCATAATCAGAACTACTCGAAGTAGATCCGACGTCTCTATCGTAACTTCCTCCACCCATAATCTGCCTCCTTTATGGGTAGAGTATCTACTGGTAAAAAAAATAAGTAAACTTAAAAAATCTTTTTTGATTAAAAATTTAAAGATAATGGAAAAAACTTATCTTGAAGTAGCAACTGCATTCGAACCATTTGAAACTGCAACAAAGATTCCATTCCCATAGGCAACTGCATACCAATTGGAAGAGCTAGGAAGAGTCTGGCTAGTCCATGTTATTCCATCGAGTGAAGTCGCAGCAACATTACTAGAACCGCCGGCTACAGTGACAAAAACTCCATTCCCGTATACGACTGAGCGCCAATTGGACGAACTAGGTAGAGTCCGGGCAATCCATGTTATCCCATCAGACGATGTAGCTGCGTTTGCACTTCCGTAGCCAGGAGTAACAAAAACTCCATTCCCATAAGTAAGAGAAAGCCAAGTAGACATAGTCGGCATAGTCCGAGCAGTCCAAGTTATACCATCAGGGGAAGTCGCCGCTTTATTGCTCGGACCACCTGCTACCACAACAAAAGAGCTATTAATATAAATGACTGAATCCCAAAAGCTAGAACTTGGAAGAGTTCGTGCAGTCCATGTTATTCCATCTGGCGAAGTCGCGGCAACATTACTTGGACCACCGGCAACTGCAACGAAAACTCCGTTCCCATAAACAACTGAATTCCAAGAAGCCAAGCTTGGAAGAGTCCGTGCCGTCCAAGTTATACCATCTAGGGAAGTCGCAGCTGCTGTTGTTGAAAGAGCAACAGCAATAAAAATACCATTTCCGTAAATAACAGAACTCCAAAAAGAAGAACTAGGAAGTGTTCGGCTAGTCCATGTTATCCCGTCAGGAGAAGTCGCAGCAATGGAACTTGGACCTTGAGCAACAGCAACAAATATTCCATTTCCGAAAGTAACAGAACTCCATTCAGCAGAACTTGGAAGTGTTCGCGCAGTCCATACAGAGCCTGAACCAACACAATTAATAGCTATACCTGTTACATTGGCAATAGCTGTTCCACTACCACCAATCACTGAGCAAATCGCTGCTGTAGGTTGTGTCTTTATAGTGACTACATAAACTCCCGTAACTTTGGTAGAAAAGGCAAATGACGTTAATCCGCTAGCAATCGTCAAATCATCGCCTGCATTGTTTAGTAACACTAGTCCTGATGTAGTCAAACCAGAAATCGTTCCACCAACTGTATATGTATTGATCGAACAGGTTAGACTTATATTTGTAACGTTAGCCGTGATAGTTCCACTTCCATTCACGACTGTGCAAGTTAAACCATTTGGCTGTGTTTTAATTGTTACAGAGTATGTCGATCCACTGAGTATCGCCGTGCTAAAACTAAAACTGCTTGCTCCGCTTGAAATTGTTAAATCACTTCCTGCGTTATTCTGCAAAACTAAACCTGACCCAGTAAGTCCAGCAATTGTTCCGCCTAAAGTATAACTCATAGTAATTGCATTAGGTCCAGGTATTGAAGTATCTGTCGTTGAACTAGCTATTGGCGTATTTTTTTGTATCGCAATTGCAGCTACGGCTAATACCGAACTATTATCATCCACTTTCGGTTTATGGCAATTAGCCAATGATATTGAAATCCCAAGCGTCACTAACAACACAGTTAATCTTTGATTAAATCTTATTTTCCTATTCATTTTTTCCTTTTTAAAATCAACATCAGTATCACAAAAAAATATTTTTCTTGCACAGGTTAATTTTAATTATGCGTAAAACATTACGCAATAGTAATAAGATCATTTATTTACCCAAATTGCCTGATGCAATAAGTAAATAAGAGCATTCATTTATTTTTAACGAATTCTTTTTTTGGAACGCAAAATCAATTACTATCCACTCACACAACGAACAGCGTTGGTATTGGTCTTAGGACAGGACCACCAAGTAGTAGTATAGTTTACACACCATGAACGAGCTAAAATTCCCGTGTGTGTAGTGGAAACCCAACCTCCTCCGGCTGCATTTGGAAAATAGTCTGCGTCTGGTCCAAAATTAGTAACCTTTGTGTAGTCTTCAATCGACTGAAGTTCATTGATATTAGGCATACGCCAAGTTCTTGGAGCAGATGCAGGCAGGTTGTTTAATGTGCTATTACAATAGGTCAATGCATTATCCCATGTTGTGTATGTTATCGCGCCAGAACATGTAGAGTTATTGGTTTGTCCCATGCTGCACTTCTGCCAGGTTAATCCTGTTGTATTGTCTTTAATGGTGCCATCTGCGTTATCGGTAAAATTTTTTACGGCTACGTTAGGAGTGCCTGACACACAACGCACATAATAAAGAGTTGTGTTCACAATATTTGTTAAAAGAGCATCCGATTTAACTAGATAAGAATTGCCGGCAGTGATTAGATATGCAGTAGAACTCCAATGATTACCTCCGGGCGGATTTGGAAATGCAGTTGTGTCAATTGCTAATGCCCCAAAACTACTCAGAGAGGATAATTCTTTTGCAGTTGGTAATCGCCATGTTTTTATTCCAGCATAACCGTTACCACTGTTGGCTCCATTGAGCGCAAAACAACCATAAGTCGCATGATTGCTTGCATCGGTTGCAGTGCCGTCATTTGTAAGAGTTTGAGCAACCCCTGTGGCACATGTCGCTCCACTTTTTCCCTGTGAGCAACTTCTCCACACAAGCCCTGTTGCATTGTCTGTCGTCGTGTAATCAGAAGTATACGTTGCATGAGCAGTTGGTCCTGTGTAGCTTTTAGAAACTCCAGATTGTATATCACCATCGTGTCCTGTGCCTGCACAAGAGATCAATGTGCCAGTAGAATCATAGCAAAGAGTCTGTCCTGTCTTTAGCGGAAAATAACTATATACCTTGCTCAAGACTGAACTATCAGTCGAACCAGTCTTGACTGCATACGCCTTTATGGTTTTACCAGCGAGACTCCAAATATGAATTGGAGCAGTGTAGAGAGTTGAGCTAGTAGTTGGGGTTGTGCCATCTGTGGTATAATAGATAGTAGCCCCAGTTGTCGTTGTAGTCATACTAATAGTTTGCGCTGTGCTATAACTACCTGCCGCGGGATTAAACGTTGGCATAGAAACAGCATTATAATTAATTGTATAGAGAGCAGTGGCAACCAAACTATTAGTCATTCCCGCTTTTACAGCAATCGCCTTTATCGTTTTTGTTGTTCCCTGACCAGCGATAGGAATACTTCCCGTGTAGGAAGTAGAAGTTGTATTGGGAGTAGAACCATCTAGCGTATAATAGATAGTAGCCCCTTGCGTCGCAGAGATTATCGAAATGGATTGATCTGAATTATAAACTCCAGCTTCTGGACTGAGTGTAGGGGTAAGGGAAGTTGCTACCGTTGCTACAGTTAATCCCGTTGTGCCAGCACCACTATGTCCTTGTATGTCGCTAATAGTCATTGCATTCACTAGAATTCGTTCTTTGTTAAGAGATTCGTTTGATAGCTTTTCTCCCTTGCATTGCACTACAACTAGTATCCCTATCAATATAAAAATCCATTTATGTTTCATTTTTTTCCTTTGTTGTATACACATATACTAGTCTTTTTAAATAATAGCATAAAATTATTCTAAAAAAGTATCCTTCGACAAGCAAACTCGAAAGCTGCTGTTCAGGAAAACAACAACCGAAACCTACCTTCCTTTCCCTTTTAAATGTGCGACTACAAGCCTAATTTCTTCATACGAAATTGATTCTTGCAAGTGGAGGTAAATCGGTTTTAGCCTGTCTAGTCCAACTGCTTGAATAGCCTTTTCAGTTCTAGAATAGTTTTCCTGTGGCACATAAGAATAAATATCCGCCGGTTTCTCTCGCTCGATATAATCGGCTAAATATTCTAGAACAGTGGCTCTTGCTCTATCCAATTCCTTCGCAACTTCTTCCACGCTTGTTTTGTTTCGAAAGAGTTCGAAGGCTCTAGAGCGGGATTCATTTAGGACAGCGGGCTTTTTCTCGACTGTTTTTGGAATGGATACTACAACATCTAATCCAACTTGATTCTCTTCACAATACTTGCGGATAATATCAAGTATCTCACGGCCAAAGTCTTTTAGTTTTTGTTCTCCGATTCCATAGATAAGACGCAGTGCATTTTCATTCGAAGGACGAATCCGTGAAAGCTCTCTTAAGGTAACATCTCCCAAAATAACAAAGGCAGGGACTTCTCTACTTGCTGCCAAATCCTTTCTAAATACGCGAAGCAATTCAAATAGTTTGGTATCCACTCCTTCCCAGGATTCTTGATTTGCTTTTTTGGTAGAGGCTTCTTCTTTAGGAGGCAAGACAGTGAGGCTAACAGCCATTTCACTACGAAGGACAGCTTTGGAATTTGCGTTTAATTTTAAAACAGGATAAGGATTTCCTTCTTGGACTAATAGATTTTGAGAAACGAGTTGGTATATCCAATCTTGAACTTGTTCTTTGGAATGCTCTTTTAAAAGTCCATAGGTAGAAAGAGTTTCATGTCCTAGTTGACGAATCTTTGATAGATTTTCCCCTCGAAGCACGCTGGCAACATGGCCAACTCCAAATCTCTCACCTACTCTAACGACTCCTGAAATGATTTTACGGGCAAGTGTTTGTGAATCTTCTATAATTGTCTTTTCATCTAGACAAACATCACAGGCTTTGCAGTTTTCTTTTTCGTATTCCTGACCGAAATAGTTTTTCAAAAATCGATGGCGGCAAACACTCATTCGACAGTATTTTCCCATTTCTTCGATATGAGTATAACTTGTGCTGAGAAAATCTAGATTAGCCGCATTCTCATCTGGCTCTCCTAAAAGCTTTTTCCAGATAATGGCGTCACTTCCCGAATAAAGCAAAATACATTCCGCTTCTAACCCGTCTCTTCCCGCACGTCCTGTCTCTTGCTGGTAATGCTCGATTGACTTTGGCATTCCGGTGTGAACTATATAACGAATATTGCTTCGATCAATTCCCATTCCAAAGGCAACCGTGGCGAGGATAATATCAACTTTCTCCGACATGAAAATTTCTTGATTCTTTGTTCTTTCCTCACCCGACATTCCCGCATGGTAGGGTAAGCAAGATATGCCTCTCTTCGTCAAAAGAGTATTTAACTCATCTACATCTTTGCGACGAATACAATAAATAATCCCCGCTTCATTCTTATGCTTTTCAATAATTGTAATGAGTTGGTCTGCAATATTTGTCCGGGGAATGATTCGATAGGTCAAATTCGGTCGGTCAAAATCTCCAACCAATACAAGCGGGTTACTGAGTGTAAGCTGCTCGATAATATCTTCTCTCACTCTCTCCGAGGCAGTCGCTGTATAAGCATGAATTGGAAGAGTAGGAAATAGTTTTTTTAGTTTTCCTAAAGAGCGATAGTCAGGACGAAAGTCATGTCCCCATTGACTCACGCAATGCGCTTCATCAATGGCAATAGAATTTAACTTGATCTGTTTTAATAGATTTAAAAATTCCGGCATCATAACGCGCTCTGGAGAAACGAATAATAACGTTATGCCGCCACTCAATAGTTTGTATTGAAGCTCTGACTTTTCTTCTGCATCGAGCGTAGAATCCAACTGGGCGGCAGAAATTCCACATTGTCGAAGACTATCCACCTGATCTTTCATGAGTGCGATTAACGGCGATATGACTACAGTCGTTCCTTCTTGCAATACCGCAGGCGCCTGATAACAAAGTGATTTTCCTGCACCAGTCGGAAGCACGGTCAAAGAATCTTTTTTATCAAGAACCGCTTGCATCGACTCAGCCTGCAATGGTCTAAGTGAATGATAACCCCAATATTTTTTTACAATCGCAAGAATTTCTTCCATTCCAAATCTCCCTTTCTTACCAATCGCTAAATTCCGTTCTACAACAAATCTTTTTATTTGTCGAACTACGTAATTCTGGGAAGTTTTTTTGGGAGGAATTTGTATTAAGGTTTGATTTTTCGTGTAGAAAAGGAGTCACTTCCTATAACCAAACGATACACACACTACCACCTAGCGAGGGCTTCCCTTATACTCTAACTAGGGCTTCGAAGGGCAACATGAAGTTATACTGCGAGTATAGGGGAAGTCCTTGTTAACCCCTATTTGGTATATCGTCATCTTATCGAAAGCATATACGCAGCATTAGCCTCATTGCGATCATTTCGAACAAGTTGCTCAACTGCATAGCTTGGCTGCTGGTGAGCGTTAAGCGATGGGTGGATTAATTGGAAAAAATATTTCACAAAAAATAATTTCAGTTGATTTTCCGTTAGCCGCTCACGAAGTAAATAGAATAGACCCAGAGCCTCAAAATGAAAATACTACCTTTTTTCTTAATACTAATCCTATCTTTTTTTCAGGCTTGCAAAAAAGAAAATGCTATTTACAATAGAACTATGGACGAGTCACAAGAAGAAAGGGTCATTGGCATACAGGGTGTAATCTCTAAGATTGAAATTATCACAGAAGAATACAAGAAGGGAAAGAACACCAAGATAAATCATTATTACACTCTCAAGATTAGATTGAACACAGGACATCAGCTCACCGCCTACGAAGATTCGTCTAAGAAAAG
>Ga0209174_10001346_pt1 | contig 17459 bp, 16 predicted proteins | sample JI91814BDNA_FD_187505 | JGI IMG/M metagenome (GOLD analysis project Ga0209174, IMG submission 187505) | Wastewater effluent complex algal communities from Wisconsin, to seasonally profile nutrient transformation and Carbon sequestration -... | ecosystem: Engineered > WWTP > Effluent > Algae...
ATTAAGGTTCCAATCGAAATACTCTTACCGGCAAATACAGTGAAGCCGCCGGCACCTAGACCTACGATAGTGGTATATATTCCCCAGAACCATAGAATTAATTTTTCAAACTTTTCGGCTGAGGTGTTTAGATTAGTCTCTGCGCCGTCTACTAGTCGCTTGCCTACATCAAACCAATAGCCTTCATTTAGATGAGAGCGAAACTTTGGTTTTTCTTCTGTGTTGATTTCCTTTGATTCATTATCTGCCATTAGCTGCCGACCGTTACCTTGTAATAATCTTCGTTCTTGCAATGAGGACAGGTGAGAAGTGTATTCATTTTCTTGGGAGCGGACTTAGAAAATATTCCTTTTGATTCGCCAATATTTTTAGATGCCCCACTGACCAATTCGGATTGATATTCAAATTCTTTTTGACATTTGCTATTTACGCAAATCACTTTTTCGGACATTGCTCACCTCTTCTTACGAAACTAAAAGTGAGCCTAGTTTTTTGTAAAGGAATTAATCTTTTGTCAATAAAGTCCGGTTGCCGAGTGATTTTTGCGCATGACTAAAGATAGATACTAGGTATAGACAGACGCAAAAATTGTATCGAGGCACCACTACCCCAACATAAATAACGACTCTTCGTAATTTGGATTATTTGCCGGAGTGGTGTTTTGTTGTTTGCCTAAAAAATGAAAGTCATCGTCAATAGAAATGATATGAAGAGGAATTTGCTTTAATAGGTTTGCGACTGACGGTTTTAAAATGAATTGATTTATAAAACTCGCCATCTCTTTTGCACGAAGCATCGCATCATTCTCATTAGCCGCAAAGGTAGAATAATTCTTATTCTTCAAAATTTCCTTCGTTCCTCTTAGTTGCACATTCTCGATGTAGTATTTTTCTAGAGAAGGAATATAATTTACATTGATTTCAAAAAAACCTTCCGTGTCTTCAAAGCTTGTGCTAAAAAAACCTTCTCCAAGCAAAAGCTCATCTCTAAAAATAAGATTCCAATTGTCCGGCATTGTGATTGTCTGAATCATAGCATACTCCTTTGCATATATACTACTTAAATAGTAAGCATTATTTTGTAAAGTTTTTATGAAGAAAAAGATTATCACCGATCTGCAATAAGCACGCGATAGCCCGATGTCATTAATTACTCAATCACCTCGAACAGCTTTATCGTGAGAGGTCTATATAGCTTAAAACTATCGTTTTTATTGTCAGATAGATTTCTCGCATCCACCCATTTGCTTAGCTGCAAATCCTGCCGCCAAGCGATGTTCGAAATGACTGTGCAATTCTTAATGATATTGCCGGCTATCACTCTTTCGCCAAGTTACGCAAGACAGCTAGCTTTAAATCTTTATTAAAAAAATCCTTGTATTAGTTTGGTTTGCTTTTCATATTGAACTAGGTATCAAATCCATGATGATAGTATTTTTTTCTAAGAACGAAGAGCTGGGAGCTAGTATAGAAAAGTCTCTTACGGAAAATATTTTCCTAGACTTTGAATTTGTAGTTAGCAAAGAGCCAAGCGAGACCCTTCATTTTCTAGAATACATCATGCCTCAATTTGCTATCTTTGATTTAGATGATACTGACTTTTCTACTCCCAAAATTTTTCATACAATAGCTCACGATCATTGGCTCAGTAATACCGGCATATTTGGAATCAAGGAAGACAAATCAGAATTAGGCGCAATCGACTTTCCATTCTTTTACATTTTCTCTCCCTTTGAAATTCTGACCCAGATGCCTAAGATACTTTCTGTTCTCATGAGAAACGAGAATCTTTTATTTAGGGCAGGCATTATACAAGACATTGGAAACAAAGGACTATTCGTAATTCAATCTGAAATTGATGATGTGAAAGCTTATGCAGAGCTAATCGCAAGTAACCTCGCAAATCGAGGACTCATTCAAACTCAAAAAAAATACGGTGTTATATTCGCTTTAAATGAAATGCTCATCAACGCGATTGAACATGGAAATTGTGAAATCACAACCGAAGAAAAAAAAGAATGGATGTTAGATGATCGCAAAATGCGTGAGCTAGTAGAACTAAAAAAGAAAGACCCAAAGATAGCTAGCCGCATTGTCACTTTAGAATACGAGCTTTTAGAGACTAAGATTTCAATCACGATTACAGATAAGGGCAAAGGCTTTGATTTCAATTCCTTTTTGAATACTGACCTCTTAGAAGTCACAGGCTATAGTGGTCGTGGTATTCTCATGACAAAGTGTTTTATCGACTCAATCACTTACCATGAACCCGGAAATAAAGTTACCTTAGAAATCTCCTATGATGCAACTAATACCAAATTGCCGCAAGGACTAGAAGATCATAAGGTAATCGAATTATCTGCCGGAGATATTCTATTTCAAAAAGGAGACAAAAGCGACGGACTCTATTTCATCGTAAAGGGAGAATTTGAAGCATGGATTGATGGGAAAATCGTGAGTATCCTCGATAGTAGCGATGTTTTCATTGGAGAAATGGCATTTTTATTAAGACACAGGCGAACCGCTACGGTCAAAGCCAAAACTACTTCGCAAGTAATTTTTATTTCTGCTAGAGATTGGATTGATACAATTCGAAAATACCCAATGTATGGAGTTTATCTTTCAAGAATTCTTGCTCGAAAACTAAACAATACTTCCATTACAGTTTCATCGCTAAAACAGATTTAACTATATACCACCTAACGGTAAGCTGATTGTAATCTTTGTGCCTGCGTTTAATTCTGATTCTACTTTGATTTGTCCGTTGTGTTTTTGAATAATGCCATAAGAGATTGACATACCAAGTCCTGTTCCCTGGCCTACAAGTTTAGTAGTAAAGAAAGGCTCAAAGATTTTCTTTCGAACGTCATCCGACATACCGCAACCATTGTCTTCGATAACTACTTCGATTGAATTCTCGCTGCTTTGAACAGATATTTTTATTCTTCCATTAAATACTTCTTTAACGTCTTTCTTTTTTTGTAAAATTGCCTGACAGGAATTAATGAGAACATTCAAAAAAACTTGTCCTAGCTGCGCTGGATAACACTCAATACTTTCATCAACATTTGAATCCATGCTTATCTTGATTTCTTTTTTATATTGAATCTTAACAATTCTTAGAGTGGAGTCCAATATTTCATATATACTTGCGCGTTTTTTCTCAGCCTCATCTAATCTAGAAAAAGATCGCAAGTCCTGGACTATCATTCTTATCCGCTCACCACCATCGATAATATTTGATAGAGACCGTTGAAACTTATTGAAGTTATCCTCAAAGTATTTAATTACTACTGCTTCACTGCCATCCATCAATTGAATCACTTCTTCTTTAAATGAAATCAAATCCCGCTCCAATGCCTTAGAGCTTAAGAAAATATAATTGGTGGGATTATTTACTTCATGAGCCACACCGGCGACTAACGTTCCAAGTCCTGCCATCTTTTCTGCTTGCACTAATTGTGCCTGTGTAGACTTTAATTGTGTATGCTGTTCCTCTAATTGAGCTAAGGCACGCTTTAGTTTATCTTCTGCTTGCTTATGCTTTGTGATTTCTGTTGATATACCGCTTAACGCATAAACGGTTCCGTCTTCTTTATACAATGGAAGTTTCACAGAAAGAAATGCGTTAGTAATCAAACCATTCTTTCCGGTATTTATTTCCTCCTCCTCAATTCTCTCTCCGTAATCAATGATTCTTCGATCATTCTGTCGTAGATTAGTCGCCGTTTCATTATCAAAAAATTCATAATCATCTTTATTAATAATATCTTCAAGCGAATGATGAAATAAATCGCAAACCTTTTTATTTGCATATTGGTATCGATAATGTGTATCTTTAATATAAATAAATGCCTCTACACTATCTAGGATTGTAGCGAGACGATTTTCTTTTTCAAGCAGTTCTGATTCAATTAATCTCTGAACTTTCATATCTATTTCTAATTCAAGATTTTTCTTCCTTAACTCATGAAACGTATGGCTAAGATTTATTAGGTTTTTTACTCGATATAAAAGTTCTTGCTCTCGTATCGGCTTATTTAGAGTATCCGTAACTCTTTTAGAGTATTCATTTATTAGATTATACTCATTGCACAAAAAGAGAATTGGCAATTCATTCGATGTATCATTTTTTCCTAAGAAAGAAAGATTTTCTAACGCTGATGAATCAAGAATTACTAAGCAAGCAATATCGTTTTGAAGAATACGAGAAATATCAGTGACTGTTTCAACATATTCAGGAATATATGCATTTGCCGCGAGAATATCAATGATCTTGTTTCTAATCAATGAATCTCTTTCATAGATTAGTATCTTATTGGAAAATTGCTGAATTCGTTGCTTCACGGCTTTGCCAATTGGTAGATTTATTCTTTAAACCATACCTGATTGCGACCATTTGTTTTTGCCTTGTACAGATAATCATCCGCTCGTAAAATCAATTCCTTCCATGCACCTTCATCTGTAGGCAAAGCAGAATAAACCCCGAGACTAATTGTTACCATGCTTGAAGTCTCTGATTTTTCATGTGGAATAGCTTCTACCTTTAAAGCATGAATCATGGATTCAGCAATTTTCCATGCTTCTTCTAATCCAGTCCGAGTCAAAACACAACAAAATTCTTCTCCTCCATAGCGAGCGGCCAGGTCGGTCTTAGGACGAATACTTTTCTTGATGACCTCTGCAACCATCTTAATGCATTTATCCCCCATCGCATGTCCATAAAAATCATTGTATCGTTTAAAATGATCAATGTCTAACATGATAACGGAAATTTCATCTTGTTTACGAAATGCTTTTTCACATTCTTCTTTTGCGAATGATTCAAGCCAACGACGATTAGCCAGACCGGTCAGAGGATCTGTAATAGATAATACTTCTAATTCATTGACGAGTGTGTCTTGAAAATTGGAAAGATATTCTAGTTCTTCTTTTTGTTTTCGTAAAATAGTTAGAGACTCTTGTAATTGTTCCGTTCTTTCCTGAACTAATTTTTCTAAGTTTTCATTCATCTCTTTCAATTGCTCAATTAAGATGATATTTTGTTTTTCTAATTCATATGCTTCTAAAGCTCTTTGGATAGAGATAAGTAAATCTTTCGGTTCAATAGGCTTGGTAAGAAATTTATAGACTTTTCCTTCATTGATGGAATCTATGATGTCATTGATATCAGTAAAGCCGGTGAGTATCATTCGAATGGATCTGGGGATAATAGCGATTGTCTGCTTTAAGAATTCAACGCCACTCATACCGGGCATTCTCTGATCAGAGATAATCAAATGAATTCTAGAAGGATTAGGGTCTTCCTTAATAAAAGCAAGGGCTTCATCGCCTGTGTATGCTTTTATAATATTGTAGGTGTCTTCCAAGATCATCGTGAGAGCTTCAATATTGGCAGGCTCATCGTCAACTAGAAGGAGTGTGTATTTCTTCTTTGTGGCTTTTTCATCTTGAATACTCTTTAATTTTTCTTTATCAATGACTAATTTCATTCAAAAATCCTCAGCATTAAACCCTAGAGCTTTCCTAATTTAAAACCTTTACCTAAAAAACCTGTCCTAGGTAGACTTACAAGTCAATATCTTTTTTTAACAAAGGAAAACCAATCTCCAAATATTTATTAAAGCCAGGAATAGCCAATGCCAAGACGAAATCCTCGTTCGAGTAAATAATCAGTTTGCTGAATTCGAATACCATACAGAAAATCTTGAATGTATTCTGTTTGCAAATAAAAATTATCCCAAAATATTCTAAGTCCACCTGCAATAGAAGACTTATAAACACCGGGATAACCGGGTGTAACCCCATAGCCGAACCTAAAGTATGGATCGAAAATTTTATACGGATAATGTAAACTTGCCTCTAAGTCAATCGTAGCAAAATTAATCCTAAACTCCTGCCTACTAAAGCTAAAATAATCACTGATTGTAGGAGCCTTGCCGTTTGGAAGAGTTGGTAAAAAATAACTAGACGTTGCAGTAAGATAACTTCCCGGAGTAATCTTAGTAATTCTAACACGAGTCGCCGAAACCGATGCACCAATTCCCAACCAATCAAAGATCGCATATTCTACACCTAGTCTGGAATTGTAATTTTGAATTTCAGGCTTACTATAACTTGCATATTTATACAAACCGAGGTCAACACTTTGAGTATTCGAGGAAAGCAGTAATGGTCTTACATCATATAAAAAGTAGAGGGAAGTAAATGTATTCGGATTTGAACGCGAAGAAACTTCTGAGCCAAGACTAGCAATACTAATATCAGTTAGAATTTTACCTTTATGATAGGAAGGTTTATCCTGATTATCCTCATTTTGAGCGAGCAAAGAAACGGAAAAGAAAAAAAGAAATAAAGTTTGTAGATATTTTTTCATTTATAGGAAAGACTAAAAAAAATTTAAGCGCAGAAGTCGCCGGTTACGCAGAGATTTTTGAATTCATCTAAGCAGCCTCTTTTCTTTAAGCCTTAACTTTTTCGTGTTATAAAGTCTTATTTTTACTTAGTCAAGCTCATTGCCCTGTGTATCAATTACATCGGTATACCCAAAAAGTTTTATATCTTTGAGTCTATCCACATATAAAACTCCATCTAGATGATCGCATTCATGTTGAAATACAATTGCTCTATAGCCTTCTACTATTTCTGAATGATGATTCCATTTTTCGTCATACCATTCTATTTTGATTTTATTCGGTCGCTCTACAAGTCCTCGCATACCAGGAACGGAGAGACATCCTTCCCAAAATCCTGCCCCCGGTGGTGCTAAAGCTGTTATGACTGGATTGATTAGAATTCGTTCTTCAATGTCGGGTGTGCCCGGATAACGCTCTGAGTTTTCGACTCCAACTACGACTAATCGCTTCAAAACGCCGATTTGTGGTGCTGCTAGTCCTACTCCATTTTCAAACTTCATAGTATCAAACATGTCTTTAATCAGCTTTTTAAACTCTTTGGTCTTTGTTTCATCTTCCGTGATCACCTGACTAATTTTTCTAAGTACAGGATCGCCTAATCTAAGGACTTTTCTCGCAGCCATAAATTCTCCAAATGTATAAACTAATAAGCCTGCCACAGAGGCAGATTTTTAGCCTGACAGTTACAATAATATCCATTCTCAAAATATAAATGAAAAATTCAAGCAAGCAAAAAAAACATTGACGTACAATCAATAATCAATAGAAATTATGTAGGCGTAATTTTAGATTGGAGACGAGGGGGATCGAACCCCCGACCTCTTGCATGCCATGCAAATGCTCTCCCAGCTGAGCTACGTCCCCATAGGTATAGTATGAGTTTGAAAACTATATCCTATGTGTCAATTTAAGTTTTATATTTAAAAGGTGATTTTTATGGAAACGATAGAAAGTTTACAAAAGAAAGTGATGGCTCAAAGCGACATCATCAAAGGCTACGAAAAAGTTCTTAAACTCAATGAAAAAGAACTTTCAAATGCAGATCAAATTATTAAAATGTATGAGTCTATTATTGATTATTCTTCATCTGAAATGAAAAACGCACAACAAACAATGCAAGCTTCCGATATAGTTTCTAATATTTCAAGAGATGAGCTTATGAATGCTCTCGATAAAATCAAAGAGCTAGAACAAGCTAACAAAAAGCTCCGAGAAGAAACAAGCTGAACTTTTCATAAACGTTTGCTGCAATCTACTCTTTTAACTCTCCTTCCTTCAAAGTAACTCTGGAGGAACTGCATCGGTCAAGGAAAATGAAAACCTAACACAGGTTTTTGTATTAATCTTAAATGAAGCGATAAAAAATGTCGGAGCAAAATCTGGCTTTTTATTTTTTCTAGATGAAAAGAATACTCTTAAAAGTTTTGGGGCAGAATCATTATCAGATGAAGCGCGGATCCTTGCGAATCACTGCTTCAGAGAGAAAAGAAGTTTTAGAATCAAAAAAAATTCCACCATTCCGGGCTCCAAGATTGATGCAGATCAGAGCTATATTTCATGCTTTTTAGGAGATGAGGCTACATCGATTGGAGTGTTTCTATTAGCCGGAATCAATCACTTCGAAAACTTTTCTACCAATGACTTTGAGCTAATCTCTGTTTACTCCAAAACATTGAGCAGACTCTTAAAAGACTCTCTCGTTCTTCCTGAAAACGGAGAAATCTTTTTACACTTCACAACAGCAATTCAGCTTTTACTCAATTCAACAGACAACCTTCAAAAAAATACTCGCTTAGAATTTTTACTCAAAGAAGTAATTCGAGTGTCCGGCTTAATCAACTCTTCTCGTCACCTTACCAATCTATTAAAAGACGTAATGGAATCAGTAAAGAGTGTGTTCAGAACAGAATCCTGCTCTATCTTGCTAGTTGATAAAGCAAAGAACGAATTATACTTTCATATTGTGGCAGGAGAAAAAGAAGAAGAAATTCAAAAAATCCGAGTGCCTATGGGCAAAGGGATTGCGGGAACAGTCGCAGTTACCCGCGTTCCAATGATTATCAACGATGCACAAAATGATGACCGTGTTTACAAAGTAGTAGATAAAGCTTCCGATTTTACAACGCGTAATATTCTAGCTGCCCCCTTAATCGCCGACGATGAAGTCATCGGAGTCATGGAAGGAATTAACACTATTGACCGAAATAATTTCAACGATAGTGATATTGAATTATTTCTTAGCTTCTCAGATGCGGCGGCTGTAGCAATTCAAAAGACAAGACTACTTGATAACCTAGAAAAAACAAATCGAGAATTAGAAAAAAAAGTTAGTGAACTAGGAAGTCTTTTTGATTTAGGAAAAGCAGTTCTAGAATCCAAAGATGAGCAAGATTTAATTCGTAAATCAATTCGTATTGTAGTTAGAGAGCTTGATGCCAAGCGTGCTGTTATTCTCATAATCGATCAGAACAAAGAAAAACTAAATCTATGGTCTTTTATAGATGGTGTTGAAGATAAATCCCATGAAACATTTCCAAGAGACTCACTTATCGTTCATGCAATCATTGAAAATAAAATCCTACTGAAAGAATCGTATATAGTTGATGAAGATGCTGACCTTCTAGACAAGAAATTCTTGAAAGACTCCTTTATCGTTCTTCCTTTACTGGGTAATAACCAGAAACCGTTTGGGGCGATTTGTATTTCTGAGAGAATTGACAATACATTTTTCAAAGAGAATAATCTTCGTTTGCTCCAGACTATTTCTTCTCAATTCATTAAAGGATATGAGAACATTAAGCTCAATGCAGATATGATCGCAAAGAAAGCAATGCAGAAGGAAATAGAGATTACCCGTAATATTCAGAATAATATTTTGCCCTCTAAAATTCCATCTGGATCTAACTTTGAACTAGGAGTAAAATCAGTTCCTGCAAAAGAAGTATCTGGGGACTTCTATGACTTCTATAAATACGAAGACGGACAATTTTCTTTTCTAATTGCAGACGTTTCCGGTAAGAGTCTTCCTGCGGCAATATTCATGGCAATGAGTTCTTCAGTCATGCGCACACTCAGCCGTAACCACGAGATGAATCCTGCTGAATTATTAAAGGCAGCTAATTCACTCATCTATGAAGATTCTCAATCGGGAATGTTTGTTACTCTTTTCTTCATTCACTATGATCCATCCATTATGGAAATAGAATTTGCCTCAGCCGGTCATAATGATCAAATCTGGATTAAAGCGGATAATAGCTATGAGTTCATAAAAGGGACTGGTGCTCCTCTTGGAGTAATTCCTTCGATGAAGTATGTAGGTGGAAGAATCAAACCGAAGTCCGGTGATATGGTAGTTCTCTATACAGACGGTGCTATTGAAGAAAAGGACAAAGATGATGTAGAATTTGGGTTAGAAAGATTCGTTCAAGAAATCATTAAACGTAGAAATAAACACCCGCAAGAAATTATTGAGGAAGTATACAAAGAAATCGTAGACTACTCACAAACTACAGAGCAGTTCGATGACTTCACTGTTCTTATTTTAAAATTCAATGATGACTACCAATTCAGAAAAACATTTCCAGCGAATAATGCATCTATACCTAAGTTTCGTGATTTCTTATTTGAAACAATCAAGATTCGTAATCTAGCTGAATTTCTATGCGATGATATTCTTCTCTGCTGTGATGAAGCAGCGACTAACGTTGTGATGCATTCCTACAAAGACACAAAGCTTTCCAATCCTACCTTCGACTATGCTATAAAATTCACAGACGATTCTATCATTATCATGATTCAGGACAGAGGAAAATTCTTTGACCGCTCTGCTGTTCCTGCACCGTCTTTAGAAGCCAATCTAAAAGGCGAGCGTCGTGGTGGTTTCGGCGTATTCCTCGTAGAAAAGCTAATGGATAAAGTCAGTTACATTCACGAGAATGGTATTAACACCGTTATCATAGAAAAGAGAATTAAATAAAACAATTTCTGCTTGCTTAAAAACAATCATACCTTTTTCCTGTCACTATACCCTACAGGGTATCCTATTTGCAAATTAATTTCTATTTCAACCTTAGGAGGATTTTCTTATGATAACAATGACAACATTACTACAAGTTCTTTCCGGTGCAGCGTTAGGCTTTGCATGGCATAAGGTAATTGGATGTAGATCCGGTGCCTGTCCTATTACAGCGAATCCATACATTAGCACAATCTACGGCGCGTTGCTTGGCTTTATGATGGGGGTTCATGTATGAGTGAAAAACTACCATCTTCTTTCAATGACTTAGTGGCTACTCATGATAAGCCAATACTGGTTGACTTCTGGGCTGCCTGGTGTGCGCCTTGTAGAACATTAAGTCCTGTGATAGCTGAATTAGCATCTGCTTGGAAAGGCAGAGTTACAGTAATCAAAATCAACACAGAAGAAAAGCCAGATATTGCCAGACAATTTAATATAAACAGCATCCCAACCATCATACTTTTTAAAGGTGGAAAAGAAGTAAAAAGAATCTCAGGTGCTATGCCCCTACCACAACTACAAAGAGCATTTGAGGGATTTATTTAAAGAGATTTAGAAGAACAAGTTTCTAGAAAATCCATTGTGATTCTTTCCATCCAGGAGCGCTGTGCGAAAAGACCTTCTGCAAAAGCAATATGAGAGCCATATTGAGTCAAGACGATAGCGTAGTTTTGATAGCGTTCATTGGGAATATTTTCTTTTACACAGATTGGATCATCGAGGCTATTTAGGATTAGACACGGAACTTGATTGTCCTTAAAATGAGACATCGGGTTGTGCTTTTCTAAATAATGCTCCCAATCCTTTGATCCAGAAATGGGAGTTACTCTTTCTACAAATTCATGCAAGGATTTAGCCCGTAAACCTTCCTCAAAGCCAATTGCATCTTTAAGCACTCGAGCATTGTTCTTTAAGAAATAACTCTGAATTCTTTTTAATAATAAAGAAGCGACGAATGGATAATACTCATCCAAATTCGCAAATGCCTGTCCTATATCATAGGCGGGACAAAGAGATACAGCAGCGGATATTCCGACATTATGCGCTTCCCGTCCAATATAAGAAACAACTTGTCCACTTCCAGCAGATATACCAACAGCACTCATAAACTTAGAATCGGGATACATTGTCTTGATATGATCTATCATCGCAACTGTATCATCTACATCTCCCATTAAATTAAAATTAGGACTTGTTAGGGGATGATCATGACCTCGCCGATTTAAAACAATCGAGCGCCACCCACGGTCTCGCGCATATCGCACAAAGCTATTTACTGCATTCGAACTTCCTGTAATCGAGTGAATAAAAATTACAATCGGAGCATCTTCTTTTAATTCTTCATCCTTCGAGACATCAATACATAGAGTTCCACCATCTGGTCTAATCAATTTATGCCGCTGGTATTTTACTGTGTTGTAATAAACAATTTCTCGAATAATCAGCCAGAGGATTTGCACAAATGCATTCTTACACCAAAAGGGAGGCTTATAAGTTCTCAGGGATGGGGTTCTATTTATTATCTCCGACATCAATGTATCGGTTTCCAGAAGTCTAATTTCTGTTTCTTGCATTCACACTCCACTCAAATTTTTTAATGCCACTTACGCAAATACTTTATTGAATAAAATCTTGTATTTTTTGTTTTTTTATTTATTAGTTTTCGAATTCCTTCTTCTTTACAAATGAAATTTTCTAACTCTATCAAAACGGTCTTCCATAATATGATTGTTGAAAAGTAAAATTAAGTTTGGGTTACCCCGAATCGATTGCATAGCAATGACAAAATTGCAAATATTTAAGATCTACAGTATCTTTTCGTGGTGCTCTCGAGCAAGGCATTTACTAGTTCATTTGTCAAATCCATTACAAAACTACACTAATTAGAGCCTGATATTGAAATAATTTTGTAATAAAATTCAGAATCAGAGCGTATTGAAATCAATTTGTAATAAATTCGTAACATTAATAAGGGTAAATAGGAAAGAATTATGATAAAGGAAGGATTTTCAAATTGCAAAAAATAAATACCACAACGATTCTTATGTTGCTTGTGACAGCACTCTATTTCCCTATTTTAGCGGAAGAGAGTAAGGAAGCTAGCGCAAATGAGCATAGTCACAGCGAGCCTAAAAAAGAAACAAAAGCAAACAAGGAATTTTATGAAGACACAGAGACTGGACAAATATTTACAAAGCCAGGACCTGGAAGAACTAAAGTTGAATACTTAAAACCAATGCCTAGAGAGATAACCACTCTACCGGATGGATTCGCTCATAGACCTGATGATACAAAAAAAGAAAAAATCACCGTATACGGTAGAATGCAATTTAGAGGAGTAAGCGGAAGTGCTGAATCTCCTTATTCCAACGGTCATGGTGATTTCAATGCACTAGATTGGAACTTTAGACGATTGCGATTAGGAACTATGTATGAAAACGATTGGTGGGGAATGAACATTCAATTCCGTATGGAGAATATGGCAAATCGTCCCAACACAGCTACTACTACAACTAACGTTGTAACAGGTGTATCTAACAACAACGGTGTTATCACAACTACTACAACTCCTGTAGTCAATACAGTGAGAATGTCAGATAATCGTGGTTATGTGCATGAAGCAATCATCTACGCAAAACATCCCTATGCCGGACTTCGTTTAACATTCGGTCAAATGAATACACAGTTTACGAGAGAGTATCTTCAATCTTCGGCTAATTTCATTACTCTTGAGCGTAGCATTATCACGAACGCAATTCCTCAATTTGACTTAGGTGTCATGGTATCTGCTCTTCCTTTAAAAGAATTGGGTCATAAATGGGAAAGATATTTGCAAGTATCCTTAATGGTTGGAAACGGAAAAGGTGCCGGTGGAGACTATGGAACTGGTAGAAGACAGGATCTAACAACTGCTAACCGCTGGGGAACAGTTTTAATTTCACCCACCTACTACGCACGAGCACAATACAACGTATTCGGTGGATTAAAGCGGGAAGTAGACGGCAAAGAAGTAAACTGGCAAGAAGGTGAAGAAGTATTCCAAAAAGAAATGAAATGGTCTATTGGTGCTGGCTATATGCAAACAGCAAACTTTCAACCAAACACTTTAGCCGTTCCTGAATACATGCCTGGAACAACTAACGCATTTAATTTACTCAATGGTCAACAATCTAATCCGGACAGAGGAAGCACTACGAATGTGATTGTAAATAATATTACAATGAGTGTTCCAAACTACAATGTGCAAAATAACGTAACAACACCAGGTCGTCCAAGCTTTGGTTTAGTCGGTCATACTTATGATACAACCTTTACACTTCAAGGTGCCTACATCACCGGGGCATACACTAAATATACCGGAGCAGCATCTAACAATCTACATGCGTGGCATACAACAATTGGTTATAACATTCCAATCATGGAGAAGTATTATATCATGCCTGTCTTAAAGTATGAAGAAATTGCAGGTGATTTTCATAGAGATGGAAACAGTCACAACCAGAATGATATACTACGTGTATATTGGGCAGGTGTAAATCTTTTCGGAGACAAGCATCACTTCAAAGCACAATTGTTCTATCAAGTTCTAGGAAATAAATTTGATGTAAACCCTAATACTGGAAATTACACAGCCATTGATGATAGAAGAATTTACCTCCAATTACAAGGAAACTTTTGGACTGGGACAGTTTCTCCAGAAGCATATAGTTACAGACCAAACTAAAGGAATAAATAGAATGAAAACAAATTATAAAAATATTTTCTTAATCGCCATGATTTTAATAGTGTCCGTTGGATGCATTCAATCTAAAAAGAAAGATAGAAGCGGATTATCAGCATTAGTCCTAAGAAATTGGTCGAATGGAACTGCTACAGATAAATATACGAATGGCTCTCTTGTTATACTCTCTCGTGCAGACCTATCGAATCTTTCCTTTACTGGACAATGCTTTGATACATTTACTCAGAACGGAATCGTTGTCAGTCCTTCCAATTATTACAACACAATTGCAGGCGGTGCAGGTGGAACACTCAATACTGATTTAAAAAAGTATGCTCTCTCTACATCTAATTGTTCTACACTTAGCTTTACAGGAACAACCAATACAAATTTAGGAAGCTCTACACAAAGACCAAATACAAGTGATGGCTTCACATTCAAGATGTATACCTGTGATCCAAACAACAATCCTTGTGCCAGAGCCGCAATCACAGCATCAGGTTTTTAATTAAATAAACAATAGACCAAAAACAGAAACTTTGCGCATTTGTAAATAAATGCGCATTTTATTCTTTGATACAAGCTGTGATTTTGTTCTAGTCGGTCTTTATACCATTGGTGATTCAGGTATAAGAGAAGATTACTTCTATTCTGCCAATCATCCACGAGAAGCATCTTTTCGATTAATTACTGATATAGAAAAGGGGCTAAATGCTATTAGTCTTGATAAGCCGGATGTAATTGTATGTTGTAGTGGTCCGGGTTCATTCACTGGAATTCGAATATCAGTAAGCACTGCAAGAAACCTATCTCAGATTTGGAAAATTCCTACTCTTGGTATTGATACTCTTGAAATGTATTCAGCTTATTATTCTGAATATTATAAATCCCCTACAATCGTTTGCCTCGATGGAAAACAAAAGAAAGTATTCGCAGGTTACTCTGATGGTCAAACCTATAAGGGAACCTATGATGCGCTACCTTCTGATATCCCAAATCTATTCAACGAAGAATATCAAAATAGTATCGTAATTTCCGATACCGACTTAGTAGCGCATACACAGGATTTACTCTCTTCTCTACCTAATCCTATTTCTATTCTCAAACAGAAACTATCTATTATCCGCAATTTAAATTTAGCAAACAATGATTATTCGTCCCTACTTCCTAAGTACATGAGAGAGACTTATGCCAATAAATAATCAGGCTCTAATATTGTATCCACCATCTACATGACGGATTTCGCCTGTTATCCGCCCGTATGGTCTGAGTAGATAAGCAACTTCATATCCTAAGTCCTCGGGAAGTGCATTTCCCATGGGAGAATTTTCTTGTGCAAAGTCAAATGCTTCCTGTAAACCCTGTATTGCTCCGCCTGCTTTGCTTCCCGTGAAAGGAGAAAAACGAATTGAGTTTACCTTTATATTATGAGACTTGCCCAGTTCAAACGCCAACTCTCTTGTTATCCTCTCAAGCGCAGCTTTCGCAACACCAACGTTCTTATAAGGATGGCGCACAATTTTTTCTGCACCAAGATAACTCAGTGAAACAATGGAAGAATTTTTTTGTAATACTTCTTTGTTCAAGAGACTTCTAGATAGCGCAATCAAAGAATAGGCAGATACATCCATTGCCCCCATAAATTCTTCTCGTGTAACTTCTATCAGAGGTTTAACTGCACCGGCACGAATTGTTTTATCCATAGCGATGGAATGAAGTAGTCCGTTTAGCTTAATTCCTTTTTCGCTCAGAAATTTTGCTGTATCATCGATGCTTGCATCTATCGTCACATCAAGAGGCAAAGTAATAGTATTCGCTCCTAGTTCTGTAGCGATTGTTTCTTTAAAATCAGAAAAAGTTTTTTCTAAGTAGGCTTTTGCTTTATCGGAAAGATTGTTGTGATAAGGGGTAAGACCTAAACCAGTGCAAATGAGTTCTGCGCCTTCTTTTTTAGCCTGTTTCGCAACGGCTAATGCTAATGATCCAGAATCAGTGATTCCTGTGATGAGTATTGTGCAATTTTTTAATGGGTATTCAGACATTAAATAATCCTTATGTAATTTGTTTGTTAGTATTTAGTCTTTCGAAAACCCGCGATTCGATAAAAATATTTAACAAATCGCCATCAACATGATGATCTTTTACCTCCATTTTTAGAATATCAAGAGCACGCTCAAGCGGAGCTGCTTTTTTATAAGGTCTATCTTTGTCAGTCAAAGCATCAAATATATCTGCAATTGTCATCATCTTAGATTGAATCGGAATATCTTGCGCATGTAATCCTCTAGGATATCCATTTCCATTTAATTTCTCATGATGAGCATGGGCAATACTAGGAACCATCTTTAGACCCGAAGTCCAGGGAATCTTACTCAAGAACTGAAAGGTATGCTCTACATGGGATTCAATTTCTTTACGCTCTTCAAAGTCGAGAGAGCCTTTGCGAATGGAAAGAAAATTTAATTCAGCAGAAGTGAGCACAGGTAATTCATTTCCATCTAAAAAGGAAAAATTCATTTTAGATATATCTTCGAGTGCTTGCGAATTAGATTGCTCTAGAATTGTAGGTTCATTCGAAGCAATGATTACTTGAAGCATCTCTTCTAGTTTCTTTTTCTCAAAAGAGTATTCCATTTCAATTGCCCGTTCGAATTCTGAATAACCAACGTTTCCATTCTTCTTTACATATTCAAGTTTACGCGCTGTAAACCGCTCTTGTAAATCCTTATTCATATAATGAAAGCGCCATTTAATTAGATCTAATTCATAGGGTTCTAGCTTCTTTGATTTAACTAAAACTTTTTCTCGCACTCCAACTTTTCCAAAGTCATGAAGAAGAGATGCATAGCGAATCTCTTTCATTTGTTCGTGAGTAAATTTTACATTAGAAAACTTTCCTGCACTAATCTTATCGACTGTCTCTGCAAGACCGACTGTTAATAGAGCTACTCTAAAGGAATGACCACTAGTAGTAGGATCCCGTGCTTCAATTGCACTTACTGATGCTGTTACAAATCCTTCAAAGAGAGATTCGATGTCTTGAATCAAATTATTGTTTTGAATAGCAACAGCAGCCTGCCCCGCTACACTCATCACAAGCTCTTCCGAATATTTATCGAAAGGCATAACATCATTAACCCGCATCTGATCTACGGTCAACTTATTATTGAAGTTTTTCTTGCGATTAATAAGTTGTATGACACCAATCACTTCACCAAGATAATTCTTCATTGGAACTACGAGCATACTCTTAGAATGATAATTCTTAACTCTATCAAAGTCTCTATTGAAATTGTATTCTACGT
>Ga0209174_10001348_pt1 | contig 17450 bp, 16 predicted proteins | sample JI91814BDNA_FD_187505 | JGI IMG/M metagenome (GOLD analysis project Ga0209174, IMG submission 187505) | Wastewater effluent complex algal communities from Wisconsin, to seasonally profile nutrient transformation and Carbon sequestration -... | ecosystem: Engineered > WWTP > Effluent > Algae...
AGAAGCATTGACACTTACTCCAATGCGATGCTCTCAATTTCTACAGACTAGAAGTGAAAATCGGTTTATGAAAAAGGTAGATGCTGGAATGTCTAAGATGGAAGTTTGGTATGAAGCAATTTTAAAATTCTGTTTGTCTCATAAATTAATTATATTGTCTATTTCGGCAATCATCTTTGGTGCTTCCATATTTATCATCAAACCAATTAAAAAAGAATTCGTTCCTTCCCAAGATCAGAGTCAACTCTTGATTCGCCTCCAAACACCAGTTGGCTCTTCTTTTACTTATACAGATACAATGGCTACTAAGTGCGAAGAATACCTATTAGCCAATGAAGATATATTAAGAGCTTATGTAACGGTAGGTGGAATGGGAGGCTCTGGTGCCCAATCGAATTTGGCTATGTTTTTTATTACTTTAAAAAATCCAAAGGAGAGAACAATCAATCCAGAGACTAAGAAGCGTTATACGCAAAATGAAATTTCTGTTTTATTTAGAAAAGAACTGGGTAAAATTTCAGAGGAGTTAAAAATAGTTGTGCAAGATTTATCTATGCGCGGTCTATCTAGCTCGAGAGGTTTTCCGATTGAGTTTTACATTCAAGGAAAGAGTTGGGAGAAGTTAGCCGAAAGCTCGAATGAAATTATCAAGCAAATGAAAGAAAGCGGAAAGTTTGTAGATGTTGATACAAACTACCAGGTCGGACAACCAGAATTACATATCGTCCCAAACAGAGAAGCGGCGATGCGATACGGAGTCAGTATTTCAAGCATTGGAACAGTCATCGGTGCGATGATAGGCGGAGTCAAATCAGGACAATTCACAGAAGGAGGACATCGCTATTACGTCAACTTACGAGTAGCCGCAAGGGAAAGAGAAAAAATCGAAGATATAAAAGATCTGTATGTTCGAAACAACAAAGGTGAACTTGTGCGAGTATCCGATGTTGTAAAAATAGAAGAAACCAAATCCCTCCAGAGTATAACAAGGATGAGCCGCGAAAGAGCAATTACAATCTTCGCAAACCCTGCCCCCGGAGCAAGTCAGGAAATCGCATTAAAAAAAGCAGAAGACATTGCCCGTAAAGTTTTACCGGAAGGATACTCGGTTGGATTTAGTGGCTCTGCCAAAACAATGGGAGACTCGTTTAATAGTCTTGGCTATGCACTGCTACTTGGCATCGTTATCGCCTACATGATATTAGCCAGTCAATTCAACAGTTATATTCATCCTGTAACAGTCTTACTAGCACTTCCCTTTAGCTTTACAGGTGCAGTATTCTCCTTGTGGATAACAGGAAATTCTCTTAACGTATATAGCTTCATCGCGTTAATACTCCTCATGGGGCTTGTAAAGAAAAACTCGATTATCCTCGTAGACTTCACAAACCAATTACGAGAAAGCGGACTCGCCGTAAAAGATGCCTTACTAAAAGCAGGACCCGTGCGGCTAAGACCAATTCTAATGACTTCTATTTCTACAATTGCAGCAGCTATTCCACCAGCGTTATCAATCGGTCCGGGTGGGGAGACAAGAGTTCCTATGGCGATTGCTATCATCGGCGGGATTGTAGTTTCTACACTACTTACACTTGTAGTAGTGCCTTGCGCCTACATGGTATTTGCCAGAGGGGAGCATTTAAAGATTGCCACCGAGACACAGAGGCACGGAGAGTAAGAGATATTATGTGTCATTCCCATGCGAAGGCGCAGGTCGCGAATATTTGGAGCGAAGGGTGGAATTCTGTCGGGAATCTCAAAGACTTGAGACCCCCGATATAGCTCGGCTGAAGGTGAGCGACAGCGATGGGTGGATAACTCGGGGGTGACATTTACTCTAATAAGTAATCCCGCTTACACAGAACAGTCTGTAATAAGTTATAAGCAATACTTTCCCAACTCAGCGGTTAATTCTTGTAAGTCGCTTGGATTGAGAAGTCTTGTTACATCATAAGGAATATTATCTAGAAATTCTCTTGCGGTCATTCTGGAGCGATTGGGATTGTGCGCTCCGCCATCCCAATCATAAGCACATTCTACCCAGCCATTTTCTAAAATCTCAACTTCTATTTTTTCATAGTCACCCATTCCGACATAGCATTTCATTTACTTAAGTGCTTCTTCTAAAGATTCGTGAATGATAAATTTATTGTAAATACCAGAGAGCACCATAACTTCTTTGACGAATTCTCCGGGAGCGGTTAATACGAATGAGCCACCCTTGTAATTAGATGTTTCTTGGGCAACATGAAATAGGAGTGCAACACCTGATGAGTCGATAGACTCTAAGTCTTTTAAATCAAATATTATTTTATGCCTTGCTTCTCTCATGACAGGATTCAACTTTGCTCGAATAGATGCCAGTTCAGCAAAACCTAACTTTCCAGTAAAACGAAAGATTGCATGCGGAGGTTTTAAATCTAATTCAATATTCATGACGGTTTATAAAAGAAAGGAAACATTAATGCAAGGAAATCAAAAAGTCAAGCAGAAAAAAATTTCAAACCCGTATGGATTTCCTGATTGAATTAATATCGTAGGTGACGCATATATGCATCACCTACAATGTTGCGTCATCTACAGGTAAACACTATACTATAATTTTGCTTCGAGTAAGCCTTTAGCTATAACGCGTAACGCCATTACCTCTTCGGCTCCTTCGAAGATTGAGAATACACGGGAGTCTACGAAATAACGAGACACTGCATATTCTTCTGCATAACCCATTCCACCATGAATCTGCATTGCTTCGCGACAAACCCATTCTGAAATTTTAGATGCATAGAACTTGATGAGGGTAGCTTCCATTTGCCCCTTGTGGTCGTCCATGAGACGAGCTACAAAGTTTGTGAATTGTCTAGAAGCTTGTATAATCATCGCCATTCTTGCAAGCTTGTATTTGGTAAGGTTGTATTCGTAGATTGGTTTTTTAAATACCTGTCTCTCTGTCGCATAACGTAGTCCTGCTTCAAAAGCTGCTTGCATTACACCGTTTGCACGGGCTGCTGTTTGAATACGTCCACCGGCAAAGCCTTCCATTTGTAAATAGAATCCTTTCCCTCTTGCAGCTTCTCCACCGACTAAGTTTTCATCGGGAACAAAATAGTCTTCAAAGGAAACTTCAAACGAATGCATACCACGATAACCGATAGTTCCAATCGCTTTCCCTTCCATACGACCGCCGCCTTCTTGTTTATGGTCAAAGCTATGTCCTAGGAAACGAGGTTTCTCAGCGAGTAATATAGATAAGCCTTTGTGTTTTAATTCGAGGTCTGCTTCTGTGCGGCAAAGAACTAACAACACGTTTGCGTAACCTGCAAATGTGCACCAAGTTTTAACACCATTGATTTTCCATCCGCCTTCTACTTTTGTTCCAGTTACAATAACACCAGCAACGTCAGATCCGTAATTAGGCTCAGTCACGGCAACTGCTGCCATCACTTCTCCACTTGCAAGTTTACCTAACCATTTTTCTTTTTGTGCTTCTGTTCCACCTTTTAGAATTGCTTTGGATACGATTTCAGGACGAGTAATTAAACTTCCTGCAATCCCTAAACCACCGCGCGACAACTCTTCTGTAACCACAAGCATACTGATATTATCCGGCTTGTCTGCTGGTTGAATTCCACCATAAGTTTCAGGAATGCAAAGACCAAAGCAACCCATATCATTGAGTCCATCAATAATATCTTGTGGAATAATATCGTCACTTCTATGCACATGCTCTGCGTGCGGCTTAACGACATCTTCCGCAAATTTATGAAATGTCTCGCGGAAGGATTCATGGTCATCACTAAGACCATAAGCACCTGCATGACCAACTTTATTAATTGTATCAATAATCTTTGAGTAATGTTCTATCTTAGTAGAATTTTGAACAAATTCATTTACAGAAGAATTAAAAAGAGCAGTTGTTACTTTTTCATGATTCAAAGTATATTCTGCTGGTTTAGAAATTAATTCAGAGCGGATAAGGGAAACAACTTCTGCGGCAAACACGACTGCCATTTCTTGTTCGAGTTCACCAGTTCCGAAAGAAGAATCCCAAGCATAAGAAATAAAATGCTCTGCAATTTTTTGTTGTGCAGTCATCCAGGAAAGTTGATAGAATACGTATTGGTTTTCATCCATCTTACCAACAGAAATTCCACCCTTAACAGTGCATTGCACCGCAAGTCCTTTGGTAATTTCTTCGAGAAGATTGCCAGATGCGGCAAGTGATTTAAGGGCTGATTCTTTATCTAAAGCGTTTGTTGCAGTAGCCATTGAGATATCCTCGTTGTTTTTAATATATACTTACAATAACTTAGACTTTATGAATCCTGTCACTTCGAAATTAGGTTGGTTTAAATTAGGAATATGGCAATATTTGAGTTCAATAGAAACTTGTCATGACAATTTTTAAGCAATAGACCTCACTTACCCATTTTTCTTTCTACCAATATGCATCCAGCTTCTCCCACTTTATCTCGCAAATTAAAAGCTTAAAGCAAAATCGGATTGCGCCTTATTTATAAAGAGGTGTTTTGAATTAAACGTTGTAAAATACAACGCCTTCTAAACATCTTTCCTATTTTAGAGATCGCTTAAAAATTTCTAAATGCTACCAAGTCCATTTAGGCTCCGAGGATTTTGGAGACGAAGAGTTGGGCATACGCGCATTACCCTTTTGGAAATTATCGAAAGAGTTGAATCTGGTATGAGTGAAATTTTATAAATAAATCCTTTTAGCTTAAAAAGTATCTTAAACAATGGAAGAATTTGAATAGTTATTTGTGAGGATTTATGATTGAAATTCTTTTTTTATTAGGTTTTTCATTGCACAATATTGAGGAAGCTCTTTGGCTTCCTCAATGGTCTCAGAACGCTACTCGCTTTCATAAACCAGTGTCAAATAATGAATTTCACTTTGCAGTAATTATGGTTACTGCAATAGGATATTTATTTACATTTCAGTATTTTGTGCTTGGGTCAACCTACGCTATCGCAAAATTTGCTTATCTGGGTTTTATACTTATGATGGTGTTTAATACTTTTTTTCCTCATATTCTTTCCACAATCTATCTAAAAAAATATGCTCCTGGAACCCTCACTGCTCTTCTACTAAACTTTCCTATTGGATCGTATTTAATTTTTAAAGAGATTCATTCACTTGAAGATCTACAATTTTTATTGATTTCGACTGCGGTCATTTCAATAGCAATATTGATACTGATAAACTTTCTATTCAAAATAGGAAAATCAATTAACGAGTAAGCTTTTTGCACAAAATGTAGATTGGAAGAAAAAGATTGATCCAAAGCTATAAAAGAAAAATTTAGAATTGTTCAGTATTTAAGAACTAGCCTTGAGCCATTTTTTTAAAACTCCAACCAATCTAGATTTTGCAGCACAATGAAAAACCAATTGAAAACTTTTTGAAGGAAATAATCTCATTGTTATCCGATCTTCACCATTGATTGAATAATTTGGTCCATTCCATTTTAAATTTTTAGAACTAACAGGAAAGCGCAAAACCAATCAGGGCATCTGAGCAACTCAATCGGGGCTCTGTGGAGAGTTTCAAAGATTTGCTTCTTTCAGATAAGATCTCCCTCTCGAAATTTGAAACCAGCCGGTTAAGATGCTTAAGACTTGAAGACCGAGCGAAAATAGGTAAGCGTCAACCCAGAAAACAGGTTCGAAGCAAAGCCCTACTGTGATAGTAAGAAGTGCGCCTCCTGTGATAATCCCCAAAATCAAAAAGAAATAAACAAGAACTTTAGGAAAAAGAGAATAAAACTTTTTTTTAATAAAAAGATGTATTAAAAGTCCCGTCAGAACATTGTAAATAGATTGGTATCCTAACACAACCCACAGGATTACAAAAAAAATTCCTCCCATATCAGTTGCAAATAAAAGAGTGGGAAGTAAAACCAAAGACCAAAAGAGTATTTTTTTCATATCAGTTTCCTTATTTTCTTTCTAACACAGAAGCGGCTAATAGTGCATTCAACTTCTTCGATAATTCATTCTCCGTCTATCACAAAACTTAAAAGCTTCATGCAAAATCGGATTGGGTTTTATTCACAAAGAGTTGTTTTTAACTAAACAGGGGAAATTTTCGATAATTGAAATGACTCTCTACTTAAACTCAGAATTAATTTAGAGTAGTGGATTTTATTTTTTCTCTGTATATTCCTCGATTACTTTATACCAATCTATGCTTTTCGTTTTAGGAGAAAAATATTTTTCTGATTGGTCAAAGCTATCTTGAAACTCTTCTGGAATTTTATTCGAAGGAGTTACTTTTTTTTGATATGAAAAATTTTTATTCTTAAAATTGATTAATAAATGCAAATCTCTAGGGGATGTAATTAGAAATTCTCCGGTCTCTGCAAATTCGCAAGCTGGTTTTTTTATAATAGCATAGACCGAATGATTTTGGATACTCCTAACGTCATCTTCCGTTGTTAAATATCTATTATCCGGTTCGTTAACACATTGGGCAATACCGTGCGAGCCTGAAAAATCCTGTTCAATAAAATAAGGTTTATCCTTTGCGAGAAAATAAGTTGTAGAACCATCACATCCACAACAGCACCAGCAACATATTGATTCTGTATGAATAAGTCCATCAATTGGATTATCTGCATGAATTATTTTTTCTGATATGTGAGAGAGTTCTCCTTCTATATTTTGAACAGTAAAATATTCATTTGTAATTTTATTCTTGAAAACAAGTTGATTCCATTTAGGAATGCTACATTCTTTTCCATCATCCTTATTTTCTTTATATAGATAGCGAAGGTCTAAGATTTCATATATTTCATTTTCATAGATTTTATCTGGTTTCTGGTTTTTGACTTTCTGAATAAGTTCTTGAAACTGAAAGCCTGTCAGCTTATCTGTTTCTTTGAAATTATAGAACTTATCAAAATCATTTTTTTGTCGTAAGAATTCTTTTAATTCTTCTTCTGTTCTAAAGACCCGAATGTATCCTGCAAAAGCCCAACCTATTTTATCTTTGTATGAAACTTTAAGCCAGGGAGCACGAAGCTTTTCTATAACAGAGAATTCTTTTTTAATATCAATAATTTTTCCCGAAGATTTATAAGGCATTAACACAATCCTATCTGCCTTTTGATTTGGTTCTGATCTTAGAAAAAGTCCTGATCTAGTATCAACAGAATAAAAAAGGGTGTTTAAAGAAAAAGAGATATGTTTATTTTGGATAGAAAATTTTTTTCCTGATATTTCTTCTTTATATCTCCCAACGTCTTTGTTTTCTGATATTTTACTTAGTTTTTCGTTAAAAAAAAGAAAAGTCTCTTTCTCCTCTGCATCTTCCACTAAAATCCCTGGATATGTTTTTACATAAGCAACTGATCCTGAACTGCAATGGAGAATTAAAAATAAAAAAGAAACGAAAAGAATTTTCATAATTTTCTTTCTAGTAAATTGCATTCCACTTCTCGATAATTCTCTCCCATTCTAATTCCACAAATTAAAAGTTTAAATACCACTACTCAAAAATAAGTTCCACTATTTTACACAAAAGGGGTATTCCCAATTGCCAAGAACACGGTGCCAGTTGTAGATTAGAAAATACTTTTGGCAATTGGTATAGCAAAATCGGATTGCTCCTTATTTATAAAGAAATGTTTGGAACTAAACGGGGGAAATTTATTTTTCCATTTCACAAACTTTCCCTATGGACAATATCATGACTCTCGATGTAATTCTGATTGAAATAGCCAAGATGGACTATGTAGACCAACAAAGCCTCTCTACTTTTCTAATAGATCTAGTTCACACCCAGGAAAAAATGAAATCTGCAATGGCAGCACTCGAAAAAGAAGAGTCTAAAATTTATTCTCGATGAATTAATTTTCATTGGCTAACACGAGTAACGATCTTTTAATAAATAGATAGTAAATATTTAACCCGCCTGAGAATAATACGGATAATCCTCCCAATAATGCAAAACTTTGTCCAATTTGCCATATTTGTTGGTTATTCACATAATTCATATTATACCCATTTACCAGACTAGAAATCGCAACCAACAGCATTCCCATTAAACTTAGAATAACCCCAATCATTAGAAATATCCTAGAATACAAAGAATATTTGGAAATTGTAAAATACATTCTGAATATAAACAACAAAATTACAACGCTCATTATCCCTAAAAGTTTTATATGTAAATACAATATGCCAAATAGTTTGGATTGAAGGAAAAAAGTGGTAATAGGAAAACTAACGGCGATATCCAAACTCGCTTTACAAAGAACTAGAAAGAGAACAAAGAAATGAATTTTACTCTCTATCCCTTTTGAAAAAAAATCTAGAATAACTATTATCTGTAAAACTCCCCACAAAAAAGATGCAGCTAAAATTAATATCTGAAAGATTTTAGGAAAAAGAAAAATACTCGAGCGTAGACAAACCAAAATAAAAATAGGAATGATCAAATAAAACAAAGCTTTACAATAAGTATTAGGTTTAGTAATTAAAAAATCTTTCGAAGAAGAAAGAAACAATGCAAATCCCATTGTATAAAGCCAGCCTTCGCTGTAGGCGTCTAAAAAAAAGTGAATCAAAATAGTTTTTATCGAATCTCCACCAAAGCCAAAAGCTATGGAAAGAGGAATAAGAAAACTGGGGAGTGTAGAAATAAAAAGCATAGTCACTGCCAATTGAATCATTAAAGTCACTATTTGATTTTCCCTCATTTGCTTTACTGTTCGTAGGAAATAAATTATAAAGCCAAGCCATAAAAATACCATCAATGTAGAGAACACTATGGATAATTTGGAGTATCCACTCATTAGAAAAGAAATCAAAGCAAAAAAGGATAATATTTGTATGCCACAAAAAAGCAATTTCTCAAAAACTTTGGATCTCTTAGTTGTATCTAGTGAGTAATTTAAAATAAATCCAATAAAAGCTGGGGCAGCCCAAGCCCAAAATGCTGTGTGACTATGTGCATGTCTAGTATACTCAAAAGGTGTAGGTAATTTTATTTGGATGGCAAACGATAACCGCATACTTATACCTAGGAAAAGAATTATACAGAACCAAAAGACTGAACTCAAAGCCCAAATCCAAAATTGTTTTTTATCAAAATCTTTCACGTTCACCTCCCCTATCAATAAGTAAGAAAAACTATAAAATTGGAAAAAAAACCAGGATACAGCGGATAATATTAATTAACCTATGATTGCATAGCAACGCTAATCTTCAAAAAACATTCTGACAGACTTTGTATCTATCATTGCATGTTTCACGAGTAGTTGTCCATTTTTTATTTTTTGGAAAACTACTGGACGCTCTAAAAATTTCACAATCTCTCTTTCTCTATCTGCAAGTGCTCTCGAAATACTTGGATATAGATTTCTTTTCTCTGCATTATTGACAACCTTTCTAGCTGCACAATCGGAATGCTCAGTAAAAATCACTAACTTTACACTTTTTTCGACAAGGGCAAGTTCTATCATTTCCATTTCTTTTTCTCGAATCACAGAGCCTGCAGTGCGGATAACGTAGTAGAAATCTCTCGAATCGCCAAGTAGTTCTTCTGTGCTAATTCTAGAATCCATACAAAGGATGATTATTACAAGCGGATGATGCTCATAACTCGGTAAAACGTCCTTTACATAAGAAGAAAATTTATTAAACAACTGGATTTCTTTATAAACTTCCTCCGGACTAATCTCTACTGTAACATGGGAAAGATTATAGCTTCTCTGAAATGCTTGCAATAAAATTCCAAAGCTAATCATTGATCCACCAAACAAAAAAAATATCATTTTATAGTAAAAAACAAAAACTAAAAATAATATCAAAATAGGAATTGTAAATTTGTTCCGCAAAATTGTGATTAGCTTTTTCGACTTTGATTCCATAGGTTAATATTTCTCTATAATCGAACTTGAATCTGCTCCAACGCCTTCGATTCGAGAAATAATTTTACCTTCTTTGGAGACAAGGGATATTACAGTAGAGTGATTGAAATCATTTCCTGACGTCTTTTGATAGGAAATTCCTAGCAGAACAGAAATTGTTCGCACCGAATCTTCCTTTCCATGAAGCAAATTCCAATTATCCCCTAGTTCCATTTTCTTAGCGTAGGATTTAAGTGCTTCCGGAGAATCTTTTTCAGGGTCAAAACTAACTAAAACCATCTTAGGAGGCTTACCAGTCTTTTGTGCTATTTTTTTTGCGATTAGTTGCATATCAGAAACAATCCTAGGACATACACTCTGGCAAGAAGCATAAAACATACTTACAATCATTGCCTCTCCCTTTTGGTCTTTCCAATGAAACATTTTGTTGTCCTGCGTTGTCCACATATCTTCCAAGTCAAACAGAGAGCCTTCCGCAGCAGCACTTGCGGGTAATGCATGGTGTTTGTGATCGTGATGTCCTTCTTTACACGATATCAGAATCGTGAGTAAAATAAATACGATAGTTCTCATACTATCCTCCAATTTTTTTACCACGGATGAACACAGATGAACACGGATAAGATTGAAATATTAAATTCATCAGTGTTCATCCGTGGTATTCTTATAAATCCTTGGCACAGCGAAATCCCAAATACTTTCCAGTGTACCATCCTTTTAATCCGGCTCTGTAGCCAAATCGCATATAAGCCGCATAATTACTAAAATCATTTGCTTTGAGTGCGCCTGCCCCACAAAACAAAGAAGATTCTAAATCCGAATCAGCACGCGAGTCACCCGTAACCGAAGCAGAATTAAAATCATAAACCCATTCCCAGATGAGTCCATGCAAATCATATATACCTAACGCATTTTTATATCTTCCGATAGAAGGTAAATGGTCTGGTTTTTTTTCACCATACCAGCGCATAATCTCTTTATCCACAGTCTTACTGTTTCCTCCAATCGGAGGGATAAACGCTGCGTATTCCCATTCATATGCATTAGGTAATCTTTTTCCTTGTGACTCACAGTATCCTTTCGCAGAAAACCAAGAGATGTAGGTAACAGGAGAATCTAGTATAAAATTTTCCTTCTTAGTTTTCCAGTCATCTAAGTATCCTTCATCAGCAAAGATCTGAGGAGTATTTTCTTTTTTCCACTTTGGGTTTTTACTAATAAACTCAGAATAATCTTTTTTGGTAACAAGGTATTTATCCAAGTAAAAAGATTTTACCGGAATTGGTTTAGTCGCAGACTCAGCATCTACTTTGATAAATGGCTTGTAAACACCGGCTGGAACTTTTACCAATTCAGAACTTAGTAGAGGAAATGTTATACCACAGATGTAAAGATATAAACTGATATATACAAAAACCCTAAATCTTTTATCCGTGTTTATCCGTGTGCATCCGTGGTAATCTTTCATTTTTTGTTCTTCTTCACTTCTTCTGCTGACACTTCCAATCCTTTATTTTCCCATTTGCTATAAACATAAGTAAGGACATTTGCAATATCGTCGTCTGAGAGTTCTAGGTGCGGCATAACGTTGTTATACTTCTGACCATTAACAGTGATTTCTCCTGTTAGCCCCTTTAACAAAATACCGATTGCTCTTTCTTTGTTAGCATTGAGATAATCAGACTTCGCAAGAGGCGGAAATACATTTGGCACACCCTGTCCTTCTTTCATGTGGCAAGCGGAACAGTTAGTATTAAATACTCTTTCTCCGATTTCAATTTTTTCCGCTTTTGTTTTTGCTTTCGGCGCTTCTACTGATTCCGTTTTCATTCTCTGAATTGCACTTCCTTCCGGCAAATACACAGTATCCTCTTGCTTGCCTGAATAGATGGTTTTATTCTCTTCGCCTTCTACTTTGAGCATTCCGAGAGAACCTTTATTAAACGTTCTAAAGATAGAATGGTCTACTAAAATGAGTGTTGAAGGAACTTCTACTTTAAAATCTACAATAGCAGATCCACCTGCAGGCACAAGAGTTGTTTGCACATTCTTCTGATTAGCCACAGTTCCACCTTCTGTGTAAACACTGTCAAAAATTTCTCCAATGACGTGAAAGGAGGAAAGTAAATTAGGTCCACCATTTCCCACAAACAAACGCACAGTTTCCCCTACTTTTGCTTTGAGTGCTTTATTGTCTGTGAGCGATCCTACTGAACCGTTAAACACCACATAATCAGGAGTTTCCGTTAGAGCTTTTTCCATATTAAATCCCTGTAGCCCTGGAGCTCCATGTTTTCCATTTGTATAAAATTCACTTTGCACAATGTAGTATTCTTTATCTACTTTAGGCAAACCTTCTTTTGGCTCTACAAAAATGAGTCCATACATTCCATTTGCAATATGCATTCCCACTGGAGAAGTTGCACAATGGTAAATATAAAGTCCCGCGTTAATCGCTTTAAACGAAAACTTAGAAGATCTTCCTGGAACAGTTAGAGAAGCTCCTGCTCCACCGCCTTGACCGGTTACTGCGTGTAAGTCGATGTTGTGAGGCATTTTGCTACTTGGGTGATTGTGTAAATTAAACTCTACATCATCCCCTTCTCTAATCCGAATAAAAGGACCAGGCACTGTTCCACCAAATGTCCAAAAAGTGTATTCTACTCCATCAGCCAATCGACCGACCACTTCTTTTGTTTCCAGATTGATGACTACTTTGGCTGGATTTTTTCGAGTGATTGGGGGAGGAACTTCGGGGGCATACGTAAGCTTAGCCTCTTCCATAACAGGTTCTTTGTTACAGGCAGAAAACCAAACTATTGAAAATATCAATACAATGATAATATGCCCAAATTTTCGTGCAATAGGTTTCATTCATAATTCTCCATTAATAAAACACCTAGCATCTTTCAAATATAATGGAATTGATTTAGATCAAAAGGATATATTTTTTTATCGACTCAAACCTTTATGATAACCTTCTTTATAGAGCTTTAGAGAACAGTTTATAAAAAATTCAAATTTCAATTAATGAATCCCCAGAATATGACCTAGCTTATTTTTTTTAGTTAGCAGATACTGGTGATTTTCCTCAACGGACTCAATTTCAAGAGGCACGCGTCCTGTAATTTCTAAGCCATAACCTTCTAACCCAACTAGCTTACGTGGGTTATTTGTCATTATCCGCATTTTTTCGACACCTATATCTCTTAATATCTGAGCACCAATTCCATAATCACGCAGGTCAGGCGCAAAACCTAACTTCTCGTTAGCCTCAACAGTATCAAGTCCAGTATCTTGAATCGCATAAGCTTTTAATTTATTTATCTTTCTAGTAATTTGCATCCAACTTCTCCCATAATTCTATCTCCTTCTATCCCACAAAACTAAAGGCTTAAAGCAAAATCGGACTTTCGTTTCTTTCATAATAAGGTGTTATGAACTAAACGGGGTAAAATTTTTTAGAATGCAAAATTCTAGGAAACAAAACATTATTTTCTAGATGAATATGTGTTTGGAGATCAGCTATATATTCTGCTAAAGTAGAATAACATATTTTCCAAGTTGTGCAGGCATAAGTTGGCGGAGTAAAGTAATTTGTTAGCGCTGTTAATTCTTTAATAAGAATTCCAACTTCTTCGTGCTCTAATTCCATTGCTTGAATTGGGGAACTTATCTGATCTTTGGGAAAATTGGAAGGAGTTCCATTAGCGATAGAGACCATGGCGGGGAAAAGTATATTTTCTTCTTTCATTAGATGAGGCATTAATTCATCTGTCAGAGCTTTGATTAACGCATATAGCTTATTAACCTCTGGATGTCTATCGCCATGGGCAAATACCATTTTGCTGCTATAGCGCAAAAGCAATTCTCCTTTTTCGCGTGTGTATACATGGTGAGTAGATACAATGTAATCAATTAGTTCTACCATCGTCAGATTTTCTGCAAGAGTATCGGGTTCACCTTTTGTAGATAAGCTTTCTAATTCGGAAATCACCAAACTACTATCGACGGCAGCATTTTGACAGGCATCTTTTAGAGTTTGTTTTCCACCGCAGCAAAAATCAATTCCATGCTTGCTAAATAAATGCGCTGTTCTATAATCCTCTGTAACAAATTCTCCCACTTTCTTTTCTTCTAGTATCATTTTCCCTCACTCTCAAAATTCTTTAGAAAGTTTCTCACTAGAAAGGAAATATGTAATTGATATATATCAACCTGTTAAATAGAACTAGAGAATTTTATGAATAAAGAAAAACCAAATATTAAAATAAAGATAATTGCTTTCCAAAGAAAATGGGCATTTCTCAAATCCATAAAAAAGTAGGAAATTAAAATGAATTTTAAAAAGCTAATTCCAATGATAAAATCTTTTGATTGCTCAAAAGAATTTCCAGACAGAAAAAAACTTAGATAAATGGAGAGTAACAATAAACCAAATACGATAAACGGAGTTTTTTTTATTTTCAAACTAATCACCTAATTAAATAAAGGACTGGAAATAATACAACCCAGATCAAGTCACACATATGCCAGAAGGATGCTCCTGCTTCTAAATTTTCTAGTGAAATTGTTCTTCGGTATAGAAAAATAAAAGATAAAATTGCAGTGCCCGCAATCACATGAACAAAATGAAATCCAGTGAGCAACCAATAAAAGGAAAAAAAATCACCGGAGTGAATGGTTTGTCCTATGTTTAATTTTTCATTGTATTCGAATCCTTTTAAAAAAAGAAAACAAAGTCCAAATAGAATAGCGGCTACTAATGAGTAACCTAATGCACTTGTTTGATTGTCTTTATGAAAATTAACGGCTAACGCCATAAAAAATCCACTGGTAATAAGAAAAATTGTATTCCATAAGCCATAATCCAAATGTAAACTGGATTGCATTTTGTAAAACTCTTCCAATGCTTTTCTTTTCTCATGTAATAAAGCTCCTATCCCCATAAAAAAAGTAGCAATCTCTACTAAAATAATGATCCAAATCAAAATACCGCCGGGCGGATAGAAGATGGATTTTTCTTTTTCAATATCACTCATAAAATTCCCTCAATTTTGAATAATTAAACTTTTCTCTGATTGGTTAGCATTTCTTTTACAAGTGGCGCATAACCGCCCTTATCCGATTTTAGTATATGCGATCTTAACCAAACAAAAAGAAACTCAAGTGTTTTCTTTCCTACATTTGATGTGCCTGTCTTTAGTTCTTCTTCTACACTTTCAATTCTATCAATGAACTTTTTATGCTCTTTTTTATGATTTGAAAAATCAGTGTAGGATGCCATTAGCATGAGTTCTTCTTCCATCGTAAAATGAGTATACGTATAGATTTTTAGATTATTGATAACTCTTTTTAATGCTTCTCTTTCAATATTAAATTTCTTTCTAGTAAATTGCATTCCACTTATCCCATAATTCTCTCCCATTCTAATTCCACAAATTAAAAGCTTAAATACCACTACTCAAAAATAAGTTCCACTATTTTACACAAAAGGGGTATTCCCAATTGCCAAGAACACGGTGCGCCAGTTGTAGATTAGAAAATACTTTTGGCAATTGGTATAGCAAAATCGGATTGCTCCTTATTCATCAGAAGAGTCGCGGTTATGTAATATATACCTCTGGTATGGAGGAAAAACCTGACTTTAAAACATGTCAATCTCTTTTGAACATAACCAATAAAGTCATGCAAATCTACGATAGCCCCAACGGGGCGAAATATCCTCCGCATGGGTGTCCTCTCAGCCCATGTAAAAATCTATGTAAAGATTCATAGAAAAATTCCTACATGATTTCAGAAAAGCAAATTCATTTCAAAGAAAATAACTACCAGTATCACATCCGATAAGCTGTCCTTTACTCACATCCGGTCTAGCTACGCTTATACAGCCGGTCTAGCACCGGTCAAAGGGACACTTTAGAGCGGACGTATACCGGTTCGATAAGCGGAGCTAGACCGAAGATGAGTTATAGTCAACGTATACAAAGGATATAGAGTTCATTTTATCTGTGATTAATAAATAAAAAAGCCCTTCTCCTTTGCGGTTTAGTTCCGCAAAGGAGAAGGGCTTACATGTATTAGCCTGTCAACCCCTACAAAGTTGGGGATAGGTCGTCAAGAAGGATAATGTATTACTTAGTCAAAAGTCCACCATGTGTTACAAAGAATTCCACAAACACTAAGCTGATAATAGCCATGAGTTTGATTAGAATGTTGATAGCAGGACCGGATGTGTCTTTGAACGGATCACCAACAGTATCCCCTACTACAGCAGCTTTGTGTAAATCAGTTCCTTTTTTGCCAGCAGCTTCTATGTATTTCTTAGCATTGTCCCAAGCACCGCCTGAGTTTGCACTTGAAATTGCAAGAACTACTCCGGAGACTAACGCACCAGCAAGCATACCTGCCAAGCACTTAATACCGAATAGCCAACCAACTAAGAGTGGAGAAAGAATTACAAGGAGTCCCGGAGCTATCATCTCGCGAAGAGCAGCAGTTGTAGAAATGTCTACGCATTTTTTGTAATCAGGTTTACCAGTTCCTTCCATAAGACCAGGAATTTCTTTGAACTGACGACGAACTTCTTCTACCATGTCTTTTGCTGCATCCCCAACAGATTTCATAGTGAAAGCAGAGAAGATAAATGGAAGCATTGCACCAAATAAAAGTCCACCGAATACGAGTGGATCTAGTAGTTCGATATTTCCAATTGTAGAATCTTGTAGACGAGAACGAGTGATAAAAGCAACAAATAAAGCAAGTGAGGTTAATGCAGCGGAACCGATAGCAAAACCTTTTCCAACAGCAGCAGTAGTGTTACCTGCAGCGTCTAACGTATCTGTTCTATCTCTTACTTCTTTTCCAAGACCAGCCATTTCAGCAATACCACCTGCGTTATCGGATACTGGTCCGTATGCGTCAATGGTAAGACCGATTGCGATAGTAGAAATCATACCGAGAGCGGCGATTGCGATTCCATACATACCAGCCATTGTGCTTGAACCAACGATTGTGATTACAAGTAATACAACTGGCAATACAGAACTTTTATAACCAAGAGCCAAACCGTAGATGATGTTTGTTGCAGCACCTGTATTACAAGCATCAGCTACTTCCCGAACTGGTTTGTATGAATGAGATGTATAAAACTCAGTAATCATACCAATTAGCATTCCAGAAAAAAGTCCGAGGATTAGGGAATAATAAACATTCATTTTAGTGATTGTCTTTCCTGCTAATTCAAAATCTACCATGAATCTATCTGTTACAAAATACATAACAGCAGCAACGATGATTGTAGAAATCCAAAGTTGTTTTTTAAGAGTTCCTTCTACACTTCCACCATCTTTTACTCTTGCAAAAAAAGTTGTAATTAAACAAGCAGGAATTCCAAATGCAGAAATTAAAACAGGATATAAAAGTGCGTTAGTGTTTCCAGAGAGAGCAGAAGCAGTTGCACCAATTACGAGAGCCGCACAAGTTGCCTCAGCAGCAGAACCAAATAAGTCAGCACCCATACCAGCGATATCGCCTACGTTATCACCAACGTTATCCGCA
>Ga0209174_10001349_pt1 | contig 17448 bp, 13 predicted proteins | sample JI91814BDNA_FD_187505 | JGI IMG/M metagenome (GOLD analysis project Ga0209174, IMG submission 187505) | Wastewater effluent complex algal communities from Wisconsin, to seasonally profile nutrient transformation and Carbon sequestration -... | ecosystem: Engineered > WWTP > Effluent > Algae...
CATTTGTATGTAGGGATTTTCAGAAATGGAAATCTACGGAGGACGTTATGGCTAAGAGCACAAATAAAACATTCACTAAAGAAGAGATGATTCAAGCTTGGACTGAATCTCCTTTCTCCGCAGAAGTTAGAAAGATGGCTAACGAAGTGTTGGCGCAATTTAAAAAGGGAGAATCGAATCCCGAAGTAGAAGCATTTACCATTCCGCTTGAATTTGGAACCGGTGGTATTAGAGGAGTCATTGGCTCCGGTATCGGTCGCATGAATGAATATACCGTTGGACGTGCTGCCCTCGGTTTTTGCCGATTTCTAAAAGCAAAATACAAAAACAAAAAAACAACTCTTGTCATTGCCTATGACTCTAGAAGGCGTTCTCGCGAATTCGCAGAAGTAACCGCTGGAGTGGCAGCGAAACACAAAATCAATGTGCAAATTTTTCCGGCAGTTGCGCCTACGCCTATGTTATCCTACGCAGTGCGACATTTAAAAGCACAGGCTGGAGTTGTTGTTACTGCTTCGCATAATCCTCCTGAATACAATGGATTCAAAGCATATCTTGCTGACGGTGGACAATTAGTTGCGCCCGATGATGCAAAGATCATTGCTTCTATCAATAATGTTTCTGATTGGAACGAAATTCCTATCGTGAAAAAAACAGATGCGGATTACAAGAAGTATGTGAAGAACGTAGACAAAAAGGTATTTGCCGCATACATCAAGCAAGTCCTTGCTACTCCTATTTACAATACAAAGCTCAAAGCCAAAGATAGAAATTATAGTATCGTCTACTCACCGTTACACGGAACTGGCGGAGAATATATGAAGACTCTCTTAAACAAAGCTGGATACAAAAGAGTCTTCCTCGTTCCCGAACAAGAAAAGCCAAACGGAGAATTTCCAACTGTTAAATTTCCAAATCCAGAAGAAAGAGAAGCATTGGCATTGTCCGAAACTCACGCACGTAGAATGGATGCACAGATTTTCGTTGCGACAGATCCAGATGCAGATAGAATGGGTGTTGGAATTAGAAGAAAAGATGGAAGCTACGAACTGTTAAACGGAAATCAAATTGGAAGTATCATGTGTGCTTATCTCTGCGAGAAAGTAGCAGGACAAAAGAAATTTGACTACCATGTTTTCAAAACAATCGTAACAACCGAACTACAAGAAAAGATTGCTTCTAAAAATAAAATCAAACTCAAAAACGTTTTGACTGGTTTTAAATTCATCGGAAGTGAGATGTCTAAAATCGAAAAGGACAAAAAGAAAAAATTCCTTTTCGGTGGAGAAGAGTCTTATGGTTATTTGCCGGTAGATTTACTTCGCGATAAGGATTCTCTTTCTTCTACACTTCTTCTTCTAGAAATTCTAAGTGAGAAAAAAGATGTTCTCGCTTACTTAAATGAAATTTACATGAAATATGGTCTATACATGGAATCTTTAAAATCCATCACTCTCAAAGGAGAAGCTGGAAAACAAAAGATCAAAGAAAGCCTAGAAAGATTGCGTAACACAAACACAGAGTTAGTCGGTAGCACAATTGGTAAACGTAAGATTTTAGGGTTTATAGATTACAAAAACAAAAAGATGAACGGCGAAGTTCCAAAGAATGTATTCGCAGGACTTCCTTCTTCTGATGTAATTCAATTAGTCCTTTCTGGTAGTGGGAAACTCACGATTCGCCCCTCTGGAACAGAGCCAAAGATCAAACTCTACTCATCTTTTCTTTCCATCGCTCAACCTCATGCAGTAGATGAGATTGAAAGAATGAAAAAAGAATTGGTAGATGAAATTAAAGAATCGGAAATTTTATTTGTGAAACTGGCAGGTTTAAATGAGTGATTTAGCTATAACAAAAGACAAACTTTCTGAAGTAAAGGAAAGATCAGCAAAGTATTTAATCGGAAATTATGCTCCTTATGATGTAGTTTTTAAATATGGGGCAGGTGAGTTATTGTTTGATACAAACAACAAGCAATACATCGACTGTTTGTGCGGTGTTGCTGTGACCAATCTAGGTCACAGTGATGCGGACATAATCGATGTTGTCCACAAGCAAGCAGATATGCTTTTTCATACTTCGAATTGGTTTTATTCAGAAGAAGCATCTCTTCTTGCGGAGTCTTTGATTGCACATAGCTTTCCTGGAAAAGTATTCTTCTGTAATTCAGGAACGGAAGCAAACGAAGCAGCGTTTAAGCTTGCAAGAAAATACGCAGTATCAAGAGACAAACACAACCCGGTCATGTTAAGCTTAAAGCAAAGCTTTCACGGAAGAACGATTGCTTCTATGGGAATGACAGGTCAAGAAAAAATCCGAGAGGGTTACGGTGATTTGCTCCCTGGGTTTGAATACGTTGAAGTAAACAACGAAGAGTCTCTAGAAGAAGCATTCGAAAGAAACAATGGAAATATCTCTGGACTCATTTTAGAATTAGTAATTGGCGAAGGGGGGATAATTCCACTTACCCAGAGCTTCGTAAATCTAGCGCGTAAGCTAACCCAGGAAAATGATGCGCTTCTTATCTTTGATGAAATTCAAACTGGAATGGGAAGAACAGGAAAATTATTTGCCTGTGAGCATTATGGTATTATCCCCGATGCAATGACCCTTGGGAAAGCACTTGGTTCGGGTATTCCGATTGGAGCCTTGATTGTATCTACTCCCTTTGCGGGAGTCTTAGGTCCTGGCTCGCATGGGTCTACATTCGGAGGGAACCATATGGCGACTGCTGTTGCCTACGAAACACTTCGTATTTTAATCAGCAGAGAAATTGTAGAAAATGTTCCTGCGCTTTCTGAGTTTGCGTTTACAAGACTCAGACTCATGAAAACAAAATATCCAATCATCAAAGATGTGAGAGGTCTTGGACTGCATATCGGAGTTGATTTTACAATCCCTTCCAAAAGTATTGCAGTAGAATGCTTGAAAGAAGGTTTGATTGTCAATTCCACAGCGGACACCGTGATTCGAATCATGCCACCGCTTAATATTGGAATTGAAAGACTCGACGAAGCATTACAAATTTTCGAAAAGGTAATAATTAAACACTCATGAAAAAAATTGCAGTTTTAGCAGGGGATGGAATCGGTCCGGAGGTAATGCGTGTTGCCCTCTCGGTTTTAAAAAAGACAGTTGCAAAGTCTGGCGTTGAATTTTCTTATACAGAAGCACCTGTTGGTGGAGCAGCACTTGATCTAACGGGAAAGCCTTTACCAGAAGAAACATTAAAGCTTTGTGAAGCTTCAGATGCGATTTTGTTTGGCTCTGTTGGTGGACCTAAATGGGAAACTCTTCCGCCGGATTTACAACCAGAGCGTGGTGCGTTACTTCCTCTACGTAAGCATTTTGATTTATTTGCAAATCTTCGTCCTGCGATTATTTACTCCGAGCTCAGAAATGCTTCTCCTATTAAAGCAGAGATTATTGGCGATGGGCTTGATGTATTGATTTTACGTGAGCTTACGAGTGGAATTTATTTTGGAAAACCAAAAGGTCGTGAAGGCTCAGGTGCAGAAGAATTTGCCTATGATACAATGCGTTATTCCCGTCGTGAGATTGAGCGTATTGCGCGTGTCGCATTTGAAGCAGCTCGCAAACGAAATAAAAAAGTAACTAGTATCGACAAAGCAAACGTTTTAACTACTTCTGTGTTCTGGCGCGAAGTAGTTGTTGCTCTTCATAAAAAAGAATTTTCCGATGTAGAATTAAACCATCTCTACGTAGACAACGCAGCAATGCAGCTCATTGTAAAACCAAAACAATTTGATGTTGTGCTCTGCGAAAATATGTTCGGTGATATTCTTTCTGACGAGGCTTCAATCATCACTGGCTCGATTGGAATGCTTCCTTCTGCTTCTCTTTCTGAATCCGGCTTTGGTCTTTACGAGCCTTCAGGCGGCTCTGCGCCCGATATCGCAGGAAAAGGAATTGCCAACCCAATCGCTCAAATTCTTTCTGCGGCTCTCATGCTACGATATTCTTTTTCAATGGAAAAAGAAGCCTTGCAAATAGAGAATGCTGTGAGAGAAGTGATTAAATTGGGCTTTAGAACTGGAGACATCGCAGAAAAAGGTGCAAAAGTTTTAGGCACAGAAGAAATTGGCAAAGAAATAGAAAAGGTTATCGAAAAAGGATAATATGGCTCAATACCAACCACAAGGAATCTCACCAAACGGAAGACCGTATAGCGTCATCATAGCGGAGCCGTCTAAATTTCAGTTAAAACAACTCCAACAAATTCTGGAATCAGAAGGTTACAAGATTATTGGGATCGCTGAAACCGGAAGAGACTTGATCAATATGTATAAAGAGAACCGGCTAGTCGATCTTATCTTCATGGAAGTGAGTCTACCGGTTATGGACGGTTATGCGGCGTTCTGGGAAATGAAAGAACAGGGTGGAATTTTACCCAAGATATTTTTCATTTCCGAAGAAAACTCTCCCGGCGTTATCAAAAGTCTTCTCGACAACGGTGCGATAGACTACATGGTAAAGCCAATCAAACGCGAGAAAGTTTTAGAAAAAGCAAAAATCGCCATCGAAAAAGTAAATCCAACCTTTAAATAGTCAGTAAGTATTTCCAAACCGGGAGTGTTATTATAGACAGTAAGACTCCCATCGCAATCATCATAGACGCTAACTCTGGCGCCAAATCATTATCAGCCGCTACAATTCCTCCCGTAATCATGGGAGGCATAGCTGCTTCGAAGACAGAAATTTTTGCATACATTGAATTATTTTTTAGAATCAAAATGTAGAATATAAAAATAAAAAGTGGAGCTAATATCATTTTTAAAACTAAACCGAGTATAAGTTCCTTTTTGTAATGTTTAAAATTTCCGATGCTAAACTGAAACCCTACACTAAAAAGAGCAAGCGGTGCTAAAGTGTCCCCAAGTCGTGAAAGAATCTTTACTAGAATCATGGGTAATTCAATATTTGCCACAGAGAGGGAAATTACGAAAGCGATAAATGGTGGAAATGTGATGATTCTTTTAAATAATGATAAATAGTTTGTTGAGATAGAAGACTCATGAAGTGCAATCGGAATTCCAACGAGGGATAAAACTAAAAAAGTTCCAGGCTGATCGCATAGAATTCCAATGGAAGTAAATTCTTTTCCAAAAAATGCTTCTATGAGTGGAAGACCCAAAAAAGAAGTATTTCCAAGACCAGCGGTTAATAATAAACAACCTACAATTTTATTATTGATAGCAAATATTTTTTTTAGAATGTATAAAACAACAAAGCAAAAAAAGAATATAATCCAGGCCATACCAGCAGGAATTAGTAATTCATTTGTGAAAGTAAGATTGCCAGCAAATACTAAGACTTGAGCAGGAAGAGAAATATGAAGAATAAATGCATTTATCGTTTTATGGGCGTTATCCGGAACTCGATTTGTAATTCTCAGCAGATAACCAATCGAAAAACAAACACCCAATACAAATAAATTCTGCATTTAAGAAAGTCTATTTCTTTTTAAAAAACTGAAAATTGTAGCTGCTAAGATATCTGCCTCCTCTTGCACAATATTATGAGATGCCTGGGGTATAACGAGTAATTCGGAATGGTGGATTTTATTGTGCATCTCTTCGGAACGTCTTGCCGGGGCAAATAAATCTTTGCCTCCAGCGAGTATTAGAGTAGGAAGATTAATTGTTTCTAAGGGTTTATGAAGTGGATGGTTATGAACATCCATAATGAAATGAATGAGTAAATTCAAATCCTGTTTTTTCATGCTGTCTAAAAAAGGTTGAATGTCCTCTTTAACTGTTTTTTCTTCATTTAAAAAAGTCTTCGATGCAATAAAAAGTCTTAAATCAAATGGAAGTCCGTGTATCCATCTCCATGCATTTGCAAAAGCATGAGGAACCACTGGAGATAGTTTTTTTAAAGTCTCACCTAGTTGACCAAACACAGTTGTATCGAGGTTTAAAAAAGAATCCATGACTCGATCACTAAATCCAGCAATAGAAATTAATGCTGTTGCTACTTCTGGATAACGGTTGTTATACTCTAGCATGATTTGAACACCGGTGCTATAACCCATAAAGATTGCTTTTTCTATATTTAGTTTTTCTAATATACGCTTTGCGTCATCCACACTTCCGGCAACGGTTACTTCTTTATAGCTTTTGGGTGTATCTGATTGTCCATGGCCTTTGTAGTCCCAAAAAATTACTTTATAATTTTGGGATAATCTCGCAACTAAAAGTTTTAGGTTTGGCTCACTACAGGTAAATCCATTAAAGATAAAAATTGGCGTTCCCTCGCCTCTTACATAATAGGCGATTTTTGTTCCATCATTTGCTACAATATATTCCATATTTTATGTTCTACTTTTTGAATGTTGGTAATTTGAAATTGAATTTAATCTTTGGTATTTTGAATTCAAATTTAGGTTTCTCTACTTTTTCCTGTTCAAGGGGTAATGCTTGTAATTCGAAATCGATTCTTACATACTTTTTATTGATGAGTTTCATTTCTAAATGCCCATCTAGAAGACGGAGAATTTCTTTTATTATGGCCCATCGCACAGAATGAATATTACCCCCAACTGTAAAATCACTTAATTGTTTGTAGAGCTTTTGCGTTTTTTTATGATCTAGACTATAAAGCATAAATCTAAAGTGAAGATGGTTTTTTAAATCGGAGGTTACAATTAAATCAATGCTACTGATGTCTTTAAATCCTGTAAAATCAATCAAACGGATAATAAGAGAGTTAATCAAATCGAGACTATTATGAATTTGAAATTTTTCATCTACTTTAATGGTATAAGTTACGTTTGCCATTGCAAGAATCGTTCGTATAAAATCTACAAAGTCCACAGTCTCTTTTGATAACGGCTCTGACATTACTTCAAGTCTGGATAATTCTAAAATATCATCGAGTGAATATTGCATCTCATCATAAATCACTTGGATCTTCGTGATAGAATCCTTTACAGCCTGAGGATTATTATTATTTTTTAAAACTCTTGTTGTTAGAATTGATTCATCAATCGAAGGGCTTAGAATTCTATCCATATATAAGAAAATCTTTTCGCGAAGTTCATCAATTTCTTTTAATTGTCCGAACCTGTTTTGAATCTTTATCTTTAAGAAAATAAATCTTAGCCTTAAAGCAACAGTTACTAAAAGAATATAAAATAAAATGGATGCTTCAATCGAAGATTGACCCTGTATATAACCACGCTGTAAAAATACTTCTTTAATTACGCTATATATAAAATAAACAAGTGCAACTCCATAGATGATTGCATCTCTATCTTTTTCTTTTACTTTTTGAATTGTGACAAATAGCGAGTAACCGAGAATGAGTAAAATATTGATTACCCAGATGTTTATAAAGTTTCCCCAGAATACATAATTTGGAATAGCCAGGAATAGAATACAAAAACCAAGGTTAAGTAAAAAGTAATAGTTCTGGTATTTAATTTTTGGAAGTTTAAAAAATATCTGAAAGAAATTCAAATAGAAAAATGGCATATTAAGAATAAGCGCAGACTCCAGATATTTAAACACTAAAAAGTTATTTGAAAATTCAAATCTAAATTCATTTCGAGTAAATTGCAAAATAGAAAAAGAAATAATGAAAATGCTAAATGCCAGGTATTCTTTCATTTCTTTCATTTTTATAAAACTAATTATAAAAAATATTCCAATGAATAAATACACTGATTCAAATATAACATCATCTAGAGAGTTTTGAATTACATAAGACGTTGCTGATTCTAAAGTGGCAATTCCTACAGGACCACTTACGATACCAGCGTATGCTCTAAAATTAGAATTAATTTTCACGGCTAATACGTTATTACCCTTTCGCAAAAGTCCGGGTGGAATAGAATAGATTCTCAATCTTCCAAAGGCTACTTCATTTTGATGAATATCTTCAGGGCTTTTTCCATTGATGCCTATGATCTTCCCGTTTAGGTAAACTTCATCTCGATCATAGACTCTACCGAGAGTAAGCGCTAACGCACTTGTAAAGTTTTCCGCGTCTAGTTCGAAAGATTTTCTCATCCAAAAAACACCTCGATGAGAGCTGTCTACATTTCGCTGGTTTCCAGGGATTTCTATCGTTGCCCAGTTTTGATGAGAATACTCTAAGCTCGCATACTCTGCTTTATCCTCAAAGTCTATACTCCATTCCGATTCAGAAAGATTTATAATCTCTGTGCTTAATTCTTCAGAAGCTGAGTAACAGTTTCCAAAGAAAAAAAGGATTGCGGCTAATAAGAAAAGTCTTAAATGATTTATATATTTTTTCATGATTTATACCGGAATTGTTACGATAAATTTTGAGCCAGTTCCCTTTGCGCTTTGAATTTCTAGACCGCCGCCTAGAAAATTAGAAATTGCTTTTACAAGAGTAAGTCCAATTCCAACGCCTAAAATTTTATCATTTGCACTAGTTCCCCTTACAAACTTTTTTAGAATATCAAGTTGCTCGGCACTGTCTATTCCACTTCCTTCATCAATAACTGTGATTTCTAAAAGATTTTTTTCTTCCGATTTGATGATAACTTGTAAGCCAGTGTCTTCAGGTGTATATTTGTATAAGTTTTCAAGTAGATGATAAAAAATTAAGAAAATTAATTCCTTTGATTGCATGAGTTCAATGTCACCGGATGAAATGGAAATGACTTTTGATTTTCTATTTTGCGAGAGTCTATTTTCAATCATAGAAATTGTATCATTAACCAGATCTTTTAAAGAAAATTTTTCGATTACGTTTTCGTATTTATTTCTTTCAATAGCATTTAAGACAATTGCATCGCTAATGATTGATCTTGTTAAGCCTTCGTAGCTTTCTAGCCTTTTTATTTTTTCCTGAGTTTTCGGGCTCTCTGGTTCGGCTAATATCTCTTTGACGGTAGAGTTAATTCCATCCATGTATAGTTTAAATTCATTGGAAAGGTTTACTAAAAATTTAGTTTTAAGTTTTTCCATTTTCTTTAAATCATTTTCTTGTTCGATGAAACGATTGTAGTTTTCTACCATCTCTTCTGAAAGTTGCACTGAGATGTTTATCAAGAAAAACATAAATCCAAAATGAACAATAGAAGGAAATTTAATAAATTCTAAGGCTTTGAGTAAATCTACAATCACACTCGGAAGTAAGGCAAGAGTTCCTATAAATACATATTTTAGTTTTTCTTTATTTTTTATATAGTTCTTTGAAATTATATAAAAGCATCTACCAAGTGGGTATAACATGAAGTATCCGTTGTAGCGAACGATAGTCTCCCATTTGTCTGGAGTTTGTGCAAACCAGGTAACGATCATAAGTAAAAGCATTACAAATTCATAAATCCAATTGTGTAATTTTCTTTTGTGGTTTACGAAATGGGTAATAAAGTTTACAAAAAGGATAGGTAAAAGCATTAATAAAATTAATTCAACTCGATAAGACAAACTAAAATCGTCAAATATTCTATATCTAAACTGGGTGCGGATAAGGGTATACATACCGAGAATGATTGAGAATAAGGAAAAGAATAAATTACTTTTGTTGGTTGAGCGAACAAGAGACCCGAGAATAAAGAAAAGTCCCATTGCAATGAATACAAATCCAAAGATGATATTGAATACTTCTTTACCTGTATTTTTCCATGAGAGTGTAAATTCATTTCCGATGATTGGAATGTTGTCTAATCCATAGTAGTCGGTAGAAGTATAGATTCTTACGGCTAATACGTTTTTGCCTGGTTGCAGAAGCCTGGATGAAATTGAATAAATTCTGTCTTTTTCTAAATCAGCTTGCAGGACTGGAGAAACTTTTCCCGTAGATCCAATTTTAATTCCGTTAAAGAATACTTCATCCACATCACGAATTTTTCCAAAATTTACAGCTAGAGAAACGGAAGATTCATTTATATTATCAGGAAGAATTAAGTGACATCGATACCAGTGATAACCCGTAACTGTGACTTCAGGGTTCGGATCGTATCCAGAATCAGGAAGAGTTTTTTTTGCCCAGGAAGAATCTTCCATGTCTGGACTTTTCCATTCAGGGTTATCTCCTTTTAAAAAGACCCAACCTGATTTTAGTGCGATTGGCTCATCGAAGGAATTCAAAAGTCTATTGCAATCGTCCGCATAACTTTGCGTAACCGCAAAACAAAATAAAATGAAGGTGAGTATATATTTTAACAGCATGATTCCTTTCCAGTAAAGCTATATCTTTGCAAGTTCCATTTGGGAATCAATCGGAATTTCTCCAACAGCTGGAGAAAGTTTTCGGTAGATTCCATCACTACCGAGAATGCGAGCTTTTACATTGTCTTTCAGTATGATTTCTATGATTTTAAAAATTTTATTCTGAATTTTTTCATCTAAAATCGGGAACATCACTTCAATACGCTTAAAGAAATTTCTCGGCATACAATCGGCTGATGAAAGAAATACCTTTGGTTTGCCAGCATTGTGAAAAATAAAAATACGAGAATGCTCTAAGAATCTTCCAATGATCGAACGAACAACGATATTTTCTGAAACTCCGGGGATGCCCGGACGCAAGCAGCAAATTCCCCTGATGACTAAATCAACTTTGATTCCAACACTACTCGCTTCGTAAAGAGCTAAAATTAATTCTCTGTCTACCAGTGAATTCATTTTGAGAAAAATAGATGCCGGTCTTCCCTGTTTAGCATTTTCGATTTCATTCCAAATTAAATTTAAAATATCGTCGCGCAAATAAAGGGGCGCGGCTGAAATCGTAGCAAGCTTGGGCATTTTAGCAGAGCTTGTTAATGCATTAAAAAGAGTTCCGATATCTTCTGTGATACTTACATTGTTTGTGAAGAGCGACAAATCAGTGTAATACCGCGCCGTAGATGAGTTGTAATTTCCTGTGCTTAAGTGCACATAACGTTTCAGTTTGTCTGTCTCTCTCCTGAGAATCAGTAACACTTTACAGTGAATCTTCAAACCGATAACACCGTATACAACGTGAACACCGGAGTCTTCGAGTCTTTGTGCCCAGATGATGTTTCTCTCTTCATCAAAGCGAGCTTTTAATTCTACAAGCACTGTTACTTGTTTGCCATTTTCCGCTGCTTGCTTTAAGTATTGGATAATAGGAGAATCCCCACTTGTGCGGTAAAGTGTCATTTTGATCGCGAGAACTTTTGGGTCTTCACTTGCGAATTTTAATAAATCCTCAACTGCCTGGAATGAATCGTAAGGATGATGAAATACGATATCTCCTTTACGAATCAATTGAAAGATTTTATCGAGGCTGTATTCACTCAATTTATTCTTCGTAGGAATGACGGGAAATTTTAATTTTGATGTATCTGTGAGATTATAAAAATACATTAAATCACCAAGGTTTAAAAAGCTTGGAATCTCATACATTTCATGATCCTGGATTTTTAATAATTCCATGACGATTTGTTTTAGATTTTCTGGAATTTTACTGTGAACATCAAGACGAACAGCATCTCCCCAAAAACGGTTTTTTAATTCTTTTTTAACATTTGTGAGTAAGCTTCCTTCCAATTCTTCATGAATCGAAAGATCAGAATCCCGCATAATTCTAAATGCATGAATTTCTTTTACAGTTAATCCATAAAAAAGATCTGAGAGGTGAAGAGTGATTATCCCCTCTAACGGAAAAAATCTTCTATCCCCATCTTCAGATGGTAATTCTAGAAATCTAGGTAATAGGGAAGGGACTTGCACTATCGCAAAAAGGTTGCGGTTAATATCTTCATCGCCAGTTAGAGTAATGGCAAGATTGAGAGAACGATTGAGAAGATGGGGAAATGGATGAGACGGATCAATTGCAAGCGGAGTTAAAATACTGGAAACTTCTTCTTTGTAATATTTTTTTATATAAGCAATTTCTGTTGGCTTGAGTTCTGATTCGTTGTTAATTATATTGATGCGATTTGCTTTTAATTCGGGAATAATTTTTTCTACAAGAACTTCATATTGTTTTTGAATGAATGTTTTTACTTTTTTGGAAATCTCTAAAATGACTTCCGAGCTTCTCATTCCATTTAAACTTTTTTCGTCTATTCCGGAATTGATCTGGTCTCTAAGTCCTGCAACACGAACCATAAAGAATTCATCAAGATTGGATTCGGTAATGCATAGAAATTTGAGTCTTTCCAGGACTGGGTTTGTTGGGTCGTTTGCTTCTTCTAAAACTCTAAAATTAAAGTCTAACCATGACAGTTCTCGCTCGAAAAATATATCCTTGTTATTTAAATGCTCCATTCTATCCATGATTCCATAGTATTTTTTTGGTCGAAATTAGTAATCTTTTTTATTGATAAGACGAACATATTTTGGTAGGAGGAAATTTCTAATGCCAGCATATACAGTGTCCGGACTCAGTTCAGGACAAAACACAAATGACATAATTCGAAAGCTCTTAGAGCTAGAAGCCAAACCCATAAAACGATGGGAAAAGGAAAATGAATATCAGAAAATTCAAATTAAGGCATGGAATGAGCTTCGAAATTTAACACTCAATCTACAAATTAAAACCAAAGCACTCACTTCTTTTACTGCTCCTTTTTCTTCCAAGAAAGTTTCTGCAAATGAAGAGGGATATATTTCAGGCGAAGCAAATCGAAACGCAAAGTCTGCTAAGCAAGAATTTGAAATTCTAAAACTTGCATCAAAACAAAAAATTGCAGGAAATAAAGTTAAACTAGATACAACTTTGCCAGCGGGGCAATTCTCTATTATCTCCAAAGACAAACGTGTTGATATAGATTTTGCCGGTGGAAAATTAGAAGACCTCCAAGAAAAAATTAGAAATTTTGGAAGCCAGATTGTAAAATCAAACTTAATGAAAGTTGATTCGGAGAATATGGTTTTCTCGATTCATGCTTTGCAATATGGTCAAGAAGCTGCAATGAAATTCTTAGATCCAAATGGAATTTTACAGCAAGCAGGTATCGTTGGAGCAAACGTTCCTGAGCCCGCTCCAACTATTAGTTCCATTCGACTTAGCGTTGAGGGACAAACACCATATCAACCTGAAAAATTTGTAAATAACGCCAAACCAGAATTTGCCGCAGCACCTGGAGGAAATGGTGGAGTTTTAATTAAACAAAATACTGCTTTTGCATTTCCCGTGGATAAATTTAGAGTAGAAAAACTTTCTTATTTAGAATTTCATCCAGAAAAAACTACTGGAACTATTCCTGATTATCTAGCGATTGGAATTTACTATGAAACAAAGGATGGGGAAAAACTAAAGTATGAAAATATTCCTGCGAAATCCGGAAAATATGTAGTCCCTGTTGCAACGTTTGCAAGAGATAATTTGATTACTAAAATTGTAATCGGGAATACCGGCGATGCAGAGATGACTGTTTCGGAAGTTAAGTTTGTGGTTCCGGGAGAAATTCAAGGGGCAGCGATTAACAACACTATTGCGCCAGCAGAAAATGCTCTTTTTAAAATTGATGGAATCGAAGTAACCCGTGATACAAATGAAAATATTAAAGATGCAATTGAAGGTGTTTCCTTTAATTTAATCAAAGAAACCACACAACCAATTACGATGGAAATTTCTGTTGAAACAAATAAAGGTATCGTAATGGTAAAAGAATTTGTGGATGCTTACAACGAGTTGATTAAATACGCAAAAGAAGTAAGCACTGCAAACAAAGATGCAAAAGTAGATTTAAGCACGGCAGCAGAAGATAATAATGGTGTTGATATTTCTGAGGAGTATTGGAAAAACAAAACTAAATCGGGAATCCTTGCGGGGGATAATGCTATTATCCGCTTAGTCTCAGGATTGAAAACTGCGACGAGTGCGTCTTATCCTTCTTCGGCTGAACCACGCTACAAAGTGCTTTCTGATATTGGAATATCAACAGGAGAGTTGGGAAGTAACTGGAAACAAATCCAGGAAGGACTTTTAAAAATTGATGAGTCAACACTTCAAATAGCTTTAAATGATAATCCGGAATCAGTTCGTGAATTATTTGCCTCAGACAATAACAACGATAACCGCGTTGATGATGGGGTAGGCGTTGCAATCCTAGAACATTTAAAACCGTATACACAGTTAACGTCAGGACTTGTGACTAGCAAAATAAAATTAGCCGAGTCTACCATTTCAGAAAACAGTAAGAAAGTAAAAGACTTTGAATCTCACCTGGCAAGCTTTGAAAAGAAATTAAAACAAAAGTATCTCTACATGGAGCAGGGCGTTGGAAAAAACAAAGCAGTTGGAAGTTATTTAAAGAATAATTTTCAGCGTAAAGGAAATGATGATTGATTTTTAATTAGTAGGGGCGCACGGGTGCACGTCTTTACGTTTATCGCAATTTTTTATTTGCTAGTATACTATGATTAATTTCTATAGATAAAGTTATGATTATTTATGTAAATGAGGAAGTCCTCGAAACAAAACTAGAACAGGAAAAGACGATTGGAGAAGTTTATCAAGCTATCAATTCCTGGGTCGAATCCAGTGGAAAGTATTTAGTGAATTGTTTTGTGGACGGAGTAGAAAAAAACTTTTCTGATTTAAAAGAATTGGAAATTGAATCCGTGAAGAGACTTGATTTTTATGTTGGAGAAGATATTGACATTTTGATCGCGAGTCTACTCGAATTAGATAAATACATAGATAATGTTGGAAATGCTTTATTTGGTAGAGACTCCCTCACTCAAAAAGAAACACAAGATTTAAAAGAAGGCTTGAATTGGATTCAAACTGTTCTTAGCTCTGCAAAGAATCTTCTGAGACTTGATTATATGCGAATTATTCCGCATGGCTCTGATAAGAACATGCTCGAGATTATTGCAAAAGCAGTAGACCCGGAAAATAAATTGGACTCAGTTCCATTAATTGAAGATTACCTTGAGAATCTAAGGGATTTAAAATTATTCGTAATGGATTTAATAAACCGTGTCACCTTGATGAATATTGATACAGAAACTGTAAAAGAAATTCTTACTACCTACGGCGAGCATATGGAAGTCTTGAAAAAAGAATTCATCCGCGTGAATGAAAACTTCCAGTCGGGCAAAGACCACTTAGCCACCGAATTACTTTCTCATTCAACAGGTCGATTGCATATAATGATTTCTGGTTTGATATCGGTTGCGAGTCGTGGTAATGATGTAAAAGTCGAAGACATAAAGATTGGGGAAGATACATTATTTACAGTAAATACTTTATTCTCAGAAAAACTTTCTCAAATAGAAAAAGCTTTAGCGGATAAGGACATAGTAACCGCAGGCGATATCTTAGAATACGAATTACCAGAAATCCTCGATAAATTTGTTCCTTTCTTAATGGAAATTAAAAATAGGCTAAAGTAAGAAATTACTCAATTACAATAATATTTATCTCTTCTCGCAATGGCTTTACATTGTGCTGATTTACAATAATAGTAATCTCCGCTTGCGATTCCTTTGCAGTCGGAGTCATTTGAATCGCAATAGTATTTATCTTTTAGAACCCAGGCTTTGCAGAGTTTAGATTTACAATAATATTTGTCATTTGCCGCTACTCCTTTGCAGTCGGATGTTTCACAGTAGTATTTATCGCTTCTTACAATTCCTTTACAATCCGATGTAGTGCAGTAGTATTTGTCACCGGAGGCAATTGCCTTGCAGTCTCCAGAAGAAAGTTTTGAGATGTAGTCTAACGACCATTGATCGCTATTTACGGTGCCAGAGTTGCCAGAACCAACGCTTGTATTTCCGGATGATCCATAGGATGTAGAGTTGGTTCCGTTTGTCGTTGTAGAATTTGAGCTGACAAGAGTTCTCAAAAGATCTGTTCGTTCTCTTGATTTTCGATCTTTTTCTGATTGCGAATTTGAGTTAGTGCAATAAGAGAATGCGATAAGAAGTATTATTGTAAAAAACGTTTTCATAATGAGAATAGTATCTCATTATAAAAACATTTTTGCAATGAGTGGTTCTACCTAATTGCGTAAGTTACCTATGAGATTAGATAAGCGATAAGGCAGTTAGAACGTTAGTAACTTCGGTGTATTTTTTACCGCTTTGCGTTTTTGTTTTCATATATTCTTTGTCACCGAAGATAGACTTTACATAAACACTTTTAATTTTTTGTCCGAGTGCACCTTTGATATCATCAACCAGGTTATCTCCAATCATAATGCATTCAGATGGTTTAGATTGGGAAAGTTTCAGGGCACGTTTAAAGAATTCTGGATTTGGTTTTTCAATTCCAATTTCTTCTGATGTTAAAAGTTGAATCGGAATGTTCGTCGGGAAAAAAGCTCCGAGCTTGATGAGTTGTGTGCGAAGGTTTTCATTTGTTAAAATAAATATTTTATGCTGGTTTGAAATTTCTTTTAAGCGGTTGAAAAGTAATTTATAATTTGCCTGATTTGCTTTTACATAATTTTGAATTCCCTGGATGAAGTTTTTGAAATATAAATCTTCGAGTTCTAAAGTAGAGTCTATATTCAATTTGCCGTCAATGTCATCGAAAATCTTTTTAAAATATAAAACACGAAGTCTGTTTGAGCTATGATCTTTTAGATCGACCTTTGTTATTTGTCTGGCTTTTTCATACAGGCTTATGAAATTTCCAAGCTTCCCCTTTCGAATCCATTCTTCGTCAAGTTTTGAAATTGTATAGCTATAAGCATATTTTGCATCGTAAAGGGTGTTATCTAGGTCTAGAAATAGTGTCATGGCTCATTTTGTGTAGGGAGGGAATTTATTGGCAAGTTGATTTTTTTCTCTTCAAAACAAGTTTTTTTCTTGACCGAACGATTGTTATAAAATAATCTTATTTCTAACAAATGTTATAAATAAGCGAGAATCTTATGCCAAAGATAGTTAATCATGAAGAATACAGGGAAGAATTACTGGAAAAATGCTTTGATTTGTTTGCGAGAGGTGGATTTCAAGGTGTAACCATGCGAGAGATTGGAAAAGAACTCCAAATCTCAACCGGCACACTTTATCACTACTTTCCAAGCAAAGAAGAAATTTTTAGACAGATGATATTTCAACTTAGTCGCAAACAAGTTGTTATCCTCACAGAAAGGTTCAACAGAACAAAATCGTTTGATGAGAGAGTTCACAATTTACTCCAATACGTTTCTAATAATCAAATATTTTTTCAAAATGTTCTCTTTCTAATTATTGACTATTATAGACAAAATGGATTACAAGATCCCGAGAATTTCATTCGAGACATAGCGAATTATTACCGTAAGTCGCTTGGAGAACTGATTGGTTTTGGTGACTCTCCGGCGAGTGGGGCTATGTTTACATTTTGTCTTGGACTGGTAGTTCAAAGCATGATTCACAACGACAACAAAGAAAAAGAAGAAATTTTTCTATTAATAAAACAAATGTTAGATTCTTTTATTGGATCTATTTCGACTATCGTATCATCAAAAGGATAAATTTAAAAACAAAGAGGTAAGGGAAATGACAACAATATTGGATATAACGGATATGG
>Ga0209174_10001350_pt1 | contig 17448 bp, 22 predicted proteins | sample JI91814BDNA_FD_187505 | JGI IMG/M metagenome (GOLD analysis project Ga0209174, IMG submission 187505) | Wastewater effluent complex algal communities from Wisconsin, to seasonally profile nutrient transformation and Carbon sequestration -... | ecosystem: Engineered > WWTP > Effluent > Algae...
CAAACGAATACCCTAAGTTCTACGGATTAGACTGGGGATGGAATGACCCAGTGGCTTTAGTAGAATGTGAGAACCACAACAAAACAATCTGGTTAAAAGAACTGGTATATCAGTCAGGAATCACAAACGAGGAACTATCCCAAAAAATGACAGATTTAGGAATAAGTAAAACCGCTCCAATTTATGCCGACTCAGCCGAACCGAAAGACATTGAACAAATGAGACGGTTAGGGTGGAATGTAAAAGCCAGCGTCAAGGGCGCGGACTCAGTAAGAAATGGGATAAAGTTTTTGCAACAACATGAGGTTTTTGTCACGGAGAATAGTTTAAATTTGTGGAAGGAGTCAGAAAATTACCGGTGGCGTTTAGACCAGTACAAGAAACCAACCGAGGAGCCAGAAGATAAAGATAATCACCTGATGGACGCTATACGGTACGCAATGGACAAGATTAAGAAACCATCCGGATTACGCATAATCTAAAACTATGGAACAATACACCAGACAACCTAAACTAACCAGAAAGCAGAAGATTAGTGGTCTTCTGTGGATAGCGTTTATTTTTTCAATCGGCTTACCTTTGTTGGGTATTGTTTGCCGGGTTGCTTGGTGGCTGTTTAAATTAGGATATGAGGTTTTCTATATTCTCTAACAAAGGCGAGCGGGATATTAAAATCCCCGACACATGGGAAACGCTTCCAACGTCTGCTTACATTCAACTGGCTAAAGAATGGGACGGGAAGGATATGGTTAAGGCTTTTTCGTGCCTTACCGGAATACCATTTCAAACCATGTTCGACACAAAGGATCCAGAACTGGAAGCGCAATTAATGTTGGCTACCTCTTTCCTATTCTCGCAGCCGCAAGATTTTAAGTCTGCTAAAGTGCCGGAGTATTTTGAGTTCGATGACTGGAAAATAAAGACCAAAGACTTAAGCCTTTCAATCGGCCAGTCTATTCAGGTTCGGCAGAAACTTGATACATGCAAATCTTATGACGAAGCGATAGCCTTTGCCATTGCCACCGTAATCCAACCAAAGATTGACGGTGAGGTAAACAGCGAAAGGGCGGAACAATTGGAAGGCCAGATTTTAGAAATGCCAATCACCAAAACTTACACGGTAGGTTTTTTTTTGCTAAAGCCATTGCTGAAAGCTGGAAAGACTACTATTCTAAAATGGCTACTTTTGAAGACAATGCTCCCCTTAACGAAAAGAGGCAGAATGTTGCGGCACTGGCAAAAGTTGAGAGACTCGAACCGTTCCGATACTTAGATATGATCGGGGACTATGCAGAAAGATTTGGACTTGATCCTGACTTTGTGTATAAAAATAGTAAATTTGAAACCGTTACCGCATTCCTGATAAGCTGGAAAGAAAAACGGGAGTTTGAGGATAGGTATTTGGAGTGGGATAAAATGTTAAATCAACAAACACCAAAATGATCAAACTGGAAAGAATCAAATGGCACTGATTGACGAAATAGAGTTAGCAGTAAGTAGCCTTTCAACTACAACAAAGTTCTACTATGCAGACCTTGAGGAAGCGAACGCAACAATATTTGACAAGATTTCGAGCGGTGAGTTCCCAGTTTGTCTGGTTATTCCTGCTGATATTACCGACACGCGTACATCGGGCAAAGTAACGAGCACAGCAGAACTTAATTGCATTTTTCTTTCCAAAGCAAAGCAAGACACACTCGACAGGCCGACAGAAGAAATAGAGTCAGAAGTTATCGCACCAATGCGATCTCTGGCCCGTGAGTTTGTAAACCGGTTAGACGATAGCGACATAATAGAAGGCAACGGGATAGAGGATGTAGTTCATCGCAGCATCCATCAGGCGTTAATGGACGCGCACCTTTACGGGTGCTGGTCTGTTTTCACGATAAACTTTACTGAAGGTAATTCACTTTGTCCACCACATTGAACACTCAAGAAACCATATCGGAACTACTCGACAACATCCGAAAGGTCTACATTGATCGACAGAAAGAGCAGGGTATAAGATCATCGGGCAAGTCAGCCGAAAGCCTGCGGATCGAAACAACGGAATCAAGCGGAACTCTTTACGGGGCCAAATACTTCTTCCAGCAGAAGAAAGGACGCAAGCCGGGCAAGTTCCCGCCACTATCGGATATACTTGACTGGATTAGGGAGAAAAGAATTACCCCACGTGATTCAAAAACAACCGAAAGACAACTTGCGTATTTATTCGCCCGTAAGATTGCGCAGTCAGGAACAGACGTGCATCAAGGCAAGCGCGAAGGGCTGGACGTTGAGAATCAGGTCGAAGACTTGGTTAAAGAATTTAGAGGGAAGTTAGACGAAGGATTTAAAGCCGAGATAAAAGCAAGCCTTTAATTTTTAACCCATTATATTTGTTTATGCAAATACACAATTAGAGGATGGCACAACCTACAGTAACAGCAAGGCCAGCGGATTGGGCCGGAACATCCGCGCCAATACTTTATAAGTTTACCTCCACCAATTACACTGAGGTTGGGTATAGGCTTGAGGTTGAGATTTGGGACAATGTTGCTGCAACCAAGATTGCAGACGCTGTCTACTACCCTGATTCTGTTGGGGAGCTTTTATGTGATGTAAGCACCTTCCTTAAAACAAGCCTTGCGAACAATTCAGACCTAACCGCCGTCTTCATGTATGTAGATAACAATTGGAAAAACTACTACATAAAATATCAGGAGGTTTGGGGTTCTGGAAGCGAAACACAGGTAAGCGATTCTGCTAACGATAGGTTTGCTGTTTACGGTGGGCTACAGGTTGGCTTTGCCAACAACCTATCTGCCTATACATCAGGAACGCTCTTGTTCCTAACTCTTCAAACAGAGTTGACGGGGGTAAGAGGATATCCATTCACAATATCTTTCTATGCTGACGATGCTGGGGACGGAATGATTTTTAGAATGGAAAATTATCTTTTAGGAGCATTGGTAAGCACTTCCGACACGCCAGCTTTAAGCCTTGCGATTTGGCGCGGGTGTTATGCGTGGGATACGGATAATGCGGACGAGATTAGATTCTCCATAGTTGAGGGAATTTCATTTGATCCTCTTTCTGAGGTTAAGGTTCTGAAGTTGCGCGAAAGATGCGATAACACAATAATGCTTCAGTGGAAAAACTCATTAGGGGGAGACGAATGTTTTCCTTTCCAGATAAATCAGGAATACACATGGAACTATTCGGCAAACAAGAAAGCTAAGAGGCTAACTCTTTATGCTGATAATCTAACCTTAAATCAATGGGAGGCTATTCAGGGTTTGAATACAACGGGGGAGATTTACAGAACCAACATTACAGAAATGAACACTAATATAAACAGAACTTCTGATAAGGTCGGGCAGGCCGTTAATATCTTAAATCCAGATGGCAGCAAAACAGGAGTAGTTGTTATAACTCAACCAAACTCAACACAAACAAAGCAGATAAAACATTCTGCGGTAATTACTATTGAATATCCAGAGGTTCTATTACAATGAATGAAACAAAACTTTACATAGGAGACAACGCCATAGACCTTAAAGAGGGTCAGGTCATTGCTACTACTATAAAGCGAATAGAAATCGGAGACATCCAGAGCAGATTTGTAAACTACACAAATCAGTTTAAGGGTATTTGGACTGAGCGCAACAAAACAAATTTAGGGCACTCAGATAGTGAGTTATCGCAATCACCCATACCCTATACAATCCAGTCGGGGAGGGTTAGTAAAAATGGAATAGACATTATAAGGCGGGCTAATATTATTTTAAAATCCAGTAATGGGGATGAGTTTGATATAAACGTTTATGAAAATGTGTACGACTACTTTAAAGTAATATCAGGCCTAAAGTTATCAGACATTTCGCCAATAGCAAATTCAGCGTGGACAGTTTCGGCTATTGACTCAGCGAGAACAAACACCAGCGGAATAATTACAGTTGTTTTGAATTGGGGTAAATCAGGAGCAATTTACCAACCAAACTATTTTCTGCCATGTTTTTTTTATCACTCGATAGTAAGGGCAATTCTGGAATATACTGGGCTTGAGTTGTCCGGCTCTATACTAAGCGACTCAAGATTCACAGACCTTGTTATGCCTTTCAATGGAGATGAGTTTCTTTATCCTGAGACATTCACAAACACCGCCATAGGCAGGGCCTCACCAACTTCTTACCTTATACCAGACCTGATGGCTGCTGATGGTGATGTAAGAATAAACCTATCAACGGCAGATTATGGATCTGATAATTTTGATCTTATAAATAATGAATACGAATCCCCCGATTACTTTAATCTAACTGTAGAAGGATTTATAAGCGTTAGCGGAATAACATGGAATGATGGAACCGTATTAACGGGAAAGCTTTACAAAACAGGGGGAACTTTAATTGACTCGGGTACAATTGTGCTTCAGCCAACAACATCAGGAACGCTCTTGTTAGAATACACCGGGGACTTCATAACGGGCGATCAAATATACCTTACTATATCAGTGGACGCCCCAACCACAGGAACAGAGTTAACCATAGACGCGACCAGCTACCTAAAGATAGTTTGTAACAGGACAGTAAACAGAGCAAGCGTTAACTGGAATAAACTTTGGAAAGATGTTTCTTGCAGTGACATACTGAAGGACTTTTTTACAAGGTTTTCAATAATACCAAAACAACAAGACGGAGTATTGTTTTTAGAATCAATAGAAGACATAATCAATGACAGGGCTGGGGCTGTGGACTGGTCTCAAAAACTAATCAAAGCAGATAAGAATATAAACTTCGGAACGACATACGCGCAGGTTAACGACTTTATGTTTTCTGATTCTGTGGGGGATGTAAGTTTAGGAAGCGGATCAATGGACATAGCAAACACAACACTTTTAGATTATAAAGAATACTATACTACTGTCTTTCAAAACTGCAAAACAGAATCAACTAACGGCTATAATGTAGCTACAATACCCGTGTATGACACCACTTCTGCCGGAATTGATGTGTTTGCGGGGGAGCCCGGAATTAAATTGCTAACGCTAAAAGCAAGGACTACAGAGGGATCAATTTCATTTGATGTGTCTCCAAGAACAGATTACAAGTTAGGGTACTTTGTAGATATGTCGCAACCAAAAGACACAGGGTGGGGATATTTTCTAAATCAATTCTATAGAGCATTAACAGCATCTCTTCAAAAGAATAAGGTTATAAAAAAACTGTACAGATTAACTGATATAGATATAGCTGACTTTGACCACCACAAAATTATTTACGATGGTGAGGGTTACTACTTAGTAAATAATATAAATAATTTTGTTTCGGGTAAGTTTACGGTGGTGGAGGTCTTTAAAGTTACGTAGCGATGGAGGAAGAAATAATTTATAAGGTAGAAGTACAGGGGATTACTTCTATTGAAAGTTTAACAAAGGCAAACAAAGAACTCCGCGAGGAGCGAAAGAAGTTAGACCTTGACACAGCCGAAGGGCAGAAAAGAGTTCAGGCGATTAACGCACAATTAGATGCTAATACCAATAAGATTAAGGAGAATGTAAGCGCGTTAGAAAAACAACGGCTAAACATTGGTAATTACCAGTCGGCTCTTGATAGAGTTATTCCGGGATTTTCAGGATTCACACAAGGAATACAAAGCGCAACTACTGCAAGTAAGGCTTTAATCGCTACCCCATTGGGCGCAATACTGGCGGCTGTTGCTGTAGTATTGGGCGTGGTTGTGGCTGCTTTAAAGAAGTCCGAACCAGTGTTAGATTTCTTTGAGAACATCATTACTCAAATCACGGCTAACATAGATTTCCTTTTAACAAATCTTGATAAGTTAGGATCAATACTTTATGATTTGGCTACGTTTAATATTTCAGGAGCAATTGACAAGGTAAAAGGACTTACTCAGGAAATGATCGCGGTGGCCCGTGCCGCTCAGTTGTACTTGGATATTTTGCGAGAACTTGAGGACGAACAGGCGTTATTTACAGTTTCAAGCGCACAGCAAGAAAATCAGATTAAGGCTTTAGTGATCGCTTCTAAAAATCGCAACCTGACATTTGATGAACAGAAAGAAAAGATTCAGGAGGCCTTAAAACTTGAGCGAGAACTAACCGAACAAAGAATAGACTTAGCCAGAAAAGAAGAGGTTGCAACTATTAAGCAGATAGCTTTAAGCAGGGGATTGCGTCAGACCGAAGAGGAAAATTTTGACGCCTTTGTAGAAAGATTATTACGAGGGAATGAACTTTCTGGCGAAGAAAAACAACAGGTAGCCGACCTGAGCGCGGCCCGCATTAAAGCAGAATCTGAATCTTTGGCATTCCGAGAGAAGGCGGCTAACATGATCGCGGCTATTGATGACAAAGAAACAGCGGCTAATGAGAAACGGATAGCACAATCTCAGAAGGAGCAAGAGGAGCTAATGAAAAAAGTTGCCCTTATGAATGATGTGTCCAATACCGAGGACACTCTTCTTACAAGAGAGGTAGAAAGGAATGAGATTAAACTACAAGTACAGAGCAACTTTAACGAATCAATTTCAAAGATTAACAAGAAGTTCACCGATGAAGAGATAAAAAGGAAACAGCAGGAATCTAAAAACTTTGAGATAGCCGAAGGTCAGAAATTACAAACACAAAGAATTGTATTAAATGGACTAACTCAAGGGCTTAGGGCTTTTGGTATAGAGTCAAAATTAATTAACTCCGCATTGGCAGTGGCCAATACTTTCTTAGGGGTTACGGAAATTCTTAAAGCCCCGACAGCCCCATTTGTAGAACCCTTTGCATCGGTCGTTAGAGGTGTTCAGATAGCCACAACGCTGGCAACCGGATTGGGAGCTGTGGCAAAAATTAATAACGTAAGCTTTGCCGCTGGGGGTGGTAACTTCATCACAAAAGGCCCCACTATGTTGATGGTAGGGGATAATCCGGGCGGAGTTGAGCGGGTAACGGTTGAGCCTATTTCTGGCCGGGGGCAAACAAAAGTAAGTGGAAATCTTATACAAATGGCGGGCGGTGGAAGTTTGACAACTGTAGGAAGTGCGGCCAATAGGTCTGAATCTTCTTTGAGTATGACTAATCTAATGGATCAGCTTGCAAGCATTCAATTTGTTGTTACAGTTGAGGATATTAATGTTGCACAAAATAGAGTTAGTGAGTTTACAAACAGGGCTAAAATTCAATGACTTTACTCGAATACCACAAGAGCGGGGTAATAAAGGAACTGTTCAATAAGGGAATTATCTCAATCAATCACATTACTTACTTCAGGTACTACGAAGTTTATCAGGCGTATAAATCAAAAGGGCTATCAAATAATAAATCCTATCAATTTGCTTCTGATGAATGCGGATGCAGCGAGATAACAATTCGTAAGGCCGTAAGGATTGTAACCAACTAAACAATTACCTTTAGTATATTCGTTAAAGCGATTATACAAATTTGCTTCCGTGATAGCAAAAATCAACATTCACGGTCAGATCGGCCCGTCATCAGTTGACGAAGCAGGGCTGTTTCATAAAGGCGTTCAGCTTCTTGACGTGGTTGAACAAGTGCCACCGGATGCTACCGAGTTTGAAGTATCAATAAACTCACCGGGCGGATATGTTGACATCGGAGATGCGATTTACGATTACCTAAACTCACTCAAGAAAAAAGGAAAAGTAACAACTATCCAAGACGGGTTAGTCGGCTCTATTGCGACAAAGATTTTTTTAGCCGGTGACGAAAGGTTAGTGGATGATCGTTTCCAGTTCTGGATTCACAACCCTTTTAAAGAAAATGTAAGCGGTGACTCGGACGAGTTAATGGCTTTCGCTCAAGGTCTGGCCGAAACAGAAACAAAGCTTCGTCAGTTCTACATGGGCTTCACAAACATAAGTGACGAGGGTCTGGATGCCTTAATGAAAGTCGAAACCGGATTGACAGCCGATCAGTGCATCAAGTTTGGATTTGCAACCGGAAAAAAGACGGTTCCAGTTTTAAATATAATCAAACCAAAAATGAAAGAAGAAAAAAGTTTTATGGAACACGTAAAGGCATTCTTTACGGAGAAGCCTAAAGGCGTACAGCCAAAGGCACAGGTTCCCGGAGCAACTACACCACAGAGCATGGTCGTAAACCTTGCGGACGGTGCCGGTAGCTTTTGGGTAGAGGGTGAAGGAGTTGCCGAAGGTGTGGCCGCTTTCCTTTTAGACGAAGCCGGTCAGCCTACGCCTCAAGCACTGGCAGACGGTGAATACAAACTTGAGGACGGTTCAATGGTTTCCGTAATGGGTGGTAAGGTCGCAAAAGTAGCGCAAGCCGAAATACCAACTGATCCAAAAGAGGAAGAAGAAATGATTCCTAAATCTCAGGTGGAGGCTATGGTAAAATCTGCTGTAGAGGCCGCTATGCTACCAGTAAAGAAAGAGAACGAAGAAGCTATCATGGCTTTGAAGAAATCGGCTCGCATCGGAGTTCAGCCAACTAAAGCCGCTATTGGATTACCAGACAATCAGCCGAAAGGCCGCACAATCGCCAGCGTAATGCGCGAAAAACAAGAAGAAAGACGTAAACAACTTAACAAAAACTAACAATGGCAAGTCCAGTATTTTCATCCAATTACAATGGTGATGTATTAGATTACATTATCCAAGAATCCGTGTTAGGATTGCAAGCCGTTGAGAAGGGTTCTATTTACGCCATTGAAAACGTTTCTGAAAAAATCAGTATCGCTAAGATGGTTGCAAGTGCAAACCCTATCGGCAACCGCGAAGCAATGCCAACCACAAAGACAGCTACCGTAACATGGTCAGAGGCAACGCTCGAGCCTCGCGACATGATGGTTTACATTCCAGACATCAACCCTCGCGTTTTTGAAAGCGCGTGGAGAGAGTTTCAACCAAAAGGCGCATTGCCTGACAAGGTTTTAGACCATCAAATTCAAAAGGTGTTTGCTGATGTTGTACTAAAGCAAATTCAAAACCAGCTCGGACGGTTGATCTGGCAGGGAAGCACCGCATTAGGTTCTACTAACCCACTGCGATTCTTTGACGGTTACATCACCCGCGCTCAGGCTTCAGGTACAAACATTGATGTTCCAAACGTAGGGGCAATAACCGCAGCAAATATTTTGGCAATCTTGGAAGATTGTAACAACTATGTTCCTGACGCTTTGTTTGAAGACCCTGACATGGTTTTCCATATGAGCACAACCACTTACAGATTGTATCAGGAAGCATTGAGAGCCACAACTTACAAAGGGTTGGCTTATGAGTCAGGCGCAGCCGGACAGTTTGCCGGCCGTGAAATCAGACATTACAGCGGTTTCCCTAACAACGTGGTTTTAGTTTGCAAGGCTTCAACTGGTCAGGACTCAAACCTGTACTTAGCTACCGACAAGGTACGCGACACCGAGAACCTTGTGATTGCAAAACTTCGTCCAGAAGGTGAGCATTATTTCCTGAAGGCATTGTTCAAAATGGATACCGCCTTCTCAATTGACAGCGAATCAGTTTACTACATCGGATCTTAAATTAAAACAAAATGGCAGCAATAACCACATTAACAGTAGGAAACGCGGTAGCAGATAACAACTCATTCGAGAGCAGAGGATTAAAATCCTTCACTCAGATTTATGAGGCTACATCAATTCCTGATCTGAAGACAGGCGCGAAAGAGCAACACGTATGTTACGCTCAGTTGACCGGAGCAATGACAATCAACGCGGCTACCGTTGTATCAAGATTGAACCAATTCGACAGAGTTGTATTCCATTTTTCAACGGACGCAACTCAGCGCATCGTAACATTCGGAACTAATTTTGTTTCGTCTGGAACGGTAACTATTCCGGCATCGAAAGACGCAACCGTAGAGGGATGGTTCGATGGAACAAATATTAAAATTACTTCCCGCGAAATCCAAGCCTAACCTATGAGCTGCGGAAAGATAACACTCGGATCAAGTGTGGATTGTACCAACCCATTACGGGCGGGTACAATGCCCACGCTCACATTGTTTAACTACGATGATGTTGTTTCGTTAACTACTTCCACATCTACACCTAACTTAATCACAGCGTTGACGCTGGCCACTAATACAGTAGGCTACGTGTTTGAAGGCTATAAGCAAGATTTAAAACCTACTCAGGAGATTATCGCTCCTTCAAATGGTTTGAATCAGTTTAAGCACTCATTAAACTTTATTGTTTACAACATTGACCAACTTCAAAAGAATAACATCCAGCGTTTAGCAAAAGGCAAGTTTATTGCCATTGTTGAGAACAAAGGAAAGACAGCAAATTCTTTTGAGGTTTACGGATTAGGTTCAGGTCTTGAGATTGTGCCTGGCGTTGCTCGTGACTCATTTGCCAACGGTGGCGGGTATTTAATTACCCTTGCTACTTCGGATCAGGAGTTTGAGACTATGTTGCCTCAGACTTTATTCAGCACTGACTACGCTACAACTAAAGCACTTGTTACAGAATACGCAGGTTTACCAACCGTTACAGTTATCAGTGATCTTGCTTTGCAGGTTGCGGGTGGAGATAGTGAAACTATTACCGGAACAAACTTCTATGGTAACGGATCTTCCAGTGCAGTGCTTTCTGTTAAGTGGGTTAATCAGGCTACTTTGGCTGAAACAACTCAAACAAGTGTTACAGTTGCAAGCGATACCAGTATAACGTTTACTTCTGTAGCTTTAACAGCAGGCGCGTACAAGCTTCGCGTTACAACTACACGAGGAGTAGCGGACTCAACTCAAATAGCTATTGCAAGCTAAATAGTAATTGAATAGAAAATTTAAAAAGGGGTGGGCATTAAAAACCTTCCCCTTTTTTATAAATTTACATCATGGCAAAGAAAAAAGAACAACAGCCAGAAGGCCCAACAGTAACACTTAAAAATCCTGATGCGGTTCTTAGATTTGATCGCATAGGAATGGTGTTCACTGCCGAAAATGTTACATGGGAACGATACCAAAAGCTAATTTCTATTAGCCCCTCTTTTAGTCAATTTTTTAACGTAACAACTAAAACTAATGAACTGGAAACCAAAGAATGAAACTTGTGGAGTGCCTGGTAAGGGCTTCATAAAAGCTGAAGACTATTCACAAAAAGATGAAGACGCTTTAATTGCTCGCGCAAAGAACCGAAAGATTGATGTTAATTTGTTTATGTTGGGCGCAGGATTTATTCCGGCAAACGGCCCACAGCTTGAAATCACTGAGGCAGTAGAAGAAGAGCCTCTAAGAAGAAAGCGCAGAACTAAAGAAGAAATCGAGGCCGATAAAGCCAAAGAATAATGAATGTATTTGTCCAGCGATATAACCCGGACATTAAGCGTTTACGAACTTTTGTAGATAGGTCAGAAGGCATACAATGGTGGACGCATAACAACCTTTACCCTCAGATTGTTGAGGGCATAAGGGATCGTTCTTATACTATAAAGTCAGCTTGTGATCGGTTGCAGAAGTTTCTTAGAGGGGAAGGATTTGAAGACCCGTCACTCGCTGGCCTTGTGGTAAACCAAAAAGGCCAAACATTACAGGACATATTGCGAATGATAACAATAGATGCGGCCACTTATTCAGGCTCTTTTGTTGTTCATCTTGGCGTTAATCTTTTAGGAGAATATAACAATCTATCCGTATGGCCTATGGCTTACTGGCGGTTTGGATTGCCGGATGAAAACGGAGACGTTTTCGATTACAAGTTTAATTCTAACTGGGAGCAAGACCCTTACAAAGAAATATCCAACGCAAAGAGGATTTTAGAGTACCCTAAATTTATACCAGACAAAGAGTTAATCAAAAGTCAGATCGAAGAATGGTCTGAAAAAAGAACAGGCTACCCCGGACAAGTTTACTTTGTTACTCCACTTGAAGATCAGTACCCACTGGCTACGTTTGACACAGTGTTAGATCAGGGACAAACTCAGGAAGAGATCGGGATATTTAGATTGAGCTCAATTCAAAACGGATTGAATGCTGCAAATATATTTTCTTATCCGGGAAAATTTGAAAACAAACAAAAGGAGCAAGAGTTTGTAGACGGGTTAAATCCTTTTAAGGGAGGACATGGCGCAGGTTCTACAATTGTAATTGAGGATGAAAGCGGACTTAAAAAAGCTGAGGACTTAATAACTCCTTTGACACTTCAGAACAATGACAAGATTCACGAGTTCATTTCTAAGGATGACAAGAACGCTATCATGGAAGCGTTCGCAATGCCTAAAGGAATTTTAGGGGTACTTCCTGAGACCGGAATGTTTAACCAGCAGCAATTAGAGGAGGAGTACTACTACTACAATTCTATTACAAGGGACTTTAGAACGGATATATCTTCAGCATTAAAAAAGATATTTTCTAACTGGTATCGTCCTGTAGAGAGCGATTTTAAGATTAAGGAACTTGTTTACAAAAAGCAGTCCACAACAGTAACGTCCCCAAGCGCACCAACTGAACAGGCAGCAGTAAACGACAACCTAAAAAATCTTACAGGAAAACAACTCCAAAATATTCAGAGGGTAGTTAGGAAATTCAACAAAGGGGAGTTAACATTCGCAGCGGCCTCACAGTTGCTTAAGAATGGGTATTCATTTACAGAACAGGACGTAAACGATTGGCTTGTAGAAGATGGAGAAGAGATGCCTAATAACATTAAATGATCTAAAGCTATTGCGGCCCACAGCCGAATTAGACGGGGTTAGATTTGAGCCTTACTGTTTGGAGGCTCAGGATCAGGACTTGCGCCCAATTTTAGGCGATGGTCTTTTCTTCGATCTTATGAATGAGTTCTACGATACAGGTGACGATATGTATACGGCATATCAGGAACTAATCAACGGTAAATCATACTCGTACAACGGGCAAACAATTTACTTCGATGGCATTAAACCGATGTTAGGTTATTTCACTTTAGCAAGGCTTATTCAAAACCATTCCACAAATATTACAAGGTTTGGTGTCGTTCAAAAAGTTGTCAGCCAATCGCAGCCTGTAGACGCTCAGATTTTAAGGCAACTTATTAACGAGTTGAAGAGCAATGCTCAGACGTATGTTAACCAGACAAAGCAGTTTTTACAACAAAACCAAACTGTTTACACTCTTTACATTGGAAGCGAAAACTCTGGAAATACTTCATTTAAATTATTTAAAGGATAAAATATGAAAAAGTTAATTTTAGTCTTCTTGTTGTTCGCTGGATTTCAATCATTCAGCCAGATAGAAGTTACTCACAATGGATTCACGATTGATTCAGTAGGTGTTACCACGGTGGTAAAAGTTACCATCACAGCGCGCAGGGTTCCTACTTACATTGATGCGATTATCTACACTAAGTCGGATAACGCCAGCACGGTAAGAATCAACGATCAAGGGACTACAATGGTTGACTCAGAAGCAATTCCGGCTGACAAGTTCCGACCGCTACGAATTGTTAACGGTGTATTCTGGATTAAATTAGAAGACGCTGACGATGTTATATCTATTTGGTGGTGAGAACTTATAAGACATATCGCGGGGCTGAATTAAACCTTGAGGCTTACAAAGGTAAGAGTTCTATTAACTATGAGATAGAGGTAACCTTTGACGATGGCAGCGAATACGATCTGACTATTTATAGTTCGATAGTTTGCAAGGTTTTTTACCGGAAAGGATTTACTGAAATACTTTCTCCAACAGTTACAACCAGTGAAAACGTAGTGGTTCTTAATTTAACAGTTGCGCAAACTAATGCACTTCAGCAAAGAGAATACTATTACGAAATCTACGGGGTATCAGTAAGCGAACAGGAGTTAATAACATTCGGAACTTTTAAAGTATCATAATATGAGAGTAAGGGTTTCGGGAGGTTCGGGAGTTTCTCAGCGCGGTACTATGCGAATAGATGACGGGCAATTTAGAATAATTGGAGATTGGGAAGGCAATACAAATGCGGCACCGACAGGCGTAATTAAGAAAGGTTATGCTTATAATTGCGTGTCATCTACCACAACCTTGTTAGGGCCAGATAATAATATCATACCTGTTGGGGCTATGATAATTGCATTAGTAAATAATCCGGGTTCAACATTATCAGACGTAACAAAATGGAAAATACTTTTAGGCGTTTCGGCTTAATAGCCTTTTTTTTTGTGTCAGTAAATTGCTTTGGTCAGTTTACTAAGTCACAGCTTTATAACGGGATTAACACCAATATAAGATTAAAGTCAGCAAGTCAAGGCAGATTAGCGGCTATGTTGGATAGCATAGTCTCTACTTTAGGTAACAGTAATTATACCCCACAAGGGGTAACCCTTGCGGCAGTAGGAGGGATAGCAAGCGGAACAAACTTAGGAACATCCCCAATCGCTATTCAGGACTTGTTAGACGATATTCTATATCCTTATGTTAACCCTGTTTTCACTTCTTTCTCAGTTAGTGGGCAAAGTACTACAGTAGAGGTTGGCACTACCCTATCGGGAAGCAAAACATTTACATGGGGTATAACTTTAAACTCGGGCACCGTTCCTACGATTGACATTTACGATAACACGGCAGCATCTACACTACTGGCTGGAACATCTAATGATGGAACTCAGGCGCAAACTATCACCACAATACAGCTAAACAGTAATGGAGCAACACAAAGCTGGCGAGGTGTAGGTAATAATACATCACCCTCAGGGACATTTAACAGCAGCAACTTTGTAGTAACAAGTAGGTTTTACAGATTCTTTGGGCCTACCGCAAGCAGTCCGGCAAACAGTGCAGCAGTAAGGGCATTAAGTTCGAGTGCATTCCATACAGGTTCAACTACATTTACTTTAGAAACAGGTAACACGCAAACAAAATTTGTAGTGGCTTTGCCTCCCGGAGTTACGATAATTTCAGTGATTGATCTTGATGCATTAAATGCAGACATAACCAGCCAGTATGTTTTAACCGGAACGGTAAACGTATTGGATGCGGGCAGTACAAACAGATCGTATAACATTTACGAAATGAATGTTGGCATCGCTTATTCATCTTCACATACACATCAAATTATAACCGCGAACTAATATGAAGTTTTTAAAAATACTTTTTCTGATTCTTCTGACTGTCCCAGCAATGGCTCAGTTGGAATTACCATATCCTATTAAAGTTCTTAATCCTGCACCACTTAATTTTTGGGAAGGCCCGTACGCATCAACAGCAGCGGCCAATGCGGCAGTGCCATCTGCATTTAGAAGATTTACTTATGCAGGTGCTACTTATGTAACTACTGTTCAGATTAACGGTGTAGAATATTGGTGGAAAGATGGTAATGCTGACATTGATTTAGTTGCAAAAGGCGGCTCAACCTCCTGGGCTTCCATTACCGGAAAGCCTACGATATTTCCTACTGACAGCACTAAGTACTGGAAGACTACCGGCATAAGTAATCTAACTGGCAACGTTCGCATTTTAGGGAAAAGATTTGTTGATTTAGGTGGCTATTATGATAGCGAAAGGCTACAAGGCTTTTATTCAGCGGTTCAAGACTCTACTGCAACCGAAAGAAAGGGATCATTTTATTTTTCAGGGGGCTATTATACACTTGATGCAATAGACACCATAACAAATGAGTACTCCAAGATTGAAACAAATATAGGGAGTGCCAACACAGCCACCTCGTTGTATCATGAGTATAATGGTACCCAAAGCAGAATAAGACTTTTGAGAGATTCGGTTTCGCTGGAATCGGAAACTTCCAATACAGATAGGGCCAGAATAATCTTAAAGCCAAATGTAGGAGCTGGTGCAATGTCGGTTTTTTTAGGTAGTCAGGATTATTTTAGAATGACTCCCACCTTATCAAAATTCTACAATGATCTTGAGGTTCCGGACGAGGCTTATAATGCTACATCGTGGAATGGCTCTTTAGAAGTGCCAACAAAAAACGCTGTCCGTGATAAAATTGAATCAATGGGTGGAGCTGGCCTCACATACGCACAAGTAAAGGCACTTAAATTCAAATAATCATAACAAATGAAAAAACTACTCTTTCTTTTCTTATCGCTTCTATCCCTTGCCGGATACGGGCAGGTTGTACTTACCAACACCACGCACAATCTGGAGCTAACCACTACCAGTGCTTCGGGTATTGATTACCGCATTACTTATTTCGATGAGACCAGCTCAGGCGCAGGCATAACCACCACCGGAGTTGGTAAGATTACCACAGCCACTACTACTACAATTTTGGCGGCACCGGCAGCAAGTACAACGCGCACGGTGCAGTATGCTACGTTTATCAACATTGGTTCTGCCAATAACACCATAACCGTAAACGTAGATATAGCAGGTACTGAGTATGAAGAAACTCCACCGTATGTTTTAAAACCGGGCGAAGCGCTCTACTACAACAACACTATTGGTTGGTACATGAGCGGTGCTACTACCAGCACAGTAACCGGCTTATCAAAATCATTTTCTAAAACTGGTACAGCTTCGGATGCAGCCGCTTATTGGTACGGGTATTGGAAAGATGCCGGTGCGTTGGGTGCGTGGTCACCCGGTACTCCTGGTTTAGCTGGTAGGGCCACGGATGGGAACTCTGTAGCTGATGCCGGTTGTCTGGCCTTCCCTGATGCGGGAGCAGGTAAAAGCAGATACTTATCACGGGTAACCATGAGCGGGACTACCGCCCATGCTTTTCATCTATATGATGTACTTTGGGTTAACAGTGGATTGGTAGTAACCACCACAACAGCTCAAACTATTAACAGTGTAGCACTTCCACCGCGAGATGATAACGGCACGATAAATGGTGAAGGTTGTGATATTGGAATTTATGCCACAGCAGCTTTAGGTAATGCAGCCGTAGTAAGCAACTCAACCATATCGTACACCAACAGTTTAGGCACAGCAGGCAGAACGGCAACGCTATCGGCCACGGTGCCTATGAACTTTCCGGCTACGCCTGTAATTGGTACAGTGGTTTGGTTTAATCTTCAAGCTGGCGATACCGGTGTTCAATCCATTCAATCTGTTACGCTTAATACCACTTTAACTTCTGGTTCCGCTTCTGTATTTATTGGGCGAAGAGTATCATCTATACCGGTATCTGTAGCAAACTTAAACTTTGAAGCCTTATTGAGTGGTGGCGATGGCGTATTACTTTACGATGATGCCTGTCTACTTCCCTTTGCGCAAACAGCTGCAACAACAGCAACCGTAATAAATGGCATTATAAATACCATTGAACGATGAGATTAGTAGTTCTCTTACTGATTCCCTTCCTTGTTCTCGGTCAGAATAAGAACGCACTTGTAAGAGGCAGGGATCAGATTGCTATAAAGTCAATCGAGAAACCGTTTCAGTCTGATTTTTTCAGAACAACCATTGCGGTGCCATAAAATTAAAATAATAATGCAATCAACATGGTAAGAAAATTATTTATACTGATATTAATTTTTTGGGCTTGTGATTCAGAGTCACAAATAGACAAAAAGAAGGCTTTTTTACTTACA
>Ga0209174_10001352_pt1 | contig 17439 bp, 18 predicted proteins | sample JI91814BDNA_FD_187505 | JGI IMG/M metagenome (GOLD analysis project Ga0209174, IMG submission 187505) | Wastewater effluent complex algal communities from Wisconsin, to seasonally profile nutrient transformation and Carbon sequestration -... | ecosystem: Engineered > WWTP > Effluent > Algae...
TGAGTTTTAACATATTCTCCAGTGGGGTTTCATCACTAAAACTAGCCCAACGATAATAGGTTTCATCCCAAAATAATTTTTCGCGACTATTTGGGTCGGCAAATATTTTGGCATATTCGGAAAATAGGCTATCGATATTTTGCTGGCTTTGCTCAAAGGTTTGTTCCCCGGTAAATGACATGAGTCGTTCCTGCAATGTAAAATCGTACAAGTGATTCAGTGAGTTTGTATTCAGCATTACAACATGCGTTACTTTTTTATTGAGGACTGCCACTTTTGGAGCCACTTGACCGCCTTGAGAGTGGCCAATTACCACTATTTTAGATTTATCAACAGGTAGTAGTTTTATAGCCTGATTAATTATTAGTGATGCGGCTTCTGCTCTCCATTCCAGGGAATATTGTTGAATAAATGTATCGTTTAACGGATAACTAGTGCTGAAGTTTACCGGGTCTTTTTGAATCGTGTCAAAAAGTGGAATGCCCGGCTTGGAAACACAAATTACATGATATACATCCTTATACTGTTCTATTTCTAAAAATCCTTTCCAGGCATATGTTTTTAAATCTGGCTGATAAGCAAAGGTTGGCTCATTACCTGAGCCATGAATAAATAATAGAATAGGTTTTTTTTGAGCGATTGTAGATTTAAAGGTGCAAAATTCAACTTTACCTAATTTTTTGTTTTCAATGGTAAATATTTGAAATTGGTCTTTCAAATCGTTTTGAGCAAACGTAAAGGAAGTCAGCGTGAGGAATAAACAAAACACAAAAAATTTCATACTACAGGTGCTAAAAATTAACTCAGTTTATTAATTAGGTGTTGGATGGGTAAAAGTAATTGAACTTTTTAATATCCCGATAACAAAATGGTTAAAACATTATTTTGTGGTTTTGCAAGCACAAGTATAATTTTTGTTGAGGTGTTCGATAGTTGTTTCGCACAAAGTTTGTAAAACATTAATATCAATATCAGATAGGGTTTTGATATACATACAAGCTTTGCCTATTTTAAATTCCCCCAAATTATTGAGCAGATGTTTATTTTCTTCGTTTGCAACAAAAACATATAACGAAATTGCAGCTTTTCTCGGTGAAAAAGCTATCATTGGCGCATCGCCTTCATGACCGCTGGCATATTTATAATGATAACTGCCAAATCCAATTATGGAAGGTCCCCACATTTGTGCTTCAAAGCCTGACCATTGCTGCATCAGTTTGATGAGTTGATAACTGTCTTGTTTTTTTTGATTGCTATCAACAAATGATTCAATGAAGTCATCTACACTTTGAGTTGTGACAGTTGTTTTGTTTTTGGTTGCCATAGTTGATATTAAATCGGTAATAAAAATATTGATTTATTGTATCACGACTATTTCATTTTTTATAATTTGATTGGAGATTTTGAATTGCACAATATAGATACCTGGATTATAAGCTGATATGTTCAATTGACAATTGTATGTTCCTGTCAAAATATGACCGGCATTAATTACCTCAACCGTGCGTCCCGTCAAATCAATTATTTCAATAGTGTAATCATTTTCCTGAAAACCTTGTATGCTGATATTGAGTAACGCTGTTGCCGGGTTAGGAGATATTGATGTGATTAAAACAGCTGCTCCAACAGCGTTGTTGATTGCTGTGGGATAATCTAGTAATTCAAAATATTCGCCCATAGTAGGAACATCTAAATACTTGCCATTAATTGCTGATTGGTTGATATGTTGGCCAACAAGTTGAGTCACAGAATCTTGCAGAGAAGGTGTGATGACTTCAATGTTTAACCACAATGCCTTCATAAGCCAGCGATAGCCTGTTGCTGAATTACAAGTATAGGAATATGCTGTTAAGTTTTGAACTGCTGCATACATCATAGAATCCAAAACGTTTTTGTAAATATTCGCTTCCGGTGTATGTATATTAACAGTTACAGAATTTTGTATTATGATACTATGGTATCTGGAATTGGCATTGTGCCCATCTACCCATCTTCCATTTTCAATTTGACCGGGATAAACAGCATAACGTAAATTTTCAATGGCTCTGTTTAAATAACTTGTATCGTTTGTTAATTCATAAGCCCTTGTTAACCCTAATGCAACAAATGAATTGTAATTATAATTTAAATTAAATTTTAGTGGTTTTAAATAATCGCCAATTGCAATGGTTATAAGTTTATAATTAATGTTTCCGGTATATTTATAAGCTTCAAAATAGGCATTTGCAATAACACCGGCATCGAATTTAAATTCACCGGTGCCTTTGTCATCGATAATCCAGCCATCTACTAATACATCCACAGAATCATCGCCACACCAATCCAGAAAATCCTGAATAATTGATGAAAATACCGGGTCTCCATAAGGTCTCAAATCTGGAAAAGGAAATGCTCCACTAGGAAGTTGCATGGTAGCTAAACTATCTAATGTTTTAATAGCCCATGACTGATATAATGATTTTCTGCTCAGATCAGTTTCAGCTGCTGCAATCTTTAACAAACCGGCTGCAATTTCAGCAGCGGCTCTTAAAAAAATTGAATTTGGCTGGTAGTCCGGTGGGCTCATACCTTTTCCTGCTTTCCATAAATCAACATATACCATACTATCAGCAGCAATCAACGCCCTGGACAAAATAATAGCCTCTGGTAAACCCAGCCAGTTGGTGTTGGCATCCAATTCGTAGTAGGGTTCTATAACATCGGGAATTCCGCCTTGTGTATCGTATATATTTTTTAATACCGTACTTAATGAATCAATTTCAAATAAGTCCTCATTTTTTAAAGCGGTATCTAAAGGAACCAATAAGTTGTTTATTGCTATTTGTTGCGAAGCGCTTAAAGATTGCGCAGTACCACAAGGTTGAGCTAATACAAAAGTAGCGCCTGATAAAAAGATGGTTAATGCAACAAATAATTTTTTCATACTGTTTAGAAATTACATTTGCTAACCAAAAGTAGCTGCTTTAACAGTAAATAGCAAGTTATTTCGGTTGTTAAGCAGGTGAATTTCCATTGAACAATCCAAATAGTATTCAATTAAAGTAAATTGATTTACTGCAAAGATTTAAGTCGCCATATTAGAAAGCCGACTCTCAATTGAATTGATGTAAATGGCTAATCACTTAAGTTAATTAACCATTTTACATCAAGGATTTAAGCCTGAATATTAACTACGTTTTGTTTGCTCAAAGCAAATCAAATTCGGCTTTTTTGGCCATCATCCATTCTTGCATTGCAGTTGGTGATTGCATCATTTCCTGCATTTTTTGCATAGCAGCAAGGTGGGGTTGGTCACCTTTTTGAAACATTTCCATTGCATGCTGTTTGCTTTGGCTGGCAATTGATTCAAATGTGTCGCCGTGAAATTCTAAATCACAAGCTCCACCTAATTGATTGCAGGTCATTTTTTTCATATTGATATAATTAAATTTTCATCAAACTTAATAAAAAAAATGAAATCATGGAATCTATCAGCCATACAGGCACTAAAATTCAGTAAAAATGTATGTTATTTCGTATAAATTACACTACAGTTAAACCCGTTAAATTGGCCTGATTGTTTTTCAAAAACGCATAAGTCAGTTTATCCACCTTACAGTTTTCAAAAACCACTTTTTTCATTTTGCGGTTATACTTAAAAAACGTATTGGTTATATCCACATTTTTAAACGTCACATTATAAAAGGCGCAATTTTCAAAATGGCAATTTTGTATTTTACCATTAAAAGTAATATTGCTGAATCCTGTATTTTTAAAGGAAGTGATGTTCCAAATTACATCGATAACTGTGTTACTGTCAAAATAACCATTAATAAATTCTGCCCCTGAAAAATCCGCCTCTGAAAAATCGTTTTTACCGATATTATTTTTCATTAAAACAGCATCTATAAATGAGCATTTGTTGAATTTATTATTTAGCAGGTTAGAGACTTCTATTTTGCCACCTCGTAAGTCAGAAGCTGTAAAATCACATTTTTCAATATTGTTGTTAGCCAAAACGAGTGCTGTCAATTCAGCATCATTAAATATGCAATTTTTCATGTTGGAACCACTAAACTGTTCTTTCAGGTTCTTTAATCCTGAAAAGTCGGCATCTGCCCAATTGCCTTTGGACATATCCCAATTCCACTCAAATTTTTTTCGGCCTGTCGGAAGGGGCTTTGCAGTAGGTTGTTCAATTGGTATTATTTCATCAGCGGATAAAATTGTATCTGAAAAATAATTTAAATCCACCCCTAAAAGTGTTGCCAGTTTGTTAAGTGTAACAATATCGGGTAATGATTCACCCCGTTCCCATTTTCCAACCGCTTGCGGACTTATTGCTATTTGCTGCGCGAGAGTTGCCTGTGAGAGATTAATTTTTTTCTTGCTTCGGCAATTTTATTGCCAATTGATTTTGAATTAGGCATCATATTTATCGGTTTTGTTGATGCGACAAAAGTATTTTGAGCAATTACAAAACCGTGTATAAAACTAACAACTTATAGTTGTAAAACCACTACTTATAGTTGTTTTGCGCCAAACGTCGGTTGTTTTTCCAGAAAACCGTAGTAATGTTTAGCAATTACATGCTTTGGTTTATGGTTTTTCCCGTCCAACAAATCGTTCTTTACCCAATAAAAAATTGATGGCACGTGGAATGTTTTTTTGTAATGCAGTATCGCTTTTTAAACCGGCTAAGTAACGAATTATTTCATGCTGCCTAGAGGGGGATAAGGTTTCAAAAACCATTTGTGCTTTTTTTTCTTTTTTTAATGCTGCAATAAACTGCACCGGTGCTTCAATTGTTCGTGGTTTTGGGTCGAAGCGGACAGATATTTCAATTATTTCACCAATGCGTTTCGGAGAATTTTTTAACATCGTGGTATTGATGTACAAACGCCACTCTCCGCTAAATTTTACTAAGGTTTGTGTGTAGGCATTGCCGTTTACCTTCCCTGTGATTGGAATATGGCCTTTAGTTTTGCCCGATGCCACAAACAAACTTTGTAATAAATCTTCAGGCACGTCAACATAGGGGTTAACGCCTATTATTTTTAACTCAGATTTATACATATAGCTTTTCAATGCGATAATAATTTAAACGCTTGTCCTACAATAATTTTCCATTATAATTGCAGGTGTAAATGTAAGCAGGGAATTTAATTATTTGATATATGGAGGTTCCACCTTGAACATATTTACGACTTATTTTAATAGTCCAATATCAGGAAGCAATTTGATATTAAGTCGTAGCAAATCCATGCTTTATTGCCGCTAATAAAACGTCCACTTGAATATCTTTCAAAGCTTTAAATTTAATACAATAACCACTTATGCTTGCTTTACCTAAACTTTGTCCGTATGTTTTGGATAAAAACAACTTATCGCTAAGTCCCATTATATATACTGAAATACCGCTTGTGTTGGCACTAATACCTATCTGGTAAAAAGGTTTTGTTTTGCCACCGGCATATTGCAGGTTTAATAAACCATAACCTATATTAGGATTTGATACCACTTTGTTTTCGCTATTTTTTCCATCTAAAAACCAAAGCTGGCAACCCGGGTTAAGCGTTACAATCATTTGATGTAGCGCCTGTATGTTGTTGCGTTTTGCTTCGGGCTGAGACGCAATATAATCGGATATTTCTTTTTGTATATCCATTTCTTATTAAAAATGTAAAGGGTAATTAAAATTATTGAAATTTCATTTATTTAATGACAATACATTTTCAAGATTCTCCATACTCATGGTATAACCTTCTTTAAAGCCAAATTCTATCATTCTTTCCATACGCTCGAGCGACTCATTATAAATTACAATGCGCACTACTGTTTGTTGATTGTATTCAATAAATGTATAATCCCATTCAGAGCCGGTAATTTCCGGGGTTTCATCCTTATCTGCAAATGTGTTAAACAATTTAAAATTTGATAGTGGGGTAATGGCAAGGTATCGCTGTAAAATCCATCTTTCTTGTCCATCGGGGCTTATCATGGCATAAAATCTTCGGCCTCCAACGGTAAAATCCATGTATTTTGTTTTCGAGGTGAATGGTTTTGGAGCTACCCATTGGTCGAGAATTTCAGCTGTAGTAAATGCATTCCAAACTTGTTCAAGTGATGCATCAAAAACACGGGTTATGGTGACAGTTTGGGATGTTTTATCCAAAAAGAAATCATTTTGATAATGGTTGGCGTTTGAATTATTTTCCATGATGATGTTTTTTTTGTTGAAGTAAAATATGGTCGAGTTGTGAAAATTGCATTTCTAAAATGGTTTTAAATTGTACTACCCAAGCATCAATTTCGTTTATTTTATGCGCATTGACATGGTAATAAATTTCTCTGCCTTTTTGTTGCTGACCGACCAATTCGCACTCCGTTAATATTTGAATATGTTTGGAAATGGTTTGCCTGGTTGAATCAAAATTGGAAGCTATGGCACCGGGAGTCATAGCCTGAAATGCCAGTAATGTCAAAATCGCCCGTCTGGTGGGGTCGGCTATGGCCTGAAATATATCTCTGCGAGTTTCCATTTATGCAGCTATTTGACTGCAAATATAATGCAGTTATTTGACTGCGCAAATTTTTTCGCATATTTTTTTCAAAAGGACTGCTTTTATAAAATGAAAAGGGAAAAACAACGGCAGAGCGTAATGTTGAAAAATTAATTAATAAAACATCGCTGATAAAAAGTATAACACAAAAACTAAAAGTCAATCTCTATAATTTAACGCAGGTTTTCTGTCACCTAATAGCGCACGGTAATAGTAATCGCCTTTAGACAAAATAAATTCTTCTTTGGCTTTTTTAATTAATTCAGGATTAGTAAATAAATCGATAGCTGTTAATGCCATAGTTTTTGAGGCAACCATCATTCCTTTAATACCAATGTCGGTTCCGCCGCATGCAACAGCCTGCCAACTATGTGCTATAGTCCCGGGAACCCAGGTGGCGGTATTAACACCAACAGTCGGAACAACATAACTTACATCGCCAACATCGGTTGAACCAAGAGCACTTTCGATTTGGAGCGGTAAAATTTTTCCGGCAGTATTAATAGGAGGAATAATGCCGGTAAATCCGGATTGTATTGTATTGGCAAAAGCTATTTCTTCTGTGGTATAAGTAACACCACCAACTTTTTCTAAATTGGATTGCATATTTATAGCCAATGTTTTATTAATAAGTAAATCATGGGTGCCACCAATAATTTCGTAATCCATTTTTGTTTCCGTTCCTAACGCAGCACCTTCAGCAGCTTTTACAATTCTATCGAAAATAGCAACAGCGGTAGCTTTATCAGGATGCCTCACATAATAATACACCTCAGCAAATTCGGGCACTACATTGGGTGCTTTGCCACCGTTGGTGATAACATAATGCACGCGTGCTTCTTGTGGAATATGCTCACGCATCATGTTTGTCAAATAATTTAAAGCTTCAACACCATCTAAAGCTGAACGTCCTTTTTCAGGTGCAACAGAAGCATGTGATGCAACACCATAAAATCTGAATTTAGCAGATTTATTAGCCAATGCACTGGTATAAGTTACTGCATTATTATCGGAAGCATGCCAATGTAAAACAACATCAACATCATTAAACAACCCTTCACGAACCATATATACTTTGCCACTTCCGCCTTCTTCTGCGGGGCAACCATATACTTTGATAGTACCTTTTAAATCACCTGATGCCAATAAATTTTTGATAGCTATTCCGGCAGCTACAGAACCGGTGCCAAATAAATTGTGACCGCAACCGTGACCATTAGGTTTATTTTCTATTGGTGATTTTGTTGCAGAAATATCTTGCGATAATCCGGGCAAGGCATCGTATTCAGCCAATATGCCAATAACCGGTGAGCCACTGCCATAGGTTGCTACAAAAGCAGTTGGCATGCCGGCAACACCAGATGTTACTGTAAATCCGTTTGCTGTTAATGTGTTTTGTAATAAACTTGAACTTTTGGTTTCTTTATAACCCAACTCTGCATAATCCCAAATGCTTAAAGCGATATTTTTATAACTATCGTAATTTGACTGAATTGCTGCTGCTGTCTCAGTTTTCAAAACATCAATTGATTTGGCATTATTATTTTGAGCAAGACAATAAACGCTACCAAAAGAAAATATAAGGGATGTAATTATCAATTTCATTTTAAACATAAAATAATATTTTATCTTAAAATTATTTTTAATATGTTATCAAAAAGAATAAACAGGAATGCTTAGTAAGCGTTATTTTCAATTATTTTTTAATAATGAAAGAAGGGAGGTTATTGAACTTTGGTTTATTAATTGTGATCCCTTGTCCTGCAAAAAATTCATCTACAGCTTTTGTTTCACCTTCAACAATGCCATAATCATCTAATATGAGCACACCGCCCGGTACCACTTTATCCCAAAGGTTTTCTAATATCACTTTAGTGGGTTCGTACACATCAACATCGATATGCAATAATGCAATTTTTTCGGCAGCGTTGTTTGCCACAAATTCAGGGATAGTATTTAAAATATCGCCTTGAATTAAAGAATAGTTGTTAAATCCTTTTTTATTAAGCAACATTTCCAGGTCGCTTTTGCTGATGCCATAACCTCCGGCATTTTCAAAATTATGGACAAATTGTATATCACTTTCAAGTGCTAATGAATCGGGAAATTTACCGAATATGTCAAACCCGAATACTTTTCTTTTTGATTCGTTTTCCAATAAATTTCTGAATGATAATAGACGCACTAGGGAAGCACCTTTGTAAACACCAAATTCTAAGATATCGCCTTCAATTCCGAGAATGTGATTATAGATTTCCAGATGATTGAGAAATTTACCAATTCTACTCGTTTCACAAGTTAAATAAAACCCATTTTCGTAATCCCATTTTTTTGATATGTCTACTGAGTAATTTTTCATTGCAAGCTGTTTTGTTTAGAAATGACGATGCCTGGTTTTTTGAATAGGCATTTCTAATGAAGTGCTAAAGTTAGTTAGAATTTTTGAGGAGATAAGACGTAGCAACAAATGGTAAACGGTATGCTTGTATCGCTTATTAGGCTTATGTTATTTTGTGGTTTTCAGTTTTGTGCGTGCTGTATTGGGATTTTTTTTTGCCATTACATCACCCCAATATTCATCCTAGAAGTTGGCAATTTAAAGCCATATTAAGTTGATTTTAGTTAATATTGCGCCTAGGGTCTAAAAATTCAGCATAAAACGTTAATGTGTAGTTTAGATGCCACTCAATTCAGATTGAAGTGACTAAAATTATAAAGGCTTTGCACTGAACGCGAGTGTTAAATCTGGGAATTTCCTTGCATATAGGGGATTACTTTACCGGACTTTTAGAAGAAATTGGAGAAATTCGGGTAACTGAGGAAAAATTTTACCAAAAGATATCCGATATTTATGCAGAAAGTAGTTTTAATTGTGGCCCACATTTGGAGGTAGCCAACTAGTTCTTTGCCATTGTTTAGAATCTAAGGAAATTTGTCATTTCTCATAACCAAGGTAGTGATGTTTAAGCTGATGATAATTGCTTTTAAAACCAACATCCAGTTTGTTTGCTTTGAAGTTTGCGCCTAATCTCCAGTTTAGTAAACATAGTGATTAAGCGTCAAATGGCAAGCAACTCGGAATGAAATTGCTGCGAAAAACAAATTTGCACCAATGTGTATTTTATTAGCTGCGTTACCAGAAAAAGGTGGGCAATTTAAAAAGGCAAGTATTGGGTGAAAATAATAGTGTTTATTTTGTTTTAGTGTATGCTAAATCCTAAATAGCTCTGGGTACATATTTAAAAGCTTATCTGTTTTATTGGAGATACAATAATTCAAATAATAGTGAATTATATGAAATGAGAAATATGAATTAGATTTTGACATGGTTGTTTAAAGTGTATTAGTAAAAAAATATAATAACAAAGTTTAAAAAGGAACAAAATAAATTTGTTATTCAATAGAAAGGATTGCTAAATATAGCACCACATAAAAAAAACAAATTAAATGAGTACTGGAAGTGTGAAATCAGAAACGTCATCATTAAATGTTTATTCCAAAGAAAGGAATGTTGTCATTAAGAAAATTGAAAACGTCATAATAAGTGATGCCATCAAAACTAATGGGCCTAATATAATGGACGGGCTTACATTTTTGGACGGTATATTTAGTAATTCAATTTCAGTGTGTTTCTTCGATCCTCAATATAGAGGAATTATGGATAAAATGAAATACGGAAATGAGGGGGTAAGCAGGCAAATTGAACGGTCTCAATTAAGCCAAATGTCTGAGGAAGTTATTTCAGAATTTATTCAAGAAATTGGACGGGTTCTTATTCCGAGTGGGCATTTGTTTTTATGGGTTGATAAATTCCATTTATGCCAAGGTGTGTCAAGTTGGTTAAAGGACACCGATTTATCAATAGTTGATCTTATTACTTGGGATAAGGGAAAAATTGGAATGGGATATAGAACACGGAGAAAAACAGAATACCTTGTAGTAATTCAAAAACTACCAATAAAGGCAAAGGGAATTTGGACTAAACATAATATTCCGGATGTTTGGACAGAAAAGATTGTTGGAAAAATTCACCCCCATCAAAAACCACTTGAGTTGCAAAAGGCGTTAATCGAAGCTGTAACTAATGAAGGAGAATATGTAATTGACCCGTGTGCGGGAAGTTATAATGTAATGGAGGCTTGTAAGCAAATTAATCGTATATTCATAGGTTCGGATTTAAGAAACCCATACCAAGAAAATGGCACTAATTGAAAATAGTAAAGGACGCGAATCGGGCGGAGGTTACGAAAGACTTTTTGGTAATCAGTTATTAGGACATTTACTTTCAAGAGTTCAAGCATCTGTAATCACCTCCGGGAACGAACTTGAGCATGTAATTATTGCTCATTCTAAAAGCATAGCGGATGTTGATAGTTTCCTCGCTCAACAGGAATTACCTCCAGGGACGTATCTTATTACTAAACAAGCGATAAAAAAGTCGGCACTCAAATCAGATCAAGAACCGGATTTATTAGTATTTGAAATTGAGCCACCGCATCGACACTGTTATATCATTGAACTGAAGGATGGCGACAATTTTGATACTAAGAAGGCCGCAGGGGAAGTTGCTTTGCTGCAAAAATTTGAAAATCATATATCAAAAAAATTGCAGTTTACCACTTCTATTCATGTTTGTTCTTTTAATCAAAACGACAAGGATAAAATTGTGGTAGGGTTTAAGAAAAAAATAACGATAGATATGGCAATGACAGGTAAAGAACTTTGTGATTTATTGCATATTGATTACACAGAAATATTAGGATTAAGAATTGGTGAGCAGGGTAAAAATTTTGATTATTTTATAAGTCAGTTACTGGAAATACCTGAGGCAAAAGAAGCAATACTTGCAAAACTCTTTGAATAAAATCAATAATTATGTCTTTTCAATTTTTTGGTGTCTACTTCCAAGGGGATGACGACACAGAATACCGATGCGGATTTCACGATAACAATCATTACATGCCAATACTTGAAAGAAGAGATGCTTCAGGTTGGGTTAAAGTTAATCAACACAATGGAACAGGAAGCGCTACACAGGCATGCAGAGATATTAGATCAGAACTTCCTGTTGTAATTAATTTCCCGGCCGGACATACGCAAAACGAAAGGATGGAACTAATCAATCAAATTGTATATAATCTTAACAGGTACACAACAGAGCGTGTAAATTACCAGGGAGCTCATACATAACATATTTTTCCAAAGTGTGATGTAAATATTAAATAAGGTCACTGAAAAGTATGTACCTTATAAAATTCAAGCGTATAAAAATTTACCTTAATTACTTTTTTTATTGTTAGGACATTCATCTTGTACCTAAAATGGTGAACAATTGGGTTGCTCGACTAGAATATTAATATTTTATTAACTTAATACTCATTGTTTTATCCCCATTCCTGTAGTTTAATAAATATATCCCCTGAATTAGTTGTGTTGTGTTTAATATTGTTTGTGCAGCAACTGTTTCTTTGCGCAAGACTGCCTGTCCGGCAATGTTATAAATTATGAATTCACCATCATTTGCTGTTCCTGCTACTATTACTTCGTTTATACATGGATTGGGATAAACCCAAAGTGAATTGTCGGTTTCAATTTCATTAAAACAAATAGTGGATGCGGTGTCAGTTCCGTTTTTGTAAATATCAACTGGCGAAGACGTGATACTTATAATATTAGAATCCAATCCCAAGGTATTATACTCCTGCGTTTCAGGTGTATCTGATACAGTGCTGATATTTTCTCCATTGCAACCGGTATTCCCCAATGCATCGGTTTTTACTAAATAAACTGCATTATTAAAACTTTCATAATTATAAGTAGTGCCTGATATGATAAATCCTCCATCTATTGTTTGATGAGCAAAATAGTCGCCATAAGAATATTCAATAAATCCAAAGGAGTTTGTCCAAATTACATCTCCAACTTCATCGGTTTTAATTAAATAACAATTGAAAACACCATCAACTGCTCTATTGGTATTTCCTGCAATTATGTAGCCGCCATCATTTGTTTGTTCTACAGAGGTGGCATTATCATAACTTGCTCCGCCATGTGTTTTCGTCCAAATGATATTCCCGGATTCATCGGTTTTAATCAAATAAACATCAGATTTGGGGTAAGCTGAAAATCCTTGTGTTATACCGGCAATAATATAGCCGCCATCTGTAGTTTGACTGATTGCCTTCCCACCTTCATTACTGGGTCCTCCATATGTTTTTGACCAAAGCAAATTGCCTGAATTATCTGTTTTAATAAGGTAAACATCCGTATATCCACCTGCACTGAAACTTTGCGAATCACCGCAAATAATAAAACCTCCATCTTCGGTTTCCTGCACAGCGTAGGCATAATCACCGCCACTGCCGCCAAAAATTTTTGCCCAAACTTCATTACCATTGCGGTCAGTTTTAATAAGATAAATGTTATAATATTCGGTTCCAAAACTCAAGGTAGTACCTGCAATAATAAATCCTCCATCAATGGTTTGTTCAATTGCATAACAGCGATCATCGTTATTTCCTCCTATTGTTTTGGTCCATTCCGAATTGCCATTCTTATCTACCTTTATTAAATAAATATCCCAGTATCCGGCACCATAACTACTAGTATTAGCAGCAATAATAAATCCTCCGTCATCAGTTTCCCGCACCGAATAGGCAACTTCGTCTAACGGCCCACCATAAAAAGTTGTCCATTCCACATTACCTTGCTTATCAGTTTTAATGATATACGCATCTTCATAGGTTAAGCCAAAAGCTTGTGTGCTCGAGCCAACAACAATGTATCCTTCGTCTGAAGTCTGAATGACAGCGTTCCCCTTGCTTTCAATTGCACCGTTATATGTTTTTTGAAATGTAATTTGTGAAAATGTCACATTGAGAAAAAGCAAATACAAGAAACTACCTAACAACCAATGTTTGTTTTTCATAGGCACCGCTTTAAAACTCAACAATTATACAAAATAATGTGGTGTAAAATAAATTTCAACCAATATCCAATGGCCCTTAATAGCCGTTAAAATCGATTTAGTTTTGTTTATTTCGATCAATTTCGTTGGAATTAACAAAAACAACTTAATAATTGGGCATTATATTAATAGTTTAAAGATGGCTAATTAGGTTACTTAATTTAGTTACTTTAACTATGTAGTTTAATTGTTTTTCCAGTTGCAAATAACAAATTGTCGATGTAGTAAGTATAATCAACATTGTTTTTCAGTTCATCATGTATGGCGTCAGAATTAAGCCAAACCTTATAGGCTTCAATAATATCAATATGATTTTTGTCGATAATTTTCATGTGCCTTAACCTTGTAATCTCGTCTAAATTTGTTGCTTTATATATACCAAAGGCCCGAATTACGTGTTGGTCTATGATTGGTTGTCCAGGAAGTTTAGTTAAATACTTGCCAAATTGATAGAACACTAATGCCTCGCTTTGTTGACTGTTTTGATTTGTTCCGTCTAAAATACCTTTAATAATATGTTTTATTTTTTTCAGGTCACCATTTTTCCACACGGTAGCGTAAAATAATTTAGTTAAAGGGTCTGATAAATTGGAGTTTATTTGTGGTATAAATTCAAGTTCCTCATTAAGTATCTTATTATCTATTAATGACTGAATTTCTTGTTTGCTTATGCTAAATTCAATTTTAGGGTAGGTGTTAATTGGTAGTTTATGCTTACTTATCAAACTTAAGTGTTCAGGAAGTTGAGATAGATCTGAAATTGTTTTAGCTGTTGAGATAAACGCAAAAACATCTTTGGTAAAATTAACTGCTTGCTCGTCGGTCATATTAGTGTTTTTAAATGATAAAAATGATAAATGTAGGTTACCACAATGAATAGGTGCAAGATTTAAATAATAGAAAAATTAAACAATTTATAAATAATTGCCATTGCTTTTGACACCGTAATTTAAATATAACTTACCACAAAACCACTAATTTTTGAATTCAAATTTCGAGTTTGTAAACGATAATTTTTCTACTCTACTAATGTTATTATTTCACGTCTCTTAGCTTTTCCTTTTTTATTAATTTATTTAGCGTCGCTGCAATTCTCCGAACTTTTGTGTCATCGGTTTTCGCTGAATAAATCCAATCTATAAATTCTTTTTGTTGACCTTCTGTATAACTTAAAAATGTTTTGTAGGCAATTGGATCTTCCTTTAAACAAACTAACAATTCTTCAGGTATTTCTAATGGGGTGTTATCCGCATATAAAACCACGTTAACCCAAGCACCTGCTTGTTTACCAATTTTCTTTCTGATTTCCGCCTTTACCGGTAAAAAAAGTTGCCCATTGCCCAATGGCATTAGCTTGTAACTTTTTATCTCAAAGTCATCAATAAACCCTTTTACCTTAACCCAACCAAAAGGTGCTCGCTTATCCTGAAGTACTTCGGGAATTACAACATACGTCCAACCGCCTTTCCCCGGATATTTTTGAAGTAAATATTTTTTGTTTATTAATGGCTTTTCCAATTCCCCTGTTATTTTACTTTAAAAAGGTTAGGTATAGCTAATCAAATCCTGCGAATTATTTCTAATCGAATTTACAAATATTTCTAAAAGGGCAACGGTATGAATATATAGTGATACAATAATTTTAAATAGTAGTATTTAACCCCAAATTGGTGGTTATTGCTCATTACTCATCCCTCATTTACTAATCCACAACGCAGGATCCATAATTACCGTATTTTTCCAAATTTCTAAATGCACTTCGGTTTTGCCTTCTTCGGGATCTTCCCAGGCTGTGCCTATTTTTTGTTTGGTAGTTACTTTATCACCGGCTTTTACGGTTACATTTTCGAGATTGGTATACACGCTGTAATATTCGCCGTGTTTTATAATTACACCTTTTTGGAACGATGGATTAAAAATTACATTTACTACTTCACCATCAAAAATACTACGCACGGCAGTGCCTTCCGTTGTGGCAATATCAATACCGTTATTTTCAACAATTACATCTTTCAAAACCGGATGCGCATGTTTTCCAAATCGTTCGGTAATTGTTCCACGTTCGACCGGCCACGGTAATTTGCCTTTATTGCCGGCGAAGTTTTTAGATATAAGTTGCATTTCAGGCGTTAATCCCAAATTGACTTTTTCTGTGGTTTTTTCCGCCGTTTTGGTGGTGGTTGCGCTTTCGGTTGTTTTAGTAGTGGTACCTGTGTTTGTATTGGTATTGGCGTTTTTTTGCTCCAAGGCTTTTTTTGCTTCTGCCTCTTTTATACGGGCAGCTTCAGCAGCAGCTTTTTCTTTTTCTTTCCGTATTTCTTCAGAAATAATTGCCTGAATTTTATTTTTTAATGAGGCAGCATCTTTTTTCTTTTTTTCGATTTGTTTCTTTAAATCTTTTTCCTGTGTTTGCAATTTTTTAACTGCCTCATCTTTTTTTGCTTTTTCGGAATCAAGCTGCTTTTTCTCTTTTTCTTCTTTGGTTAATAACGATTCTTTTTCTTCCTTTTCCTGCTCGATAATTTCAATTTTTTTAGTCAAATCTTCACTTATTTCTTCAATAGCAACAATTTGTTCTTTTCTAAAACCATGAAATGAACGAATATATTGCACGCGTTGAAATGCTTCATTTATACTTTTACTGGAGAATATAAAATGTAAAGGTTTGTAATCCTGGTCGTTTAAATACGTGTAATACACCATTTGAGCATATTGCTTTTTTAATTCGGTCATATCACTTTGCATCGCATTAATAGCGGCATTGGTGCTGTTTAATTCCTGATTAACGCTATGCATTTGTTGTGCAATGTTATTAATTACCTGCTCACGCATATCAATTTTACGATTCAATAACTTTAAATCGTTTAAGGAATTTTCTTTTTTCTTTTTGGTGCTATTGAGCAGTTCCTCTGTGTCTTTTATTTCGTTTTGTAGTTTATTGTATTTAGACTGCAAACTCGCTTTGTCGCCGGTTTGAGCAAGTGCTGTTGTTGAGCCTTGTGTAAGTAACAACGCCATTATAATTAAAACAATACCATAAAAAGGAAAACGCGAAATAGGTGTAATTAAATTCGCTTCGGTATTAGTCGATACGTTTGTATTTGGGGTTAACGGTAAACGTGAACCCAAATGGTTGGTCAAATTCCACTTTGGTAAATTCAATATGCGCTGTAAGGTCATCTTGTGCATCTATAAATATGTTACGGATAAACGCAAATTGTCTGCCTTCTATTTTCTCATACGCATCATAATCGAGCGTAAGGGTGCGATTTGCGATTAAATCCTGGATAAACATACGTAAGATGTCATAATCAGGGCTCAACCAAAGTGTATTTTTATAAACAGCATTTTCTGCTAATAGTACATATTTGTCGTCACTTTCACCGGTATTAAGGGCAGTGGTGTCGTAATAAACCGGATTGCCGACTATCAGATTTTGTAAATCGTAAAAATCGGCGTCAATATTGAATGAAGATTTAATAAATTCGATGTCGCGGGGAATATACTCCTGATTAAGCCTATCGATTATTTCTATGCTGTCGGGGGTAATTTTTACCCTGGCACCTTCAACTCCTAAAACGCGGAGTGATAGGCCAATTACAGAGTCCTTAAGGATGTCAATCTGGGCCGAAAAACTTTGGTTGATGTTGGCAGAAGCTACATCTACTTTTGCTTTTCCGCTAAAAGTTTGAAAAACTACTGTTTTTTCTTCGAGTTTGTCGTCAAGTTCGTAAGCAGAAGCCGGTTTTACATTTCGGTTAAAAATGGTTTGCGTGGTTTTGCACGACAATAAAAAAATGGATATCCCAATAAAAAAAACCGCTTGCTTATTCATACAACATTTTGTCATTGATTTTTTTATCAATCAAATCTGATGCCTCACCTAACTGTTTGGCTTTTTTCCAGTATTCAACTGCTTTTTCTTTGTCC
>Ga0209174_10001355_pt1 | contig 17424 bp, 17 predicted proteins | sample JI91814BDNA_FD_187505 | JGI IMG/M metagenome (GOLD analysis project Ga0209174, IMG submission 187505) | Wastewater effluent complex algal communities from Wisconsin, to seasonally profile nutrient transformation and Carbon sequestration -... | ecosystem: Engineered > WWTP > Effluent > Algae...
AATGAGAAAAACGATTTAGGAAGCATCATGGAAAGCGACAGCATCATTGAAATAGATGGATTCGAGTTAAAATACTGCATCGAAGGTTCCGGGCCGGATGTTGTAGTCATTGGCAGCTCGATCTATTATCCTCGAAGTTTTTCGCAAAATCTTCGAAAATCCCTGCGATTGCACTTTATTGATTATAGAGGGTTTGCGGACGGACCGGAAGCTGTGCTGACTTTTGATACCCTGCTTGAGGATATTGAGTGTTTCAGGCAGAAGCTCGGCTTGGAAAAATGCATCGTTGTCGGCCATTCAGCCCACGGTCTTTTAGCTCTTGAATATGCGAAAAAATACAAAAAGCATGTTTCCGGCGCTGTCATCATCGGAATGCCTCCGCATATGAGGCCGGATCACATCGCAATGGCTCAAAACAATTGGGAAGATTCTGTCTGGCCGGAGCGGAAGGCAGCATTCGATCGGAATATGAAGCTGATGCCTGATGAAAAGTTGAATCAGCTGCCGAGGGATGAGTGGTTTCTTCAAATGAATTTCCGAAACATTCCTAAAAGCTGGTACGACTACAATTTTGATTCAACCCCTCTTTGGCAAGGAGTAAAGCCGAATACGCATGTTCTGGATCAAATGTACCTCAAGTTTGCCCGTGAAGTCGATGTCTCGCAAGGTCTGGAGTCATTAGATCTTCCCGTGTTGCTTGCTTACGGACGTTTTGAATTCTTGGTAGCTCCCGTTCATTCTTGGGATCCTCTCCGCCCTAAGTTCAAAAATTTAACCGTCCGCATCTTTGAAAAAAGCGCTCATTCACCTCAATATGAAGAAGCGGAACTCTTTGATGCAGAGCTGTTAAAATGGGTGGGAGAAACATGACAGACAAACAACTTTTTTCATCTCAATCCATCATTGATTGCCTAAAGGTCAATTACGGCATCGCAGCCGTTTTGCTTACACTTCTTCCTTTGGGAGCGGACATGAATGCTTCCGTCTATAAAGCTGAGACGCAGAACAGCCAGTCTTATTTCGTAAAGCTGAAACGCGGCCATCGCTATGATATGAGTGTTGCGATATTAGCCTTGCTGCAGAATGCGGGGATTCAACAGATCATTCCGCCTATCAAAACAACCAATGGCGGGCTGACTCAGCACATCGGCGATTCTACTCTCACTGTTTACCCATTTGTCGATGGGCAGAATGGATTTTGCTATAACCTAACAGATAACCAATGGTTTGCTCTCGGCAAAATATTGAGGCAGGTACACGAATTTGACGTGCCGCCTTCAGTCAAAGATCTGATTAGAAAAGAAACTTATTCAGATAAATGGAGGAAGGCTGTTCGATCGCTTTATTCCCACATTGATGGCAACCTCAACGGCGATGAAGCTGCTTTGCAGCTGCAGGCTTTTATGAGAAAGCGCAGGGAGATTATTCATCATCTGGTAGATCGGGCTGAAGCTTTAAGCCAAAAAATCCAGGAACAATCAGCTGAATTTGTGCTGTGCCATTCGGACATTCACGGAGGAAACGTGCTGATCGATGAAAGTGGCTCCATCTTTATCGTGGACTGGGACGATCCTATTATGGCTCCCAAAGAGCGCGATCTCATGTTTATTGGCGGAGGGGTAGCTAATGTCTGGAATAATCCCCGCGAAGAAGAATTTTTCTATAAAGGATATGGAAAGACTGAAATCAACCGGACCATTCTAGCCTATTACCGGCATGAACGAATCGTGGAAGACATTGCAGAATACGGACAAGCGCTGCTTTTGACGCCGGACGGAGGCAAAGAGAGGTCGGCAATGTTCGAACAGTTTAAGGGCATGTTTGAACCCAATGGCGTGGTAGACATAGCATTAAAAACAGATATCGATCCGCAAGCACGCCTCATATCCTCTGAAAAAGAGAAAAAAGCAGCCCTTGATTTTAGGCAGAAGCACTTTTTCGATCGGTTGAAAATTCAAGATCCCTACGCTTGGGCGTTAAACAAAAAAGATCATCTTCATTGGCTTTTATACAATGGAGATGAAGTTATCGGATATGCCCATGTGCAACTTTGGCCGGACCAGAGGGCAGCTCTGCGCATGATAGTCATCGATGAGCAAAAGCGCGGCAGCGGCATGGGAAAATACTTGATGGATCATTGCGAACAAGAACTCAAGCAGCTGGGCGTAATACTTTTGCAAACTGAAGCTTCCCCGAATGCCTATCTTTTTTACAAAAAGCTTGGATACCTAGACATGCCGTTCAATAATCCGGATGGAGAGGCTACCCACCCTGATGACCGGGCGATGGGGAAATATTTATGAAGCCTTCCCGTGTTAGAAAGTTTTTTTCATACTACAGACCCTATCTTGGACTTTTCAGCGCGGATATGGCCTGCGCAGTGATTGCCTCTGCAGCGATGCTCGCTATTCCGTTATGCGTGCGGTACATCACAGCCAATTTGCTGCAAGTTGGGTCAGGGGATGCCCTCCATCAAATCTACATGATGGGAGGCGTTATGCTGGGCCTGATTGCCATTTACGCAGCATGCCATGCATTTATCGACTACAAAGGGCATGTCATGGGCGCTTTGATGGAAAGAGACATGCGAAGCGAATTGTTCGATCACTATCAAAAGCTCTCCTTCAAATTCTACGATGAGCATAAAACCGGCCAGCTTATGACACGGATCTCCCATGACACATTCGATCTTGCCGAACTCTACCACCACGGCCCGGAAGACGCTGTCATTTCCTTTTTGAATTTCATCGGCGCGTTTGCCATCTTGATGAGCATCAATGCTAAGCTCGCTCTTATCGCCTTTCTCTTTGTTCCTGTTATGGGAATTTATGGGTTTTATACGGCCAGGAAAATGTATGCTGCATTAAAGAAGAGCAGCGACAAGATCGGGGATATCAATGCGCAAGTAGAAGACACTCTTGCAGGGATTAGAGTAGTCAAATCATTCACCAATGAAGAAATCGAAAAGAAAAAATTCGCCGGTGAGAATAATCAATTCCTCGAGAACAGGCGGAAAGGCTACAAGGCAGAAGCCTATTTCTATGACGGCCTAATCTCTTTTACTCAGCTCATGACGGTCGCCATTGTCATTTTTGGAGCAGCAAGCATCGTTAAAGGCTCCATGGATCTGGCTGATCTGCTCACTTTTCTCCTCTACATCGTTATCCTGATAGAACCAATTCAACGGCTCGGCAATTTTATTCGGCTGTATCAGCAAGGGGTTACCGGATTTAACCGCTTTATGGATGTTTTGGAAGTTGAACCGGACATTCAAGATGCGCCGAACGCTGAAGAACTGGATCAGGTTCGGGGAGAGATAGAATTCAAAGAGGTCAGCTTTAAATATAGAGAGGGGCATACCCATGTTTTGAAAAATATCTCCCTGAAAATAAATGTGGGAGAATACGTAGCCCTGGTTGGATTTTCAGGGGTTGGAAAGACCACCCTCTGCTCTTTAATCCCAAGGTTTTATGAAGCCAGTGCTGGGAAAATATTAGTCGACGGCCAAGATATTAAAAGCCTTAAGCTCGAATCGCTGAGAAAAAATATTGGCCTTGTCCAGCAGGATATCTATCTTTTTGCCGGCACGGTTTTAGAAAACATCCGCTATGGCAAGCCTGATGCTGCGGAAGAGGAAATCACCGCCGCAGCCAAACAGGCCAATGCGCATGATTTTATTATGGCGCTCCCAAATGGGTATTCTACAGACATTGGCCAGCGCGGAGTTAAACTTTCCGGAGGACAAAAGCAGAGGCTCAGCATTGCCCGCGCCTTTCTAAAGAATCCGCCAATTATCATTTTCGACGAGGCCACCAGCAGCCTTGATAATGAAAGCGAAAGAGCCGTGCAGAATTCCCTAGAAAGATTGATGAATAATCGCACAACGCTTGTCATCGCGCATCGCCTGTCAACGATCAGAAATGCCCAGAGAATTCTTGTGCTGACGGATAAGGGGATTGAAGAACAGGGAACCCATGAAGAGCTCATTGCTTTAGATAAGACTTACGCCAGCCTGTACAACATGCAGCTAAGGATCGAGGATACAGGAGAAAGCACATAGCATGGCATCTCTTATCCCGCTTTATAAAAAGCGTTTAAATCTCTCGGAGGCTCAATTCACTTTCATAGACCATGAAGATGCGATGGTGGCGGCGGTCTTTAGAATTTCGCAGCCCGGGCGCCCTGATCTGATTTTAAAAGTCTGCTCTCGAAAAGGAGACTTTTTAAGAGAGTCTTATTTTTTAAGCCGTTTTGCCGGCAAGATCCTCGTGCCTAAGATCATTCAGCTGATAGAACCGGAAGAGGGACTCGATGCGGCTGTTTTAATGGAATGCGTCCAGGGCGATCTTCTTAAACCAGAAACGATCACTAAGACTTTGGCATCGGAAATCGGTGCGCTTCTTGCCCGCATCCATCTCCAACATGCCGAAGGCTATGGAGACCTGACAGATCCATCTCATTTGAGCAATGACTCTCGAATTCCTTTTACGATGAAATTCGAAGAGGGGATTGAAGAATGCAAAGGCCATCTGTCCGGGAGTCTGCTTGAAACATGCAAGCGCCATTTCGAGAGAGATATCGATCTGCTTTTGTCCGCCGACGGTCCGTGTGTTATACACCGTGATTTCCGCCCCGGAAACATCATCGCCTCTGATGGAAAGGTACAAGGCATCATCGACTGGTCGTCCGGTAGGGGAGGATTTGCTGAAGATGATTTCTGTCCGTTGGAGTTCGGAGAGTGGCCTTCGGGCTGTAAAAGCTCATTCTTAGAAGGATATGCCTCCATTAGAAAAGTTCCTGATTATAAGCGGATGATGCCTCTTTTGCACTTAAGCAGAGCGGTTGCAGCGGTCGGATTCACTGTTAAAAGAGGAACCTGGGAATCCAGAAACTCAAAGCTTTATCAGTTCAATCTCCGTTATCTTAAATCTCTTGCCGGAGGAGGGAAAGTATGATATTCGCGCAAAAGGATTTCGAGATCGAAGACGTGCTCAGCAAACCGTTGATGGCTCATTTATCGACGGTTGAGGATGGAATTCCCCGCGATTCCCCAGTCTGGTTTCTTTGGGAAGATTCCTGCCTGTGGATTTTCGGTACGTCAAAGGACAGCTTTGTGAAAAGGCTGCAAGCAGAACCAAAATGCGCTGCCGGAATCGTGGAATATGACTTGGAAAAGGGGATTCTCAAACATGTAGGCATCAGGGGAGTAGCTTCTCTTGCAAGCTGCGATAAAGACCGCCTAATGCGCTTTGTAGCTAAATACTTAGGACAAAATAAACAGAATTGGAATCATTGGTTCGTAGAAAATGTTGTCGATCCGTTGGATGCCATGATAAGACTCGATCCCGAGTCGGTCGTCACTAAAAATGTCTCGTTTTTCAAGACCGGACCAAATCTTGCTTCTTAGGAATCTTCCATGAAAACACTGAAGCATAACATCGTTAAGATCTATGGGGAAGGCTGGCTTTCCGAACTGCCGCGCAGGATCGAGGATACAGGAGAAAAAACATAGCATGGGATCTCTTGTCCCGCTTTATAAAAAGCGTTTAAATCTCCAAGAGGCCCAGTTCACTTTCATAGACCAAGAAGATGCGATGGTGGCTGCGGATGATAATTCTTAAGGGAGATCCTAATTCTTTCTACACCCTTATTTGCTCTATCTCGTTTGAGCTCGATCAACCCTACTTCTCCAGTTGAATGAACATGAGTGCCTCCACATGGAACTGTGGCAATGTTAGGCAGCCTCCAATAACGAATTTGATTGGGTTCATCAAGAAATCCTTTCTCAATTGGAAGATCAGCAGAAATAATTTTATTATATTCTTCGAGAAGCTTTGGAAAATACACAGCAATGTTCACGTCACATTCAAAATCTACACGGGCTCCTGTCTCAGCAATATGAGCTCCTCTTTTTTTGATAACTGTATCAATTTCTTCAGGTTTAAGCTCGACACCTTCTGGCGTTTCATTAAACAGGCGATTCATGAGAACAAGAATCAACTCACACGTAAAATGTAAACGCATTAATCGATTGCGGCGTAACCAGTCTATTTTCATGACAACATTTGCCCCTGGAACAAAGCCGTGTCCTTCGGGAAAGGTGTAATAAATCAAAAAAGGGGCACATTTATCCATATGTGAAGATATGGCTCTAATATCATTGACTGTCACTACATCACTTTCTTGCCCTCCACACTCTGAAAAGCCGATTGTTTCAGAAAAAACAATAACATTCCCATCGACTTTGCTCACTTTCGTTTCAAGACTTTGTTGGTAAGGATTATCCCAAAAAACCTTTCTCATGAGGACTCCTTTACAGAAATGACCTTTCCACCCGTTACCTTTTGTAGCTCTTTTGCTGGCAAGCTAAACACAGCATATGGCGTACCAGCGGCTGCCCATAAGGTTTCATATTGAAGCAGGTCTTCATCTATGTAGACGAGTGATATAGGATTTTTGTGTCCTAATGGTGGAATGCCCCCTATTGCAAAACCTGTAATTTCTCGAGTAAAGTCGGCATCAGCTTTTAATATCTTTTCTCCCGTATATCGTTGAATTGCTTCTTCATTTACACGATTTTTACCACTTACAAGTACAAGAACTGGTCTTTGCGTTTCTTTTGTACGGAAAAGCAATGATTTTACAATTTGCCCCACTTGACAACCGATCGTCATTGCTGCATCGTTTGCAGTACGCGTACTCGCATTAAGTTCGAGGACTTCAAATCCTAACCCTTTTTCAGAAAGCGCCCTTTGTACGATCTCTGCGCTCTTACTAAGTGTTGTCATATATTCTCCTATAAATTTTGTGCGTTATCTTGTACGATGAGCCTATCTTAGCAAGCGTGCGCTATAACGCACAAGCAAATAAGTTTTTTATGATGGAAATATTAAATCGTATCGCATCAACTTTAAAAACAATCCGAAAGGAACGTGGTTGGAGCCTTGATAAAGCTGCTCAAGAGACAGGCGTAAGTAAAGCAATGCTTGGTCAGATTGAGCGTGCAGAATCCAGTCCAACCATCTCTACTCTATGGAAAATTGCGAGTGGCTTTAAAGTCCCTTTTTCTCTTTTTATAGCCGATGACCAGCCAGATTATGGTACTGGCCAAACAAAAACCCTTCACCCCAGTGATGACAAAATTAAGGTGCTTCCCATCTTTCCTTTTGACGAGAAGCTTAAATGCGAAATGTTTTTAATTGAACTCTTGCCAGGCTGCGAGCACATATCCTCTCCACATCAACCAAATGTTGTCGAGCATGTACTAGTAGCTGAGGGGTCTATGGAAGTCTATTCGAATTCTGCTTGGAAATTATTAACTAAAGGTCAAGGCCTTCGCTTTGATGCATGCCAACCTCATGGTTATCGCAACCTTTCAGAACAAAGTTCAACCATATATGACATCATTCATTACTAAAAACCTCTCATTTTTAGAACCGGACCAAATCTTGCTTCTATCTTGCTTCTTAGGAATCTTCCATGGAAACACTGAAGAATAACATCGTTAAGATCTATGGAAAGCGCGGGGAAGGCTGGCTTTCCGAACTGCCGCGCAGGATCGAGCAATTGCAGCGCTCATGGGGATTATCGGAGTTAAAACCTTTTCCAAACCTCAGCTACAGTTACGTCCTCGCAGGGCTGCAAAGCAAGGTTCCTGTCATTTTGAAACTCAGTCCTGATGCGAATTTGATCGACAAAGAAGCTATGGCTCTGAATGCTTTCGAAGGATTTGGAGCAGTCTCAGTGCTTGATCGTGAAGAAGGGGTTCTTTTGCTGGAACAAGCTGTTCCTGGAGGTCTTTTAAAAAACAGCCTCCCCATAGAGAGAAGAATCGAGATTGCCTGCAAAGTCATCGACAAGCTGCATCAAGCGCCTATTCCACCAAAGGAAGGTTTTCCTTCGATTGAGGAATGGCTTGCCGCCGTTGACAAGGAATGGGATCTTCCTAAAGATCATTTGAAGAGGGCTCGCAAGCTGAAAAACGAGCTCATAAACAAAGATTCCGGCCGTAAAGTTCTTCTTCATGGAGACCTCCATCAAGAGAACATCCTATCCAACGGAAATGACTGGGTGGTTATCGATCCGAAAGGCGTAATAGGCGCCCCAATCCATGAAATTTGGGCATGCGTCGAAGATCCCAACCATGACCTTAAGTTCCTAGCCACCAATTTCGGCTACCCATTTCAAGACGTTGTTGAGTGGTACTATGTCCGCCTTATCCTAGCTTCATGCTGGCAGGCTGAAGACGGCCTTGACGCCAGCCGTTTTTTAACCCTGGCGCAGTCAGTCTTGCCGTTAGTCGAGCCTTAAACCATCAAAATTTATTGAAATCGACCCGGAATCTATGATAGAATAGAGGAATATTCATCCTAATGAAGGAGCCTGGTCCAGTGAGAATTTAAGTTTGAATCCAATCTGTTAGTTAAAACAAACCCAAGGATCAAACTTATGTCTCGGCTCTTTATACAATTTTCACATCTTTTTAAATCTTTCGGCTCTTTTTCCCTTTTCGAAGATATTTCTCTTTCAATCAATGAAGGCGACGTTTTTGCCCTCATTGGAGAGAATGGCTCCGGGAAAACAACGCTTCTTCAACTTCTGACTGGAATAACGCAGGCTGATTCAGGCGGCTTCAGCAGAGCATCCGGCCTTTCGATCGGATTCCTCCAGCAGGAAATCATCCTGCCTGATTCTTCAGTTTCTGTGAGGGAATTCATAGAGGGAAGTTCTCTGTCCGACCTTGAAAAAGAAATGGGCGCCTGCCTCGAAGACCCAAACCGTTTATCGGAATGGGCTGAACTGCATGAAAAATATGAACGCTTAGGCGGATACCGCCGGGTTCCGATTGAACAAGTACTGTGTGGATTGAAGATCGAACGCAGCCTTCTTGACCTGCCTATGTCGCGCTTAAGCAGCGGACAGCGTGTGCGTGCAGCTCTCGCTAAAGCTTTGATTGAAAATCCGGATCTTCTGCTCTTGGACGAACCTACCAATCATCTTGATCAGGAGATGATTCAATGGCTGGAAAAAGCCTTGAAGCAAAGAGCAGGAGCATGCGTAATCGTCTCGCATGACCGCAAGTTTTTGAATGCATCCTGCAACCGCCTTATTGAAATCAAAAATGGAAAACTTGCCTGCTATGGCGGGAGCTATGATTTTTACCTGGAAGAGCAGGAGAGGATTCTGGAAAGGCAAATAAAAGCTTATGAAGCTCAGGAAGAAGAAAGAGCGGACCTAAAGCAAAAAATCAAGGCAATCACCTTCTCCAAAGGCAAGGCGCCTCCTCCTAAAGACCGCAATATCATGGCCTATGATAAAAGAGGGGAAAAGCATCAGAAATCTCTGCAGCACAAGCTCGATGCAATGAAAGGGCGCCTCGAAGAGATCGAGGCTGATCTTCTCTCCCATCCAAAGCCAAAAAGCATCAAGGGCCTGAAATTTGCCGAATCGCCGTTAGCATCCTCAGTTGCGATTGAACTAGACCATGCAGGCAAGGCATATGGAAATAAAGTCCTGTTTTCCGGCTTTTGCAAGAACATCTGCAAAGGAGACAGGATTCTTATCACAGGCCCGAATGGATGCGGAAAAACAACCCTTCTGAAGGCAATTGCCGGCAATCTCCCCCTGGATGAAGGGAGCATCCGCTCGGCGCCTACTGCAAAAATAGCTTTCCTGGATCAGGAAGTCGAACTGCTGCCTATGGATCAAACGCCACTGCAGTACTTTGAGAGCAAATACCAGCTCTCTGAAGAAAACTTAAGGCGCGAGCTTCATAAAGCAGCTTTAGGAGGAGCGGATTTGCTGAGGCGTTCATTTTCCACGCTGAGCACAGGGCAGCGCAAGAGAATGATGCTGCTGGCGCTTGTGCTGGAAAAACCAAATGTCCTCTTACTGGACGAGCCGACGAACCATCTCGACTTCATGACCTTGGAGGCATTTGAAAAGGCTCTTTTGAATTTTGAAGGGGCTATTGTAGCTGTATCGCATGACCCCACTTTTATTGAAAAAATCTCTACCCAGGAATGGAAGCTTGGAACCTGACAGGAACATCCATTTTTTATTTTAAAAAATTCTTCATTGACCCTCACGTTACGTCATTCCTTATTATAGGGCTATCCTTTAAAATCAAAGGGATATTGAAGGAGAAAGCCGATGGTTTACACAGTTGCGAAATTAGCAAAAATTTCAGGGGTCAGCATCCGGACTCTCCACTGGTACGATGAAATAGGGCTGCTGAAGCCCGCCTACCATGGAGCCAATGGATACAGATACTATGAAGAAGAGCAGTTGCTTGCATTGCAGCAGATCTTATTCTTCAGGGAGCTGGGATTCGAGCTGAAGCAGATAGAGTCGATCCTGAAAAGAAGCGATTTCGACAGAATGGCAGCCTTAAGTTCGCACCGCAAAATTCTGCAGAAGAATGTGGAGCGGACAAAGAAGCTGATCAAGACCATCGACAAAACACTCGAACACTTAAAAGGAACCAAAAAAATGAAAGACCATGAAATCTACCTTGGATTTAGCAAGGAGGGGCAAGACGATTATCAAAAATATTTGGTTAATCGATTCGGAGATAAAATTAAGGATTCCATCAAAGAATCTAATGAAAACGTTAAAAACATGAGCAAAGAAGATTTTGAAAAAACAAAAAAAGACTGGGTGCATATTCTAGACGATCTTGCCAAACAATGGAAAAAGCAAGCTTCCGTAGAATCCACAGAAGTCCAAAAGATCATCCGCCGCCATTATGAATGGCTTAAGAAATACTGGACTCCCGACCAAGATTCCTATGCTGGAATGGGAGAAGGCTATACGGGATTCGAATGGAAGGACGTATTCAAACAATACGATTCCGAGCATCCTAAGTTCGCCTTGTATTTTTCAGAAGCCATTAAATCATTTTCTAAAAAAGAATTGTCTTAATTCCATAGGGCAGCCGGCCTTTCCGGCTGCTTTTTCTTAAATCGCTTGACCCTCACGCATACGTTATTCCTTATTATGGAGCCATCCTTTAAAATCAAAGGGATATTGAAGGAGAAAGTCGATGGCTTACACAGTAAAAAAATTGAGCGAAATCTCAGGCGTGACAGTCCGCACTCTTCATTTTTATGAGGAGGCCGGCCTTTTAAAACCAGCGTATTACGGGGCCAATGGATACAGGTACTATGAAGAAAAGGAACTGCTGCAGCTGCAGCAAATTCTGTTCTTTAAGGAACTGGGGCTGACGCTGAAGCAGATCCGCAAGGTTATTGGCAAAAGCGATTTCGACCAGATTGCAGCTTTGCATTCCCATAGAAGGGCCTTAAGCTGCGAATGGGAGAAGATAGGCCGTCTGCTGAAAACCATCGACAAGACAATCAAACATTTAAAAGGAAAAAAGAAAATGAAAGACAAGGAAATGTTCGATGGCTTCAACATCGGGTTAGTCAAGCTGAAGGAAGGCCAGCCTTACTCTCAAGCTGAAAAAATAGTCGTCCAAAGCGTAAAGAACCCCACAAAAGGCGCTGAAGACGTCGAGAAGCGGGGCAAAGCCTATTACGATAACATCGTCAAGACGGCTCACGCCCTCTTTAAAGAACTAGCTCATTGCATTGAAAAGGGACTGGATCCTGCAGATGGCAAGGTGCAAAAGATCATCAAAAAGCACCATGCCTTTGCAGAACAAACCCATTCTGCAACGCAGGAAGTGTACAAAGCGATGGCTCAATTGTATGCTGAACATCCTGAGTTCAGAAAACAGCTGGATCCCTTTCATCCAGAATTGGCTGTCTTTATGGCGGAGGCGATGAAGATATTCGCCAGCCGAGAGCTGTCTTAATTTTAAAAGATCCTCCCTCAAAATGAGGGAGGATTTTTATTTTTTAATGCATTCGAATAAAACAACAGAATCAGCCTCGCTTGCTTCAACCATTGTATGAGGTTCTACCTGCCATTTTGCGATTGTTTCCAACCCATGGCAATGCAATAGGGCTTCCATTTCAGCAGGCTCATAATATCTTACCCGATAATCTTCGACTTCTGTTTTGGAAATTCCATTCGCTTCCCATAATTCATAGCGGAAAAGACCTTCATCCACTCGTGAAACAGGATCGAAGCGCGACAGTACATGCATAACAATTTTCGAGCCGTCAGGCCTGTTCACCCATCTTCCTTTCCAAACCCCTTGCGGTTCGCGGACAGATTTCAAAGTCTCGATTTCGAATACAAATTTCCCGCCGGAATTTAACCGCTCAACGACGAATGCCAAAGCCTTATCAATCTGCCCTTGAGTAATCAGATGGCCGAATGAACCGCTCGGTATAAAAATCAAATTATACTTCCCTGGCTGCGAGAAAGTTTCAAATGTATCTTCTGAAAGTTCGGCTGTTAATTTGCGATCTGTGCATTTTTTACGGCAAGCCTTAAGCATATGAGGGGAAGAATCAAAGCCTGCAACAGTATACCCTTGCTCTAAAAGCGGAATAAGAAACCTTCCAGTGCCGCACATAGGTTCAAGGATATTTCCTTTAGCTTCTTTTGCATACTTTAAGTAGCATTCAAGGGCATCTGCCGGCGGGATCGGTTTATCCAACTCATAGTATTCCGTGCAAAGGCTTTTGTATGCGACCGATTCTTTATTCATTTTTCCCAATCCTTTAAATCAATAATCTAAATTATTTTGTTTTTAAGTCTTTTCCTTATATCAGATTTTTCAATTCCCTGATATTCATGAAGGAGATCGAAGGGTGCGGAAATATTCCGCTGCGTTCTTAGATTCCTGAACAGCCATTCTTGCCCTGGCAAACATTTCTCTTTCATAACGCTCTATCAATTTTGGCCAGTCGATAGGGTTTGGCGAAGATGCTAGCAGTGCCGATAGCAATCTAGCATCCTCAAGCACATTATTTCCCCCTAACCCTTTTTCTGGTGACATAGCATGAGCTGAATCGCCTAAGAGAGTCGTTCTACCGGAAGGAACCATTGGGAATCGGTCTGAATCAGAAAATTGAGTAGTGCGTACAAGCCAAGGAGCCATGATTTCTTTTGCTGGAGTATCGAATATGAGCCTCTTTAAATTTTCATGCCAAGGCTCATTCTCTATCATCCGTTTGCAATGCGCCAATATCCGCATCCGACATTCTAACCCTTGATCAAACTGATACCATGGAGCATTTCGATCTTCTATTTCTTCAGAAAGTGCCCAAAAAATTGTAGGAGTTCTATCAGACCGTTCTGAGAAACAAACTCCTAGATGATGAGAATTCGGTCCGAGAAAGCGAACAAACCCCGTTTTGTTGAGAGGAAGTAGTGCATCCCATTCAGAAGTTCGATCGATCTGCCCCACTAAGATGGCGCGATTGCTCTCAACGATATTGGGAATCGATTCCACGCTATTTCCATATACTGAAGGTAAGAGTTCCCTTACATCGGATCCCCCTCCGTCACATCCAACAAGCAATCCTCCAGTAGCATGCGACCCGTCTTCAAAATAAGCAACCACTTGATCACCATTGTCTTCAAACTTAACAAGACGCTTATTCCATTTAATATCGATCCCTTCTTGCAAAAGACTTCGCAGCTCTGTGCGGAGGAACTGAACAGCAGCATCCTGTCCTTGCGGGACGCTGAAGAAAGGCTCCATTTTTTCATTTGCGCACGTGAATCCATCTCCAACATCAGAAATTTTGGCTGAGGCTAAGAGACGCATTTTTTCAGGCGTTAATAGTGCAATGAGTGCGTTCATTCCCAACGATCGAATTGAGATTCTGTACCCCTGAGGTCTGCTTGCCGGACTTTCATCTCTTTCAAACACTGCCGCATCCAAGCCGGCCTTAGCAAGTCCCTGAGCTAAAGCCAGCCCGCCCAAGCCAGCTCCAATAATTAATATTTTATTTTTCATTTACCCGCCTTTCTCAGCATTTAACCATTGTATTTCTGATTCGAGAAGGGCTATTCCGTACCTCAAAGCTTTGAGGCGGGCCGCTTTTTCCGGCAAATCAGGTATGCCTTCCAACCTCTCCTCGATCTTTTTGTATTCCTCATGAATCCCTTCGATTTTTTCCAATCTCTCCTGAAAAATCCTGGACATCTCTTTTTGACAAGAGACAAAAAATAATTTTAGAAGAAACTCATTGCGCGGAGTTTCCGATCCAGTCGGACTTTCAAACCAAGCCTTGAATTCTTCGCGGCCTGCTTCCGTAATTGAAAAAACTTCCTTCCTTTTCTTCCCAATGCAGACTGTTTCGGGAAGTACTTTTCCTTCTTTAGCCAAGACTTTCAGCATTGGATAAATGGTGGAATCGGATTCCCGCCAAAAATAGGCAGTCGACCTCCCCATTAATGATTTGATCTCATATCCACTGGCAGGGCCGCTAAGAAGCACTCCTAAAATCGCGTATCTTGTTTTATTGATTATTTTCATGATAAATACCTAGCTCCTGGGTATTATATAGAAAATGGGAATTTCCCTGCTATGCAAATCGGTTTTTTCAATGGATTTAATAATAACCTATTGACTCTACCCCTGTATAACACATATTATACGTCTCGATTTGCCCTCGAAATTTCAAAGGAGACTGTTAAATGAACGACTCGAAAATGGACTGGCTGGCCTATGCAAAAACTGCTTCAGCTTCTGAGGGGGTTTTTACGACCGATGTAAGAGGGCGCTCCTTCATCCTTGAATGGAAAAAATCCGACATTCTTTCCCCTAGCCTTGCTGCATTTAAAAAAGATCTATCCGATCTTGCAAGCGAGAAGTTGTCTTCAAGCGAGCTCGCATTTTTAAAAGCGAATCCTGAAGCTGCATCCAGCGAATTGTTCCTTAGAGCCTGCGAACCATTATTGGATAAGGGCATCGCCGATACGGATTGGCACGCAGTCGGGGAAGCCATCAAGGCATCCATAAAGCAATTCTATCTCGCCGACCTCTCAAAATTCGGCCCGGATATGATCAAGCCTCTATTGAATGACCTCTATTTTTACGCAACCGTCAGAGATCCTGATGAAAAAGAACCATCGGGCTTTCTCTTGTTCTCCATTACTCCCGCGCTGCCTTTCGGCGATGTGAAAGTGATCAATTTTTTCATGAGGGAGCATCATCCAAGCTCAGAGCTGCAGAACATTCTCATGGGGCTTGTATTCAAAATCCTTCCTCAAACAAAGCGGATTTTCCTATTTGCCAGGCCAACCGATTCGGCAGCCTTGGAAATGTATGCTAAGATGGGTTTTGAGAAAGATGAAAACCCATTTCAGGATCCCAATCATAAAATCAATCATCAGTATCTTATCCCTCTCGATTACAGAATCGAAAGTTCAAAAATACTGCAGAGGACTGTCGATGAAATGGAGAGTGCCTTTAAATGAAACATTTTGAAATTTCCCTATGCAAAGCTTCAGAAAAAGATAAAGAGACCATCCAAAATCTTGGCCGGTTCTACGTCTATGAAATGTCTAGATATTGCGGTTTCTTAAGCGGATGGGAAATTCCTGCAAATGGCCTTTTTGAATGCATCGATCTGAGCTCTTATTGCGAGAAGCCGGACCGCCATGCCTTTTTGATAAAAGCCGACGGCGAATTAGCTGGATTTGCCTTAATCAATAAAGTAGGAAGCACGCCGGACGTCGACTGGAACATCGGGGAATTTTTCATCGTCTCCAAATTTCAAGGAAAAGGCGTAGGCAGCTATGTGGCAGAGCAGATCTTCAACCAGTTTCCTGGCATATGGGAAACATCCCAAATTCCTGAAAATAAAGCAGCATTGGATTTCTGGGGAAAGGTCGTAGACAGCTATACAAACGGACAATTTGAGAAAAGCCTCAAGACGATTGCAGAACCAAAGCCCCATCCAATGGTTGTTTTAAAATTCGCATCCATGGGGAAGGCATGAATGCGGTTATCAGAAAAGCAGAGCTAAGGGACGCTGCAAGCATAGTCAAGGCTCAACAGGAAATTGCTCAAGAGCCTGGCTTCTTCTGCTCGCAGCCGTCCGAATTAAGCGAACAGAATGTAAAGAAAACTATCGAATCTTCCAATGGCATCTACTTTATAGCGGAGTGCAACGGGTGCATTGCAGGCCATGCATTTTTAGAAACACTTCCTCTGCAATCCCTTAAACATATCGCCCAGCTGAATATTGCTGTCCATAAAGGATTTCAAAATGGCGGAATCGGAACTCAGCTGATGAAGAGAATCATCGAATGGGCGCAGGCATCGGAATCCGTTGAAAAGATTGAATTGAATGTCAGAGCCTCAAATACGCAAGCTATCTCCCTCTATAAAAAAATGGGTTTCTTAGAAGAAGGCTGCTTAAAGCGGCGGGTCAAAACAAGAAACGGGTACATCGACGATATTTTAATGGCTTTGCATGTCAAAGGCTCTTTGCCTGATCGGAAAATCAGCAGAACCGGAGTATACGGCGTAGCGAAAGAGAAGGGAAAAGTCCTCCTTGTTATTCAGAAATCGGGGCCTTTTGCCGGACTTTTTGATCTTCCAGGAGGAGGAATTGAATTCGGAGAAGATCCGATTCGGGCACTGCATAGGGAATTCATCGAAGAAACCGCAATGGATTTCAAATTGATGAACCAAATTGACAATTTCTCGGCAGTAACCCGTATTTCAGCCTTACATGGAAAGCCAGGATATGAGTTCCATCAAATAGGTCTGATTTATTCTGTCGAAGGTCTTCATGATTTGGAAGGCTGCCAAAAAGGCTCCTTGAAGTGCGAGTGGGTGGATATTCGAGTTCTTAAGAAGGACGCCGTCTCGCCATTTGTCTGGGCTATAATTCAGGGAGAAAGCGCATGTACAAAGTGATCGTCGACCATAACCCTAGCCACTCTGACAATGATGTCGTAAAGGAAGGCTTGATCAAGTCTTATGAAGCTCAATTCGGCGAGCGGGATAAGGAGCTCTCTATCTTCCTAAAAAACGACTTAGGAAAAGTTTTCGGCGGCATGCAGGCAATGTTTGATTCGGAAGCAATCTATATCGAAGCTTTGTGGATTGAGGACAATCTCAGAAAGCAGGGTTACGGGAGAAAATTATTAGCTGCAGCGGAAGAAGAGGCCGTTAAAAATGGATGCAGATTTTCTTTAGTTGATACTTGGGATTTTCAAGCGGAAGAATTTTATTTAAAGAATGGCTATGAAAAAATTGGCGAGCTCAAGAACTATTGGCATGGCCATTCAAAACTATTTCTTAGAAAAAAACTACACTTGCCAGAGTTCCATTTTTCTCCTGTTGAATCATCTCAGATTTCTCTGATACACGGATGGCTGCAGCAAGACCACATCAAAGAATGGATTCATGGAAAAGGTCTTCAAAACACATTAACCGGCCTAGAAAAGTTTTTGCGAGGGGAGTCTGACACCACTTATTGGATCGGCTATCATAAAGGCATTCCTTTTGCATTTCTGATTACTTCTCCTGAAGGATCTGATGCG
>Ga0209174_10001356_pt1 | contig 17418 bp, 17 predicted proteins | sample JI91814BDNA_FD_187505 | JGI IMG/M metagenome (GOLD analysis project Ga0209174, IMG submission 187505) | Wastewater effluent complex algal communities from Wisconsin, to seasonally profile nutrient transformation and Carbon sequestration -... | ecosystem: Engineered > WWTP > Effluent > Algae...
ACCTTGAGCACTGCCCCGGGGCCCGGGAACAGCGTGCTCGTGTGGCCGTCCTCCCACCGCACGACGTAGGGCGGTCCGCCGTCCGCACCGCGCGCCTCCAGCACCTCGCCCGCTCGAGTCGGCTGGCCGACCAGCTCACCGGCCAGGATGATCCGGTCACCGGGCATGGCTCTCATGGCTGCTCCTCACGTGAGTCGTCACCGTGACGTGCGGGGTGCCGGGGCGGTGGCGACGACCACGGCACCCACGTCGATTCTGCTCCCGCCGGACCCTCGGCGGCTAGCGTCTCCCGCAGTGTCGAGTCTCACCGACCCCTACTCCGGAGTCCACCGTGAGGCACCACGACGGCGAAGTGGCGCCACGGCATCCCGAAGCGAGATGGGCGAGGGGCTGGCGCGGCGCGCGCGCAACCGATGGAATGGCGCCATGCCCCAGAAGATGGCCCTGCGCGCCTACATCGACAAGCTCCGCACCGAGGGGTACACGGTGCGTGACGACCACGGCGACGACCCCATCCTCATCTCCCCAGACGGCAGCGCGGTCGAGACCTGGCGCGAGGAGTACCCCTATCCCGAGCTGATGTCGCGCAACAGCTACGAGGTCGAGAAGTACCTCCTGCAGATCGAGCTGCTGAAGTTCCAGTACTGGACGATGGACAGCGGCGCCAAGCACGTCATCGTCTTCGAAGGGCGCGACGCGGCCGGCAAGGGCGGCACGATCAAGCGGTTCACCGAGCACCTGAACCCCCGCGCGGCGCGGGTCGTGGCGCTGACCAAGCCGACGTCGACCGAGGCCGGCCAGTGGTACTTCCAGCGCTACGTCAACCACCTGCCCACCTCGGGCGAGATCGTCTTGTTCGACCGCTCCTGGTACAACCGGGCCGGGGTCGAGCGGGTCATGGGCTTCTGCACCGACGAGGAGCACGCGACCTTCATCTCGCAGGCGCCGAACTTCGAGCGCATGCTCGTCGAGTCGGGCACGACGGTGACCAAGCTGTGGTTCTCGGTGACTCAGGACGAGCAGCGCACCCGGTTCGCGATCCGCCAGATCGACCCCGTCCGGCGCTGGAAGCTGTCGCCGATGGACCTGGAGAGCCTGGACCGATGGGAGGCCTACACGGCCGCCAAGGAGGAGATGCTCAAGTACACGGACAAGGGCTACGCGCCGTGGATCACGGTCAAGAGCAACGACAAGAAGCGGGCTCGGGTCAACGCGCTGCGCGCCTTCCTGCACCAGTTCGACTACGAGGGCAAGGACCACGACGTCGTCTTCGCGCCCGACCCCAAGGTCGTGCGTCGCGCCAAGTACACGGTCGGTGACTGAGCGGCCGCGGCCGAGATGTTGACCACTTCGACCGTCACGCGCTCACGGCATCGGATGCAATGGCCTTGTGGGCCGACCTGATCTGACCGTCCTGGCCATCCCGGCCTTCGTCGGTGCGATGGCCGCCGAGGTCCTGTGGCAGCGCCGCAACCCGGCGCCGGCCGGCACCCCGCGCGCCGGTGACTACGAGGTGGCCGACACCATCGCGAGCCTGACGATGGGGGTCGGCAGCCTCATCGCTCCGTTCGTCGCGAAGAAGCTGCTCGACCCGGTGACACCGGGCATCGGGCGCGGTGCCAAGGTGCTCATGGGGGTGGCCGTCGCGGCATCCACGGTGACGACCGTCGCGGACGTCGTGCGCCGACGCCGCGCCGAGGGTGAGCTGCGCCCCGCAGGCACCCTCCCGTCCCGGGCCGCCGACCAGACCACCGGGGATGCCGTCCGCTCACCGCTCGATGCCGTCTCCGGTGCGACGGCGGTCGCCGCCGTGGCCTCGACCGCCCTGACCGTGGCCACCACCTGGTCGGCGCAGACGAGTGGGACGAGACTGTTCGCGCTGACGCGGCGTGACCTCGGGACCGGGCTGCTCGCCAACACCGTGGCCCTGCTCGGCTGGGACGCCATCTACTACTGGAACCACCGGTTCAACCACGAGAGCCGGTGGCTGTGGGCCATGCACGTCGTGCACCACAGCAGTGAGCGCTACAACCTCTCGACCGCGCTGCGGCAACCGGTCGCGGAGGGGTTGACGATGAGCGTGCCCTACGGCCTGCTCGCGCTCGCCGGGGTGCGCCCCAGCATCATCGAGAACGCCCGCGCCCTCAACCTCATCTACCAGTTCTGGATCCACACCGAGGCGGTGCGCTCCATCGGCTGGCTCGAGAACGTGCTCAACACGCCGTCCCACCACCGGGTGCACCACGGCACCAACCGGCAGTACCTCGACCGCAACCACGGCAGCATCCTCATCCTCTGGGACCGGTTGTTCGGCACCTTCGAGCGTGAGGACGAGCGAGTCGTCTACGGGTTGACGACGAACATCGACACGTTCAACCCGGTGGTCATCGCCACCCACGAGTGGCGCGACATCGGGCGTGACATCGCCGGGGCCACGACGTGGCGGGAGCGGTGGTCCTTCCTGCTGCGCGGGCCCGGGTGGGCCTACGACCGGCGTGCCGGCCTGGTGGACGCACGGACCTGAACCATCGAATAGAGAGGTCTGACCATGGAACTCACCGGCAACGTCTTCGTCGTGACCGGCGGCGGCAACGGCATCGGCCGTGAGGTGGTGCTGGGGCTGCTGACCCGCGGGGCCCGGGTCGCCGCGGTCGACCTCAGCGAGCAGGGCCTGGCCGAGACGGCCGCCCTCGCGGGCGCCGGCGAGCGGCTGAGCACCCACACCGTCGACATCACCGACCGGGCCGCCGTCGAGGTCCTGCCCGACGCCGTCATCTCCGCCCACGGCCGGGTCGACGGCCTGCTCAACGTCGCCGGCATCATCCAACCCTTCGTCCGCTTCGCCGACCTGGAGTACAGCCACATCGAGAAGGTCATGGCCGTGAACTTCTGGGGCGTGGTGCACACGACCAAGGCGTTCCTGCCGCAGCTGAGGACGCGCCCGCAGGCCACCGTCGTCAACGTCTCGAGCATGGGTGCCCTGGCGCCGGTCCCGGGCCAGGCCGTCTACGGCGCGAGCAAGGCGGCCGTCATGCTCCTCACCGAGGCGCTGTACGCCGAGCTCAAGGGCACACCGGTGACGGTGTCGGTCGTCTTCCCCGGTGGGGTCTCCACCCACATCGCGGAGAACTCCGGGGCTGCCATCCCCGGTCGGAGCACGGACGCCGCGGCCTCGGCGGGCAGCCTCACCACGGCTCCCGACGCCGCTCGCCAGATCATCGACAAGGCCGTCGTCGTCGGCAGTTTCCGCGTCGTCATCGGCAAGGACGCGCGCATGCTCGACTCGATGTCGCGGCTGTCCCCGCGCCGGGCCACCGACTTCATCGCCAAGAAGATGGCCGGGCTGCTCAGCTGATCTGCGTGGCCCCTGCACGCTGGCCGAGCCAGCGGCGCAGGGCGGCGTCGACACCCCAGTAGATCGCCATGACGAGCAGGCCGAACGCCAGGATGCCGGCCAACGTGCCGGCGACCGGGCCCACTCCGTACTCGGCGACGTTGACGAACCCGTACGGGTAGGTGCTGGTGATGCTGCCGCGCACCATGACCCACACGATCCACGCGATGGGGATGACCATCGCGGCCAGGACGGTGCGACCGGTGATCCAACCGCGCGGTCCGAACACGAGCCACACGAGCACCGTCACGGTCGGGGTCACCTGGTGCAGGATCGGGTCGGTCAGCAGAGACCAACCCACCACCTCCGTGACCGGGGCCAGGAGCACCGCGTAGACGATCGCCGTGATGGTGATCATCAGGATGCTGTCGAGGCGCAGGACCCGCAGCAGGGGCGTCGCCCGAAGCGGTTGCCGAGCCAGCAGCGTCATCGTCACGGCGACGACGACGTTGGACCAGATCGTGAAGTAGCTGGCCGTGTCCGCCAGTCGCGGCAGCGCGCCGGCGACCCCGGCGGGATGACCGCCGTACAGGCCCGGCTCGACCGTGACTTCGGTGTATGCACCGAGCCCGGAGAGGATGACGGTGAGCACGACGCCGAGCCAGGCGATGGCGGCATTCGCGGCGAATGCCGTGCGCGCCGCTCTCGAGATCGGCCTCGGCGAGTCCTGCGGCGGCGGCCCGGACGGGGAGTGGGCCGAGGAGGTCGTCGTCATGGTGAGCCAGCCTACGAGGGCCGAGGTCGGGCCGGAGCGTGATGGGGAAGCCGAACGGCATCCAACGGTGTGTCGACGGGTGGGAGCACCTGGGCGGCCGTCCTCAGGCAGCGCTGGCGTCGAGCTCCTCGGCGACCGGCACCGTGCCGTTGTTGAACTCCACGACGGTACCGGCCAGGTCCGGCCGCTCGAGGGCCTGCGCGATGACGAGCGCCACGTCGGCGCGCGACACCGACCCCGGTTCGGCACCCGTTCGTGAGGTCTCGATGCGCCCCGTCGGTGCGTCGTGCGTGAGGCGGCTGGGACGCAGGATCGTCCAGTCCAGGCCCGACCCCTCGAGGTGGGCGTCGGCGGCTGACTTGGCGTCGGCATAGGCGAAGAAGGCGTTGTCCTCGGGGACCGCGTGGTCGGGGCCGGCCCCGAAGTAGGACACCATCACGTACCGCTTCACCCACGAGCGGCCAGCGGCCTCCATCGACCTGATCGCGGCGTCCCGGTCGACCGCGTAGGTGCGCTCGGGGTCGCCGCCGCCTGCGCCGGCAGACCAGACGACGGCATCGTGTCCGTGGACGAGACGGGCCAGGGTCTCGACGTCCATCGACTCGACGTCAGCGACGACAGGGGTGGCGCCGTCCGCGCGCAGGTCCTCGACGTGGGCGGGGTCGCGGATGACCCCGGTGACCTCGTGGGATCCGGCGACGAGCAGGGGGGTGAGGAGTCTGGCCACGTTGCCGTGGCCGCCGATGACGATGACGCGCATTGGGGGTCCAACCTCGTCGGATGCCGTGCTGTTCCCTCCGGCGGTCGCCCTCGGCTTCGTGGTGCGGTCGCCCTCGAAGCGCCGAGCCCAGTGCGTCAGCCCGCTGCGTCGGCCGGGGGCTCGTGGTGGCTGGTCTTGGACAGGACGTAGTCCGCGAGTCGCGCGTCCGCGTCATCCCCGAAGAGGATGCCGGCCACCTCGGTGAGCCCGGGGGAGCCGAGGATGTCGCGGTCGCGCACGACGAGGTCGATCTTGCTCCGGCGGCGCATGAAGTCGTCGAGGGTCACGACCATCTCGTGCTCGGCGGCCGTGTGGAGCTCGGCGCGCAGGTAGTCGGCGGAGCCCATGACGTCCTCACCCATCGTCGGGTCGGCGCGGATCATTTCGAGCAGGTCGAAGGCGCGGCGGCCGTAGCGTCGCCAGAGCCGATCGGTGAGCGGCTCGGTGTCGGGCTTGGTGCGCAGCGAGTCCAGGCGCATGAGGCGTGCCTGCCGGTAGAACTCCTTGCGGGTCGCGGCGGCCGGTTCGCCGTACCAGTTGCGCAGGTCCTTCTCGAGGGGGATGCCGAGTCTCTCGACGTGCTCGGCGACCTCCTCACCGACGTTGAGGCAGTCGGTGAGCTTGCCGCCGAAGATGGTCACGACGCCGCGGGCGTCGTCGCGCTCGATCTCGTGCTTGCGCGACAGCGACGTCCAGTCGACGTTGGTCTGGTCACTGCCGCCGCGACGAACCACGAGCGGGCGCACGCCAGAGCGCTCGGCGATGATGTCGTCGTGGGTGAGCGGCGCGGGTAGGTCGAGGCGTGCGTTGATCTGGGCGAGGAGGAAGTCGCGGTCCTCGTCGGTGACGTGGGTGTGGGGGTCGTCGACGCGGGTGTCGGTCGTGCCGATCACGGAACGCCGGCCCATGGGGATGACGTAGAAGAGCCGCTGGGTGTCGTCGAAGAACGCGAGCACCCGGTTGTGCCTCGTGGTCGTGAGGCGCGGGACGATGAGGTGGATGCCCTTGGAGTACACGATGCGGTGATCCGTCGTGACCCCCCACGCGGTGTTGAGCTCGTCGACGAACGGGCCGGCCGCGTTGACGACGACCCGGGCCGTCGTCGTGAACTCCTCGCCCGAGTCGGTGTCGCGCAACTGGCACACCCAGCGGTCGCCCTCGCGCCGGGCGCTCACGAGCTCGACGTAGTTGGCGACGGCCGCCCCCGCCTCGATGGCCGAGCGGACGAAGGAGAAGACGAACCGGGAGTCGTTGTCGACCAGGTAGCAGTCCTGGTACTGCACGGCGCCGCGGGCGCTGGTGGTGTCGATGACCGGCTCGACGGCCTCGAGCTTCTCGGCGTTGTAGAGCCGCGGCGGCTTCGTGCCGAACTGGCCGATGCCCCAGTAGGCCGTTGCGCCCAGGGCGGCGAACCACGGCTTGAAGGGGGCCGTGTTGTCCAGCGTCGCCAGGAAGGAGATCTCCTTGACGTTGTCCGGGTAGGCCTTCATCAGCCGGTTGCGCGACTTGCACAACCCGAACACCAGCGGCAGCTCGTAGTTCTCGAGGTACTTGAAGCCACCCCACACGAGGTTGCTCGACTCCTGGCTGGTGAACCCGCCGAAGTCGGCCCGGTCGATCAGGGCCACCGAGGCGCCGCGACCGGCCAGAGCCGCTGCGGTCACCGCCCCGTTGATGCCGGCACCGACGACGAGGACGTCGACGTGGCCGTTCTTCATCCTGCTGATGGCGGTGCGGCGCAGTGACATGCCCCAAGCGTCCCAGATCCGCGCGTGGCGCGGGCGAAGGGGGACCAGACGCGCGACTGGCTGCGCGTCTGGCCCCCCTTCGGGGCGGACGGCGTGTGGTGTCAGAACGAGTAGTGGACGCCCGTCAGCTCTTCGCTGCGTTCCCAGAGCAGGGCCGCCAGGGCGGGGTCCTGCGCCCACTGGCTCTGCTTGGCCGTGCCGACCGCGCCACGCGTCTCGCCGATGCCGGTCGGGCCCGAGTACGAGGCCGGTTCGGCAACGGTCGCGGCATACAGGATCGCCTCGGCCCCCCGCTCCGGCGAGGGGAACGCCAGCTTGACGGCCCAGCTTCCGACGGTGCCGATGACGGGGATCGAGCCCATCCCGTCGCGGCTGCCGAACAGGTTCGTCCCGGAGACGCCCGGGTGCGCGGCCGTCGACGTCAGGGACGAACCGGATGCCGTCGCCCGCCGCTGGAGCTCGAGGGCGAACAGCAGGTTGGCCAGCTTCGAGCGGCCGTAGGACGTCTGCGGGTCATAGCCGGATGCCGGGTTGCCCTCGGCAACCGCACCGTCACCGCGGTGGTGGGCGATCGAGGCCACCGTCGTCACCCGCGGTGCCTCGGCCTCGAGCAGGTGCGGCAGCAGCAGCCCGGTGAGGGCGAAGTGGCCCAGGTGGTTCGTGCCGAACTGCAGCTCGAACCCGTCGACGGTGGTGCGGTGCTTGGGCGGGGCCATCACCCCGGCGTTGTTGAGGAGCAGGTCGAGCGCCCCGTCGAGGCGAGCGGCGAACTCCCGCACCGATTCCTGCGACGCCAGGTCGAGGCGCTCGACGCTGACCCTGCCAGCGGCGCCGGTGGCCCGGATCCGCTCGGCGGCTGCGTCACCGGCATCCGTGTTGCGCACGGCGAGCACGACGTCGGCGCCGTGCCGGGCGAGCTCACGCGCCTCGACCAGGCCGATGCCGGAGTTCGCGCCGGTCACGACGGCGCGACGTCCGGTGAGGTCGGGCATCTGGTCAGGGGTCCAACGCATGGGGTGTCCTCGGTTCAGCTCAGGAGCGGGCATTCAGTATGCGCTGGTCGTTGCGGGGGAGTGTCCGAGGGATGGCGGATGCCGGTCGCCTGGGTCTCGGGGAACGCCTCGCCTCCCTGGCCGGTCGGGTCGGGGGTCGTCGTGGGATGCCGGGTGGCCGGCGCGCGCTGTCGTGGCTCCCCTTCCCGGGGCCGCGGTGGACCCAGGCCCGCGACCTTCCCCTGCCGCCGCCGGAGTCGTTCCGGTCGTGGTGGCGACGGGTCGGCCGGGACGAGGGGCAGTCGTGAGCGCCCGCGACGACGTCCTCGCGGCGGTGCGGGCTGCCCTCGCCGGGCAGGCAGGGCCGACGCATCCGGGAGGTGCGCCGCCGGAGGAAGCGGCACACCCGGAGGCTGCGCCGGGAGGTGGGCGGACGGCATCCCAACCGGTGGTGCCGACGGCCGCCGAGCGGGCGCGTACCCTCGACCTGTTCGCCGAGCGCGTGGCCGACTACCGGGCGCAGGTGACGAGGTGCGCCGCGGTCGCCGTCGCGGAGACCGGCACCGTCGTGCTCGACCACGGGCCCGGTCAGGGGCGGCGGGCGATCACGCTGCTGCCCGATCTGCACGTGTGCATCGTTCGTGCGTCCCGGGTGGTGCCGGATGTCGGCGACGCCCTGGGCCGGCTGGACCCGCAGCGGCCGCTGACGTGGATCAGCGGGCCGTCGGCGACGAGCGACATCGAGCTGTCGCGCGTCGAGGGTGTGCACGGCCCGCGGACCCTGCATGTCGTGCTCGTGGCCGACTGACCCTCGAGGGGCAGCAGCCGGCTCGGGTCAGGAGCCCTCGACGAGCCCGTCGGCCCCGGCGGCACCCTCACGCTCGGCGAGGGTGCGCAGGATGCAGAACTCGTTGCCCTCCGGGTCGGCGAGCACCACCCAGCCGGTGCCGGGGCCGTACTGCCCGCGGTGGTCGGCGACCTCGACGGCGCCGTGCGCGAGCAGGCGGGCGAGCTCGTCGTCGCGGGAGCCCTCGACCGGCTCGAGGTCGAGGTGCAGCCGGTTCTTCACGGTCTTGCCCTCGGGCACCTCGATGAACAGCAGCCGGTGCGTGCCGTCCGGGCTGACGATCATGCACTCCTCGTGGCCGGGAAGGTTCGGGTCACCCTCGACGTCGCCGTAGCCGAGGACCCCCTTCCACCACTGGGAGAGCGCGAAGGCGTCGCGACAGTCGACGGTCGTGTGGGCAACCCGTGCGGTCATGCCCCCAGCCTGCCACCGCGCCCCTGCCGATCGAAGTCCTCGGACCCCTCTACCCCGACTTCGTGCGACTTCCGTGCGGGATTTTGGGCTCCAGGCGTCGACGAGCGCACCCAAGTCGCACGAAGTCGGGAGGTTCGCGTGTCGGATCTCTCAGACGTGGATGGCGGCGCGGATGCCGTCCGAGAACACCTCGGGTGGGTCCGGCAACCTGCGGGCGTCGCCGGTGGCCCGCCGGTGGGCGCTCCACGCCACCGCGCAGGCGTCGAGCACGTCGTCCGGCGCGTACCCGGAGCCCTTGAGCACCGACGGCCTCGCGATCCCGGATGCCGCGAGCGTCGCCAGCCGCTGGTCGTGGCCCTCCGGGGTGCGCTTGGGCGGTAGCGGCGCCCCGGCCATCTCGGCGAAGGAGACCTCGGGGTGCACCTCGATGACCTCGATGGTCGGTCGGGTGCGCAGCCATGAATCGACCTCGAGGATCTTCGCCTTCAGCCCGAAGGCCTGGGCCCCGACGCCCTGACCGCTGAGGCGACGGTTCACGGCATCCGCCTCGACGCGCGTGTCGGCGAGGTACGCCGACCTGGTGAGTGTGGTGAAGACCGTGCTCGCCCGACCGGGAAGCTCCTTGCGGGCCAGGGCATCGGCCTGGCGAGGGGTGCTGTCGGGGAGCCCGATGGGGATGTCGATGCCCACGACGAGGATGTCGACGTCAGCTCGCACCATCTCCACGAGCTGACCGATGGTCTCCCCCAGGATGACCCTGGGTCGGGGAGCGCCGGGCACGAGGAGGGCACCAACCCAGCCGAAGGGGCAGGCGTCCACCCCGAGCACCGGCACGGTGACCTCGATCGGGTCGGGGCCGGCTGGGGTGGCGACCGGCGTGGAGTGCGAGGCGGCGGCCGCCGTGGCTGACGCGCCCGGGTTCGCGCGCAGGACCTCGAGTGCCCCGAGCACGAGGTCGAGGCTGGGCTCGAACTCGTTGCCGAACGCGTAACCCGGCTGGATGGCGCGCTCCTGCGCGTAGCGGGTGAAGTGCGGGAAGGCGGCCTGCACCTCGGGCCCGATGAGGGTGGCCCCGATCTCGGCGAGTTCGTCGACGGTGGTGAACGGCAGACTCACCTCCTGCGCCATGAAGCCGTAGAGATGGGAGTCGAGCAAGGCGAAGGCCGTGCCGGCGGCCTCGAGCGAGAACCCCCCGGCAGCAAGGCAGCCCAGGACGGCGTCGTGGTGGCGGATGCTCTCCTGCCCCGGGTTGCGCGGCGAGTCCATCATCCCCACCGCCCACCGGTGACGCAGCAGGACCGTGCGGCCCGAGACCGAGCGGGCGCGCAGCTCGGCTCGCCAGTCGCCGCCGATCACCGGCAGGTGCATCTCGGCGAACACGACGTCGAGCATGGCGTCGAGGAGCGCCTCCTTGCCCGCGACGTGGTGGTACAGCGACATGGCCTCGACGCCGAGGCGACCGGCGAGGGCACGCATCGAGAGGGCGGCCAGGCCCTTCTCGTCCGCGAGGGCGACAGCCTGCGCGATGACGCGCTCACGGCTGAGCGAGCTGCGGGTGCGCGGATTCTCGGGGTGGGCGGACGGCATCCGATCTCCTGGTCGAGGGTTGTACCTGCGGTGACCTATTGGTCGATGTGGGGACGGTCGGGCGGTGAGGCGCTGGGTCGAGGGTGTGGGCAGGTGAGCAACTTGCGCCATCTTACGGCGTAAGGCTACCGTGTTCCGCACCCCCTCAGACTTACGGCGTAAGGAATGTCATGCGAGCCATCGTGCAGGACCAGTACGGCACCAGCGACCAGCTGGCCCTCACCGAGGTGCCCGACCCGACCCCCGGCCCCGGCGAGGTGCTCATCCGGGTCGCGGCGGCCGGCGTCGACCGGGGCACGTGGCACGTCATGACCGGCCTGCCCCTGCTGGCTCGGCTCGGCCTGGGTCTGAGGCGCCCGAAGGACAGGATCCCCGGGCGCGACGTGGCCGGCACGATCATCGCGCTGGGCGACGGCGTCACCGAGCACGCCATCGGGGATGCCGTGTACGGCACCGCCCGAGGGTCGTTCGCCGAGCTCGCGGTGCTGCCGCTCACCCGCCTCGCACCCTGCCCGTCGTCCATCACCGTGGAGGAGGCCGCGGCCGTCCCCGTCTCGGGTCTCACCGCCCTCCAGGCGCTGCGCAAGGCCGGCGTCGGCCGCGGTGATCGGGTGCTCGTCGTCGGCGCCTCGGGAGGGGTGGGCACGTTCGCCGTCCAGCTCGCCGTCGACCTCGGCGCCACCGTCACCGGTGTCAGCGGGCCCGCCAAGGCCGAGCTCGTGCGCTCGCTCGGCGCCGCACGGGTCATCGACCACACCACCACCTCGCTGCGCGACCTCGAAGAGCAGTTCGACGCGATCCTCGACATCGGCGGGCACCGGTCGGTCGCCGAGCTGCGCAGCCTGCTCACCGAGCGGGGAACGCTCGTGATCGTCGGCAGCGAGGGTGGCGGACGCTGGCTCGGCGGGCTCGAGCGGTCCGTCGGTGCGGCGCTGCTCTCACCGTTCGTCAGGCAGCACCTCGTCATGTTCGTCTCGTCGGAGAACGCCGCAGACCTGGTCGCCCTGAACGAGGTCATCGATCGCGGCGCTCTGCGCCCGGTCGTCGAGAAGGCCTTTCCTCTGGAGCAGGCGGCGGCCGCCGTCGACCATGTCGCCTCTGGCGCCTCCCGCGGAAAGATCGTCGTCACGCCCCGCTGACAAACCCCGCTGTGAGTGCGTAAGTGGCTGCCGGAGCAGCCACTTCCGCACTCACGGCGGGGTTCTGATAGCAGAAAACCGGGTGGTTTCGGGCTTTCGGTGCGCCAGAAAAGACTTTTGTTCAATCGCTGGTCAAAAGACGAAGCGACCCACCACACTGACGAACAGCGCCCGAATCGCACGGAGGCGGCTGCCCCGGCAGCCACCTCCGCACTCATGCCATGTCGGTCGTGCTCGTCCGGGCGCTGCCCGCTCAGGTGCGGCTGGGCAGGCCCTCCTGGAGGTAGGCGAGCGCCTGGGCGGCTGTCCACCCCTGCGGATGCCGGGCGATCAGGTCGCGCGGACCGTCGAGGTCCTCGCCGAGGGTCATGATCCGGTCCTCGACGTACCCGTCCTTGCGGTGCTGGGCCATGCCGATCGTCGCGACGAGGCCGTTGCACAGGCACTTCCGCCCCACGGTGTCGTCGACCGACCCACCCTTCTTGACGAACATGTGCACCGGTTCGGCGGCGCAGCGGTAGCCGATGCTGCCGTCCTCGCGCTGGTAGGCCTGGCGCAGGTACGACAGGTCGCACAGCCGAGGCCGGGACTCGTAGACGGCCTCCTCGCTGACCGTTCCGTCGACGGAGATCACCTTGAACGGGAACCCGGTCGGGCTGGCCCGTGGGTCGTTGCGCACGACCAGCTCACCGTCGCGCAGCCGCCCCAGCAGCAGGGACCGGGCCTCGTCGGTCAGCCCCGAGTCCGACGACAGGGCGAAGACGGTGCCGACCTGCACGCCCTGGGCGCCGGCCGCCACCGCGGCGGCCACCCGCTCGGACGTGCCGTAGGCGCCGGCCATCCAGAACGGCAGGCCGATCGCGGCCATCTTCGTCAGGTCGGCCTCGTCACGAGCCCCGTAGACGGGCGCGCCGTGTTCGTCGAGGACCATCTTCCCGCGCGGCGGCGCGGAGTGACCGCCCGCCGGGGGGCGTTCGACGATGAAGCCGTCGGGGCGGATCTCGGGGTCGCGGTGCAGGTACGACGCCAGCTGGTCCAGCGAGATGATCGCGAGGAAGTTCGGGCGGGTGAGCTGCGGCAGGTCGTCGCCGAGCAGCGCGACCGGGTCGGCCTCGACGTAGTGGTGCTCGGTGCCCCCCGAGACGTCGACGGGGATGCGTCCGACCCGTCCCGCGGCGAGTGCCCGAATGAGCTGGGGGATCTCGCGTGGGATGCCCGCGCCCATGAGGACGTAGTCGACACCGGCGAGCATGGCCCCGAGGATGGCCGTCGGGTTGGCCATCTGGATCTTCTCGAGGCAGTTCGTGCCCACGACGCCGTCGTGACCCTCCTTCGCCAGCCACACCTCGGCGAAGTTGCCGACGAGGGCCAGCTCCTGGGCGGCGACCGAGGTGTCGATGGTGAGCTTCGGCAGAGGCTTGTACGGGGCGTCCTCGGCGCGGCCGCCCTCGATGAAGTACTTGTCGAGCACCCGCTGCGCCATCGCCGGGCTGGGGAAGTGCTCGAGGGCTCGCCGGTAGTGCCCGCCCGCGTCGCCGTCCTGGAGGCGGCGGGCGATCACGGCATCCATCGCCGTCCCCGAGATGACCCCGAGCTGCCCGGCGCGCGAGACGGCTCGCGCCAGTCGCCACCCCGAGACCGCGACCCCCATCCCGCCCTGGATGATCGCCGGGTGACGTCGTTCAGGTCGTGGCGCGATGGCCTCGTCGGCAGTCGGCAGCTCGGTGGTGTCGGTCAGGGTCGAGGCCATGGGTGGCTCACCTTCGGTCGTTCCGGGTCTGCGTCGTCGCAGGTGTCGTGTCCGCAACCTACGGTAGCGTAAGTTAGGGCGAAGGGCGCAGCCGGACGAGGTCGCCGGGGCGCAGCTGGGCGGCGCGATCGATCGCGGATGCCGTGAGCACCGCGATCACGGGATAGCCGCCGGTTGCGGGGTGGTCGGCGAGGAAGAGCACGGGAGCCCCGCCAGCGGGGATCTGCACCGCGCCCCGCACGAGCCCCTCGCTGGGCAGCTCCACGTCGCGGTAGGGGGCTGCTCGTTCGACGCGGAACCCGCTGAGCCGCAGCCCGATCCGGTCACTGTCGCCGTGGACGTGCCACGTCGTGCCGAGGAGGCCGCCGAGCGAGGACCCCCACCCGCCGACCCACGCCGACCGTGGCCCGGGCAGCACCTCGAGCTCGGCCACCCCGGTGTCGCCCGAGCCCCAGGGCACCGCATGGCTCGGGTGGGCGGCCTGGTCGACGTGGGGGAAGGTGGCTCCCGCCGGGCCGACGGGCAGCACGTCGCCGGCGCGCACCGGGGGCGGCCCGACCCCGGACAACGTGTCCGCCGAGCGCGAGCCGAGCACCGGCGCGACGTCGATGCCGCCACGCACGGTGAGGTAGGTGCGCAGGCCCGCGGCCGGCATCCCCAGGGTGAGCACCGAGCCGTGGGCGAGGTCGACGAGGCTGGCGTGCCCGATCGGGCGATCGTCGACGCGGGCTGGAGCCGGGGCGCCGGTCAGCGCGACGGTGAGGCGGCCGCGGGCCCGCACGCGCAGGCCGCCGAGCAGCACCTCGAGGGACGCGAGGTGTTCGTCGTTCCCGACGAGGCGGGCGCCCAGTCGGTGTGCCGAGCGGTCGGCGGCGCCGGAGTGGCCGACTCCGACGCTGGCGTGGCCGGGTCGGCCCTCGTCCTCGATGAGCACGAGCGGGCCGGTTTCCAGGACCTCGAGAGCCGGGATCACCGCGACGCCTCGATGTCGACGAAGCGCACCCGGGTGCCGGGGGTGAGCACCGCCGGTGGGCTGCGATCGGGGTCCCAGAGAACGGCATCCGTCGTGCCGATGAGCTGCCACCCGCCGGGGGAGGCCCGCGGGTAGACACCGGTGAACTCCCCGGCCAGCGCGACCGATCCGGCGGGCACCCGGGTGCGCGGGGACTCGCGGCGGGGTACCTGGAGGCGTGGATCGCCGCCGACGAGGTAGCCGAAGCCCGGGACGAAGCCACCGAAGGCCACTCGCCACAGGGTGCTCGTGTGGGCCCGCACGACCTCGGCAGGGTCGAGGCCGGTCATCGCCGCGACCTCCGCGAGGTCGGCGCCGTCGTAGCGCACGACGATCTCGACCTCGCCCTGTGCGGGTGGCGATGAGGGTGGGGGTGGGGAGGCGGCGAGGGCGCGGGCCGCGGCCCCGAGCGCGGGCAGGTCGGCACCCGGCCGGGTGTGCAGCAGCACCGTCCGGGCCGCCGGCACGACATCGCTCACGCCGGGCCAGGGCCCCTCGCCGCGGTCGACGGCAGCCCGCACTCGCTCGTGCAGCGCCAGGACCTCGGCGATCCCGGACTCAGCAGCCCCGGACACCTCGAGCAGCAGCGCGTCCGGGCCGGCGGGCAGGACCGTGAGCCCTCGGCGCGACGCGGGAGCGGGCTCGTCGCTCACGTCGCGGCGGTGACGAAGGGGGTGATGTGGATGCCGGCCCCCTCGAGGGCGTCGCGCACGGCGCGGGCCAGCGCGACGGCATCAGGGGTGTCGCCGTGCGTGCAGACCGACCGCGCGTCCACGGCGACGACCTCGCCCTCGACGGAGACGACGGTGCCCTCGACGGCGAGGCGGACGACCCGCTCGGCCACGGCGTCCGGGTCACGGTGCAGGGCCTCGGGGTGCGAGCGCGGCACCAGGTGACCGGTCGCCGCGTACCCGCGGTCGGCGAAGGCCTCGCCCACGACGGTCAGCCCCTCGGCCTCGGCGATGCGCAGCAGCACCGAGCCCGGCAGGCCCAGCAGGGGGAGGGTGCGGTCGTAGGCGGCCACGGCATCCACGACGGCCCGGGCCTGACCCTCGTCGACGGCGGCCGTGGTGTACAGGGCGCCGTGGGGCTTGACGTACGCGACGCGGGTCCCCGCCACCCGGCACATCGCCTCGAGGGCACCGAGCTGGTAGAGCACGTCGGCGGTGAGGTCGTGCGGGTCCATGTCCATGCGGCGGCGCCCGAAGCCGGCCAGGTCGCGGTAGGAGACCTGCGCCCCGATGACCACCCCCCGCTCGGCGGCCATGGCCACGGTGCGGCGGATCGTCGTGGCGTCGCCGGCGTGGAAGCCGCACGCGATGTTGGCGCTGGTCACCACGTCGAGCATCGCCTCGTCGTCACCGACCACCCAGGTGCCGAAGGACTCCCCGAGGTCGGCGTTGAGGTCGATCCGCACGGTCATGCCCGAAGGCTAGTGTGCGCCGGACATGACACGACCGCCGCCCGGTTGCCCGGACGGCGGTCGTGTGAGGTGCCCCGAGGGGCAACAGGTGGAACGTCAGCCGATGACGGTGATGTTCGCGGCCTGCGGGCCCTTCGCGCCCTGCTGGGTCTCGTACTCGACCTTGGCGTTCTCGTCGAGCGAACGGTAGCCGTTCGAGTTGATCGCCGAGTAGTGGGCGAAGACGTCGGCGGAGCCGTCGTCGGGGGCGATGAAGCCGAAGCCCTTGTCGGCGTTGAACCACTTCACGGTGCCAGTAGCCATAGGAAGGCCTACTTTCTGAGAGAGGAGTACCACCCGCTTGTCGGGGGACTCCGCGTTGGTGATGCCTGTAGTACCTCTGCTCAGAAAGTGCTCTGTCCCGGCGGGACGTTCTGCCACTACTTCACAACGGAAAGCTCAACAACTGGTGACAACACTACCGGCTACCGGCGAGTTCACCACAACCACGTGCCGCAGTGGTCGATCCAGCCTTCGTGGGCTGGCCCGATGACGACCACCAGAGGAGACGGCCAGACCCCCCTGACCCGCCTGACGACCAACTCCGTGGGCACCCACGGGACGGTCGTGGCCCGGGTGCGCAAGCAGTTGTCCGTGCGCCGTGCGCCGTGCCCCGGACCGCGCGCGCGCCTAGGCTGGCCGTCATGGACACACCGGATGCCGTTCGCCCGCCTCTGCGTGCCGCTGACCACCCGCTCGCGACCGCCAAGTACGTGCAGCTGACGACCTTCCGGCGGACGGGCGAGGGGGTGCCGACGCCGGTCTGGTTCGCGCCGTCGGTGGACGACCCCACCCTGTTCGCCGTCATCTCGGTCGACAACACCGGCAAGACCAAGCGGCTGGCCCACACCAAGCGGGTGGAGCTGCGGGCCTGCGACATGCGTGGACGGGTCGCCGAGGGCACCCCCACCTACGCGGGCACCGCCCGGGTGGTACGCAACTCGGCCGGCATCGGCCACGCCCGGCGCTCGGTCGTCGCCAAGTACGGCTTCCCGGCGCGGCTCTCCGACCTCGTCGACAGGGCCGGCACCCTCGTGGGCCTGCGCCGGGCTGCCCGGGCCGGCATCCTCGTGGCCGTCGATCCCGCCCCGATCAGCCGGGGGTGACCAACCGGCCGAGCGCGATCCGGGCCACCGGCGCGTAGCCGACCGCGACCGGCCACAGGGCACGGGTCACGAGCCAGGCGGTGCTGCCGCCCGGGTGGCCGCTGCCGGGCTCGGCCGCGTCCACACCGTGGTCGAAGCTCAGCCGCAGGGGGCCGCTGCGCACGCTCCACGTCCATCGCCGGGCGTCGTGGTCGACGGCATCCACGCGGAACACGGCGACCAACCCGCCCACTCCGGTGACCCGGCCGGTCGTGCCCGGCCGCACCACGGCATCCGGATAGTCCACCTCGCGCAGGTGCGGCGCCCAGATCGGCCACCACACGGGCTGGGTGTAGCGCTCCCACACGGCCTCGGGGGCCAGGTCGCCGGTCGCCGAGAGCCGCAGGCTGCCCGACGCCATGGCGGTGAGTGCGCTGAGATCCACCACTCCAGTGTCCCCCGAGTGACCTATTGGTCGATGTCGGGACGCGGGGTTAGACAGGTCGGGATGCC
>Ga0209174_10001357_pt1 | contig 17417 bp, 15 predicted proteins | sample JI91814BDNA_FD_187505 | JGI IMG/M metagenome (GOLD analysis project Ga0209174, IMG submission 187505) | Wastewater effluent complex algal communities from Wisconsin, to seasonally profile nutrient transformation and Carbon sequestration -... | ecosystem: Engineered > WWTP > Effluent > Algae...
TCGAAGTCTCCAAAGACTTAATTAAGAATTTCATCAAAAAGCGAATCAACGATAGAATGGGGCTTGTTGTATTTGGTGGAGCGGCTTATCTGCAGTCACCGCTCACGAATGATATTGAATCTCTCGTGGAAGTGGTTTCCGAAATTAACCAGAGCACAGTAGACGAGCAGGGGACTGCGATTGGAGATTCAATTATTCTTTCTACGTATCGATTGAAAAACTCGAAGGCTAGATCGAAGGTGATGATAGTAATTACAGATGGCGTTTCGAACACGGGAAAAATTGATCCAATTACAGCGGCGGATACTGCTGATAAGTTTGGAATTAAAATTTATACGATTGGAATTGGAAAGGATTTGCAAGGAGAATTTGAAACTGACTTCGATAGCTTGCAACAGATTGCAGAAAAAACAGATGGGCTCTTTTATCGTGCAACGGATTCGAATGAATTTGCGGAAGTGCTCAATTCCATTGACACATTAGAGAAAGATAATCTCAATGTGAAACCAAGAATTTTTGTGGAGCCTCACTATATGTATTTTCTACTTCCTGCAATTCTTCTTTTAGTTTTTGATTTTCTGATTCGAAGTTTCTATCTCAGGTATTATATATGAAAAATTTAGACTTCTATCATTTACTCCTTCTTATCCTCCTTGTGATCTCAGCGGGAGTTTATATCTTCTATAAAATCAAACAGAGAATGGAAATAGATACATTTATCAAGGTCTACCCGGGAGTTAAGACTAAGATGAGTATGCCGCCAAAATGGCTACTTAGTATTCGATATACTCTGTATGTCATTGTGACTATTCTATTAGCGATTGCTATATTGAATCCTTCTTTCTCTGAGGAAGCAGGTGTGGAAGAGAAATCTGTTTCGGGAGTAGATATTGTATTTTTAGTAGATGTAAGTCTTTCTATGAATGCCACAGACGCTCTACCTAATCGACTTTCTAGATTTAAAGAGACCGTCTTACGCCAATTACCCGCTCTGAATGGAAATCGCCTCGGAATCATTGCCTTTGCGGGAGTTCCTTTTTTGTATTGTCCGATGACGACAGACATTGCGGCATTTTCGGATTATGTGCGAGGTCTTGATGTAGACATGATTCCAAATACTGGAACGAATTTAAAAAGAGCCTTCGGAAAAGCAGAAGAAATTTTTAAATCAGGAAAAGTTTTACGAAACAAAATATTAATCCTCGTAACAGATGGCGAAGACATAAAAGGAAGCACTCCATCAAAAATGGATGCAGATATTTTAATCTGGGGAGTCGGAACAGAAGATGGTGGAAATATTTTCTACAAAGACGAGCAATCAGGCGTCTCCGGATTTGTCACACGCACAGGAAATTTAGTCAGCGATAAGTCCAATTCAGAATTAATCCGCACGAAACTGGATGAAGAGTTTCTATTAGAACTAGCCGCAATCCAAAAAGCGGACTACAGCAATATATCCGCAAACCCACAGAGCGCCGATAACCTCTTACAAAAAATTAACTCCATGAATAAAAACACTTCTTCTAAATTATCCAACCTTTTCAAAAAAGATGGCTATCAATACTTTCTCTACCCTGTTGTTATTCTTTTACTTCTTGATATGAGTTTGTTGGAATTTTTATTTAAGAAGAACTTTTAAAGATTACCAGCGATTACACCGAGGGACACTGATAAAAGATGTCATTCATGGAATTCCAACCTTTCGTTTCGCTCACACGACCGCTAGGCGATTTCGGGAATCTCAAAGAGTAAAAAGTTCCGACCAAGGAGAATAAAGAAATGATGAATACTTGGCTAATATTAATTATCCTATTTTGTGGAGTTGTTACAAATTGTTTTCCTAAAGAGAATATTATTATAAAATCTAAAAAGTTAGTTTTAGACAAAGCTACTTTGTCAATGAAACAGGATGATTTTATTGAAGTAGATGAAGAAGATTTGAGTTATTGGAGACTTATAGATAGAAAGTTTAATTTTTTTAGAATACAGTTCAAAGATGTTTCGAAATCTTATCGGGAATATGACTACGAAGTAAAAGGTGTTCAGTATAAAAAGATTTTTGTATGTATGAATTTTGATGATTGGCGAGAGCGAAGATATTTTTTATGGAGTCTATTTCGGGATTATGAAGAAGAGATTAACTCTATGGTAAATATTACAGTTGTTCTCAGAAGTGTTTATTCGGCAAGCTACGTTAGTAGGGTGAGGGTAAGTGATTGTTTAATTTTAACTGGAGCTTTTGAACCTAAAGACATTCTGCAATAGAAAGAAAATTGAAATATATCATAAAGTTTCTACGAGTGACATCTTTCCTGAATTTTCCTCTAAAAAAACACTTTTAAGTATACTTAAAATATTTACATAAAATCATTAAAGTTTTAAGTATACTTAAAACTTTAATTTAAGGCAAAAATCAATGAATTTTGAAATAGCAGACTTTCCTTTTTTAAAAAGAGAACTCTATGTAAATCGGTTTCTCCCATTTTTGGATAAGAACATTATAAAAATTCTCACTGGTCATAGACGAGTGGGTAAGAGTTATATGCTGTTTCAAATTATTGAGATGTTACGAGAAAAAGGCATTAAGCCTGAGCAGATCATTTACATAAATAAGGAATTAGCAGAATTTGCATCCATTAAAAATCACAAAGACCTTTTATCCTACATCGAAAAATTAAAGAGAAAGAAGAAACAGAAAATTTATCTTTTCATTGATGAAGTCCAGGAGATAGAAAAATTTGAAACAGCACTTCGAAGTTTACTGGCAGAAAATCTTTATGATATTTATTGCACAGGAAGTAATGCAAATATTTTATCGGGTGAGTTGGCAACTAATCTAGCAGGTCGTTATATTGAATTTAAAATTTACAGTCTTTCTTATCCGGAATTTCTTAACTTTCATAAATTAAAAAATAACAAAGACAATGTAGTGCAATATTTTAAATTTGGAGGGTTGCCTTTTTTAATTCATCTTGAACTCAAAGAAGAAATTGTATCAGAATACATGCGCAATATTTATAATACAATTTTGTTGAAAGATGTAGTTGCTCGGTATCAACTTAGGAACGTTGCTTTTTTGGAAAGACTTTTGGAATACTTAGCGGATAATACGGGTAGCCTCGTGTCGGCAAAGAGTATTAGCGATTTTCTAAAATCCCAGAGAATCAATATATCTCCTAATATTATTCTGAATTATATTTCTTATCTAGAAAGTGCATTTATCATTTTTAAAGTGCAACGAGCAGAAATTGGAGGAAGAAAAATATTTGAAATTGGTGAAAAATATTATTTTGAAGAAATAGGAATTCGCAGAACTTTACTAAACTCTAACATCTCCGATATTCATAAAGTATTGGAAAATATCATTTATCTGCACTTGCGCATCGCCGGCTATGATGTGCGTATTGGTAAGCTCGATAATAAAGAAATTGATTTCGTATGTTCGAGAAAAGATGAAAAGCTTTATATTCAAGTTGCCTATTTGATTCCTGATGCAAAAACATTCGAGCGAGAGTTTGGAAATCTTCTTCTAATCAAAGACAATTTTCCTAAGTATGTGGTTTCAATGGATGAAAGGGCAGAAGGCAATCATAACGGTATTAAGCATATACATATTCAGAACTTTCTAACTAAAATCATAAAGGATACTTTACCTTAACTTTTCATTGTTCTTATGTCTGTCTTTATCGCGTGACGTATTTTTTTCAATGGTTTGTTTTAGTGCATCTTCTAAAGAAATTCCCATCTGATTGGCAAGACAAATCAATACAAATAATACATCGCCCATTTCAGATGGAATTGATTTTTCTAAATCTGACTTTTTAAAAGACTGATCTCCATAAGTCCTAGCGACTAATCGTGATAATTCCCCAACTTCTTCCATGAGGAGTGCAAGGTTTGTTAATTCACTAAAATACCTTACACCAATAGTTGTAATCCATTCGTCTACTTGCTTCTGAGCCTGATTAAGCGTTAAATCGGTGTTCATCGGTGTTCATCGGTGGTAGAAATCTTTTTCAAAAGTATATCCGTAATTTCTGGATAACAGCCACCGCTTAGGTGGTGGACGTCTACGAATTTCTGGCATTGGATGGAGCTTGCATGGTCAACAAGGTTTAATACTGGTATGCCGCTTTTGTTTGCTAATTCGATTTTGTCTTTCCACCATACTTCATAAAAATCTGATTCATCTAGAAGTTTTTGCAATGGTTTCGAAATTATAGGTTTGTAGACCAAGACTTGTATATTGTTTTGTTTACAGGTTTCTAAAAATTTTTCAAAGAACTTTTTTTGTGCTGTAGATTCTTTGAAGGATTTATCTCCCTGTTTACGAAAGGCTTGCGCGTAATAGATCTTAGACTCTTTTTCGAAAACATTTTCTGGTATTTCATGAATGATTGGATTTGGAATTCCACCATTATTTTGCTTTGTAGCTAAGTGAACCATCGAGTTAAAGTATTCGAATCCGGCAATTTTGTTTTTGTCTTTGATCCTTTGCATTGCTATATTAAGTCTAGGTGGAAAGCGCACTACGCTAAATAGATTTGCATGAACAAAGCTTTCCATTTCATCACTGGAAAAAAAATCCTTATTCTCAAACATGAATCTCCAATCATAGGCAAATTTAAGTGCATATTCATTGGCTGCGTCTTGAAAAATTTCCGGTATGATTTCTAATACCGCATAATCTATCTTTGCCCCTGCACTCAGCACTGTTTGTAAATTATAATACAAATAGGATGGAGGTGCCATTGGTGCGGAGAAGTTATATGTTGTTATCCGCTCATCTTTTTCGTGAATGTATTTATGGGAAAACTCTCCCATGTGGGAAGTTCCAAATAAGATTAAAAGTTTTTCATCGGGTTTCTTGGTAGATTGGTATGCCATTAGCTGCTCAAGTAAGGCTCCTTTCTCTGCGTAGAATGAATACTCAATCCTTGACTCTGTGTATTTTCTAACAAAGTCAGTCCCGAAAAATTTATCGAAGCAAAAAATAAATCCAGCGAGTAGGAGAGGGTAGAATAAAAATTTGTGTTTTAAAAATGTTTCGTTCATAGTTTAAAATTGGAAGTATACAAATTCCTTTCCGGATTTGCTATACAGGCTGATGAGGAGAAGTAAAATTATATAGGAGAGTGGGATTAAAAATTTTTTCGATTTTAGAATCCAATTTGGAACAGTCTCAAAGTATTGAGCGAGTTGAATGATAAAACTGAAAAAACATAAATAGAGAATTGTTTCAAAGTCAGTTACGCTGATTGGGTTTCCAGAAGACACTGTAAGAATTTTTTTCATGATTAACAGATAATCGCCCATATTATTAGATCGGAACATCATGGCTCCAATAACGAAAACATGGTAGGCATAGAAAATACAAACTAATTTCCACAAGAAACTAGTCGATGTTATTCGCCAATTGAATCTTTCAAATACTCTTTCTAAAGCTAAAATGACCCCATGATAAAATCCCCAAAGGATATAAGTGAAATTAGCCCCATGCCAGAGTCCGCCCAATGTAAAAGTTAGAATCAAATTGATATAAGAGCGAAATTCACCCTGTCTATTTCCTCCTAGCGGTATATAGATATAATCTCTTAGCCATGTAGACAGTGTGACATGCCAGCGTTGCCATAAATCTCTAGCTGAATCTGCGAGAAAGGGCGAACGAAAATTTTCAGGAATTCTAAATCCGAGTAGGAAAGCACATCCACGGGCTATATCGGTGTAGCCGCTGAAATCACAATAGATCTGCCAGGTGAATGCATGTGCAACTAATAGAATCGTAATCCAATCATAATTAGCCGGAGCAGTCCATACTGGATCAATGAGCAGAGCCAGGTTATCAGCGATTAGAACTTTCTTTAAAATTCCGAGTGCAATGAAGCTGAGACCGGGTGAAAGATATTCCGGCTTTGCTTTGATGTTTTTTAATTCAGGTAGAAAGTCCTGAGAGCGCATAATAGGACCTGCGATCAGTTGTGGGAAAAACAAAATAAAAATGGTAAAATCAAGTAGGCTGATTTCCTTTTCTACCTTCTTTCTATAAACATCAATGATATAAGCAAGCATTTGAAATGTGTAAAAGCTGATTGCTAAAGGAAGAATAATTTTAAATGTAGTGCTATTACGGAGATTGGTTAACGCTGATATTCCGCTTAAACTTGCAAATATATCAGTAAAGAAGTAGAAATACTTGAACAGTCCTAGATTTACTAGATTGATTACAACGGCTGTGTTGATTAGCCGCTTTGATTGATTTTTATGAAGTAAGCGGACGAAATAATAGTTCATTCCTACGACTGCTAGGAAATGAACTAGAAAGCCGAGGCTCCATGAACCGTAAAAGACGATAGACGCTATTAATAGCCAGAATTCTTTTCCTTTCTGATTTGGGATTGACCAGAATATAATATAGACCACAAGGAAGAAGGCGGCAAATAGTAGAGATGTGAATAACATAGATTTAACGCTTCTCCGATTTATTTCGTGTCATTTTTTATTAACTCATTCATATTATTTTTTAGATAATCACCGAGTGCTTCGGAAAATAAAACCGCACCGTTGTGATTTAGATGGATTACATCATAGCAATATTCATCTCCATTTTTTCCATCAAATACATTTCTAAAGTCGACGAGGATTGGATTCGGTGAATTTATTTTTGCCAATTCTTCTTTCCATACTTGGACTCGCCCAGCACCACCTAGCTGAGATTCAATGGAATTACTATAGGGTGCAAAAATATTTATTACTTTTATGTTCTTCTTCTGGATATGGGAGTAAATATAGGATAGCCGCTTAAAATATAACTCGGTTTCCGCTGTGCGAGTCTGCACATTGGTAGAATACCTTGCTACCCAGCAGGTGTCAAATATTGCCCGCTTGTGATCGGGATTAGATGTTGGTGGAATTGGGTCATGGTTATTCGTTGGATGAGTCTTAGTCATGCAGTCTTCTAAATTTGCGATACTATAGTCACTCATTTTCTCTGTTCGATCGTTTTCGTATTCATAGAAATTTAGATTTGGATTAGCATTCTTGCGGGAAATGTATTTTAGCCGCTTGCCCGGATCGACTAAAAAATCATTTAAGTCTCTTCTATAGGCAATACTTTTAAAAAGCAAATACGCCCAATCATCGTAATGTAAAAGATAACCCCAACCTTTTCCCGAATCATAATCAAAGTCTATAACTTTTTTGAGCGCGGAAATTTTATCGAATTCATTGATCATTGCAAGAGTAGGGAGGGTAAGGTCGGTTTTGCTCACCCAGGGCATTGTAATTTCTCCAACATAGATCACAAGTTTTACATTTTTAAATTCCTTTAGAACTTCTTCGACTGCGAGGCTTTGCACGATTAGCTCCGAGCCAGGAATTGCTACGGATTGAATTTTGTATCCAGTGTCCTTGATTTTCTCTTGTAAAATAGGAACGGATAATCCTTGATAGGCGACAGACGTTCCAACGATTAGAATATCTGGTTCATGGTTTTGTTTTTTTTCTGTGATATGACCTATGATTTGATTGATATTTGCGGCATAAGATTTCTTTTTCAAGAGTGGTCTATAAAATCCTGCGCAAAGTTGAAAGAGCAATTCGAATCCGATTAGGACTAGGATTGGAATGTAAAAGCGTTTGTCTTTGTAAAATTTATTAAACTCTGTCATGTTGTAGCCTAGAATTGAAAATACATAAAGGTTTGCGTTTCTGCGCCAAAGATGAGAATTAAAAAGATAGCTGCAATATTTGCGAATAATAGTTTGTTTCCGCTTGTTGCCATGAACTCGATATTCTTTTTAGAGAAGTAAGAACTTGCAGCAAAGCAGATAACAAGAAGTATCCCGTAGTCATAATTTGAGTAACTGTCAAGTGCTCTTGAATTTTCTGTTAATAAGAGCATAGATTTAAACATTTCTTTTACATGAAACATTGCTGTTCCGGCCCAATTTGTCTGCGCTCTAAACATTACAAATCCGAAAGCGAGGCAGAACATAGTAAAGACTGCTGAACTGGACTTGTATAAGAATCCACCTTTTTCATTTAGGAAATTTCTAAGACTCGTTTGCGCATATACTCGATGCACAGAAAGCATTACTGCTTGCCAGATTCCCCACGCTATATAGTGATAATCCGCTCCATGCCATACTCCACCGAATAACCATGTGATAAAAATATTTCGATAGGTAATAAAATTTCCACCCCTTGACCCACCGAGCGGTATATAGATATAATCCCGAATCCATGTGGAAAAAGAAATATGCCATTTGGACCAATGGTCTGTTATGTTTGTAATTGTCATAGGAAAGTTGAAGTTCGGGTCAAACTTAAAACCAAACAGTCTTGCAATTCCTATCGCAATATCAGTATAACCCGCAAAGTCAAAATAAATCTGCCAACCAAAAGCAATCGCCCCTGTCCAGACTTCAATTGCATTCATGCTCTGGTAGTTTGCAAAAGTATGATTTACTACTTTGCCTAAATTGTCTGCGAAGACTAGTTTACGCATAAAGCCAATTAGAATACGAGTGATCGCAATCTGAATGTCTTCGTTCATTACAGACAAACGATGGTCTAAGTCGCGGAAAAATGTAGTTGCCCGCACAATCGGACCCGCGACCAATTGAGGAAAGAACGCAACGTAAAGAGAAAAATCTATGAAAGAGCGACGCGCTTCAATCTGTTTACGATAAACATCTATCGTATAACTCATCGATTGGAATGTATAAAAAGAAATTCCAACCGGTAGAACAATTTTTTCTAAAAATACATCTAAAGGTGCTGGATTCAAGTGTAGCAGGTTAATATAATAAGCCACTACGTTAAATGTTCTAAGTTGTGAGCCAAAGATTTGATTGATAATATCTGTAGTCAGGTAGGCATATTTGAAGTAGCCTAAAATGAGCAAGTTAAAGAAAACAGAAATGGATAGAAATATCTTTCTTTGTTTTTCTGTTCTATTTTCGTTATCAATGGCGAGTGCTGCAAAATAATCGATTACAGTGGATAATACGAGTAATGCGATGAAGTAAGTGTTTGTATAAGTATAAAAATAAATACTTCCGATGAGTAGGAAAACCTTCTGCCAGGTTTTTCTGAGAATGTTTCCAATGATAATAGATATAAAAAAGAAAATTAAAAAATGTAAGGAATTAAACTGCATGTCTTTAAACGCTCGAACCTAATCTTTTATGCCATTCAATTAAAAAGGATTCTTCTATCTGACTAGCAGTGGCTAACCATGTCCACTGTTTTTCATCCCAAATTCGCCTTCTTTTGATTGAATCTCGATTTGTAATTGTGAGAATTGCTTCTTTCCATTCGCTTGTTGCAAGCGGGTTGACTAAAATGTCGGTGCCTGATTCCAAAATTTCCCGAAAGACTGGAATGTCCGAGGCAATGCAAACTTTCTGCTCTAGCATTGCTTCTAAAAGTGGAAGTCCAAATCCTTCGTGGATAGAGGGAAATAAAAAAACGCTGCATTTTTGGTAGAGGAGGTTGAGTAAGTTATCGTTTGGATTTTCTAAAAAAACGATTCCTTCCTTTTCCAATTCACCGGAAAGTAGTTTAGCGGTTAATTCCTCTTGTCCCCAGCCACGTCTGCTCGCAATGACTAATTTGTAATCGAAGTCTGGCTTTTCTTTTTTTAAATCTAAGTAGGCTTCAATGACTGTAGAAATATTTTTTCGTGGTTCTAGTGTTCCGATGGTAAATAGGAATTTGCCTTCAATGGCTAATTCATTGTTGCTGATCACTTTTTTGCTTACGCCGGGATAGATTACTTTTAATTTCTTTGCATATTCCGGTCTGAATTCGGCAATTTCTTTCTTTGTGTTTTTGGAGAGGCAAAACACAGTATCCGCGTTGCGTAGTGTCTTCGGAGAAAGTAATTTGTGTTGAATAAAGTTGGCACGAGTCATTGTTTCCGGTGCAGAGCGAAAATTCAGATCGTGGTAGTTTACAAACTCTGGCATTGGGAGTTTGAAATAGGGAAGGAGCTGTAAAGTCCCCCAGAGCATATCAATTCTATCTCGATGAAGATAATAAGGCAAAACAAAATTTAACCAGATTACACCCGGAATTGTTTTCATTGGAACCACAACTGTGACGTTGTTTAGCTTTATGAAATCCATAAACATAGGATGAATTTCTTTGTTAGAGTAGAGGTAGTATTCGAAATGAGAATCTTTTCGGATTAGATATTTCAATGCTTCGAAGAGATAACGAGAATTACCCGTTAGTCCGTAGGCGAGAGGTCTCGCATCGACTGCAATTCTAGGTTTGTATTTAACTTCCATTTGCATTCGATTCACCGGTATCAATTTTCAATAAGAGCAAGTAAAATCCGAGCGATATATAGAGAAGAATGGAGAACATTAAAAAAATTCCTTCCGCAGTAGAGCCTATGATGGAACGAGAGGTTATAATCGTTAATACGCAGAGGCTAATGAAAAGATTCCGCTTGGCACCAGAAATTCCTTCTTCGAATATGCGATGCACAAGGTAGGCTATAGGAAAAAGTAAAACTACCAAAGAATGCACCCAGCTGATTCCGCTAAAAATCACAGAAAGTATAAACAGAATCGAAATAAGTCCTGCATCCGTAAATCCAGTCTTTAATCTGTATAAAAAAGGAATTCCTACAAGCAAAGAGCAGAAATAAAATAGATAGGTGATTGTTCTTGCACCAAAGCTGACAAAAGGCATTCCGAATAACGCCTGATTCAATGGATCCGCCCCAACCATGAAATACTTTGCGATAGTCGCAATCAGGCTTTGGTTGTTTTTCCAGGAACGAAAGGCAGGGTTTTTCATTGCGTTGTTTAATACTAAATCATACCAATTCCCAAGAGAATGCAGGTTGTATTCATGCGAATAAATCGACGGGAGTAATGTCCATGCTCCTGCGAATAACAAAGTATAGCCGAAGCGTTTGAATTGACGTTTGTATAAAAAGTAAAACAAAAAAATGGCAGGCGTGAGCTTAATAATGATTGCAAGAGAGAGAAGTATGCCAGCTAACGCATCCGATTTTACGTATAAAGAAAGCAACATGAATAAGATTAAAATGAAAGCGACTTGATTGTTTGAAACATGACTTTCTAGGTAACGGTAATTAACCGCTAATGTAAAAAAAAGAACTGCAAAAGGATTTTTAAAAGAAATAAACTTTGTAATTAAAAAAAGCGAGGCAAGTAGACAAATGAAATTTATCAGAATAAAAATTGTAGCGGCAGAAGGGTAGCTTAACCAACCGAGAGGAATTAAAAGAAACGCAAAAAGGGGAGGATAGATATACGTTCCCACATTTCCTTTAAGGCTTTCTAGTTTTTTTAAGTTCTCCGCCTTAAACAAGTCCTCTAATTTTATTTCTTCCCGCAGAGTTTCCAGGGATTCAATATTATAAAGGTCTTTTTGTTCAAAAAATAATTGCGAAGCAGTGTAGTAATCGTGGAAATCGCTTTTATTGGAAGCCCGCCCGATACTCTGAACTAACAAAAGCAAAAGTAGTAGTCCAGTAAAATAGGGCATCGCCTGTTTGAATTTTTGAAGCATAGCTGATAAGCAACTTGAAATACGCTCATAAAAAATCAATAGGAAATAATATCTTCAGGATGTTTCAAACTCAGACAATGCTGATGGAAAAATGACTTTTTCAAAGTGCGAACTTTTTTATCATAGTATTAATGCTTCGGGTAAATCGCTTTTTTGATGTCATTCCCGAAATTTTCTGTCGGGAATCTCTACATCTAGAAATCCCCGACATTGCTTGGCGGTCGTGTGTGCAAAGCCAAAGGGTGAAATTTCGAGGATGACAACGTTAGAACTTTTATTACGAATTTAGAAAACCAAAATGCTAAACCTATCCGATTATAATTTTCATCTTCCAGAAGAGTTAATTGCTCGTTATCCGGCAGAAAAGCGGGATGAGTCGAGGCTTATGATTGTTAATCGTAAGTCAGGAACCATTCATATAGAATCTGTCTTTAGAAGTATTGAAAAACATTTTATTAAAGGCGATCTATTGGTGTTCAATGAAACTCGTGTGAGTAAAAGAAGAGTTTATTTAAAGGACAAGTCCGGTAGAGAGTTTGAATGTGTTTTTTTAGAAAAGAATTTTTCGGGTGACAAAGAAGTCTGGAAATGCTTGCTAAAAAATGTCCGCAAGTTAAAGCCAAACGAGAAATTATTTTCCAATCGAGAAGATATTTATTTTACTCTCAACCGAAATGAAGAGGGCGATATTTTTTTATTTCCTTCTGTCTCAATTTCAGAGGAAGTCTTTGATTCTATTGGGACAATTCCAATTCCCCCTTATATGAAGCGAAAAGCGGAAGCAGCGGATAATGAGCGTTACCAGACAATCTTTGCAAAGTCTCCCGGCTCTGTTGCCGCACCTACTGCCGGACTTCATTTTACAGAAGAGTTAAAGACTTCCTTGCAAGAAAAAGGAGTTCAAATGTCATCAGTAGAACTCTGTATCGGCTACGGAACATTTTCCCCGTTGACAGAAAAACAAATTCAGGAAAAGAAATTACACGAAGAAGAATTTCGAATTTCGGAAAAAACTCTTGCTGATTTAAATGCGGCTAAAGGAAAACAAAGAATTATATCGCTCGGAACTACAACGTTAAGAACTCTTGCCTCTTCGTATGATGCGAATACTGCTCGTTATACGAAGCAACAAGGAATTACAAATCTTTTTGTTCAGCCGGGTGATAGAGTAGATTCGATTGACGGGCTCATTACAAATTTTCATCTGCCCGAGAGTAGCTTACTCTTATTAGTCGCTGCTTTTGCAGGAAAAGAGCTTATCCTAGAGGCATATCATAAAGCAATCGAGAGTAAAATGCGTTTCTATTCCTATGGCGATGCAATGTTTATTTTCTAAGCCAAATGGATGTCTTTTTACTTTTCGGAATTACTCGTTTGACCTTTGGTTTTGTTGGCGAATTGATTCAGGCTCTAGCCCTAATGGACGCATGCGTGAGGAGTTGTCCTTGGGCTTAATTTTAAAAATAAATTTCTTTACAATTTAGGATTGGATTTCTAATTTAATTAAAACCTATGCAACATTTTTTTTCTCGTTCAATCCTTGTGCTTATTCTCCTAAACCTTTCCTGTATTGCGATTTATGAAGAGATGAATCGAGTCAGCCTGAGTGAAATTAAAAAAAGAGGAAAACTAAAAGTTATCACCTCGTATAACGCGAATAGTTATTTTATTTACAAGGATCAAGCGATAGGTTATGAGTATGAACTTTTGAAATTACTCACTAAGGATTTAGGCGTTGAGCTAGACATTCAGGCGTCTAACGATCTTGCTAATCTTGACTATATGTTAAACAGCGGAGAAGGGGATTTAATAGCGGCTAATACCATTGTGACGCGAGAGAAGGGACGACAACTCAAATTCACAGAGCATTTGATGACGACGACACAAGTTCTAGTCCAACGAAAAAAAGGATTTGTAGTTCGCAAAAAGATTACAGAATACATTGATAATACAGTTGATTTAATTGGTAAAACAGTTCATGTGCGGGCTAATTCAGATTATCACATCAGGCTAAAGAAATTACAAGAAGAATTAGGTGGAACAATCAACATCAAAACAATTCCTGAAAATATTACAACTGACGAACTCATCGAGCAAGTTTATAGTGGTGAGATAGATTATACAATTGCCGACGAGCAGACTGCTTTGATTAACAATGCCTATTATAGTGAATTAGACATTAGCCTCCCGATTAGCTTTCCGCAGAAGATCGCTTGGGTCGTTAGGCGAAACTCTCCAGAGCTTTTGCAGTATATCAATGACTGGATTGAAAAAAATCAGGCAAAGATTACAGAAGTGCAAGACAAATACTATCGTAAGTCTAGAAATCAAATGCAAGAATTGAAAATTGAATCCAAGCCTAAGAACAAATCACACTTATCCGCTTTCGATGAAATTATCAAAGAGCAAGCGAGCGTGATTGGTTGGGACTGGAGACTGTTAGCCGCTATCATTCATCAGGAATCAAAATTCAATCCGAATGCAAAATCATGGATGGGAGCAAGTGGACTCATGCAGCTAATGCCAGAAACCGCTCAAGGTCTTGGTGTGAGTCTGGCAGAAATCAATAACCCACGAAAAAATATTACTGCCGGCGTGAGGCATCTTAAATATCTGGATGGAATTTGGCAGAAAACAATCAAGGAAGACGAAGAGCGTGTAAAGTTTGTTCTTGCTTCTTATAACGCCGGGCAAGGGCATGTGATTGACGCAATGACTCTCGCACGTTTCCAAAATAAAAATGCAACTAAATGGGACAAGAATGTTGCTGAGGCTATGTTGTTATTATCCGATCCTGCTTATTATAATGGATACGGAGTTCGCTATGGGTATTGTAGAGGTATCGAGCCATACAAATACGTGACAGTAATCATGGCAAAATTTACTGAATACAAGGAAACAGTTAAGAAATGAGAAAATCTTCTGATTTACCCTTGACATTAAGTTTATACTTGTTACCAATGTGCTAAGTCCCAATCATTTTAGGAGAAATCATTTATGAATCAATACATGGTCGACATAACCTTACCTGAATATATTTCGGAAGAATTTATGTCCTTGATTCCCTTTCAAAGAAGTCAAGTCAATCGACTGATGGGTCGTGGAATTCTCAATAGTTATTCTCTCTCCATGGATCGAGGAAGAATCTGGGCAGTCGTAAATGCCGACACCCAAAAAGAAGCGGAAAGAACAATCGGTTCTTTTCCCTTGGTAAAATTCATGCGTTATGAGATACATGAACTAGCATTTAACAACAATATTGCGCAGATAATGCCGCGATTCTCTTTGAACTAAGAAACAGGATTATATAAAAGGTTTAAAATTTAATGAAATATACAGTAACGCATAAGTTTAATTATTCGCTCTTTGATTTACTCCGCGCTCGCGAAGATAGATACAAATACTTGGATAAATTTCCAGATCTCAAAAATGTAACATTACTCGAAGAAAGAAAAGAAGGCAAATTGATTTTCCAAAAAAGAAAAGTAAGTCTTGCTTCTTCTCTTCCACCTGTTCTTGTTCCACTGCTCGACGATGCATCATTGATTGAAGAGTCAACATTTAACACTGAGACAAACACTCACGATTTTAAAATTGCTCCTCCAAAGAACGAAAAGACAGTTACTATCACAGGACATAGCGTCTATCGTTCCACATCGGATGGATTTTCGGAAAGAGTTTACAATATCGAAGTCAAATCAGGCGTTTTGTTTATAGGCAGCCTTGTCGAAATCGCAATTGAAGAAATTCATAAACACAGTTTGGAAAAAGATAAGAATTCGATTCAGAAATTTCTAGACGATAAAATGGAAAAGTAAAATTGCCGAGTGCGAAGTAAAATAAGATTAGGAATGGTTCTAAGTGCTATAAATGAACCAGTATTATATGTCATTCCCGAAATTTTCTGTCGGGAATCTCAATATTTTGAGACCCCCGACAGAAAAATTCGGGGGTGACAACGTTACTCCGCTTGTCTTTCAAAAAAAATAATTCTACAGTTGTGAGTAATAACGTGAAAAAAATTAGAACGGGAGTAATCGCTGCGGCGGGAAAGGGCACTCGTGCTTATCCGCGCACGAATTTTATTCCAAAACCACTTTTTAAAATCGAAAACAAATCTATTTTACTGAGAAATATTGAACTTTTACACTACAAACTCAAAGTCGAAAAAATTTACATTCTAGTCGGGCATCTAAAAGAGCAGATGCTCGAAGAGATCGAAGCATTAAAATACATCGAACCTAAGATTGTAATTGAAGCGGTGGATTGGACTACAAAAGGTCTTGCGTCTGACGTTGCTTCCCTAGAGGCTAAGATAGGTGAGCCGTTCATTCTGATTTTGGGCGATGAGTATTATTACAAAACCAATCACGAGAAATTTCTAACGACTTACAAGCAAAATAAAAAGCTCGTCGCATCGATTGGAATTTTAAAAACTTCTGTGATGTCTCGGATTCGTAAAAATTATTCCGTTGAATTAGATGGAATGAGAATTAAAAACCTTGTAGAAAAGCCAGATGATCCGCCAAATGAATGGCTTGGTCTAGGCTCTTACTTATTTACGCCTGCCTATTTTGAGTATTTCAAAAAAACTCCACCATCTCCTAAAAGTGGAGTCATCGAAATTACAGATGTAATTGACCTAATGGCAAAAGAGACTAATCAAGTGTATGCGACAGAAATTGAATGTGATTATTTCAATATCAATTCCATGCAAGACTATCACTACGCCGTGTATGAAGTTCGGAACGATTTATTTAATCAGTATAAGATTTCTCTTATCATCCCAACGCATAATAACGAACGTTCTATTTCGGATGTGATTGTAGACTTCAAAGACAAGGTGCATGAAATTCTAGTAGTAGATGCAGAGTCGTCCGATACGACAGTTGAAATAGCTAAGTCTTTTAAGACTCAAATAGAACATTATTTTTACGGAGAAAAAAAGGAATACGAGGGAGTTCAGATTCGTCAGGGCTTCAATCGAATTACGGGAGATATTGCGATTATCGTTTCGCCTGACGGTGCATTTCGCTCTAAAGATTTACCAAAACTTTTAGAGTATATGAAAGATTGCGATATGGTCGTAGGCACTCGCACTACAAGACAGATGATAGAGCAGGGCTCTAATTTAAAACCGCTTCCTCGTTTTATTCACCTAGCAATGGGTAAACTCATTGAAGTGCTTTGGTGGAATCAAGAGCCGCGGTTTACGGATGTTGACTGCCGTTATATGGCTATCTGGAAAGATTCGTATAACAGGATTAAGCCCTCACTTGAAGTGCAGGGAAAAACTTACACGGTCGAGATGATGATTGAAATTATTCGCGCTCATATGCGTTGTATCGAAATTCCAATTTCTTATTTTAAGCCTGTGGAATCACAGCCTTATAAATGGAAAGATGCGTTTCACGATGCAGCGGCCATTATGAAGATTGCGTTCAAAAAAAGAAGAGAAGATTCAAAGAATAAAAAAGCAGAGGAGTAATTATGAAAGTATTAGTAACAGGTGGTTGTGGATTTTTAGGTTCGCACGTATGTGAGTCGTTTGTCAAAAAAGGTTGGGGCGTTGTAAGTTATGATAGCATGACCAAGTATGAATTAAAACGCACCGGCTACGGAACAGATGCCACAAGAGATTTCAATTGGAATTATTTAAAAAAATTAGGCGTAACAATGGTGAAAGGAGATATTCGAAATAGCGAGCATCTTCTCGACCGCACACAGGGTTGTGATTTTATTATTCACACTGCAGCTCAACCTGCGATGACAATTTCCTGGGAAGATCCTGAATTAGATATGACGACTAACGTTGTTGGAACGTTTAACGTTTTAGAGACAGCTAGAAAAAGAAAAATTCCAGT
>Ga0209174_10001358_pt1 | contig 17411 bp, 19 predicted proteins | sample JI91814BDNA_FD_187505 | JGI IMG/M metagenome (GOLD analysis project Ga0209174, IMG submission 187505) | Wastewater effluent complex algal communities from Wisconsin, to seasonally profile nutrient transformation and Carbon sequestration -... | ecosystem: Engineered > WWTP > Effluent > Algae...
AACTTGCAGGTAACTTGGCTTTATTGACACAAAGCCAAAACAGTAAGTTCGGTAACAAATCGTTTGACAAGAAAAGTGAATTGTTTCAGGACACAGCTTTATCAAGTTACACCGAAATCAGAGAAAAAACTCAATGGACTGAAATAGAAATTGCTGAACGACACAAACGTATTTCTGACTTTGCTAAACAGTATTTTAATATTCAAAATTTATGACAGAAAGTAGAGAAGAATTAACTGAACAACTCAAACTAATTCAAGACAAGAAACAAAAGGCAGTTACAGCACAATCTTATGAAATGGCTTCAACATTACGTGACAGAGAAAAAGAAATCTTGAAAAAACTTGACGAACTAACCGAGAATGACGAGAAACACAGCAGGTAACAGCGGTTTTGCAAAAAAGCGGGTTCAGTGGTTAATTGAACATTCTACCTCGTATCAACATTTGTGGTTTATTGACAGTTTAGTACTTCGAAATCCGCTTCTTCGCAAAGCCGCAAAACGTTGGCTGCAACATATTGGAACTGCACGTTTACAATTGATATATGAATCTTGACGACGAAGTAATATTTAATAAAGCGATAAAACTTCAAAATAACAATCGGCATAGAAATGCTTTAAAAATTCTATTTTCTTTAGAGAGAAAATATTCAAAATTTAGTCCTCTTTATGGCTTGATTGCTTCGTCGTTTTATCAAATTGGAGATTTCAAGAACAGTGCGAAATACTTTAAAAAAACTTTGAAATTAAATCCTGATTCTGAGTTAGCATCGTTAGGACTTTTTCACTCACTAAAGGAAATGGGGAAACTTAAAAGTGCTTTCGGGGAAATGGATAGGTTTTTGAATCTTAATAAGTCGAACCTGTATAAGACCACCATTTTAGAAATGATTGAAAATATTTCAACTTATACAAAGAGATACCAACAAGACATTATAAAAAAGTACAGCTAACTACTGGCATTACTATGCTGACAGCCAACACATGTATTGCTGGCAAATGGGGCTTGACGGAAAAACAATCAGCTGCAAATCGCTATTGTACTGCATCCAGGCTTGACGGAATTCTGTTCGGCGGTTAGTTGTTAGCTTGTACTTTTATATCATTATTCGGCTGCAGTTGCGGGCAGACACAGCATCAAATATCCCATCTGCGGCAATACTGGTTCGTTAGCTGCAAATTAAAATGACCGATAACATTCCTATAGAAAATTGGTGGACAGGCCTAAGTAAGCAATATAGAAATTATATGGGTTCTGGCTATGACTTGATTGAATATCTTGACAAGACAATTCAACAAAGCAGTCAGACCGAAAAAATTGAAATCATAAATTTTTTAACTCAAAAGGCAATTAAGCAGGAGGACGGTTATGTAATAGCTCTTGCCGTACTGGAAAAACATTGTAATGACGACTGCTTAGAATTGATATTTGAAAAGGCAAAGCAAATAGACATGTCCGACCAAAAGATAATTTACTATCTAAATGTAATTGGGAAACGAGGTACTGAAAAGCATAAGCAAATACTAACAGACTTTTTATTGAACGACGACTTAAATGAAAATCATTCATTTGTTCATTGGTCTGTGTATCCTAACTTTCCTGACTTATTTGCCAATGCCTATTCAAAATATCTCGTAGAGACCGATTATAAACAGTGGTCTGGTTCTGCAATTGTCCAGGCCTTTATGACACATCCAAAAGCACTCGGACTTGTCAAACAGTTTTTAGAAACTAACGATAAAAATGTTTGGCAAAATTTGAAAAAAGATTTGCAGCAAGAATTGACAAAAGACCTTTGGGACAAGACGAACAAGATAGAGATTGAAACGCTAATCTGCAGCTAACATCGGCTTGCTACTAAGCTGGCAGACGAACATATTCTCATCGTTCTGTTCACTATCAGCTTTTGTTCGGGCTGAAGAATATATTTGAGCTTTAGTAGTTAACTTCATCATCAGTTTTTCATTCGGCTTCGGCTCCGGTCTGAACATCATAAAATATCAGCACAGCAGCAAGCCGTAACCGTTAGCTTTATGGCTAATACATCACTTGCTGTTTAAAATCCAACTGCCAAAAATGAAGATATTTTTTCTCTTACTCTGTTTTTTACCGGTATTCGCAATTTGTCAAAATACATCCGGAGTCGGTAGATTTTGCGAATTGAAAGAATGGAACCTAAAAGGTAACATTAAAAAAATCACCAATTATATTTTTGACAATATAGATCCTGCATTTGCAAAATCCAAACTAGTTGACACAGCCAAATGCGACAGAAGAAATATTGCAACCTATGACAGGAACGGGAAATCTAATCAGTCTTGAAAATATAACAAAATCAAAAACGGGAAAAGTGATAATGAGAGGTGAAAGCAGAATGATTTATTTCCAAAATAAAAGAGTTAGCACCCAAATTTTAAACGGAGATACATTTTCGGTTGCAGTCAGACAGTGGATCAGCGACTCTTCTTATACAGATACAATAAAAAATAATGTGAATCAAAACACAGGATTAAATATCACGGTTTTAGATGAGAACGGAGTTATCAAGTGGCAACAAATTGAAAGTCTTAAAGAATATGACATAGCTAGACCAGTAAAAATATATTTCAAATTTAATGACAGAAAACAATTAATTGAAATAGTAAGCCAATCCGAAAACGGAAATCAAACGGTCGAGACAAACAAAGATTTTACTTTTGATAAAACAGGTAACCCAATAAAAAGTATGAAGCAACAAAGTACCAAAAGCACCTTAATCATCAGGAAGTATGAATACTATTGATAATAGCCCCTGTTGTCAATAGCCTTTTTTTAACCCTCATCTCCTTTGAAACCATCCAAATTACAGTACAGATTTGCTAATATCCCAGCCTCCCTGTCTGTAAATTGGTAGCCATCGGGGCTCACTCTGCATCAAACAGTATATCTATTTCACCATAAACCCTGTAACTTCCTCAAAATATTGGTAGTCAAACCAGGTTACAAAACTCGCTGCATGAAAAAATTACTCCCTTTTCTCCTTGCCACTTGCTTCTCAATTAACCTCTCAGCCCAGTCCAATAACCAGGTCAGCATCGGCACTATCGACAGTCTCCAGTCCCGGATCCTGAATGAACAAAGAAAGGTCTGGGTCTATGTACCCGATAGCTGGAAACCCGGTTCTACTCAACGGTATCCGGTTGTTTATCTGCTGGACGGAGACGGCCATTTCTTCTCCGTAGTAGGTATGATCCAGCAACTGAGCCAGGTGAACGGGAATACGATTTGTCCGGAGATGATTGTAGTGGGCATTCCCAATACCGACCGCACCAGGGACCTGACCCCTTCCCATGTGGATGCTGACCCGCCCTTTATGGACAGTGCTTTTTCCAAAACATCAGGAGGTGGTGAAAAATTTGCGGCTTTTATCCGAAGTGAGCTGATCCCGCATATTGATTCCCTCTATCCCACACAGCCCTATAAAATGCTGATCGGTCATTCCTTTGGCGGACTGACCGTGATGAATATCGTGATGAACCATACCAGCATGTTTAATTCCTATATCAGCATTGACCCCAGTATGTGGTGGGACAAAATGAATTTCCTGAAAGCCGCTAAAAAACAACTGGCGGAAAAGAAGTTTAATGGTACCAGCCTCTACCTGGGTATTGCCAATACCATGGAAGAGAACATGGATTTCAATACGGTCCAGAAAGATACAACCCTGAGCAGCAAACATATCCGGTCCATTATTGAACTGGATAATGAGATAAAGAACCGGAAGCATAATGGATTAAAATATGCCAGCAAGTATTACGGCAACGACGATCATAGTTCCGTTCCCCTGATTGCCACTTACGATGCCATGCGTTTTATTTTTGAAAAATACCGCTTCAAACTTTCTTACAAAGATTATACAGACTCCACCTCAGACCTCGCCGGCAAATTCGCCAGTCATTATCAGGAGGTTTCCCAGCTCTTTGGTTATAAAGTCCTGCCCCCTGAAAACATGATCAACGGCATGGGATATGAATTCTTACAGCAAAAGCAGTTCGCCAAAGCAGGACGTTTCTTCAAAATGAATGTGGAGAATTATCCGGACAGCTATAATGTATATGATTCCTATGCCGATTATTTCGCTGCCAATGGTGATAAAGCAAAAGCCATTGAGTATTTGAAGAAGGCGCTGGCGATTAAAGAAAATCCGGATTCACGGAGCAAATTGAATAAGTTGATGGAATAGAGCCGATGATTTGATAGCAATAAAAATGCTCCAAGATCATTCTACTCAATTTTGGAGTGTATTGACGAAAGTTTCAATCTGTCGGGCACAAAATTGAAATACCTGGATAACAATCAATTATAGAAAATGGCGAAACTCATTGAACTAGATTATTTCGTATATTTTTGAGTTGGCAGCAATTCCCCCTCAACTATTTGATACAGCATTAATTCATTAAGTCTCAGATGGACAAATCTTGAGCAAAAACTCAGTAAATATTCGGTTGATTTTTATACCTTGCTAAATGTTATTCTTGAATCTAATAAAATAAATCATATGCTTGATAAAATTGAAAAAGAAATAGATGCCATCAAGACAATACTAACTGCTCTTCAATCTCTTGATGAAGATGTAAGAAAAAATGTTGTAGAATATGTTTTAAAACGACTTAATTATGATGGCATCCCATCAAACCCGGTGACTCCGTCCACAAGCGGGGCTGCTAGCAGTATTTTTCAAACAGCTACGACACATGAAAGCGATGCAGTGCATATTAAGCAATTCAAAGAAAGTAAGCAACCTAAAACAGCAATAGAAATGGCTGTGATCGTTGCGTATTATTTACAGTATCTAGCTGAATCAGAAAAGAAGAAAAATACAATTGGCACAGCAGATTTACAAACATGGTTTAGGATCGCTGATTTCCCCTTACCCAGTGGAGATTTGAGATATAGTTTGCAAAATGCTAAAAACTCGGGTTATTTAGATTCTGCAGGGCATGGTGAATACAAGTTAAATGCTATCGGCTACAATTTAGTAAAGCATAATTTGCCTCGAGGTGAAAACTCAGTACCAGTCAGAAAGCCGAAAAGAGGCCCTGCGAAAAAAGGACCGGTGAAGGGTGCAAAAAAATCAACTAAGAAATAATGCTTGCTGAATTTACAAAAGAAGTAGAAGGCCTAAAAAAATTGGTCTCCAAGAGCACAGCTATCAATGTCAATTCGCAAAAAATAAAAAATCTTGCAATTGAAACTGTCAAGCATTTTTTTTCTAAATACCAAAACTATCTATCAGAAAATAATTTACTTGACGAAAATAGTTTACAAATAACAAATTCTTTACAAGATTTGCTTCGGTTAACCCACGGAAATAATCCCAAAAGTAAATATCTCGCACTCCTAAAAACGATTGAAAAGCTATCGAAAGAGCTTAATATTAAAGATGTAGTTAAACCTTTAACTAAAGAAACTCCAGTTCATCATGATGACCAAATGTTAATTAGCACCCTCGAATCAGTCGTACCGACAGCAGCCTTGTCATATAAACAGGCATTGATTGACTTAAATGTTTGCAATCATAAGATCTCATATCGGGGGACTGCTGCAGAACTCAGAGAAGCTCTCAGAGAAACATTAGATCATTTAGCGCCAGATAAATCCGTATCATCAGAACCAGGCTTTAAATTAGAGCAGGGGCAGACAAAGCCCACAATGAAACAAAAGGTACGGTATATCTTAAAAAAGCGAGACCTTAATGACACTAAAAGAATACCAGCAGAAAAATCTGTGGAAATGGTAGATGAAATAATAGGCCAAATAGCAAGAGCCACGTACAATCGAGCGTCACTTTCAACGCATGTAGAAACAACAAAAAATGAAGTATACCAAGTCAAAAGGTATATTGACCTAGTCTTCCATGAAGTTCTTGAGTTAGGGCACAAATAGAACTGCTGCCAACATTGGGTTTTGTGCAAGTGTGGCTTGACAAACTAACTTCAGCCAATTGCAAAGCCAAACTGTGGTTCGGGCTGGACAAACACCGCTGAACATTTTATCTTAACTTCAACTTGATATTTTCAATCAGGAGCGGCTGTGGGCGGACGGAATACTAATGCCACACCTGCACAAAGCCCTGCTCGTTAGCAGAAATTATAAACAAACCCTCATGAATAAATTGACCTCTTTAATTCCGCTATTACTTATTTATCAAATTTCCTTTTCTCAGAAGGTATTAACCTCATGGAGCCAACAAAACATTGAAAATTATACAAAGGAAATGTATGATGAAGCTCAAAAACTTACGTCGCCAGAACTTCTGACCAAAAATTTAAATGATAGTTATTGGAGCGAAGTATTTTTAACATTGAATGCTTCAATAAATAGTCATTCAAAAGACACTCTATATTTAAAAGAATTAGCAAGCCAGATCACAGACAAGAAAGAAACTAAACTAAAGGGAACCAGTCGGTTAATTATTTGGGATAGAATAATTAGTGGTGATATAATTTTTGAAGGTAAAGGGCTAGTCATAGAGAATGACCTGTTCCGTGTCGCGGGCAGGGCAAATCAAATTTTGCAAAATTTAGCAAACAAAAACTTTGGATATGTCACCCTTAATTCCACTGACAAGGAACTATCAGAACTTAAAAACAGGTGGATAAACTATTTATCAAATAAGCCGGTTGAAGTATATAAGTCAATTGAATATCCGAATGCGAAAATTCCAGAAATAAGTAGCTTAAATGCAGTGCAAGCCTTAATCATTTCATTGCAAGACAATCCTGGTAAACAGCAAATCACAAAAAACTGTCTAAAAAAAGTATATAATCTGGATGAAATGCCCAAAGAAAAAGGTTCCTCGGCTAGCTATTGTAACCCCGACACATATACATTCTCATACTTAGGACTTCTATTCGGTGAAACGAAATTTGACGAAACCAAAGATGCAAAGTGGTGGCAAAACATTTGGGATACTAACCATGCTAAATTAATTTGGAACCGCGACAAGGGCATCTACGAAATAAAAGAATAACTTCTGCTAACATCGGGTTTGGCGCAATGGCGGCTTTCCGAACATAAACTTATCGTCCCGTTCTCTAATCAGCTTCAGCGGCAGGCCATCCGGATTTCTAATGAACAAACAATAAATTTGTAACCTTATACTTGATCGGGGTTGGCAGCTCCAGGCTGACGGAACACGGAATACCGCCACAGCGCTAAGTCCCGCTCGTTCCAAAATCACCCGTCCTCATTTCCACAGCCCTGATTTGCCCAAACTATTCCCCTCTTCACTTCCGCCTACAATTTCCTAAATTACAGGACAGGATCACCCATCCACCCGTTCCCCTTCCTTTCACTAACTGCTTAAGTTCATGCACATGAAAAATCATAAGATTGTTTTGCTTTTCATTGCCTTTCACCTTTCCATCTCCCTCCTGGCACAGCAGGACATGGCCACTGCCATCAGCAGCAAAAACTTTGACCCCGCCACCCTTTTATGGTATGATGCCCCGGCCAAAAAATGGGAAGATGCCCTGCCCGTGGGGAATGGCCGTATTGGCGCCATGGTCTTTGGCAGAAATGCAGAGGAGAGAATCCAGCTGAATGAAGAAACCTATTGGTCGGGTGGGCCTTATTCCACCGTGGTCAAGGGAGGTTATAAAGTGTTACCCGAGATCCAGAAAAAAGTATTCGAAGAAAAATACCTGCAGGCCCATAATTTATTCGGCCGGCACCTGATGGGCTATCCGGTAGAACAAATGAAATACCAGTGCCTCGCCAACCTCCACTTGTTTTTTAAAAACCAGGATAGTATCCGCAATTATAAAAGATGGCTGAACCTCCAGACCGGTATTGCAGGAACTGCTTATACCGCTAACGGCATTACTTACCTGCGGGAGGTTTTTGCCTCCGTTCCTGATCAGGTGATCGTGGTGCGGATTACGGCCAGTCAGCCCGGCAGCATTTCCCTCACCGCTAACCTGCGGGGAGAAAGAAACCAGACACATTCCAATTATGCGACCGATTATTTTAAAATGGATGGTTATGGAACGGATGGCCTCATCCTTAGCGGCAAATCAGCGGACTACATGGGTGTAGAAGGAAAGCTGAGATATGAAGCCCGGATCAAAGCCGTAACTGAAGGAGGAAGCATCCGCACCGATGATGTTGACCTGATTATTGAAAACGCCAGTACCGTCACCCTCTATTTTGCAGCCGCTACCAATTTTGTGAATTATAAAGATGTAAGTGCCGATCAGCATCAGCGGGTGGACAACTATTTTAAAAAAATAGCCAGCAAATCATTCGAACAGATGGCAGCGGCGATGCAGACTGATCATCAGCAATTATTCAACCGGGTAGCATTGCAATTAACCAATACCGCCAACTCTTACCTGCCAACACCCGAAAGAGTCAAAAAAATTCAAACCGAACCCGATCCCTCCCTCGCTGCTTTGACTTACCAGTTCGGCCGTTATCTCATGATCGGCTCCTCCCGCCCCGGTACCGAACCCGCCAACTTGCAGGGCATCTGGAATGATAATATGAACCCGATGTGGGATTCCAAATACACCACCAATATCAATACACAAATGAATTACTGGCCGGTGGAATCTGGGAACCTCTCCGAATGTGCCGAGCCACTCTTTCGCATGATAAAAGAATTAACTGACCAGGGTACTCAGGTGGCCAAAGAACATTATGGTGCCCGCGGATGGGTCTTTCACCAAAACACCGATCTCTACCGGGTGGCCGCTCCGATGGACGGTCCTACCTGGGGAACATTCACCGTTGGCGGTGCCTGGTTATGCACGCATTTGTGGGAGCATTACCAATACACCATGGATCCCAATTTCCTGAAAGAAGCATTCCCGCTGATGGAAGGATCCGTACAATTCTTTCTTGATTTTTTAGTGCCACATCCCAATGGAAAATGGCTGGTGACGAATCCCTCCACTTCCCCTGAAAACTTCCCGGATGGTGGTGGCAATAAACCTTATTTCGATGAAGTGACGGCCGGCTTCCGCGAAGGCACGACCATCTGCGCCGGCTCTTCCATTGATATGCAGATTCTCTACGATCTCTTTGGCTATTATATCGAAGCGGCAAAAGTGTTGGGTAAAGAAGATGCATTTGTTGAGCAGGTAAGAACGGCAAGAGCGAAACTGGTACCTCCGCAAATCGGCAAGGATGGTTCGCTGCAGGAATGGGCCGATGACTGGAAATCGCTGGAAAAAAACCACCGGCATTTTTCTCATATGTATGGTCTCTACCCCGGCAAAGTGTTGTACGAAAAAAGAACTCCGGAACTGATCAATGCTTATAAAAAAGTGCTGGAAGAAAGAGGTGATGGTTCCACCGGCTGGTCAAGGGCCTGGAAAATGGCGCTCTGGGCAAGATTGAAAGATGGCAATCGCGCCAATAAAATCTATAAAGGTTATTTGAAAGAACAATGCACTGCTTCCTTCTTCGCCATCTGCAGCAGGGCCATGCAGGTGGACGGTAGTTTTGGCGCCAGCGCGGCGATTACTGAAATGTTGCTGCAATCACAGGAAGGTTTTATACAATTGCTTCCCGCCCTTCCCGATGAATGGAGCGAAGGCAGGTTCAAAGGAGTTTGCGCCAGGGGCGGTTTTGAACTCGACTATAGCTGGGCCAATAAAAAAATCACCGCACTGAATATCTTATCCAAATCCGGTGCCCCCTGCAAAATTGAATGGAAGCAAGGATTAAAAATCACTATGAATGGGAAAGCGGTAACTTATAAAAAACTCCCCAATGGATTAGCGGAGTTCAATACCATCAAGGGGATGGTTTACCAGGTTCAATAATATAGTCTCTTATAAAAATGAAATACATGAATCGACATTTTGCTGCCGTATGGCTTATCGTTCTTTGTTGTAATCTGACCGTTTGGAGCCAGGACAAAAAACTGACCCTGGAGGATATTTATACCAAGGGGCTGTATCGTTCCAAAGGAATCGGCCCGCTTCGTTGGATGAAGGATAACCAGAGTTATTCTGCCATGGAATATAACCAGACAGCGAAAGGCAATGATCTCGTCCGCTATGATGTTGTCAGAGGAACAAAATCGGTGCTGGTGAATGCCAATCTGCTGGTACCTGCCGGATCCAGTCAGGCTTTAGCCATTGATGATTACGATTGGTCAGATGACAATACAAAACTGTTGATTTTTACCAATACCCGAAAAGTCTGGCGCTACAATACCCGGGGTGATTATTGGGTACTGAATCTCCGGAATGGCAAGCTGCAGCAATTGGGTCGTGGGTTGGAAACAGCCACGCTGATGTTTGCCAAATTTTCTCCCGATGGAGGAAGGGTGGCCTTTGTCAGCAAACTGAATATTTATGTGGAAGATCTTACCAGCGGTAAAAGAACACAGCTGACCAAAGATGGCGGCGGAAATATCATCAATGGCACATTTGACTGGGTATATGAAGAAGAACTGGATGATCGCGATGGTTTTCGCTGGAGCCCTGACGGGAAAAACATCGCTTACTGGCAATCAGATACAAAAGGAGTGGGCACATTTTATATGATCAATAATGTTGATTCAAATTATTCAGTGCCTATTCCCCTGCCCTATCCCAAAGTGGGCACCAGCAATTCAGCGGTGAAAGTGGGAGTGGTTTCTGCCAGCGGCGGATCCACCAAATGGTTCAAGGTACCAGGCGATCCGAGGAATAATTATATCGCCAGAATGGATTATATCCCGGAATCTGAGGAACTGATGATCCAGCAACTCAACCGTCTGCAGAATACCAATACCGTTTGGGTGGGGAATACCAAAACCATGGCGCTTCGCAATATTCTTACTGATAAGGATGAAGCCTTCCTGGATGTACATGATAATATCGTCTGGCTGGATCAGCACAAATCCTTTACCTGGACCAGCGAAAAAGATGGCTGGCTGCACCTGTATAAAGTTTCCAGAGATGGAAAACAAATGCAGCTGATCACCAGGGGAGCATTTGATGTGGTCAATATCAATTGTATTGATCCGGCCGGGGGCTATGTATATTATATCGCTTCGCCTGACAATTTTACACAACGATACCTCTACCGAAGCCGGCTGGATGGAACTGGAGAAGCCGAGAGGGTTTCTCCGGCGAATATGGCGGGACAACATAGCTACCAGATCTCTGCCGATGCGAAATATGCGATTCACAGTTTTGAAAATGCAAGCACACCGCGTCGTATTTCACTGATCAACTTAACCACCCATAGTGAAATCAAATTAATGGAGGACAATGCCGGCTTGAAAAACAAAATGGCTGAGCTCGCACTTCCTCCCAAAGAATTTTTTAAAGTGGATATCGGAGAATTGCTACTCGATGCCTGGATGATCAAACCCAAAAACTTTGATGCAGCAAAAAAATATCCGGTGATTTTCCATGTCTATGGTGAACCGGCAGGATCCACCGTGCAGGATAACTGGGGCACGGGTGATAATCTCTGGCATCATTATCTGGCCAATGAGCTGAACTGTATCGTCATCAGTATTGACAACCGGGGCACAAGGGTGCCAAGGGGAAGGGCTTTCAGAAAATCGATTTACCGGCAAATAGGATTATTGGCGGCAGATGACCAGGCAGCCGCTGCTAAAAAGATCATGGCTACCTATCCCTTTATTGATTCGGCCCATACGGGTATCTGGGGATGGAGTGGTGGCGGACAGATGTCGCTTCACTGTATTTTCCGGCATGGTGATATTTTCAAAACGGCGATTGCCGTTGCCTTTGTGGCCGATCAAACGCTTTACGATAATATCTATCAGGAAAGATACATGGGTCTTCCTGATGACAACAAAGTGGGCTATCGGGAAGGATCACCCATTACTCATGCCAAAAACTTAACCGGCAACCTGCTGATCATGCATGGCACGGGTGATGACAATGTTCATTACCAGAATTTTGAAAGGATGGTGAATGAATTGGTGAAGCACAATAAATTATTCAGCATGATGGCCTATCCCATGCGGGATCACGGCATCAACCAGGGCGAAAACACCACCCTGCAGATGCGCCGGACCATGGAACTGTTTTGGAAAAAGAATTTGTAACTTACCCTTACTTTAAAAGATGAGTACCTATCCCAGTATATTCAACGATGTGATCGGCCCGGTCATGCGGGGCCCTTCCAGTTCGCATTGTGCGGCTTCACTTCGCATCGCCCGGCTCTGCAGGGACCTGATGGATGAAAACATTAAAGACATACTCATTGAATTTGACCCCAATGGTTCATTAGCTACCACGCATAAAAGTCAGGGCTCGGATATGGGTTTGTTTGGCGGTTTCCTGGGATGGGAAGCCCATGATGAACGACTGCCCGAATCGGATCAACATATCGCAGCGGCCAGCATCGGAGTCAACATTAGTATTACAGATATCGGTAACAGTCATCCGAACTTATATAAAATCACCCTTTCAAATCAAAAGGAAAGCAGGACCCTTACGGCTATTTCTACCGGAGGGGGCATGATTGAAGTAACCGGCATTGATGGTTTAGCTGTTTCTATGGCAGGCGATTATTTTGAGACGCTGATTTATTGCAGCAAACCTGAACCCATCATCAGCTATTTAGAAAATTCCATTGCTTACGATGCCATTGAATTCCATTCCGGCGAAAATAGTTTTATCGAAATCAAATCTCAATCCTTCCCTGATCCGGTTATAATACAGGAACTGCAGCTAATGGAGGGCGTGATGGCCATCAAACAACTTCGTCCGGTATTGCCGGTAATGGCCAGGAAGAATTTGCAAGTGCCCTTTATCACCTGTGAAGAAATGCTGGCCTATAATAGTGTCAAACAAAAAGCGCTGTGGGAGCTGGCCATTGATTATGAAATGGCGAGGGGCAATATCTCATCTGAGGAGGTATTGGAGAAAATGCGGCAGATAATCCGCATCATGGGCAATGCGATAGAACTGGGACTAAAGGGAACGCATTATCATGATCGCATATTAGGCAGTCAGTCGCCGGCCTTCCAGTCAAAAATGAACAATGGACAATTAGTAGGCGGTGATATAAATAACCGGGTGATCCTTTATGTCAGCAGCATGATGGAAGTAAAAAGTTCGATGGGGGTGATTGTTGCGGCTCCCACGGCCGGAAGTTGCGGGGCCTTACCCGGGGCTTTATTTGGAATTGCTCATTCACTTGAATTAAGTGAAGAGGTGCTGGTCAGGGCCATGTTATCTGCCGGATTGATCGGTGTATTCATCGCCTCGCAGGCCACTTTTGCAGCGGAAGTAGGTGGTTGTATGGCTGAAACAGGATCGGGAGGTGGGATGGCTGCGGCTGCCATTGTTGAAATGAAAGGAGGTACACTGGAACAATCTATTGCAGCGGCGTCGATGGCCCTGCAAAATTCACTGGGTATTATCTGTGATCCGATTGGCAACCGGGTGGAAGCTCCCTGTTTGGGAAGAAATGTAATGGCTGCCACCAATGGCCTTTCTTCGGCCAATATGGCTTTAGCGAATTATGAAAAACTGATTCCGCTGGATGAAGTGATCCAGACCATGAAACTGGTGGGTGATCAGATTCATCATACCCTGCGTTGTACGAACCTGGGCGGTTTATCCATTACCAATGCCGCCAAAAAAATTGAAGCGATGCTGGAAGAGCAACCGGCGAAAGTCTTTAAGAGCTGTTAGTCCATCTTCATTGCTGATCTCTCCTTTAATATAGATATAAGGGCGATTTGGCGATAACCTTTATCCCCCTCTTCCTGTTTTTTAAAAATAAATTTGCGCAACCCAAATGTTGCATATATATTTGCAACCACAGAGTTGCGGATTTTATACACTCACCATGAAACAGGATATATTTCAGGCTATTGCTGACCCTACACGCAGGGCTATTTTAAGTCTGCTGGCCATACAGGCCCTCACCCCTAATGCCATGGCCACCCATTTTGAAATGAGCCGGCAGGCTGTATCCAAACATATCAAAGTACTCCAGCAAAGCGAGCTGATAAAACCGGAGCAGTCGGGCCGGGAAATTTATTATCATTTCAACCCAAAAAAAATGCAGGAATTAGATCAATGGCTGGCCCGTCTCCGTAAAAACTGGGAAACACAGTTCAATCAGCTGGATAAAGTATTACAAACATTAAAAAAACAAACAAAATGAACTTGCTCTTTGATTTTACCGTTGACAAACCCGCTAAAACCATTTATATCACCCGCGAATTTGATGCCCCGCAATCGCTGGTATGGGAGGCTTTTACAAATGCAGAATTGCTGGATCAGTGGACTGCGCCCGCACCTTTTAAGGCCCGGACAAAGTATATGGATTTTAAAATTGGTGGCCGGCGCTTTTATGCCATGGTTAGTCCGGATGGTTTGGAGCGCTGGGTGCTTCAGGAATACCGCTCCATCAACCCACAGACTCATTTTACGCTTTATAATTGCTTCACGGATGCTGAAGGAAATCCTGATCCGACAGGGTCCGACTGGGACTACCGTTTCAGTGAAGTAAATGGCATCACGACTGTGAACATCTCGATTTATAATGAATCTTTTGAAAGAATGGAAGCCCTGCTCGAAGGATTTACCAAAGGATTCACCATGACCCTGGAAAATCTGGAAGCGTTGCTGGCAACTCTTTCCAAAAAATAAAGGAAACGGAATCCGGTTTGTTCCCTTCAATAATTTAATATGACAGTCAAAGCACAAATCAAAGACTATATCGGTAGTCTGCCCGAATCCAAGAGCAGCGAGTTGCAGGAACTGCATCAATTCATTTTAAAAATCATGCCTTCCTGTAAATTATGGTTCCTTGATGGCAGGGATGGTACGGGTAAAATTGTTTCCAACCCCAATATCGGGTATGGGGAATACCATATTCAATATGCCAATGGAACGACCAAGCCCTTTTACCAGGTTGGACTCAGTGCCAACACGAGTGGTATTTCTGTTTATGTGATGGGTATCCCGGATAAAACTTATTTAGTCAAGACATTTGGAAAAAAAATAGGAAAGGCCAGTGTGACGGGCTACTGTATCAAATTTAAAACGCTGAAAGATATTAACCTTGATATACTGGAAGCAGCCATAAAGTATGGCGTGAGCATAACGAAATAAGCACAGAACCAGAAAGGAAGACGAAACATTACCGGATCTGATTAGATCATCTGCTGATAACGGTAATCCAATCTACATGGAGGATTTTGTTGTGGATGCCTGTTTGCATTTTAAGCACTAATTTCAATCACTGAATTCAGCTTGAATGCTGGATTTCAGCCAGAAATATTGCATTAATTGTATTCAGGAAATCCTTTCACAGCAATGCCAGGAAGCCCTTCATGAAAAAGCTGTTGGTCATATTATTTATCCTTCTTTTTTCTTTTACCGGAAGCACACAATCTCCCCTGCAGCAAAGGCTGGAATTTCTTAGGCTATCTCTGGAAAACAAGTACGGATGGGTAGGCAATTTTGATAGCCTGACCGGCATTGCTACTGTTTATGACAAAGGATATATGGGATATATTGATACCAATTCCCGGATCGTTCTGCCCCTTGCTTACAGTACAAGGGATTTTTCAGATGGTTTGGGGATTTATCATGATCCATCCACAAAAAGCATTAAGGTCATTGACAAAAAAGCAAGGCTGATAAAGGAATTCAAAAATCTCAGTTCCTTACTAGGATTTAAAAAGGGGCTGTCCATTTTCAGCACTCCCTCTGCAGCAGGCCTACTTTACGGGGTGATGGACCTCAAGTGGAATATCATCATCAAAAACCAATATCCCTATATTGAAAAAATAGCTGAAAAATATTACTACGTTAACAGTAATAAAGTTGGGGCAGGGGTTATTAATGCTGCAGGTGATACGGTAATCCCCGTCAGCTACATTATTTACTATATTGATACAACCGATCTTCATTTTATTGGTTACCGGCCGGATGCCGGTTATGGGAGCTTTGCTTCTTCCGGCAAAATGATAAAATACCTCGGAAAAGAGTTTTACCCGGAAACTAATCATATTGAAGGAATACCGCATTTTCAAAGAGATTCCGTGTTCATCCTTAAAAACCAATTCTTATCTGCCGGTTCCAAAATGGCTCTTGTCAATCTTGATCTTGATACCATTGTTCCCATGGGTAAATACAAGCTGACTGCCATTAATGAAGGCATGGTCTGCTACTATGATTCGGTTCCATCTGGCAATAAAGCAAGGGACAGCCTGGTGGCAAAATGCGGGTTTCTGAATACTAAAGGAGCTATTATAATACCTGCCCGGTATGATTTTGCCATCTATTTTACGGAAGGACTTTGTTCCGTGCAGGAAAACAAAAAATGGGGTTATATCAACAAAGAGGGAAAGCTGGTTATTCCCTTTCAATTTGACTATGCACTACCCTTCCATATGGGTTATGCAAAAGTCAAGATGAAAGATGATTTCTTTATCATTGACCGGAAGGGAAAGATCGTGATGAAATCAAAATCTTACTAAATGGATTGTATTGCTATCCATTCAAGGCTACCACAGTACTGACCAGTACCGAAGTCCGCCGGCCCAAAAACCAATCCTGACAAAAACGGGCAGCAATGTTAAGATGATCATCATTTTACATCCGGTTTAAATTCTAAAATATCTGCCGGCTGGCAGTCCAGTATTTTGCAAATCGCTTCCAGTGTAGAGAATCGAATGGCCTTTGCCTTACCGGTTTTAAGGATGGATAAATTGGAAAGGGTGATGCCGACTTTCTCCGACAATTCATTCAGCGACATTTTCCTTTTCGCCATCATCACATCCAGGTTAACTATTATCGCCATATCTTAAATAGTTAAATCGTTTTCAGTTTGTATTTCCACTCCGCGTTTACAGATCTGGGCAATCACGATCAGGATCACTCCCATAAAGAACCAGACATCTGCTCCGCCAAATCCCATTTTTTGAATATCGGGAATGCTGATGCCCTTGGCTAAAAGGATTTTCGATTGATTGGTTCCCCAGCTGGAAAAGAGACCAATGCCAATGGCCAGCCAGGCCAGACTGGAAATAAAACGGGGTAAGGCCTTATTAAAGGGCTGTGTGAAGTCCAGTTTCCTGTGATGGATGGCCCGGATGATGATGTAAAAAAGAATGGCTTTCAGGATGGCCACTATACTCATCAGAACAGTAACGATGATAAAATAAACCTTGTCTGCTGCATAGAGTCCCGACAAATCCATTTTATTCCAGAAAAACTGTGCTCCCATTGGTTTGATAAACATGGTATAAAACGAATTGAAAAGGATACCCCCTGCTTCTATACTTAAACCGATAAAGATGATCCAGGCCAGGATATACAATACCCAAAGGATATGTTTTGTTGTGATTCTGATTTCCATGATTGGCGATTATTTAGCAAATATAGGAAATTATTTATTGATAAACAATAAGTTTTTAGTTTT
>Ga0209174_10001360_pt1 | contig 17398 bp, 18 predicted proteins | sample JI91814BDNA_FD_187505 | JGI IMG/M metagenome (GOLD analysis project Ga0209174, IMG submission 187505) | Wastewater effluent complex algal communities from Wisconsin, to seasonally profile nutrient transformation and Carbon sequestration -... | ecosystem: Engineered > WWTP > Effluent > Algae...
ATGGCTATGTGCGTTATTCCTTGAGGATCTCGGTCACCTGGCCGGCACCCACCGTACGACCACCCTCACGGATGGCGAAACGGAGACCCTTGTCCATGGCGATCGGAACGATCAGTTTCACCGTGATGGTCACGTTGTCACCGGGCATGATCATCTCACGTCCAGCTTCCATCGTGATCTCGCCCGTTACGTCCGTGGTACGGAAGTAGAACTGGGGACGATACTTGTTGTGGAAAGGAGTGTGACGGCCACCTTCCTCCTTCTTCAACACGTAGATCTCACCTTTGAACTCGGTGTGAGGGGTGATGCTACCCGGCTTCGCGATGACCATACCACGACGGATCTGGTCCTTCTCGATACCACGGAGCAACAGACCGCAGTTGTCGCCTGCCTCACCACGATCGAGGAGCTTACGGAACATCTCCACACCCGTGCAGGTGCTGTTCATCTTCTCCTCTTGCATACCGATGATCTCCACGTTGTCGCCAACCTTCACCACACCGGTCTCGATACGACCGGTGGCAACGGTACCACGACCTGTGATGGAGAACACGTCCTCCACGCTCATCAGGAAGGGCTTGTCAACCTCGCGGGGGGGAACGGGGATCCAGGTGTCCACGGCATCCATCAGGGCCATGATCGAATCCACCCACTTGGGCTCTCCGTTCAGGCCACCCAAGGCGGAACCGCGGATCACAGGGGTGTTGTCCCCATCATAGTCGTAGAACGAAAGCAGTTCGCGGATCTCCATTTCGACCAGGTCGAGGAGTTCAGCGTCGTCCACCATGTCCACTTTGTTCATGAATACCACCAGCTTGGGCACACCCACCTGACGGCCGAGCAGGATGTGCTCGCGGGTCTGGGGCATGGGTCCATCGGTGGCAGCGCACACCAGAATGGCACCGTCCATCTGAGCGGCACCGGTCACCATGTTCTTCACATAGTCGGCGTGGCCGGGGCAGTCCACGTGGGCATAGTGACGGCTTGCCGTCTGATACTCCACGTGAGCCGTGTTGATGGTGATACCGCGCTCCTTTTCCTCAGGGGCGTTGTCGATGGAGTCGAAGCTGCGCGCTTCGCTCAGGCCCTTGTCAGCAAGAACCTTGGTGATGGCCGCGGTCAACGTGGTCTTACCATGGTCAACGTGACCGATGGTGCCGATGTTGACGTGCGGCTTGGTGCGTACGAAAGTCTCCTTTGCCATTGTCGTTCGGTCGTTGGGTTGTTCGTGTTCTGTATCGGTCCTTCACTTTGCTGTACAGGGCCTCTCCGACCAGGGTCGGATGCAGCTTAGCCATTCAGAGCTACTGGAGCCTTTGCCGGGAATTGAACCCGGGACCTCTTCCTTACCAAGGAAGTGCTCTACCCCTGAGCTACAAAGGCCTTTATCGAAATTTCTCCGACCCCCTGGGTGGGGGACCGGTGTTGGAGCCTACCATGCGCCTGGATAATGGCGCCTGATCGACCTTAGAGCGGGAGACGAGACTCGAACCCGCGACGTTCAGCTTGGAAGGCTGATGCTCTACCAACTGAGCTACTCCCGCATAGTGCCGGCTTGGGATCCTCCTCCACTTCGGAATACCTGCCTGGAAGCGGCGGTATCGGCTCCGAACGAGTGGTGGGGAGAGCAGGATTCGAACCTACGAAGCTGTGAAGCAGCAGATTTACAGTCTGCCCCCGTTGGCCACTTGGGTATCTCCCCCTTTGATCGGCTCTCGGAGCCAATGAAGGGACTCGAACCCCCGACCGGCTGATTACAAATCAGCTGCTCTACCAGCTGAGCTACATTGGCCTGTACAACAAGGAAAAGAACGCTCTTTCAAGTCCCCTCCACGACCGGATGGGCCGGAAAGGGGCTGCAAATGTAGCAAGATCCCGATCACCACCAAACAACAAGGCCACGAATTGCTTCGTGGCCTTGCCCCACCCGGCCTAGCGACAGGGTGACACGGATGTTTCCAAGCCTCAGGATGCCTGGCGTAGGCGCTCCTTGGCCCGTTCCACCTGGCTGCGTAATGCTTCCACTGCTCCGATGGCGGCCTCTTCGAAACTCTTGCCTTGGCGCTTCGCAAAGTGCTCCCGACCGGGTACCGCTAGGCGGATCTCAACCACCTTGTTCTCACGGTTCTCACCATCATGTTCCAAGCGCAGGAAGACCTCCCCGCTCAAGATGTTGTCGTGGAACTGATGAAGCTTGGACAGTTTGTCCTGAATGAAGGTGACCAGCTTGTTATCTGCGTCGAAATGGATCGAATGCACGTTCAAGTTCATGGTACTAGGGTTCATTTGGTTTCATGGGAACGCCCCCGCCCCCTCGTGGGTGCGCTTGAGCGTGGACTTTTCTGAGTTTTTCGACCGTATTGTGCGTGTACACCTGTGTGGCTGCCAATCCTGCATGTCCCAGCAATTCCTTTACGGCGTTGAGGTCAGCGCCATGTTCCAACAGGTGAGTAGCGAAGGTATGTCGAAGCACATGCGGCGATCGTTTATGCTGGGAGGTGACCCCACTAAGGTAATGCACTACCAAGCGTTGTACGCTGCGTCGGGCCAAGGGTTTCTCCTTTTCATCGACCAACAGCGGCTGCCGGGGCTCCAAGGTGCCAAAACGGCCTTTCCGCGTAGCCAGGTACCCTGCCAGCAGGTCCACCAGCCTGTCCCCGAGCGGAATGATGCGTTCCTTGTTCCTTTTGCCCAGGACCCGTACGGCACTCCTTTCCAGATCGACGTCCCCGACGGTCAATCCGAGAAGTTCGGCCAAACGCATTCCGGTACCGTAGAGGACCTCCAGGACCACCCTATCCGTATCCCCCTTGAATCCTTCGGGCCACTTCAGTTCTTCGAACAGCCGTTCCATCCGGACCTCCTCTACGAACTCAGGTAACCGTTTGGGGGTCTTGGGTGGGTCGATCAATGCGGTGGGCTCGCTGGTCACCTCGCCAACCAGCTTTGCGAACCGGTAGTATCCCCTCAATGCGCTCAATTTGCGGTTCACCGATCGCGGACCGGTTCCCTGCTCCATCAACTGCATCATCCACAGCCGGATCATCCGGTCGGTAGCCCGTTCGATCGGAACACCTCCATGACCGGAAAGAAAGGCCACGAACTGCACCAGGTCGCGCCGGTAGGCCAGCACGGTGTGCGCACTGCAGCGCTTCTCGTAAGCGAGATGGTCCAGGTAACGATCAATGGGCATCAACAACAAAGAAGGGGAAAAGTCCCATAGGACCTTTCCCCTTCTTCAACGCACGGACGACAGGATTATTCCTGTTCGGTCTGCATGCCGAGCTTGTACGCGGCTCGGATCATCTCCTTGCGACGGGACACGGAGGGCTTTGTGAAGCTCTGACGCTTACGCAGCTGACGCATCGTCTGGGTGCGCTCGAACTTCTTCTTGAATTTCTTGAGCGCCTTATCGATGCTCTCGCCTTCCTTCACTGGGATGATCAGCATGGTCGTTTTCTTCTTTCGGGGGCGCAAATATAGCACCCGTGATGAATAATCCAAGTGGTCTCGTGGAAAGCGTTGGGTGGTCCCGTCAACCTTTGAGCACATTTCGGCTGATCACCAGCTTTTGGATCTCACTGGTGCCTTCGCCGATCGTGCAGAGCTTGCTGTCGCGGTAGAACTTTTCGACCGGGAAGTCCTTGGTGTAACCGTACCCTCCGAAGATCTGCACCGCCTCGTTACTGGCCCACACGCACACCTCGCTGGCATAGTACTTGGCCATGGCGCTCTCGGTGGTCATCTTCTTATGCCTGTTCTTCAGGTCGGCTGCTTGCAAGGTCAACAACTCGGCGGCTTCGATCCGCGTGGCCATATCGGCCAACTTGAAGGCGATGGCTTGGAAGTTGGCGATGGGTTGGCCGAACTGCTCCCGTTCCTTGGCATACTTCACACTGGCTTCGAACGCGCCTTTGGCGATGCCCAGGCTCAGGGCGGCTATGCTTATCCGCCCCCCGTCCAGGATCTTCATCGCCTGTTGGAAGCCCTCTCCCTCTTTGCCCAGGACATTATCAGCAGGGATACGGCACTCATCGAAGATGACCTCGGCGGTCTCGCTGGCGCGCATGCCCAGCTTGTTCTCCTTCTTACCGGCTTTCAGCCCTGGGGTACCGCGCTCCACCACGAAAGTGGTCATGCCCTTGCTGTCCAGCAGCTCGCCGGTGCGGGCGATCACCACCACCACATCGCTGCTCTTCCCGTGCGTGATCCAACACTTCGTACCGTTCAACACCCACTCATTGCCCTCTTTACGCGCCGTGCACTTCATGCGCATGGCGTCGCTGCCGGTGTTGGGTTCGGTCAAGGCCCAGGCGCCCAGCCATTGGCCGGTGGCGAGCTTGGGTAGCCACTTCCGCTTCTGTTCCTCGTTGCCGAACTGTAGGATGTGGCCGGTGCACAGGCTGTTGTGCGCGGCCACGCTGAGGCCCACACTGCTGCATACCTTGGTCACCTCCACGATGGTGGTGATGTACTCGAAATAGCTGAGGCCGGCGCCTCCGTACTCCTCGGGCACCAACACACCCAACATGCCGGCCGGACCGAAGTGGTTCTTCAGTAGGTCGATGGGCAGGTGCTGGGCCTCGTCCCATTCCATCACATGGGGACGGAGCTCGCGTTCGCACAGGTCACGCACGGCCTGTGCGATCATGGTCTGACTTTCGGTGGTGTGGAATTCCATGGTTCAGTAGGTCACCAAGCGGGTGATGCCGGCGCCATAGGGCTTCAACCGGTCAACGCCTGCAAGGAAGGATAGTTCGATCAGGAAGGCGAACCCGGCGGTCCGTGCACCCTGCATGTGAATGAGTTCGGCGGTTGCTGCCGCTGTACCGCCGGTGGCCAGCAGATCGTCGTGCACCAGTACGTTCATGCCGGGCTTCAGCACATCCTCGTGCATCTCGATGGCCGCGCTGCCATATTCCAGGTCATAGCTGTAGCTGACGGTACGGTAAGGCAGCTTGCCTTTTTTGCGCACTGTGATGAAAGGCACACCGAGGCGCATGGCCAAAGGCAGTCCGAAGAGGAATCCACGGCTCTCCACCCCGGCCACCGCATCGATGGGTCCACCCTTAAGGGCATCCATGAATCCGTCCAACACAGCGTGACAGAGAACGGGGTCCTCCAGCACGGGGGTGATGTCGCGGAACAGGATGCCCGGCTTCGGAAAGTCGGGGACATCGCGTACGGCGGCCTTGAGCCGTTGTTCCAACGTTGGGATCACTCCACGGTGAGATAGGGCGCAAGTTTACGGAAGACGTCCTCTCCCACCGCCTGACAGGCTGTGATATCCTGAACGCTGGAGAATGGTCCGTGCTGATCGCGGTAGGCGATCAGAGGCTTGGCCACCTTCCAACCCGCATAGGGATGTGCCGCCAGTTCTTCAACGGAGCAGGTGTTGATCGGCACTTTGCGAACCATCATGCTATCCACCACCAACAGCGTGTTCAGTCGCGCAATGGCATCAGGCTTATCCTTCAACACATACACTTCGGCGAGTTGGTCCAATCGATGATAGCCGCCAAGGCGGTCGCGGTACTTCAGGATACCCTTTGCGAATGCTGGGCCGATCCCGGGCAAAGCGACCAAAACCGCGGAATCCGCCGTGTTCACTTCCACGGGTCGTCGCTCACGATACGTGCGTTCATCGGACTCTTTGGGCCGTTCCGCGAATGCGGGTCGTGGTTCAAAAGAGCGTTTTTGTTCGTGGCGGTCCCAAGTACGCTTCGGAAGACTATCCGGTAGCTGGATGAACGGCTCAAGTCGGGCATATTGTTCCGCCGGGATGCTGTACATCCGGGCCAGGTCGCGCTTCGTTCGGAACCGCCCGCCCTTGTCGCGGTATCGTTCGATACCGTCCACCTGACGTTCACTGAGGCCCAGAGCGAGCCACTCCTCACGCTCCAGTACGTTCGGATCGAATGGGAATGGGTTCAATTCCGCCGTCACGACCGAAGTATCGGCCCGCGCATCGATCCATGCTTGGACCTTTCGCTCCATGGCTGCTACGTCACCGGGGGCCGGCGTACGCAACCACTGCTCATGGATCACCCAAGCCAACATCACGGTGAAAAGCAGGACCAGAACGAACAGCCCGCGCCGTTCGCTTTGGTGGACGTTCAACACATCCTTGACCTCTTCCTTCCAGGAACCTGGCCTATCCATTCCCTATCCACGGATGAGTGGGGACCACGGATCACTCAGGGTCGTTCTCGCTGAAGCTGTCCGGTTCAGGACGCGGTGGCGTGGTGAACACCCGGTAGAAGAAGTAGCCCGTTATGGCGATGACCGACAGTTGGGTCAACACCATGAGGATCAATGCGGAGGTGTTCATGCGACCGTGGATGGGTTGGACTTCATGCGACGGAGTGCGGCAACATACACCAATGCGGATAGGCCTGCGAAGGTGAGCACCAGGATCATCCTGGCCATGTTGGTGTAGAACAGGCGGTCGGTCAGGCGTGTCACCTCAGCTGGGTCAGTAGCCGCGGCCAACTGTTGGTGAAGGCCGGTATTCGCGATGGTCTTGATGATGGAACTATTATCCAGCGCCCAGCCGTTCCCACTGAACAGGTCCTGGAAGGCCACGGTCCATTCGTTGTTCGCCGGGGTGAACAGGGCACCCAGGAACACCACGAGCAGCATGGCCGGTGTGATGTACTTGATGATGAACTTGTAGATCGTGGGCACCTGGAGGTCGGAACCGGACATCAGTTCCTTCCAACCCTTGTCCATACCGAACACCCACGCGAAGAGCACGGTCTCGGCCAAGGCGAACACGACCAACGCGACCGTACCGGCCCAGTAGTCGTATTCATCGAACACCCCTTCCTGGAAGAAGATCACGGTGGGCAAGCCAAGGAGGAGGACGATCGCGCCGAAGCTCAGGGCACCTTTCATTCGCCCCCAACCGAACTCATCGCGCATGAAGCCCATCCACGGAGTACCCATGGCCAAGCTGGAGGTGATGCCTGCGAAGAAGAGCAGACCGAACCACATCACACCGGCGACAGCACTCAGCACTGGCCCCCATTTCTCGAACAGGAAGGGCATCGTCTGGAACGCCATGCCGAAGCCAGCATTCTCTTTCACCCAATCCAACCCGAGATAACCGGCGGCAATGGGGATCACGATCAAGCTGCCCAGCACCACTTCCACGAACTCATTCATAAAGCCCGCGCTGACCGCGTTCAACGCGATGTCATCCTTGCTGCGGACATAGGCCGCGTAGCAGTGGATGGTACCCATACCCACGCTCAAGGTGAAGAAGATCTGCCCGGCGGCGGCCAGCCACACCTTCGGGTTGCTAAGGCTATCGAATTGCGGGGTCCATAGGAAGTTGAGACCGTCCCAGGCGCTGGCCGTGGGGACTTCGGCACTTGCACCGCTGGTACCTAGGGTAAGACCGCGAAGGGCCAGGAACACCCCGAAGAGGATCAACAAGGGCATGCCGATCTTGGCCGCCTTCTCCACTCCGGCCAAGCCGCGCGAGAGGATCCAGGTGTTGAGGCCAAGGCAAAGGATGTAGAAGATCACCGCTTCGTAGGGGATACCAGTGGTGCTCACACCGATGTCCACGTACGAGGTGAAGAACTGCGCCACCTGCGTCTGAGAAAGACCATCGAAGGTGCCCACGATGCTGTGGTACACGTAGCTCATGGTCCAGCTCTCGATGTAGCAGTAATAGGCCGCCACAGCGATATTGGTGAAGATGCCGAACACACCGAAGTACTTCCAAAAGGAGCGCTTCGTCATGGTATCGAGGATGAAAGGCGTGCTGTGGTTATTGCTGCGCCCACCGAACCGGCCCATGCTCCACTCGATCCACAACAAGGGGATGCCCATGAGCAGGAAACACACCAGGTAAGGGATGATGAAGGCCCCGCCCCCGTTGTTCACCGCCTGCACGGGGAACCGCAGGAAGTTGCCCAAGCCCACTGCGTTGCCGGCCATTGCCAGGATCAGTCCCACGCGTGTCCCCCACGATTCCGTCTGCGTCAAGCTCATGTGTTCTGGTTAGCGGACGCCCAAGATAGAATTTCACCGATACGCCCCATGCATTTTTCAGAACGTGCGCAGGTCCCACAGCGCCATCACCTTGTCGCAGTAACGGCCGTTGGCCTCCAGGCAACGCTCGTCGATCACCTGCACGGGTGCAGGCAGGTTGAGGGGCGCCCGTTGAAGGTTGAGCGGTCGCCAATCGCCGGTAACGATGTCGGTGTTCGTGGGGTGTTCAGTGAAGGTGGTCGCCAGCAGGTACTTCGCACCGGAAGCACGGATGTTGCCCAGCGCCCGTTCGATGTCCGCGAACGAGAGGTGTACAAGGCAGTCGCGCACCATCACCAGGTCGCAGGTGGGCAGTGGATCGGCGATCAGGTCTACCACACGGAACTCCAATTCGGGGCGCTGCTTGAACCGCTCCTTGTTCGCCTCCACCAAGGCTTCCACGATATCGCCGCCGATGTAACGGACACCGCTGAGGTCGACCTCCTTCATCCAGTTGAAGTCGCCACAGGGAATATCCAGCATCGAGGTGATGCCGAAGGACTTGAACAGCGCGGGTAGTTCCTCGATGAGCGCAGCCGCCTGCCCCACTTCAGAACCGGTGCCCGACACACTTTCGGCGCTGTTCCAATAATTGCGGTCATGGATCAGGGTGAAGACCTCCTTGGCGCTCCGTTGCTGGAACTCCTCCACCTTCAGAGGACCGGCAGCGGACCTCGCCAGACCGGCCATTTCCAGGATCTTCTTGAGCAAGCGCTTCATGGCATGCGCATCAACGGACACCCTCCAGTTGCTTCTTCAGCACAGCCAACCCTTCTTCGAAGCCGCGTGGAGCGAAACCCAGTTCCCGGCGGGCCTTGTCCAACACGAAGCCTGTGCGCGGCGGACGTTTCGCAGGTTGCCCAAGGGAGTCACTCTTCACCGGCGTCATCACGGAAGTGTCCAAATGGAAGAAGGCGCCCACGCGCTGCACCAGCTCCAGAATGCTCATGCCATCCGGACCGCTCAGGTTGAAAATGCCCGTGGCGCCCCGTTTCGCGATGCGGATGCAGCCATCGGCCAGGTCCTCGGCCAGCGTAGGCATGCGCCATTGGTCGTCCACCACCTTGATGGGTTGGCCTTTCTCCAGCGCGCTCTTGGCCCACAACACCACATTGCTGCGGCTCAAACCTTCGGCGATGCCGTACACGATGATCGTGCGACCGATGGCCCACTTGGCGAGCCCGGCATTCATCACCAAGTGCTCGGCGTCCAACTTGCTTTGGCCGTAGATGCTTAATGGGGCAGGCACATCCTCCTCGCGGTAGGGGCCATTCTTGCCGTCGAAAATGAAGTCGGTGCTCAGGTGGATGAAGTGGCTGCCGTGCCGTTGGGCGGCCTGCACCAAAAGCCCCGTGGCCGTTACATTCTGCAGCTGACACGCTTCGGGGTCCAACTCGCAGGCATCCACATTGGTCATGGCTGCGGTGTGGATCACCACCTCGGGTCGGGCAGCGGCGAACACGGCATCCACCTCCGTTGGCGAGGTGATGTCCAATGCCGCGTAACGCTCCCCAAGCGGCTCGGGTGTGCGGTCGGCGCCACGGCTGGTGGCCAGCAACTGCACCTCGGCATCGTTGCGCAACGCACTGACCAGCTTCTGGCCCAGCAGGCCATTACTACCGGTGATCAAGATCTTCATCGCTCGCGAAGGAACGGAAGAGCGGGGGATTGGCGAGGGAAGCTGTCCTTAACGGGCCTGCGCTTGCCGCAGGCCGCCTCTCGTGATCTTGTTCCTGGACGAAGGTATCATGCTTCAACGGGAGTTGGCAGCGGGACTAGGGCGGCTTGCGGCAAGAGCATGTTATGCGCTGCACCTACTCCTCAACGGGAATTTCTGCGTTGTACCAGTCACAAATGGCAATTGTATCCTTCTGGGATGATTGGTTAACTTCAAAGGTGATCAAGGTGTGGTCATTGCAATGGATGGTCAAGCCACACAGCACCGCTTTCGTATAACCACCACTGCCCATGGACTTTCTCCCCGCTGTATCCGTAATGGTCTCGTCTACCGTATAGGCATATGCGTTGTACTTACCCAGGGAAATGTTCTCAAACCGAAAATAACTCTGATTCTCACTTGTAGATTGCTTAATTTCTTTACCACTTTCAATATTTTTGAGGTAGACGGTCATTGCTGGAATGTAATCCGACGGATAACAAAGTTTTCCAACAACAGTAACATTTTCATTCTGGCATGACGAGCATGATAAGATCAATACAATAAAATGAAAACATGTCAACAAATATCTTATCATCACTAGTAATTTAAGTTGCACATACCTGTGGAGATACGCAACAGTTGCGTTTATTTCCACCATGTCCAACGAAACTATCAACTTGGCTTCCAACGACAAGATCGTTTGTCGTCGTTTGTCAACGGCTTCCTAAGTGCTCACAGATCCCACACCGTGCTCCGCCGCTTGAAGGGCTGTTTGATGCGCTCCTTGTGTTGGAGCACGAAGGCCATCACCAAGTAAGCCACTAGGTGCACCCCGGCGGTGATGAAGCTGAGGTAGATGAACGAGAGGCGCACCTGCTCGGCCTTGATGTTGAGCTTGCCGGCCCACCATTCGCACACGCCGAAGGCCTGTTGTTCGAAATAGGTTTTGATGGGGGGGAGCATGGGTAGTAGTTGCTAGGTGGTAGTTGGTAGTTGGCGGTTGTTGGGGGGCGGGGATGTTCAACTTCCTATTTGACGGTGCTGCGGAGCAACTGGTTGCCGATGCCGCAAGATAAGCACCTGCGGGGGGTGCAGTAGGTGTTCTTCAGTTCGATGAGGGCCTGGCCACGGGCGGCGGTGTCGGCGGGAATGCCAAGCTGACCCCAGGATCGGAGCAGTTGGTTCTGCTCGGCGGGGAGTTGTTCCAGCAGGTTCAGGGCGCGTTCACCAGCTTCGGGGCGGCCTTGCAAGCGGCCGAGGGCGAAGAGCGTGGGCACGATCGCGTTGATGATCAAATGGTCACCACCGGCGCGGCCCAGGCGTTTGGGGCGTGACGTGCTGGGGCGGTCGAAGGTGTAGTGGTCCTTCCAGTAGGGGCTGGCTTCGAGGTCGAGCAGGTGGTGGAGCTCGGCCACGGTGTCCGCTTCCAACAAGGCCGCGAAACTGCCATCGCACCGCATGAGCAGTTGGGCCAGTTGGGCAATGCGCACCGTGGGGAAGTTCACCGGCCGCATGCGCCCGAACTTCCACGCGGCCACTGGTGCGGGACGTAGGCCGTGCATGTGGGCGAGCAGGGCGTGCTCCTGTTGCAGTTGGCGCGGGTGGTCGTCCACGAAATCCACGTGCAACAGGCCGGCCTGACCGAAGAGCAAGGCTTCGGTGCGCAGGGCATCGTCGCGGTATTTCAGCACGGTGCGCAGGGGCAACGCATGGGCCAGCATACCGAAGGGCTCTGCGTTCACCTTCAGTCCGAAGGCGCGGGCCAGCATGTGATAGAGCGTCTCGGCCGGGTCGCAATGGAGCTGTTTGTAGAGCGCTTCCACCTCGATGGTCTTACGCTCCAAGCGTTCGATCAGCACACGTTCCAACCAGGTGCTGGTGCGCAGCGGATCCAGTTGGCCGAGCAGGTTGGCGCAGGGCACGAAGCCTTGGCCGCGCATGAGGGCGTAGTGCAGCGCGATGCTGTCGGTGCTCACGCGCGACATCAGTTCCACGGTGGGCAGGGCGCGTCCTTGGCGGGTCTTCACTTCGGCATCGTGCTCGTACACCACGTGCAGGGCCACGTTCTCGTAGGCGGGATCGAACTGGTGGCCATGGGCGTTCCACTCGCTGCTGCGGAGGTGTACCTCCACGGTCCCGGCCCAGGTCTGCCCATCGATGCGCAGTTCGGCACCGGTGAGGTCGGGCCCGCTGTTCTGCTGGATTCGTCCGGGTTTGAGCACTTCCACCGGGCGGCCATCGGTGGTGCGCAGCGCGTGTTGTTCAAAGAGGCGTTGTTGCCATATGAACTGGAGCAGGTCCTCGCCGTAGGGAAAGCCGGGCTCCAACAAACGATCGGCATACGAACGACAGGACTGCACCAGCCGAAGCGTTGGAATGGCAGCAGTGGCGGGCTTTTCTCCGTGGTTGCGGTGGATGATCGGGTGGGCCATGCGTACTGAATTGACGGATTATTCGACGGTCGAGTGATGCATAATGTAACGATCCGCATGAACGATCACAAACCTGCTTTGATCCACGAGTCAATGGAATGCGGTCAGCTTCGGCTGGAACGCTCCAGCCGGTCGGGACCGGTGTTGGCGGTACCTTGCCCGCTATGGAACTTGGTTCCCTTCGCTCGACATGGATCGTCCTTTCGTTGGTCTCAACGGAACTGCTCGGGCAACAGGTTCCCGACACCTTGTTCCACCCGACCATCGAAGCGCCGCGTTTCGCTGCGGGTATGGGTCCTGTGGTCATGTTGGACGAGGCGCACCACAACTTCCACACACTGACGGGGCGCTACCGGGCATTTGCTACGGTGTTGCGAGCCGACGGCTACACCGTTTTGGCCAACCAATCCGCCTTCGAAAGCACAGCACTTTCTGCTGGGTCGGTGTTGGTGATCGCCAATGCGTTGCACAGCCGTAACGTCCAGGACTGGAGACTTCCATGTCCTTCGGCGTTCACTGCTAAAGAGATCGGTGCGGTAGTGGAATGGGTGCGGAGTGGGGGCGCGTTGTTCCTGATCGCCGATCACATGCCGATGGCCGGTGCAGCAGCGGACCTGGGCCGAGCTTTCGGTTTTGACTTCCTCAACTGCTTCGCCATGGACCAACGGGAACGGACCACGGAACGGTTCCATGCCACTGAAGGATTGAACATGGCCCATGCCATCATCCGAGGCTCCCGACCAAGCGAACTGGTGGATACAGTGATCACCCTTACCGGCAGTGCATTCCAGATGCCTGAAGGTGCCGATGCCCTGATCTCGCTAACCGATCATTACCAGTTGTTGGAACCCGCGGAGGCTTGGGCGTTCCCAGCGGATACCCCGGGCCGCAGCGGCGCTGGCTGGCAGCAAGGCGCAGCGTTGGAATTCGGGAAAGGGCGTGTGGTGGTCTTTGGAGAAGCCGCGATGTTCAGTGCCCAACTGGCCGGCCCGCATGCCAAGCCGGTCGGCATCAACCAACCGGGCATGAGGGGCAACATCCAGTTGCTCAGGAACATCATGTCCTGGCTCAGTGGTTCACCGTGATCAGATCACACCCTTCGCACGCAAGGAACTTTCCATGACCTGTTGCAACTCTTTTGCAGCACGGCGGGCAGCGGGAATGGCCTCCTCCCCTTTCCCGGCATACAAAACGCCACGACTGCTGTTGATGAGCAGTCCGCCATCGGCGGTCATGCCTGCTTTGAGCACCGCGTTCAGGTCGCCGCCTTGGGCACCCACTCCTGGTACAAGGAAGAAGTGCTGTGGTGCAAGCGCTCGCACCTCGGCCAACACTTCTGGACGGGTAGCCCCGACCACGAACATCAGATCATCGGTGCTGCACCACGTGGCAATGCGCTGGATGGCGGTCTCGTAAAGAGGGCGACCATTCACCGGTAGGAATTGGATGTCCTCTGCTCCGTCGTTGCTGGTGACGCCCAACACGATGGCCCATTTGCCGGCACGACCCACAAAGGGCGTCACACTATCGCGGCCCATGTAAGGCGAAAGCGTCACGGCGTCCACATCCAGCTTGTCGAAGAAGGCTTCGGCGTACTTGCGGGCGGTGTTACCGATGTCCCCACGCTTGGCATCGGCGATGATGAAACAATCGCCCTTGCTGCGGATATAGGCGATGGTGGCCTCCAGGTCCAGCCAGCCTTGGTCGCCGAGCGCTTCGTAGAAGGCCAGGTTCAGCTTGTAGGCCACGGCCAGGTCGTGTGTCACTTCCACAACGGCCTCGTTGAAGGCGCGCACCGGATGGCTCTCTTCCTTGAAGTGGTCCGGGACCAGGTGTTCTTCGGTGTCGAGGCCCACGCAAAGCAGGCTGCGCTTGCGGCGGATGGTGGAAAGGAGTTCGGTGCGGGTCACGGGGGCAAAGATCAGATGAACAGCACTAGATCCCCGCTTCGGCCTTCAGCTTCTCGGTGCGTTCAGCGAGTTGCAGGGCATCGATCACTTCCTGCAGGTCACCGTTGAGCACCTGCGGCAGGTTGTGTACCGTGAATTCGATGCGGTGATCGGTGACGCGACTTTGGGGGAAATTATAGGTGCGGATCTTTGCACTGCGGTCGCCGCTGCTCACCTGGCTCTTGCGTTGTGCGGCAATGGCGGCTTCCACCTCACGCACTTTGTCCTCGTAGAGCTTGGTGCGTAGCATGGTCATCGCTTTCAAGCGGTTTCCGAGCTGGCTGCGTTCGGTCTGGCACATCACCACCATGCCCGTAGGGATGTGTGTGAGGCGCACCTTGGTCTCCACCTTGTTCACGTTCTGGCCACCGGCACCACCGCTCCGAGCGGTCTCCATCTTCACGTCGCTTTCCTTCAGTTCCACATCAGCCTCCTCGGCTTCGGGTAGCACGTTCACAGTAGCCGCACTGGTGTGGATACGCCCGCTGGCCTCCGTGGTGGGAACACGTTGCACGCGGTGTACGCCGGCCTCGAACTTCAGCACACCGTAAGCACCATCGCCGATCACGTTGAAGATCACCTCCTTATATCCGCCTACGGTGCCTTCGCTCACATCCGCCACTTCGATCTTCCAACCGCGGCCTTCGCAGTAGCGGGCATACATGCGGTAGAGGTCACCGGCGAAGAGGCTGGCTTCGTCGCCACCTGTCCCGGCGCGTACTTCCACGGTGCAATTGCGGGCATCGTTGGGGTCCTTGGGCACCAGCATCAAGCGGACCTCCTCGTCCATGGCATCGATGGCGGCACGCATGGAATCGCGCTCGGCACGGGCCATCTCCAGCATCTCCGGATCCTTCTCGGTGCGCAACATCTCCTCCGCCCCGGCCATATCGTCGTGCATCTGGCGGAAACGGAAGAAGACCTGCTGGATGGCTTCGAGGTCGCGGTAGCTACGGTTGAGCTCCACGAAGCGCTTCTGGTCGGCGATCACGCTGGGGTCGGCCAGTTGCTTACCGATCTCCTCGCGACAGTCGTGCAGGGCGGATAGTTTGGAAAGAAGGTCGCTCATGGGAATGCGGCCGGAGATGGCGCAGATAACGCAGATGAATGCCGGTGTGGCCTAGGCTTAGTGGTAGGTAAAAGTGCCGTGGGGGCTGGTGAGAACGACCTCTTTCGTTGGTGCTGCCTCCACCCTGCCGATCACTTTGGCCTCGATGCCGAAGGAAGTGGATATGGTGATGATCTCCTGGGCTTGTTCAGCAGGTACATAGAACTCCAGCCGATGGCCCATGTTGAAGACCTTGTACATCTCCATCCAGTCCGTGCCGCTCATGCGTTGGATGGCATTGAAGAGTGGCGGAATGGGAAGCGGATCATCCTTGATGATGCGAAGGCCTTCCACGAAGTGCAGCACCTTGGTCTGAGCTCCACCACTGCAATGCACCATACCGTGGATGTGCGGCCGCATGGCAGCGAGCACTTGGGCGACCACAGGGGCATAGGTCCGCGTGGGCGAGAGCACTGCCTTACCGAAGTCCAGCGGTGTGCCTTCCAAGGGATCGGTCAATCGGGCTTGACCGCTGTAAACGAGATCCGCAGGTGTGCCGGGATCGAAGGTCTCCGGGAATTTGGTAGCGAGGTCCTTCAAGAAGACATCGTGGCGGGCGCTGGTGAGGCCGTTGCTGCCCATACCGGCGTTGTAGGTGTCCTCATAGGCCGCTTGTCCGTAGCTCGCGAGGGCCACGACCACATCACCGGCCCGGATGCGGGCATTGTCGATCACGTCGCTGCGCTTCATCCGGCAGGTCACCGTGCTGTCCACGATCACGGTGCGCACCAGGTCGCCCACATCGGCGGTCTCACCACCGGTGCTTCTTATGCCGACGCCGAGGTCGCGCATCTTGGCCAGGAACCGTTCGGTGCCTTCGATCAACGCACTGATCACTTCGCCGGGGATCAGACGTTTGTTGCGGCCGATGGTGCTGCTAAGGAGGATGTTGTCGGTAGCACCCACGCAGAGCAGGTCGTCCAGGTTCATCACGATGGCATCCTGCGCAATGCCGTGCCATACGCTGGTGTCGCCGGTCTCCTTCCAGTATGCGTAAGCGAGCGAGGACTTGGTACCCGCCCCATCGGCATGCATGACGATGCAATGGTCCGTGCTGCCGGTGAGGGTATCGGGCACGATCTTGCAGAAGGCCTTGGGAAAAAGGCCCTTGTCCAGGCCGGCGATGGCCTTGTGGACGTCCTCTTTGTCGGAGGAGACGCCGCGTTGTGCGTAACGATCGCTGCTCATGGGTATGAACGAAGAAGAGCATCCCACGACAGCGGGATGCTCTTCCTTGTAGGGTAGACGCTAGTTCGTGGTTGGTGGCACTACGGGGCTATCCTTGGGAACGTAGTCATAGCTCAACACCCGGAATTCGGTACGGCGGTTCTGTTGGTGTGCGGCCTCCTGCTCCTCCTTGGTCTTCATGGCCTTGATCTGCGCGTCCGAGATACGCAGCTTGCTCTCGCCGTAGCCTTTGGGCACCATACGCGCAGGATCGATGCCTTTGGTGACGAGGTAGTTCACGCAGCTCTGTGCGCGGTTCTGGGAAAGGATCTGGTTGCGGGCGTCGGAGTCGCGGGAGTCGGTATGGGCGGAGAGTTCGATGATGATGGTCGGGTTATCGATCAACGTCTGGTACAAGGTCTCCAGGGAATCCTTGCCTTCGGGGCGTAGGTCGAATTTGCCCAGGTCGTATTGTACTTCAGGCAGTTTGATGACGATATCGCTCGTAGCGGGCTGCAGGAAGTACTCCTTCACGAAGGTGGTGCTCTCAGCGAGTCCCACGGTGGTCACCTGGTCCTTCACCACCAAATAGCCTTCCTTTTCGGCCAGGATGCTGTAGCTCGTGTTCTCCTTGATGTACCGATCCTTGCCGTTCTCGGCAAAGTTGAACCCGCCATTCTCATCGGTCATGGCGCTGAAGTTGGACCCATTGGTCCCCACCACACTGATCTTGGCGTTGGCCAACGGCTGACTGGTCATCTTGTCGTACGCGACGCCTTGTAGGGCGAACACCATGTCAGGCATATAGAAACGCCAGATATCATCCTGGCCTTTTCCGCCGGGGCGATTGCTGGTGAAGAAACCGCGGTCGTTCTCGCCATCGAAGGCAATACCGAAGTCATCGGCAGCACTATTCAACGGGAATTTCATGTTCTCCACGAGGCCCCATTTGCCATCCCCGCTCTTCTCAGCGCGATAGATGTCCATACCGCCCATACCGGGGTGACCACTGGAGGAGAAGTACAAACTACCGTCGAAA
>Ga0209174_10001363_pt1 | contig 17382 bp, 16 predicted proteins | sample JI91814BDNA_FD_187505 | JGI IMG/M metagenome (GOLD analysis project Ga0209174, IMG submission 187505) | Wastewater effluent complex algal communities from Wisconsin, to seasonally profile nutrient transformation and Carbon sequestration -... | ecosystem: Engineered > WWTP > Effluent > Algae...
TAATTACTCTTTCAAAGAATTCATCTCTCATTTTTTATATAATGATAAATTTTCTTTTCATAAGATTTATTTTTTTGTTCCGCATAATAAAAAAGCGATCTTGAGTTTTACTGGTTTTTTATTTCCGAGAGTTTTTATTAGTTGGAGTTTACTTATTATTATCCACAACGTAAGTATTCTACATTCAAGTCTATACCAACAGTATAACATCCATTGGAACCTGTGGATTATTGTTTATACCTTTCTTGTGCCGATTACTTTTTTTTACTTTTGGAAATTTTTCCGAAATGAATACAACAAGTATCGCAAAATCTCATCTAGCCTTTAAAGCAATTACGAGTTAAGATACTTCAATGCTTCTTGCGTATTCTCGAAATAGGCCTTCTCTCTTATATACAATGGTAGCGCCTTATGCATAGTATTAGCAACATTCTTATGGAAATGCACAAATCCAATCTTGCCATCTAATTTAGTCAATTGAGCATGGAATCTCAGTAGTATACTAATTCCAGAAGAATCTATGAAATCTAATTGTTCAAAATCAAAAAGAAATCGATGAATTCCAGTCGCTAGAATTGTATCCAAAACTTGCTTTAAATCAGGTGCATCTAACAGAGTCAATTCACCATTAATGAAGATAATACTGACTTGCCCCTCTTTCTGAACATTCACACGAATTTTTTCATTATCCATTTGTATCGCCTTTATCTATTGGAATCCAGTGCATACAGAGAACGCTCACTTATATAGTCTTCATCGAAAGGAATTTCAATTCTAGTTTTAGTGATTCCATTTTTACTACCAATGCGAAAATTGGAAGGATCAACTCCCTCTCCCTTTAACATTAAAAGACTTAGTACTAATCCCAAACCTTCTCCCTCTGTAGTATCTGAATTGTCATTATAAAAATCAAATAAGTTCTCGTAGCGTTGCCCCTTAGAAAGCTTCGCACGAATTCGACGCTCTTCTTCTTTTAAGATTTCAGCATTGTTCAAAATTTCTATTTTCAATCCGTTCTTTTGGTGAGTATAAACAATCTTAATATAGATTTTCTTTTCTCTGCCTTTCTCGCAAAGCTCCCTAAGCTTTTTATTTCCAATTTCTTCCTTAAAGATGCGAATGCCTTGATTGTAATCCTCGAAGTTTTTAATATTCAAATTATTCTCTTCAAAGAAAACGCGCTTCGCATTTGCTTTAACACAATTCATAATCGCTTCAAATAAAACACTATAGATAGAGTCGTGAAGATATTCTTTATCATATTGTTTTAAGATAGTTTCCAAAATGGATTGAATTAGCTTTTCGGTTTTCGGTTGAAATGAATAGACTATGATAACTATTCTTCTTCCTTTTTCTATAGCAATTTCAAGCGAATTCTTCATAAGGTTTCTCACAGACGCAATTGTCTATCATGTTCTGCATTATGCAATAGTCAATGAATTTTTGAATACGATTTATAGTGGCTCATGTCAGTGAGACAAACAAAAAGCTTATATAATATGCTTGAATAAATCATTTCCACTAGAAAAAGTGATTAATAAGCTCAAATTATATCTATCTATTCCTAAAAAGGAATGTATAATTTGAAGCATTAGTTAAAAATTATTGGAGAATACAATTCGATGGCACAATTATTCAAGCAAATCATAAAAGGCATTTCTTTCTCGCTCATCCTGATTTTATCAACAGGAAGTGTCTTTGCCCAAAAATCAAAAAAGAAAAGCACAAAAATCACTAAAACCACAAAGACTACAAAAACAACAACTACCACAAGTAGCAAAACAACTACTACAGTAGAAAAAAAAGCCCTGGAAACAAAAGTTTCCGCAGAAGAGCAAAAGAAGCAAGACTTGGCACTCGGAAAGAAACTATCTTCGGCGATCAAATCAGATAGTTTGAAAGCACATAGCATTTCTGGAATAATCATTAAGCGTTATGTTTCAAACGAGGAAGGAAAATTGGGAGCAGACGTTTTAGAAGTTACAAGCGACGCAAAATTAGAATTAGCTTCTGTTACTACGACTTTGAGTTCTTATATTGCGGATAATTTCGAATACACTACTGATGATGCAGATACTCTTGCTCAATTTATAGTATTATACAATACAAAGAATAGAAACAACCAAGACTACCTAATCAAGAACTATAGCACAAATGCAGTATTAGGCGTTAGGAAAGAAAAAATCGGTTTACCGGCTGTTGCCACTGCCGAAAACATAAATGGTCAATCCCAAATCTTACTTCCAATAGAAAAAAATATTCTTAAGAAATATGCTTTAGACATTGCCTCACTTGAGCTAGTTGACCAAACCAAATCTGATTTAGTCTTACAAAAAGACGGAGACGAGCAAAAAAAGAAAATTGATACTTTTTTAAATAAAAAAATGATTTCTGAAAACGATGAATTAAACAATCGTATGATGACTGCAAATCCTGCGGAAGTAAAAAATATCTCCGATAAACTCGCACTCAACAAACGAAGAGAAGAAATGAGAAAAGTAAACATCACTTCCGAAAAAGAATACATTGCCTATCTAGATTCAAAAAACAAAAAAGAAACTACATCAACTGCAACAACCACGACTACTACAACTACAACCACCATTGGCTCTACTACAGTCAATTCTGCATTACCCGCAGGACCTGAAGTTCCTAAAGATAAATTCACAACTTTCATTGCAGGAACCAATCATCCCGGAATCAATGCAAGAGAATTTCTATTTATTCCTGGCTCTGGAATATTAGCAATTGGATACGATGCAAGTGCACCAACTAAAAAAGACCTTCGTATTTTCATGACTTCTACTGGGGCAGACTATGACCTCAAACGCTCTTCAGAAGGAATTAAGCTTTCTCCTGATTCTCCTATGGTCTATGCAGATGGGAAAATCTACGTTATCGAACTTTTGAAAAATGATGCATACATAGCACAGTTTAATACAGAGCTAGAATTTGAACTAAGAAGTGAAGCGACTATAAGCCAAAGATCTATCATCCAAGTGATCGGCGACGAAGTAATAGTAACCGCAGCGGAAAAGAAAGGAACCAAAGACGATGTGAAAGTCTTCAAAGTAAAAGACCTAAGCTTCGTTAAATAACAATTATCCTCAAAGGTGTCATTGAACAATCCCTCTTCATCCATTGGATAGAGAGGGATTTTTTTTGTGTTACTATAGGCGGATTTTCTCCATTAGAATTTTGGATTAGTAAATCGGAAATTTTAATAAGCATTAATTTAACAATTTTAAAGCATTGCCTTACTTTGTAGCGGCAAAGTAAAAGTAAAAACGCTACCTTTTCCGAGTTCACTCTCTACCCAAATCATTCCGCCCTGTTTTTCTACAAATTCCTTACATAAAATAAGACCTAGTCCAGTTCCTTTTTCCTTGTTGGTTCCTAAACTACTAAGTTTAAAATCTATTTTAAAGACTTTCTCTAAATTCATTGGAGCAATTCCAACACCTGTATCTGAGATAGAAATTTCTAAAAAGCCTTTCTTCTTTTTTGCGGATACTATAATTTTTCCATTTTTGTTCGTGAACTTAATTGCATTTGTTAGTAAATTTCGGAGAATTGTGGAAACCATAAATATGTCTGCATATACGAAGTCATCTTTCACTAAGTCTGTTTCAATGGAAATATTCTTGTTATAAGCATTTCCGGAAACCAACGAAATTGTATCAGATATTGGATCTTTTATAGAAATAATTTGGTGATTTAGACTAATGTCTCCCGTTTGTGACCTTGCCCACTGCAATAGATTTTCCAGTAGATTATAGGCATGTTTAGAAGAAGTTCTAATCAACTTGGTATATTGCAAAAGCTCTGCTTCTCCGTTGTTATCCACTATCATTTTTTTTTCCATGAGTTCCGAAAGTCCCATTATATTACTGAACGGATTACGCAAATCATGCGCAATGATCGAAAAGAATTTGTCTTTGGTATTATTAAGAGTCTCTAGTTGTTGCATTGTTTTTTGTAATTTTTGTTCTGCTATTTTTCGTTCTTTAATATCCCATCCCAGATCAGCAAGCTCTGAAACGATGGCAACATCTTGTTCAGCGTAATCGATAGGTTTATTTCCAACACCCAATATTGCTACAATTGAACCAACTCGAAATATTGGCACTACCAGAATGCGGATAATTTCTGCATGTCCCGCTGGCAATCCCTTACGATGTGCCAGAGTAGCATAATCATTGTAAATTACCGCACGATGTTCTCGTATACAATCCACCCAAACACCAGCCTCAGATACATTATAATGCTGTCCTTTTCCCTCTGCTTTACACATCTCCTTAATCGTTCTTGTTGACCATGCTTGGAGTAATAGAGTCTCTTGGTCTGCATTCAGAAAGTGATAAAAGCCAATAGAACTCTCTGTGAGGAGTTCAAGTTCATCCAAAGTTGCTTGAAGCAATTCATCTAAAGACTTCTCCGAGGCAACCGTGAGTAGGCGTAGACGTGCCTCTTTGATCTGTTCCATCTGCTTGCGCTCTGTTACATCGTCAATAATCCAGATAGAACCTTTATCTGGATCATTTGGATTAATTGCTTGTCCTAAAAAAGAACACCAAAAGATTTCTCCATTTTTTCTTTTTTGTCTTGCTTCGCAGGTATATCTCAATCCTTTTATTAGGGTCTGATAAGCCTCTTTTCCAAATTGCTCATATTCATCTTCATCCGGATAAAACTTAAGTGTATTTTGACCAATGACTTCTTCCATATTATAACCATACAGATTTACAATTTTTTTATTCGCCCATACTACCTCTCTATTTATAAGAAAAAAAACTCCATTTGCAAGATTATCTAAAATAGTTTGCCTTTCTAAAGAAAGACGAACGATTTCTGCTTCCTTTTGCTTTTTCTCTGTAATATCAAGAAGAATTCCATTCCATAATACAGATCCATCTTCTAAACGCTGGGGCATGGCCTGTCCTCTCACCCATTTAAGTTTACCATTTAATGTCCGAATACGATGCTCATGCTCCCAAAAGCCTAGACCTCTAACTGCATCTTCGACAGACTGACGATGGGATTCCTTATCTTCGCATACTATTAAATCAGTTATTGTACGATGATTCCTAAGCACATCGTCTGCATTGACTCCATAAAGGGATTTAACTCCTTTACTTACGTAAAGAAATTTCCATTCTCCGTCAGGTAAGACCACAAACTGATAAAGCACTCCAGGTACCGTAGCAGTTAATGACTCCATCTGCTGAATTTTAGTTTCCATGGTCACTTTCAGATTGCTCAATTCCAGTTTTAAGTTTTGGACCTGGGTATCTAGTTCGTCTCTGTTAGGTTTTTTTTTAGAAAAATCCATCATATTCTATCAGCCTCCTGCATTGGGGACTTCTTGCAAAAACTTATCCGTGTATTCTGAACCTATTAAATCAAATAGGAGCTTTTTCTTCATAGTATTATTTCGGTGGTTAACTCTGCTCCTTGAATTCAACACCAACATCTGTATTTTTATGCTCACGGCTTGGATGAATAAATATTCCAAATCCTGTAGGGCGAGAAGACTTTCCATCTTTCGCAAAATTCTTTGCTGTTTGCTTTAATTCTTCCGTAGATTGCGAATGCTCTGGCTTAATCGATATTTGCCCCGGAGTAGATTCAATATGCAGTGTTTGCGTAGGGAATGCAAAGTCTATTTTCAATTCTTTTGCAAGAGTGATTATTTCTAAATAAATATTCTGGCGCAAAATCATGTCTTGCCCCCACTCTGTAACGGTTGCGAAATAGTTCAAGAGTATATCCAGACTAGAGCTTCCAAACCCCTTGAATATTACATGAATTCTATCTTGAACAACCAGTTCATTCTTTCGAAGGATGTTCTTTATTCCTTCGAGGAATGCTTCTATCTTTTGGGGAGGAGTGTCATAGGTAAGTCCAATCGTTGTATTGGTGCGCCTATACCGTCTTAGCCCCATATTGTCGATTTTAGAATTTGCTACCTCTGAGTTAGGAATAGACACTACTGAATCATAGAAAGTTCTAATTCGAGTGCAGCGAAATCCAATTTCTTCTACATCTCCTTCTATTCCTCCTACAATGACTGTATCGCCTAGTTTAAAAGGTCTATCTAGAAAAATCATGATAGAGCCAAATAGATTTGCCGCTGTATCTTTTGCGGCAAGTGCAAGTGCAAGACCTCCTACTCCCAGTCCTGCAAGCACTGACATTACATTTACACCTAGATTTTGTAATGCAAATAGGCTTCCGAGTAAAACGACAAGTATCCGTGCAGTTCTTGAAATCAAAGGGATAATTTGTGCATCAATTAAGAAGTCATTCTTATTTTCTTTAGCGACTACTTCTAAGTATTCGGTAGAGGCTTTTGTCAAATCATAGAAGAGGCGAATAATGTTTATGCTCAGTAATATCTGTAAGAGTATACTACTGATTTTAAAAGCTCCTCCTTCTATATCTAAAATGTCTAAACAAAAAAACCAAAATCCAATCGTCACAATATAAGAAAGAGGCTTATCACAAAAGGATAGGATTTTTTCTTTCCAATTAATCTTCCCTTCTGGAACGCGATTTACAAGTCTAGTAATGAAATGAGTTACAAATTTAGTAAACCATTTGATTACATAGCCAAATAAGATAGAGAGGATAATACCGACTATCTGCCAAACATAAATAGAAGAAATCTTAAACTTCATCCAACCCGGAAGACTTTCCGACCAGGGATCTTTATATCCTGCCCCTCCGCCGCTATTAGGTAAATAGGAAAGATGCTTTGTCTTTGCATAGAATTCATTCACACGTGCCACTGTCTCACGGGAAAATAAAAATTCATTTGCTCTCTCTCCACTTTCTACTTTTGTCATTGAGATTTCAGTTCTTTCAAACGTCCACTTCGTCAGTGGTATATCAGGCTTATCCCCTACTTCGGGAATGCTAGAAGGTTCAAGAACTGCAATTCTATCCATGACTTCTTTCAGTAAAATGGCAGATTCCCTACCTTTCTCAGTTCTCAGTGCAAAGGGAACGCCATCTAAATTTAAACATCGCACTGCTGTATCAAGCTCTGCCATCATTTGGGCGTTCTTTGATTGCATTCCCTTTCGATAATCTTCCATCGCTTTCATAAATATTATATATGTTTCTCTAGGTGTCTCAAACTTATTTGGCTCTAGAATATTTTCAGGCGTTCTCGACTGCGAAAAAAGGGACAGGGAAAATAAAAAAGTCAGGATTAATGCACTAATAGATTTCATAGACAACAAGATTAATCAATCCTAAAGAAAGTCTAGAATAATTTTCCCTTTTGGATAAGTTACCACAATCCTACATTTATCTACTTGTATTTTTTATTTGCCCTATAAGATTGTTTTATGCAAAAGAATCTGCCTATTTTTATTCTCAAATATTTTTTAATTCTATTAGTAATTCCGACCGGATTCATGGGATGCTTTTCCTACCGAGAAAGCAAAATTCATTTTGCAGCGCAAGACCCTCTTTCTGTAAAAGAAAAAAAGAATCTCCATGCCTGGATAAAGCTTGTTAGCCTGCCGGAGTTTAATCACGATAATCCCAAAGAAGATGTAAATACATTTACTACTTATACTCTCTATAAGTTTGTAAGAGAATTAAATCAATTTGAAAAAGTAAATATACTCTACTCGAAAGACACAAAGCTTCCTGAGAATGCTATCATTTTAGAATTTCAATTTTCCAAATTAGAGGAAAAAGAAAAATTTCATCACCTACTATTCCCAGTTGGTCTCACTGGTCTTGCAATCAGTCAATACTTGGTGCGAAGTTCTTACGGATTTTTACTTTACAGCCTTTTAGGAGGACCGGATACAATTAGTAAAATGGACTATTCAGGAAATTTAATTGCATACAATAATAAAAATCAGGAGAAAGCGAGAACTCCCATTCAACTGCAAACAGAGTTTAATAGTAATTTGCTTTACTATGATAAGGCTACAGAGGCAAACTTGAAACGGGGTGAAATGCTAAGTCTTGCAATACAAAACATCCTAAAGAACTGGGAGGCAAAATGAGATTCCTTCTACTCCTACTCGTATTACAATGCGCAGTCATTCAAAAAGGAAATCCTCTTCCTCGTTTTCCAGAAGCGGCAAATACCAATCAGCCGGTAACCTCCGCGACTTATTTTATTCTAAATCAAGAGTCATATAAAAATGGATTCAAAGGCAAATCCGAATCTAGTTATAACACTCTTCTTGCTCAATTGAAAGACAGTGGTCAATTTTCAAATATCCAAACTGATATAGAAAAAGCAGATTTGATTCTAGAAATAGAAATCCAAACCCGTAAAGAGAATAATCGCTATTTGCCTTTCTTTACTGTATTTACCCTAACCCTAGTTCCTTATTTTCAAACCATTGAACTAAGTGAAAAATTTCGACTCGTAAAAAAGAATGGCGACATCGTATTTCAATCGAACCGATCACAAAGACTAAACTATTGGTTTGGCTTATACTTCTTCGTCAAAGGAATGATTCAATTCTCCGCCGAAGATAATCACAATCGTTTCGGTTTCGAAGGCGACCTAATAGAAAAAATGAACTTGAATATAATCGAAGAAATGAAAACCAAATAGTGATAACGTTAGGCTAATTTGTATTTAGCTCTACATTCCCGTAATACCTTTTGCACTTGGTCTAATTCATGCTTTAGGTCTTTAGATTTGATTTTCTTTTTTACATCAGGCAAGAAGGATAGACATTCTTGGTTGTATTTTTCAAGGCTTTCAATCAAGCTAATTCCTTTTGCGGTAAATAATCCTTTATCGATGGCCCAATGCAAATCAAAGAGAGAATACTGAACATAAAGAGTTTCTTCGGCAAATCGAAAGTATGCTCTTTGCTTATAAGTTTCATCTAGGTCTGTATAAGTCCAATTTTCTGATTTTGCAATATGATAAAAAAGTAAAGCAGCATAGGAAAATGTAAATGTTGCATGAAAGATTCCATACAGTGGTCTTAGAGTTTTTCTCCAGGGAGAATAGAATATATCATCTTTAAATTCTTTTTTAATCAGATTGTATTTCTTTAGAATTAAATTGAGATGATGGTGGGCATTTTCATGAATCAAATCATCAATAGACTCAAGTATATCACGATCAATAAAGTTAATATACGAGATTCCCTGCTCATGAAAATGACTGTAACTTACAAGTCCATTCGATTGAACAATATGCAATTTATCGGTTAATAGCTTGTATAGCGCAAATCCATCAGGCCAGAATGTCTCTAAGAATTCTTGCGCTTCTTGGATTTGAATCAACTTTTCCTTGGGAGTTTTCTTACGGACTATTTTTACTTTCACTCCTTTCTTAGAAGGACCATCTGCTTTCTCGAAAGTAGTTAAATCAGATTCTGTTCCCAAAAATACATTGTCGTTTAGGGTATAACAAGGAGTAAGCGCTTGGTCACAGTAAGTCTTTAATAGACCTTGTAGTATCGGATACTTAGGCTTAGCCCTTTCCCATTCAATAAAACGGAAATCCTCTACTCCAAAATCAGCTTTCAAGGTTTCAGTGAAGGCTGATTGAAATTCTGTTAGTAAAGTTGAATCATTTCCGATTTCTTTTAAATCTTTCATTGCTTCTGAAAAATACAGATGCTCGGATACTCCATTTACCCACAACTCAAGACCTGCAATCGACTTTGTATCAATGTATTGCTTTAGAACAGACTCAGACTTTTTGCGATGCTCTTTTGGTAATTTAGCTAAAGACTGTTTAGCTTCTGCTATAAGACTATTGAATAATTCCAATTTTAATTTCTGTAAGGTTTTTAAATCAATCATTTTAACTCCAATATAAAAACAGGATTCGAATCCAAATACTCAGTGGGTTCATAATTCCTGTATCAATAAATTTAATTTCATTTTTTTCATTAACAAAGACTGTTGTGGGGAACGCATAAATCTTATTAGCTTCTAAGAGTGCCTGATTTCCAAAGACGGTAGGAAAATTGATTTCATTCTTCTCTATGTATTTCTTTACATACGAAGCATTTCCCCCACCTTCTTCTACCGAGATAAACTCTGTATTGTATTTCCCATTTAACATAGAGTAGCTGCTCTTAAATAGATTAAGATTCGTTTGACATACACTGCACCAGGTTGCCCAAAAATAAATGACTTTGTTTTTTTGATTAAACTCAGGTGAAATCTTTGACTCTGTCAGTAAAGGATAATCAGCAGGTTGAAAGATTAATTTCCTGCCATTCCCATTGAAGAGTGAAAGCAAAAAAGTAAAGCAAAGGACGACTACAATATAGAACGAATACTCTAAGACTTTGCGAAATACTTTCATTGGATAGAAGGTATTTTAAAATATAGAATCGCTGTCACCATAAGAACCCATACGAGCCCAGAGGCTAACACGCTTATGTCGGTGAGTATCGCTTTACTAGGATTATGCCCCATATTCTTGATATAAATGATATATAAACTTCTAAAAATTGCGTAAACCACAACAGGGATTGTATATACAAGCTTATCGGTTCCCATCTTTTGAATCGTGTCGGGGCTAATGGTATACATGACGTAACTAATCAATGTCATTGTAGATGCAATGGACATCATTAAATCTAAAAACTGAGGAGAGTATTCTTCTAAAATTTTGCGGTGAGAAGTTGCAGACTTTTCTAATAGAATCAGTTCTCCTCTTCTCTTACTGAATCCCCAGAATAGAGCCAGCATAAAAGTGCATAGTAAAAGCCAAGACGAAAAGCTCACACCAATCACAACTGCTCCGGAAATAGCGCGCACAACAAAGCCAATGCTAATACTCATCACATCTAAGATTACAATATGTTTTAAATATTTGCTATATACTAGATTGAATCCGAAATAAAAACTACATAGGGCAAAGAAGTAAGGATGTAGAGTATAAGAAAGGATCAAGGAAATCGGGAGAATAAAAACAGTTATCAGAAGAGCAAGACCTGCTTCAATTTTGCCGGAGGCTAGAGGGCGATGTTTTTTTTCCGGGTGTAATGCATCTTCTTTTCTATCGAGATAATCATTCACTACATACTGGCAACTAGCAATTACAGAAAATATGATAAACGCAAAAAAGCTTTTTAATAAAGCATCTGTGTCTGATAATTTGTGACCGAAGATAATCCCTGCAAATATAATGGTGTTCTTAATCCACTGGTGAACACGCATTAATAGTATATATTGAACTAGCATTTGAGGCAAATCTTCCTAATCCGCAAACTTCTTAGTATTCTTAATATAGCGGAAGGTTAAAATGATTTCTTTTACTGCTTTCGTATTTTCCATTTTTACATAGAAGGCTGGAGTTGCACTCGTTGATTCTACTTCGAAATATTTTCCCGGGATAAGTTTTCCAGGCTTTAAGTCTTCCGTGCAGCAAATTTCATTGGTCTCTGTATTTTCGATCATTCCAATTTTACTGAGTTGGAAATTTCTTTCTCTCAATACATTTTTGCTTTCATCTAAGTATTTTATTTCTTTTAATTGCATCCTTGCAAAATTTTGATGCACTGGCTCAACTTTAATGTCTTTGATGTCTGTCGGCTGAGGAAAAACGAAACTAATATTTTTCCATTCTTCGGAAGGCGTTACTTCAGCAGTCACTGTATTAGCCGCAACCGGTGCAGGAGCCTGTTCGTTCATGAAATAAATTTTTGCAGTATCACTCTTCATTGGTTTTAATTTATTGAATTGCTTACTACCAACATTGAGCAAGAGGATAATTATGATTAGGCTTACAATGGTTTGAATGGCGGATTTCTTTTTAAAATCATCCACAGGATTTGCAAACTGAGCTTTGTTCTTTTTAAATATAAATTTTTCAATCGAATAGAGTAAATCAGCAAGAGAGGTTTCTACTTTTTCACTTTTTTCTTCTTCTGTCTTGTATGCTGAAGCAAGAATTAAATTATGCGTATTAAAACTAGATGAAATTTCTTCATCGGAAATGGTTTTTATTTTCTCTAGCCAATTATCGGAATTTAAAATTGCGGGTTTATTAAAGTAAGAGAGCGCCAAATTTGCAATATCCACAATGAGATAATCTGCTAGAATAAGAGCATCATTTGATTTTGCATTGCTGTTGCAAATTTCAATTGACTCAAGTCTAGAGTAACAAGATTCTAATTGGCTTTTTAACTTCGCTTTTTTTTCTATAATCTGAGCGATCGATTCACTTAACTCTGGTTTTTTAAAACTCACTTTAAAATAGTCAGCAACGGGCATACACGTATCCTTTTATTAATACCAGAATGAGTATTACAGAATTATAAACAAGTTTTTTATTTCAATGTCTGATTGGTAGTGAATCGCCTTTGCATATTGAATTGTTTGGCTGCAAATCTTTCTCTTGAAACAAAAGAATGCGGACAAAATAACTCACCTGTCTTAGAAATGAGCGGAGTCCATTTCAAATTTTCCGTTGTAGCCATTCTTACGTTCACCTCAGAAGAGTTCTTCTCAGAAAGAATACTTCCATTTGACAAGACTGGAGTTGTATCTATTCTTCCGTTAAAGATAATAAATTCAGGACCAAAGGCACCTGGGCTTCCATTCCAAATTTTAACAGTGTCTGCATTATCCGGTGCAATAGAAGAATTTTCAGATACTCTATAGAAAGCAGAAGGGTCAATTAAAAATGTGGAGCCTTTTACAATTCCAAAATTAGATGCGTAGGTATAAATTGGATTCAATACAGAAGGCAATGGATAGGCAGTCTGCAATGCACTCATTGTGCCAATAGTAGATGTGCCAATAAATAAAGTTGATGTTCCCGGATATCGATTCGGATTAAATGCCTGCGAAAGAAAGGTAGCATATAGTCTTCTATATATGCCGGTTGCATCGGCACCTAGAAGCGTCGAATTATACTTAGCCGCAGATTGAAAAAGAGTCATCATATTTGTCAATGTATTGGCTCGAAGCTTAGAGCTATTACCCACAACTGTATTTTTAATAAACGCAGCCTTTTCAGTATCAGTGCTTCCAGATACATTATATAAGTAAGACATAAAAGTATAGGCGGACGCATAATTGCGAATAGACGATTCCCATGTAATAAGCGAAAAACCGGCAGCACCCTCTACACAACTAGTTGCAGGATCCCCTCTAAAACATGCCATTCTAGAGGACTGTGGACCATAGCCTGCAATATCACTTGCCACTTCACTCGTTCCTTCATTGATCCAAGTGTCATCAAAGGTCAAAGTTTTATTCGTAACATCATCTAGTGTGCGGATAAGAGTCTTAAACCCCAGCTCATGCTGCATCCTGATTAAATGTTGGTATTCATGAGCGAGGCTAGACAAAAAAGTATCGGGCAAGTTAGCAGACAATTCTTTCTTTCGAAGGGCTAATAAGGCGTTGCCGTCAATATAGATGAGTTCTTTCTGGTTTGACCTAAATGTTATATCGGTGGGGTCGTCTTCAATAAACTGAACTGGATCGACATACCCGCCCACTCCACTTCCAATGTCTAAAACAAAAACTGTAATTTTTTTATTCCCATCAATATCAGTCGGAGCACCAAAGGCAGTCGTCATTTTGGGATATATAATCGTATCAAAAGCAGTTACTACATTGGAATACCTAAAGCCAGAATAATTTGTCTCAGCCGAAAGACCTGTCTGTTCATAAATTTCAATATTGGTGCCTGATGCCACAAGTTTAGCGGGCTGACAAGAATAAGCATTCGAGGTAAGGCTCAGCGCCCAAAATCCGCCGACACAAGAGTTATTGCTTAATAATCGAGCAGCCAGAAGGTAAAGACCAAGATTATCTTTTTTTTCTTTCTTCTGAAAAGGAGGAATGCAGGAAAAAAAGAAAGTGGAAATTATTAAATAAAAAAAAAGGTTTCGTTTAAACATATTGCCATCCAGAGTAAACTAAACTATTACATGAATAAAAGTAAACAAAATAATTTTTCACTTGTAGAGCGAGTTACCCTTTAAAATCTAAGAAATATATGAAACATTTCATCATCCGTTTAGAATACAAAGTCCCAATAGAAAGAATTGATACGGTGCTCACTCAGCATAGAGAATTCCTAGATTCAGGTTACCAAAGAAAAATTCTTTTAAGCTCAGGTCCACAAAATCCAAGAGATGGAGGAATCTTAATTGCAAGAGCAGAGAGCTTAGAAGCTATGAAAGATTTCTGTAAAGAAGATCCTTTTGCTAAGAACGATTTTGCCAATTATCATTTTACAGAATTCATTCCTGTAAAATTCCAAAAAGAATTCGAAACCTGGTTCCTCCCTGAATAGTAAGAATTTCTAATTGATTATAATTGTATGGGTGAAATAGTAACTTGGAATGATTGATTTCCATTACAAAACACTAGACGATGAAATTCTAGTGACACTCAAGACAGATGTTACAGAGATTGGGACATTCCACCGAATGGCTTCCGTCATATTTCTTCTAGGCTGGGATATTATTTCAGGAGAAATTCTAACCGTAGAAGAAAATGGAACCGAATACGCTATAGACACGCTTCGACTCAAAGCAGAATCCAATATGGGAACGAAAAAAGCTGTAGAGATTGGTTTGATGATGGACGCAATCTTTTCAAAAAGAAAAGGCCTAGAAGAACTCTTTCAAAACCACGAATTCAAAGCACCTATCGTAAAGAATTTCTTTCGCGAGCGTGCAGAGCTTATTTTCCAAGATGAGCCAGATAAAAAACAAACTTGTTTTTATATTGAAGCTGACTCAGGTAGAGGTCTTCTCTATCATGTAACAAAGGTCCTTTTAGAAAATAAAATTAATATTCTATCTGGAATCATCGAAACAGACAATATTACACAACGAGCAAAGGATACTTTTTATCTGATAGATCACGAAGGAAAAATGTTTGGAGAAACACAAAAAGCGGAAGAGATCAGAACGCAAATTCTCAAACCACTTTTTAACCAATGATTTAGATAAACTTTGTTCTCTTCATGGAACGCTCGATCATTTCTGCAATTTCCGAATAGCCAGATTTTTTTGCAAGTTCCAATGCAGTATGTCCGTCTTCATCTTCTAGATGCAAAGCAGCACCTTTTTCAATCAGAACTTTAGCGGCTTCTACTCTTCCATGTGTCGCGGCATAATGAAGGGGAGTGAAACCAAACATATTCTGCCTGCTGATAGTAGCTCCCTTCTCAATAAGAAGTTTAACAATCTCTGTCTTGCCATGATGTGCTGCATAATGAAGGGGAGTATATTCGAAATCGCTTTTTGCATTCACATCGGCACCGTTATCGATTAGAAGCTTTGCAATCTCAACACCGCTTTGGTTGGCAGCATAATGAAGTGGAGTATAACCAAAATTACTCTTAGGATTTAGATCAGCTCCTCTTTCAATGAGCGAAGCAACTAACTCAATATGACCGCGAGTTGCCGCCATATGAAGAGGAGTCTGTCCTTCTTCGTTCTTTCCGTGCACATTTAAAATACTTTCAAATTCTACTTTTTCATGTGTCTCTTTAATATTTATTAACTCTCTGTTCATAGTGATTTTCCATCCTCTTGTTTTTAATCGATCTTTATATGTATGCTTTTGATTTATAGGTTACTTGAATTGAAAAATTCATCTCCTCTATAAATCTGTATTTGCATTTAGAGTAATTATTTTTAAAAATGTCAAAGACTTTTTTTCTATTTTGATTTTTTTTCTAGGATGATATTTATCATAGTCGAGAAATTGAACAAAATCTATGACGAATGTTTTAAAAAGAGTCGAATAATTTCAACCCTTCCGGCATCTCTTAGTTAGGTGAAGTTTTGCATGATTCGAATAAGACTTTCCCCTTTACAAAACCGAATTCTTTAAAAAAAGTCCGAAAGTTTATAAAAACTTAGCGCATCCTTTATGTATCCTATAACTCTCCACCGGTCTAGCTACGCTTACAGCTCCGGTCTAACATCGGTTACCCACCCCAACTTACACCGCACAATCACCGTAGAAATAACCGCAGCTAGACCGCTCATGAGTAAAAGGAAACTTAAACTTACAAAAGAAAAATTTCACAAAGAAGTAATTCTTGCCAAAACTCACTAGCTTAAAGAAATTAACCTTGGGTTTGTATTTCGCAGTTGCTGTGACGTTTAGATTTCAAAAAGATCTTACATTACTTTTACTCTAATATCGAGAATCAGTATTTTGGCGGTTGCAGAGTATGAATCCAACGTAGGTTCGAATCCTGCTATCTCTTCGGGGATATAGCCAAGTGGTTAAGGCAACAGACTATTAATCTGTCACGAAAACCAAAACTCCGAGAGAAAGAAAAATTCTCATGCTGACCTTTGCGGCTACTTTGTATTTGTCAGCACCGGAAAAAAAACTTTGCAGTAGAGCGGATACCGATTGAATCTGACTTCACCCATTCCTCTAGAACCGGTGCTTAGGGTTTTATCTTAATCTCTATTCCGTATTTTTTGCGGGAGGATTTTTCTTTCTCTCTATTTAAATTTTATAAGGAGAGCAAAATGCTAACATTAATACATAACGACGAAAGAGGGCTTCTATTTAAAGATGGGAATTATATCAAAACTCTTAAGCCAGGAAAACATCTATTATCCGCATTTCTAGGACACGAACTCATTCGAATGGATTTGAATAAACCATTCCTTACGAGTAAAAACTTAAACTTATTCATTAAAGACGAATCATTATTAACCGAACTCACTATTGTGGAAGTAAAGGACTATGAAATATGCCTTCACTATGAAGACAATCTATTATGCGAAGTTTTAAAGCCAGGACGTTATGCGTATTGGAATGTTTTAAAGATACATGAGTTTAGATTAATCGATACGCGAAATCCTGTTCCAGGGGAAGAATTCCAACAATCCATTTTCACAAACCTTAAACTACAGGGTTATTATTTTGCATTTCAAGTTGAGAATCATGAAGCAGGACTTCTCTATTTTAACGGAGTCTTTCAAACAATTCTAAAGCCGGGCAAATACTATTTCTGGGCAGGAGTTGTGACGACTAACGTTGTAAAAATTGATTTAAGACAACAACAATTGGATGTAAATGGGCAAGAGTTAATGACGGAAGATAAAATTACTCTCCGTTTAAATTTCACTTCTCAGTATAAAATCATTGATCCAATGAAATTTATGGAAATTAAAAACTATCAAGAGCAAATCTATATTTTACTCCAACTGAGCCTTCGTGAATACATTGGCTCTCTCAAACTAGATGAGCTTTTACAAAAGAAACAAGAAATTGGTGACTTTGTTTTATCCAAACTAAAAGAAAAATCATCTACTTTCGGAATCGAGTTTACCTTTGCGGGGGTAAAAGATATTATCCTCCCGGGAGAAATAAAAGATATACTTAACCTTGTATTGATTGCCGAAAAAAAAGCACAGGCAAATATCA
>Ga0209174_10001374_pt1 | contig 17264 bp, 13 predicted proteins | sample JI91814BDNA_FD_187505 | JGI IMG/M metagenome (GOLD analysis project Ga0209174, IMG submission 187505) | Wastewater effluent complex algal communities from Wisconsin, to seasonally profile nutrient transformation and Carbon sequestration -... | ecosystem: Engineered > WWTP > Effluent > Algae...
CAGGGGACAATAAGTGTCAGGCCGGACTTGCTGTTAGCGGATGTGAGTGAAACAGATTTAATAATAATTCCGGCATTGAGTGGCGATATGGAAGCAGCTATAGCCCTGAATAGCGATTTAATTCCATGGGTGGTAAATCGGTATAAAAGCGGGTCAGAAGTTGCCAGTTTATGTGTTGGTGCGTTTTTGTTGGCTTCTACCGGATTATTAAATGGAAAAAGCTGTTCCACGCATTGGATGTTTGCCAATCAGTTCCGACAATTATTTCCGGAGGTAACCTTAGCAGACGACAGAGTGATAGTTGATCAAAACGGAATTTATTCGAGCGGCGGCGCTATGGCCTATTGGAATTTATTATTGTATTTGGTTGAAAAATACACCAATAAGGAGATGGCAATAATGGCTTCAAAGTTTTTTTTGTTGAATGTTAATTTAAATAGTCAGTCCCCATTTTCCATTTTCAAAGGACAAAAAGACCATGGCGATTGTGTTATTCTGGAAGCACAGGTATATATCGAAACACATTACAAAAACAAGATTACCGTTGATGAATTAGCTGCTCTAAGTAATTTAAGTCGCCGCACATTTGAACGCCGTTTTAAAAAAGCTACTTCCAATTCGCCCGCTGAATATTTGCAAAGAGTAAAAATAGAAGCAGCAAAAAGTTTACTAGAATCTGGCCGCAAAACAGTTAATGAGGTTATGTTTGAGGTAGGTTATGCCGATTTGAAAGCATTTAGAGATGTGTTTAAAAAAACGGCAGGTATGTCGCCGGTGGATTATAGGAAAAAGTATAATGAAGCGTAGTTAAATTAAGGCTCATACGCGTTAATTTGCCAGCGCAAAACAGATAATATTCCTCGATAAAAATAAAACGTATTATATTTGCAATCCCAAAAAACAACGGGCCTATAGCTCATTCGGTTAGAGCAACTGACTCATAATCAGTAGGTGCCTGGTTCGATTCCAGGTGGGCCCACAACTAGCACCTTTAGGTGCTTTTTTTGTTTATGCCTTTTTACACCTATATTTTATTTAGCAAATCACTCAATAAATTCTACATAGGTTCCACCAGCCTGAGCCCTGTTGAGCGACTTGACGAACACAACCAAATAAAATTTCCAGATGCATTTACACGCAAAGGAATACCTTGGGAGATGTTTTTAGTAATTGAATGTAAATCTTTTATCCAGGCTAAAGCTATTGAAGTTCATATCAAAAAAATGAAAAGTACCAGGTATTTACAAAATCTAAAACAATATCCAGAAATCGGAGAAAATTTATTACTTAAATATAGAGCAACTGACCCATAATCAGTAGTCCCGATAGCTATCGGGATTGGTTCGATTCCAAGTGGGCCCACAACTAGCACCTTCAGGTGCTTTTTTTATTTATTGCCATTAATCTATACTAGGATTTATTAAATCCATCCCTTCACGAACCCAATCCATAATTCTTTGTTTTACCTTTGTGGATATGGAACTAGGCAAGCTTTATCAAAAAGCTTTAAATCTTGAATTTCTCTCGGTAGAGGAAGGGATGTATTTGTTTGAAAACGCTCCCACTGCTGAATTAATGCAGGTTGCCGATACAATTCGCAAGCGCAAAAAGCCGGGTAATAAGGTTACCTGGATTATTGACCGCAACCTGAATACCACCAATATTTGCGTGGCTAATTGCAAATTTTGCAATTTCTACAGGGTTCCGGGGCATGCTGAAGGTTATATCACCGATAAGGAAACATATAGGATTAAAATTGAAGAAACACTTAAATATGGCGGTGAACAGCTTTTATTACAAGGCGGGCATCATCCGGATTTGGGACTTGAATTTTACGCTAAAACGTTTAGGGAAATAAAAGAAATGTTTCCTCAAATTAAATTACACTCGCTCGGTCCGCCCGAAATTCATCATATTGCTTCTTTAGGCAACCACACTTATGAGCATGTATTAACGGAGTTGGTTAAAGCCGGACTCGATTCATTACCCGGTGCAGGAGCCGAAATTTTAGTTGACCGTGTTCGGAAAATTATTTCTACCGGAAAATGTACCGCCGATGAGTGGTTAAATGTTATGCGTGTGGCACATAAATTAAATATTACCACGAGTGCTACTATGATGTTCGGTCATATCGAAACCATTGAAGAGCGCTTTTTGCATTTAGAAAAAATAAGGCAGGTGCAAAGTGAAAAACCTGCACATGCAAAGGGATTTTTAGCATTTATTCCATGGACATTTCAGGATGTGGACACCACACTTAAAAAAATACGACGTGCGAAAAATGACACCACACCTGATGAATATATCCGCACAATTGCTATTTGCAGAATGTTTTTACCCAATATCGAAAACATTCAGGCTAGCTGGCTAACAGTGGGAAAAAATGTCGCTCAAATTTGTTTACATGCCGGCGCAAATGACTTCGGCAGTATCATGATTGAAGAAAATGTAGTGAGCGCAGCCGGTGCCCCGCACAGGTTTACGTATAAAACTATTCAAGATGCAATTCGCGAAGCGGGATTTGAACCACAATTGCGTAATCAGCAATATGAGGAAAGGGCTATTCCGGAAAATATTGTGGAGCAGGTAATTAATTATTAAACAATTGTTTTTGTTCCGCTTTGACTTTTCATGGCATTATAATTGAATTTTGAAAAAGATAGTAATTTCTTCATCTACAAACTGCTTTATATGAGAATTAAACTTTTTGCAATTACCACGTTCATAATATTGAGCATATCTGTTTTTGGCCAAGGCCAGCAGGCAGGAACATTGTCGTTTCAAGCGGGTTATGATTTTGGTCTGCACGGCACCTTATATAAATCGCAATTCCTTGGGTTGCCCATTGAAACAGATACAGGTGGAGCAGCAACGTCGATGTTTAGTTTTGGCGCACAATATAATTTATTAAACTGGTTGTCGGGCGGCGCTACATTTGTTTACGGCTCGTATTTAGAAGATACTTCCGATGTAAGTGCTAATGGAAATAATGTCGGCACTATTTCTTTTGATTTAAGATTATATCCTGTTAACGGAGAAAAATTTAATTTATACATAGGCCCTGAAGTGGGTTATTCTTTTCTTGAAATACGAAAATTAAATCCAAGTTTAGGCAATATTGAAGAAGTATCTAATTACAGCGGTGGACATTTTGGGGTAAACCTTGGTTTCAATTGGTATATATTTAAATTCGCCGGTGTATTTGCTCAGGCTGAATATACACGCAATGATTTTACCTTGAAACAGTATTATATAGATGGAGAAGCTTTTGATTTAACCAATTGGGATGCTTCATTAAATACGTTTAGTGGTAATGTGCGATTTGGTTTGTGTTTTAAAATTAATTAAAATCAATTGCCATTTGTTTTTATAGTAAATGGTTAATTTTACCACATGCGGAAAATTGCTGCTGATATTATTTTTCCTATTCATACACAACCACTAACCAATCATGTGTTAGTACTAGCAGATGATGGCACTGTAGCAGACATTTTACCAATAACAGATTTTGATAATGCTTCACTAGAAAAAGTAAGTGGTGCGCTAGTGCCCGGTTTTGTTAATGCGCACTGTCATTTGGAATTATCTCATCTCAAAAATAAATTTCCTGAAAAAACAGGATTGCCGCAATTTTTATCTTTAGTCACACAACAAAGAAATGTTCCCATTGAAATAATTAATGAAGCGATGGAGATGGCTGAAAAAGAAATGATAACAAATGGTATTGTAGCCGTTGGTGACATCTCTAATAACAGCAATTCATTTCATATAAAAGCAAAACGCAATTTATATTATCACACATTTATTGAATTAATTGCATTTGATCCGGCTAAGGCAAATGCTGCAATGCAAAATGGTGAACAATTATTATCTGCAGCTAGAGGATATGGCATACACGCATCATTAGCACCACATGCCACCTATAGCGTTAGTCCCGATTTAATAAAAAATATAAATACCAGTTGTTACGCAAATGGAAAACCTACTTCCATTCACATGTTGGAAAGTAACGATGAAAATGAATTTTATATTCAGGCTTCTGGTTTATATCGAAAATTGTACAGAGAGTTAGGTGTAGATATCAAACATTTTAATCCGACTGGCAAAACGGCTTTAGAAAGTTTATTACCCTATTTTAATAAAGAAGTAACTACTTTACTGGTGCATAATACCATTGCCACTTCATGGGATGTTGAATGGGCAGAAGACATTCACCCCAATTTATTTTGGTGTTTTTGCCCCAAGGCTAATTTGTTTATAGAAGATCGGTTGCCGGATATTCCTATGCTGATGCAACACGCCCAATATTTAGCAGTTGGTACCGATAGCCTTGCTTCCAACCATGGTTTATCTATTTTGGATGAACTCAAGACCATACAAAATCAATTTCCTGAAATTCCTACTCCCGACTTACTGCGATGGGCGACTCAATACGGAGCTAAAGCTTTGGGTATAAACAATCAATATGGCACCTTCGAAAAAGGGAAAAAACCGGGCGTTAATGTTTTAACCGGAATTACATCTACCCAAACCCAACTCGCAGATACAGCGGTACGCCGATTGGTTTAACCCCGGGTTTTCAGGCTTGAGCGCTGACACCGTCAAAAAAGCCCGTTTCCGATACAACCCAAATTTCCATCATTCATCCCTAAAAACACCCCGTTCATCTAAAACTTTGTCGTAATGCGGGTTTTGGCTCCCAACTTTGCCTTCGGAAACGCTGAAAGTTTCCCAAATGTTAAATAAATCAAAAAACTATGGAAACTTTTGAACAAAATTTGGTTTCCTGAGTTTCGTGTATTTACCTTTGCGGCCAAATTATGAGTGAAGAAGCTAAAATATTAGAAAAATGTGAGCGTCTGTTCATGCGATATGGCATTAAAAGCGTGACCATGGATGATGTTTCGCGCGAATTGGGCATGAGCAAAAAAACTTTATATCAGTTTTTTGAGAATAAGGAAGAGCTGATACACAAGGTTACCCAAAACCATTTCACTTGTCAAAACAAAGTGATTGAACATATTATTCATCATTCTAAGACAGCAATTGATGAAATGATAGGCATTTCAAACTGGATGAATACCATGAGCAAAAATTTAAGCCCAAGTTTGGTATTTGATTTAAAAAAGTATCATCCACAAAGCTGGCAGGTTTTTAATGACCATCGGAATACGGAAGTTTACAATTGTATAAAACACAATTTGGAAAGAGGTATAAAAGAAGGACTATATCGCGAAGAATTAGATACCGAAGTGTTAGCCAGAATTTACATAGCAAGAATGGAAATGTTTTTAGATGCAGAAATATTCCCGTATGATAAATTTCCTCCTGAAAAAACATTTAACGTGTTCATGGATTATCATATTCGTGGATTAGCATCAACCAAAGGAATTAAATACTTAGAAAAAATAAAATCAGAAAACAATGGCATATAAACTCAAAGCGTTTTTAATTGCCCTGGTGGTTCCATTTGCTTTGTTTGCTCAAACGCAACAATATTCGTTGCAGGAAGCAATGGACTACGGCATTAAAAACAACGCTCAAATTTTATCCGCGGCGCTGGATGAGCAGGATGCGCAAATTACGGTGAACAATCGCATCGCTAGCGGATTACCACAAATTGATGCATCGCTCGATTACCAAAACTTTTTCAAATTACCCACATCATTAATTCCCGCTGAATTTTTTGGAGGCGAACCGGGTCAGTTTATTCCTGTTCAATTTGGAACGGAACAAAACATGACGGCCCAGATTTCTGCTTCGCAATTATTATTCAACGGTGCCTGGTTAGTTGGTATTAGTGCAGCAAAAGAATATGCTGCATTGGTTCAGAAGCAAACCAGACTTGCAGAAACAGAGGTGAAAAAAAATGTAGAAACAGCTTATTATTCAGTGTTAATTGCAAAAGAATTTGAAAAGGTATTGCAAAAAAACATTGAAAATCTGGATGCTGTTTTATTTGAAGTTACCGAAATGCAAAAACAAGGTTTTGTTGAGGGTATTGATGTTGACCGTCTTACCATTAGTAAACTTACCTTGAATGGTCAGTTGGAAAATGCGCAGCGACAAACACAATTGGCAACCAACTATTTGAAATTTTCGATGGGATTGGACATGGCAACCAATATTGAATTAACCGATTCGCTTGGCACAATGACAGAAGTGAATATGGTTGGAACAAATTATTTGTCGAGACCGGAATTCAGCATTTTACAAAGTACAATTACATTAAATGAATTGAATGTAAAAATGAACAAGGCAATGTTTTTACCAACCTTAGTTGCTTATGGTTCTTACTCACAAAATGCGCAACGCAATAGTTTCGACTTTTTAGACGGTGATCAGGAATGGTTCGAAACAGGATTATTCGGTTTAACACTTTCTATTCCTGTGTTTTCTGGAATGGAGAGAAAAACCGGTCTTCAAGCTGCTCAAATCGATTTAGACCAGGCACGTATTCAACAGCAATTGGCTACACAAGGTATTTTATTGGAAATTGAAAAAGCCAAAACAGATTATATCAATGCTGAAAACGACCTGAACGTGCAAACACAAAATATTGCACTTGCACAACGCATTTACGATACCGCTTTAATTAAGTATCGCGAAGGTGTTGGATCAAGTCTTGAATTAAATAGTGCAGAAAGTACATTATACCAGGCGCAGGGAGGTTATGTGAGCGCTATGTTTAATATGCTCAATGCAAAAACTGCTTTAAACAAATCATTAGGATATTATTAAAACTTACATACTATGAGAAAGACCTTATTATATTTAACCGTAATCGTTTTCCTCGCTTCATGTGGCGCTAAAGAATCTGGCGACAAACAAGCAGAATTGGAAACACTTAAAAAAGAGCGCTCAGCACTCGATGATAAAATTAAAGCCATTGAAAAAGAATTGGCATTAAATGACACTACTAAATCAGATAAAGGTGAATTAGTAGTGGTTACTGAAATTTTACCTATTCCATTTACACATTATATTGAACTGCAAGGTAAAATAGATGCAGATGAAAATGTTATGGTTACACCACAAATTCCGGGTGTAATTGATGCTGTTTATGTTGTAGTTGGACAAAGTGTATCAAAAGGCCAGGTACTTGCCGAAACAGATAATGATGCAATGGTTAAAAACATTGAAACATTGCAGTCTCAATTAGCATTTGCAAAAGATGTATTCAATAAACAAAAAGCATTATGGGACCAGAAAATCGGTAGCGAAATTCAATACTTATCTGCAAAAAATAATGTAGAAACATTGGAAAAAAGTATTGCTGCTGCTAACGAACAAATTAGTGCAACCAAATTAATTTCACCAATTTCAGGTGTTGTAGATGCAGTTGATGTAAAAGTTGGACAAATTGGTTCACCGGGATTTCAGGGAATTCGTGTTGTAAATATGCGCACCTTAAAAGCAAAAGGTGAAGTTTCTGAATCTCATGCAGAATTTGTATCAGCAGGCGATAATACTAAAATTATTTTGACTGATTTAAATAAAGAAATTGATGCGAAAATTTCATTTGCTTCAAGTGTAATTAATCCGCAAAGCAGAACTTTTTCTGTGGAAGCTAAATTACCATCTGAAAGTAATTTAAAACCGAACATGATTGCAGTTATTAAAATTGCCGATTATGAAGTGGCTAACGCAATGGTTGTGGATTTAAATATGATTCAAAAATCAGCTGACGCATCATTTGTTTATGTTGCTGCAGTAGAAAATGGTAAAACAATTGCACAACGCCGTGTGGTTACCGTAGGTAAAATTTATAATGGTATGGCAGAAATTACTTCCGGACTTGAAAAAGGAGACAAAGTAATTACCAGCGGATACCAGAATTTAATTGCTGGTCAGGAAATTAAATATTGATAAATCAGGGTTGCTTAAAGTAAAGTATTTTACCCGCGGCAATAAAAAATATTAAACAATGAAAGACGTATTCAAGGAATTTAAACCTTCGAGCTGGGCAATTGATAATAAAACAACCATTTTTATTATCACCATCATGCTCACCATTATGGGTATTTCTACCTATAATGCGCTGCCGAAAGAATTATATCCGGATATTACTATGCCTACTGTTTATGTGGCTACAATTTATCCGGGTTCATCGCCTGCCGATATGGAAAATCTCATTACCAAAGAATTGGAAAAAGAGATTGGGGCAATTAGCGGTATAAATAAAATCATCAGTAATTCTGTACAGGATTTTTCCAGCATTCAGGTGGAATTTGTTTCCGGTACCGATATTGACGATGCTAACCAGAAAGTAAAAGATGCGGTTGATAAGGCAAAACCTAATTTACCGAGCGACTTAGATCCAACATTTGGACCTAATGTGCAAAAAGTTGAGTTTTCTGATTTTCCTATTCTTCAGGTAAACGTTAGTGGTGACTATGATTTAGCTACCATTAAAAAATATGCTGAAAAAATTCAGGATGAAATTGAAGAATTACCGGAAGTATCTAAAGTAGATATAATTGGTGCACCGGAAAGGGAAATTCAAATTAATGTGGATATGTACAAAATGCAGGCAGCAATGCTTACAATGTATGATATCTATGCTGCAGTAAGCAATGAAAACCGCATTGTATCAGGTGGTACTATTAAAGTGGAAGACATGCGTCGTTCCATTACAGTAAGTGGTGAGTTTGACAATGTTGCTCAAATTCAAAACTTAACGGTTAACAATGCCAATAATTTCCCAATCTATTTAAAAGATATTGCGGAGATAAAAGATGATTTTAAAGAACAGGAAAGTTTTGCGCGTTTAGATGGCAAAAATGTAATCACATTAAATGTCATCAAAAAAAGCGGTGAAAACTTAATTGAAGCATCTGATAATATTAATGCGCTTTTAGTTGAACTCGAGAAAAAAGAAATCCCAAGTGATGTTGATGTTACCGTTACCGGTGATACTTCTACTTTAACCAGAACGCAGGTTGCCGACTTAATTAATACCATTATTATCGGATTTATTCTGGTAACCATTGTGTTGATGTTTTTTATGGGTGCAACCGATGCGATGTTTGTTGGTTTGTCGGTACCACTTTCCATGTTTATTGCATTTATCGTTTTAAGTTTGTTAGGTATAAGTATGAACTTGATTGTGTTGTTTGCCTTCTTACTCGGATTGGGAATTGTGGTAGATGATGCGATTGTGGTAATTGAAAATACCCACAGGATTTTTGCAAACGGAAAAGTACCAATTAAAACAGCTGCTAAAAATGCGGCAGGTGAAGTGTTTCTTCCGGTACTTGCAGGAACAATGACAACTTTAGCACCGTTTTTCCCTTTATTATTCTGGCCGGGAATGATTGGTTCATTTATGAAAGGTTTACCTATTACATTAATTATTACCCTCACCGCATCGTTGTTGGTAGCGTATTTAATTAATCCGGTATTTGCGGCAACATTTATGAAACCGCATCACGATACTGATAAACCTAATAGAAGAAAACAGGGAATTTGGTCTGCAATAGTTGCTGGTCTTGGTTTATTAATTTCCTTAGGTGGTAATCCATTATTAGGAAATGTGATGATTACATTTGTCGCTATTTTCTGGTTCTATAACTTAGTATTAATAAAAGCAGTTAAAGGATTCCAAAAACGCGGATGGCCAAATATTCAGGCGAGATATGCATCGGTACTCAGATGGACATTAAAACATCCAATCATTTTATTCTCTTCAATTATTGGAACTTTAATATTAGCTATCGTAATGTTAGGTATTACTAAACCGGGTGTTGAACAATTCCCAACCGGAGATCCTAACTTTATTTATACTTATGTAGTTATGCCTGACGGAACTGATCAACAAACTACCGACTCAGTTACCAAATTGGTGGAAAAAAGAATTTATAATGTTTTGGGAGAAAATAATCCTTTGGTTAAGTCTGTAATTAGTAACGTAACTATCGGAGCCAATGAAGACCCATTTGATCAGAGTTCTTATACCAACAAGGGTAAAGTTGGTGTGGCATTTATCGACCCTGCCGATCGCCGTCACCAAACTTCTGAACCATATATGGATAAATTCCGTGAAGCGGTAAAAGATATTCCTGGTGCGGAAATAACTGTCGGAGCCGAACAAAACGGACCTCCTGCAGGTAAGCCGATTAATATCGAAATTTCAGGTGATGATTTTGATGAATTAATTCAAACCAGCAACGACATTAAACGTTATTTGGAAGGTTTAAATATTGCAGGTATTGAAGAATTAAAAACCGATTTACAGGCAAATAAACCTGAAATTACCATTGACCTCGACAGAGAGAGAATGAATCGTGAAGGTATTTCTACCTTAACCGTTGGTGGTGAAATCAGGAATGCGGTATACGGTTGGGAGGTTTCTAAATTTAAAGAAGGTAATGATGATTTCCCTATTGTAATTCGTTACGACGAAACACAAAGGAAAAATATCGACCAGCTTAAAGATTTAAAAATTACTTATCGCGATATGATGACTGGTCAAATTCGTCAGATTCCTTTAAGTGCTTTTGCTGAAATTAAATATTCAACTACCTATTCAGGTGTTAAACGTATAGACCAGAAACGTGTAGTTACTTTAGCATCCAACTTATTATCCGGTTATGAAAGTGCACAGCCGGCAATTATGAATGAAATTAAAGCCGCGTTAGAAGATTATGACACACCTGAAGGTGTATCGATAGGATATACAGGTGCTAGTCAGGACATGGAAGAAACAATCAGCTTTATGGGCGTTGCCTGGATTATTTCTTTATTCCTGATTGTAATTATTTTGGTGGCACAGTTTAACTCTATTTCTAAACCAATCATCATTTTTGCTGAAGTTATATTTAGTATCATCGGGGTATTACTCGGTTATGGTATTTTCGGTATGGACTTTTCAGCGGTAATGACGGGTGTGGGTGTTGTAGCCTTGCTGGGTATTGTTGTTCGAAATGGTATTTTGTTGGTTGAATTTACCGACTTGCTCATTGCAGGTGGAATGCCAATTAGAGAAGCTGTTGTTGAAGCAGCTCGTATTCGTATGACACCGGTAGTATTAACGGCAACTGCCACCATCTTAGGTATGATTCCACTGGCAATCGGGTTTAATATCGATTTTATTGGGTTATTTACACAAGGTAAACCTGATATATGGTTAGGTGGTGAAAACGTTGTGTTCTGGGGACCATTAGCATGGACAATTGTTTTTGGTTTAGGATATGCAACATTTATTACCTTATTAGTTGTTCCGGTTATGTATTTATACAACGATAAGTTTAAAACATGGGTATTCAAATTACTTGGAATAAAACGCGAAGTGCACAACCACGGAGCTACAATTCCTGGAATGATGGATAAAGAATAATAATACAACTACAAAAAAAGCGCCTGAATTACAGGCGCTTTTTTTATGTTATCAGAATGAACTAATTATTGATGACGTTCTTTTATTTTTTCTACAAACTCATCTTTTAATTCCACATATTTTGCAAATTGTTCCGGTGTTAACACTGGTTGCAATGCTGCTTCTTTTTCATCATTTATTTTTTTCATTTTTTTTGCCTTTTCTTTTTTTGATTCATCAGCAGCAAAAACTTCGTCTACACGTTTGGCAAATTTTAAATTAATATCTGCAACTGCACTTTCCTGTGCGTCGTCAAGATTTAATTTCTGGTCCATTAATTCAGTTTGCTTTTTTGCTCTTTGATCGGCAGGCGGCAAATCATGATTTTGTGCCTGTACATAAAAGGCACCGATGGTAAATACAGTTGCTAATACTATTTTTTTCATACATAAAGGTTTTTGATTAGACTAATAATTAAACAGTTGGTTTAATCAGATACAAAAACCCTGCCTTTAAAAGGGAACAGGCGATAGTCGAACATCGTCAACCAGTAATACGCAGCCGGTTTGAGTAGCTGAAATCCCCACCTCTAGGCTGTTTTGGATGGAATTGAAAAGGGGTAGATTAATGCCTGTAACTTCCATTATTCTAATACCATTTTGCCAAAGTTCAATATAACCGTTATTGGTTTCGCTAAACAAAAAATGCACCTTAACCGTAACCCATTCGCCCGTTTGGAATGCAACCGGAGTGTCCTGGTAATATTTTATTTTGTCGCCAAATTTATTTTCTATCGCCAAGGCATTACCATTAAATACAATTCTGGGTCCGGGGCTTTCATTGAAATAACTATTTTCAAAGTCAGCAATACTATATGGCATCCCATCGGCGATATAATATTTTGCTTCATACCATAAGTTCATACCTTTTACGAAATAATTAAATGTACGTTCAATACTGCTTTTTGATGTTACCATATTTGCACTTGGAGGAACTGCAGTAAATTGAAATACTTTATTCGTGATATTTTCAGGGTCGGAAACGATATCAATTCTATTATCTAAAAAATCGCAGGTATTATTTAACAAACAAGCTCTTAACGCTACATAGTCTTCTACACTTGGGGCAAGCGGACTTTGTAACACAAAACTATTCCAGTGCAAAGTGCTGTCATCGGTAGAAAGAATAATGGCATCTTGTAAAACAGTATATTCATTTACTTCATCATAAAACGTATTTGTTACCGGAAAAAGAGAGCCGTCATCGGTTGTTACAAAAATTTCGTCATCGGTAAATACATAAATATCTTCAAACCCCGGGGTAAAATATTGTTCTAAAAAAGTGCAACCATCATCGGACTGTAAATATGCCTCACCCGAATTTGTAACTAAAGCAATATCGCCGGTCTCGGATACGAAGGATGTAAGGATATCCGAATCGGCCGGGCATCCTGCTGTGTTATCTTTACAAGAAGATGACAGTATAAAAACACATAAAACGGCAGGGGGAAACAGGTTGAAAGGGCGCATAAATATTAGGGTTTAATCAAATATAACGTTATTGTACCTCCTATTATTGAGTTTACATTGACAAATATCACCAAACTTGGCTCAACAGAGCTGCTAAGGAATTGTAAATTTGCCAAATGAAAAGATTTTTGTTTTTAACTTTTGTGTTTGGCATAGTGACATTACACGCACAATCTCCTTTTACTATTTATAATGAAGATAATTCTGATTTACCGGTAAATCAGGTAAATAAAATAGTTGTAGATGCTTTGAATAATAAATGGGTAGGCACTGAAAATGGGTTAATAAAAATTGATGCAAGTGGTGTTTGGACGTTAATAGATACTGCTAATTCAGATATTCCTGCAAATGAAATTCGTAGCATTTATGTGATAGATGAGGAGCATTATTTTGTTGGTACTTACCTCAATGGATTAGGTTATTATAATGCAGGTGTATGGACGAATTATACACCTGATAATTCACCACTAGCTGATTATCATATTAAAGCTATAAATATGACCAGTGCTGATACAATATGGATAGGGACGCCGAGCGGATTAATAAAATGGGATGGTGCAGATTATTGGTTTGTGTATAATACCGTTAATTCATTATTACATTCACCGAATATTATTGACGTGTATATCGATGAAAATGATGATGTGTTTATCGGCACATTAAATGGCGGACTGAGCACCTATATTGACGGATTTATAGATTATTATAGAACGGATAATTCACTTATCAGTGATAATACCGTAATGTCAATTGCAGAAGATGAATTGCATAACAAATGGCTGGCGACTTCGTTTGGCGGGTTAAGCGTATTTACTCCGGATGCAACATTTTTAAAATTTACACCACTAACCTCTGATATTTCGGATTGGTCGGTTGATGCTGTCGCAATTGACGATAATAATATTGGATTATTAGCCATGGCTTCAACAGGATTAAACATTTTCGACAATACCGATTGGACAATTTTAACAACCGAAAATTCTGAATTACCGGATGATTTCGTCAATACCGTTGTGGCTGACAACGACCAATTGGTGTGGCTTGGAACAGACACTGGTGGTTTGGTGGTATTAAACCGCGATTTATTAAATGGCATACAACAAACAACAACAATAGAAATGCAAGTGTATCCAAATCCTGCTACTGACAACTGTATTTTTTCAGGTAATTTTAATGATGGAGAAATTCGAATTTATACGTTAAGTGGTGTGTTGGTGTTGACGCAAAAAATAAAATCCAATACCAATTTTATTCAGGTATCGGATTTTATAAGCGGTAATTATATTATTCAATTTACTAATGATGAAGGTGCTGCCACCATACCACTTTCAATTATACATTAATTTTGAACCATAGTAGCTATGCAGTTATTCTCGTCAAAAATTAAACCATCTTGAATAACTAAAACGGTATAATCTACAATTAGGGTGTCACCCTCTAATGCTGCACTTCCGCTAAATTCGTAATAAATTTCAGGGAATGAAGAAACTAAAAACTGCTGAATTGGTATAATAACTTTCATTCCGGTAACAATACCATGTACTTCCATACCTGCTTCGTATAAGCCCGGCCAGCCAAACACAATTTCATCATAATCGTTTGCTTTAAACACAGCGATATTATAATCATTCATTGAAGCATCACATGCGTCGTTTACCTGATAGTCGCCAACGTATTCGTCACGTATATCGTAATCTGGTACAACGTCTTTTTCGCAGGCAGTAAATAAAAATGGAGTGAGGCATAGACCAAGTATAAACTTTTTCATAAGCATGTTTTTATCTTGTTAATCCAACATCGTGCCAGTACATTGTAAGTAGCGGCACCAATTGGTAACTTTGTGCAAAAATAGTGTATGATAGCTCAAGCTGATGGTCAAGACCTGATAAGTTTTCAAAATAGCATATTGCAAGGTATTCCGGCCGAACTACCGGAGCCAAAGCCTTATGACTCCTCAATCAGCCACGCCCCTAAGCGGAAGGATATATTGAATGGCGACGAGAAACGATTAGCCATAAGGAATGCACTTCGATATTTCCCTACAAAATTTCATTCAATTTTGGCTCCCGAGTTTGCTGAAGAGCTGCAAAAATATGGCAGGATATACATGTATCGATTCCGCCCTGACTATACGATTAAAGCACGCAGTTGGGAGCAGTATCCGCATAAAAGTAAACAGGCGGCATGTATTATGCTCATGTTGCAGAATAATCTTGACTATGCTGTAGCACAACATCCTCATGAATTAATTACATATGGCGGAAACGGTGCGGTGTTTCAAAATTGGGCGCAATATTTAATTACTATGCAATATTTGGCCAATATGACCGATGAACAAACATTGGTATTATATAGTGGTCATCCAATGGGATTATTTCCATCGCATAAAAAGGCACCTCGTGTTGTTGTTACAAATGGTATGATGATTCCGAATTATTCGAAGCCTGATGATTGGGAAAAATTTAATGCGTTAGGCGTAACACAATATGGACAAATGACCGCAGGTTCATTTATGTATATCGGACCGCAAGGTATTGTGCATGGAACCAATATTACGGTATTAAATGCTGCACGTAAAATTGATAAACACGCAATAGATTGCTCGGGAAAAATATTTGTGACTGCAGGATTGGGTGGCATGAGCGGAGCGCAACCTAAAGCCGCGGTAATTGCAAAAGGTGTTTGTGTTGTTGCAGAAGTGAACCCTGAAGCAACTAATAAACGACACGCACAAGGTTGGGTAGATGAAGTGTATGATGATTTAGATACGCTCATTAAAAGAATGGAAGTTGCAAGAAATAATAAAGAAGCTGTTTCAATTGCGTATCAGGGAAATGTGGTTGATTTATGGGAAAAACTGGCAGCAGAAAACATAGCTATTGAAATTGGCAGCGATCAAACTTCTTTGCATAATCCATTTGCCGGAGGTTATTACCCAGCGGGATTAAGTTTTGAGGAAAGCAAAAAAATGATGGCAGAGCAGCCGGAATTATTTAAAGAAAAAGTGTACGAAAGTTTACGCAGACATGTTGCGGCAATTAATAAATTAACAGCAAACGGCATGTACTTTTTTGATTATGGCAATGCATTTTTATTGGAATCGTCAAGAGCAGGGGCAAATATTTTAGATGATAAAAAAGAATTTATTTACAAAAGTTATGTGCAGGATATATTAGGACCAATGTGTTTTGATTTTGGATTTGGTCCATTCAGATGGGTGTGTTCGAGTAACGATGAAAATGATTTGCGCAAAACAGATGCAATAGCTGCTAAGGTGTTAAAAGAAATATTTTCAACGGCACCTGATGAAATTAAATTACAATTGTCGGATAATATTAACTGGATAGAATCGGCAATGGATAATAAAATGGTGGTGGGCAGTCAGGCGCGAATTTTATATGCAGATGCAGAGGGTAGAATTAAAATTGCTAAAGCATTTAATGATGCAATAAAAAATGGTGAGTTGAGCGGACCGGTGGTATTAGGTCGCGACCATCACGATGTTAGCGGAACAGATTCACCGTATCGCGAAACAAGTAATATTTATGATGGAAGTAAATTTACTGCCGATATGGCCATTCACAATGTTATTGGTGATAGCTTCCGTGGTGCAACCTGGGTGAGTATACACAATGGTGGTGGAGTTGGTTGGGGAGAAGTAATAAACGGTGGATTTGGAATGGTGCTGGATGGTACACCAGAAGCAGAAAATAATCTTACTCAAATGTTGTTTTGGGATGTAAATAATGGGATCAGTCGCAGAGCTTGGGCGCGTAATGACGAAGCATTATTTGCCATAAAACGCGAAATGGAGCGGACGCCGGAGTTAAAAGTGACCATTCCTGAAATGGTTGATGATGATATTATCGAAAGATTAAATATGTAAAAAAAAGCGGGACATTGATTTCAATTCCCGCTTTTTTGTTTTTAATTTTTTATAAATTTCTTACTCAACAATGTTTGTCCTCCACAATCAAATACATGCAGAATATAAACACCTGCCGGTAAATTATTTACATGAACTGATTGGTTTGTTGGGAAAGACATGTTTTCTTCAAGCATTAATTTTCCTTCCATATTAAAAATACGCAAATAACCTTCGGTTACGTCTGTTACATTTGAAAAAACAAAAGATGTTTGCAGTGGTTCGAGGTAAACAGTATTGTATTGTTGTGCAAGTTTAACATCACCGATAACTACTATTGAATCGCTTGAGCAGTAAGAACTGTATTCATATAAAGGTGATGTAGTAACGGGAGCAGCCGGATTTGAAGTGATATAGGTATCACCTGCATCATATAAATTGGAAGCTTGTTTGAGAGGTATTTCATCTGTTACAGTTACCGATAGCGGAGTGCTGCAACCACTTTCTAAAACACCATCTTCAATTTTTGCCTGAAGTATAGCACCATGATATT